>NPIF01002967.1_pt2 | contig 22651 bp, 16 predicted proteins | sample 8637461 | NCBI WGS metagenome assembly NPIF01 (sample SAMN07420641, study PRJNA396082) | bioreactor metagenome | isolation source: sample BR12 brine-fed electro-methanogenic bioreactor BR | place: Japan: Kochi | collected 2016-12-09
GTACGCCTCAGTCGCCAATCCCTCCGTGCGGGGCATCCAGCAGGCATCTACGGATTCTCAACTCGAAGATTCATGAATAATCCGGGCTAAGCAACGCGGCTGGTGTTCCGGTTCGGGACCCTGGTTTGACCCTTGAGGAGAGGCGGCCGTATTCTCGGCGCGTCGGCGTTCGGCCGGAAGGAGGATGTGTGTCTCTCAGCAACCTGTCGTGGCGGGGTCTCCTCGTCTCCTCGTTGGTGTTCGCCGTCCTCGTCGCGGGGGGATGTGGCGCGAGTAGCGGCCGCGACATGAACGCGAAGAAGCGGAAGGGGCCGCTGCATCACTACCAGCTCGCGCGCATGTACTTCGAGCAGGGGAACGTCCCGCGCGCGCTCGAGGAGGTCGAGCGCTCGCTGCGCATGGATGACGAGCTGCCCCAGACGCACTTCTTCAAGGGTTTCGTGCACTACAACCTCGAGCACTGGGAGAAGGCGGAGACCTCGTTCCGTCGAGCGCTCGAGCTCCACACGATGTTCACGGACGCGCGGATGTACCTCGCGGACACCCTGGAGAAGCTCGGCCGGCACGACGAGGCGGTCGGCGCGCTGCGTGATGCGCTCGCAGACCGGACCTACCCCCAGCAGGAGAAGATCCACTTCAATCTCGCGATGCTCCACGACCGCCAGGGCAAGACGGCCGAGGCCATCAGCGAGCTGCGCCGTGCGATCGAGATGCGGCCGCGCTACTATCGCGCCCCCTTCGAACTCGCCCAGCGGCTGGAGGAGGCGGGACACGCCGACGAGGCGCTGGTCTCGTACGCCGCCGCCGAGCCGGGCTTCCCGCGCGACGCGCGCTTCCACTTCCTCTACGGTGCGGCGCTCTTCCGTGCGAACCGGATGAGCGAGGCGAACCGCGAGCTGCTTCGTGTCATCGAGCTGGCGCCGGGCACCGAGGATGCCCGGGAGGCACGCCGGCTCCTGGGAGTCATGGGTTGATGTTTGGTCGCCTCCGGCAACGCCTGAAAGACGGACTGCAGAAGACGCGCGACGCGCTCGGTGGCCGCCTCGAGCGGATTGCGAAGCCGGGCCGCAAGGTCGACGCCGCGTTGCTCGAGGAGATCGAGGAGGTCCTGATCGAGGCGGACCTCGGCGTCGAGCTTGCCGACGAGCTCTGCGAGTCGCTGCGGGAGAAGGCCCGTGGCCGCATCGTCGAAGCCGGGAGCGATCTGCTCGAGCTCGTGCGCGAGGAGTTGCTCGCGCTCGTCCCCGAAGCCAGCCCCGAGACCCGCCCGGACGCGCCGCCGCGCGTCACGCTGATGGTTGGGGTCAACGGCTCGGGAAAGACGACGACGACCGGCAAGCTCGCGGCGCGCTGGGCGCGTGGCGGGAGCGGCGTCGTCGTCGCCGCGGCGGACACCTTCCGCGCCGCCGCCGTCGAGCAGCTCGTCGTCTGGGCGGAGCGTGCCGGCGCGCGCGTCATCCGCGCGCGCCCGGGCACCGACCCCGCGGCCGTGGCCTTCGACGCGACGCGCGCCGGCCGCTCGAGCGGCCTCGACGAGGTGCTCGTCGACACGGCGGGGCGGCTGCACACGAAGAAGCCGCTGATGGACGAGCTCGCGAAGATCACGCGCGCGGTGGGCAAGGAGATCCCCGGCGCACCCCACGAGACGCTGCTCGTCGTCGACGGGACGACGGGGCGCAACGCGATCGCCCAGGCGCGTGAGTTCTCCCGCGCGGCGCCGATCACCGGCCTCGTCCTTACCAAGCTCGACGGCACGGCCCGGGGCGGCGTCGCCGTCGCGATCGGCCGCGAGCTCGGCCTGCCCGTCCGCTACATCGGCGTCGGGGAGAGCGCTGACGACCTGCTCGACTACGATCCGCACGAGTTCGTCCAGGGGCTCCTCGTCCCGGGCGACGGCCGCGGAGTGCGGGCGTGACTGGCGAGCGCGAGCGGAGCTGGCTCGCGCGCGCGATCGAACTCGCGAAGCGGGGGACCCGCGCCACCGCGCCCAACCCACGCGTGGGCTGCGTCGTCGCGCAAGGCGGCACCATCGTCGGCGAAGGCTGGCACCAGCGGGCAGGGGAAGCGCACGCAGAGGTGCGCGCGCTCGCCGAGGCGGGGGACGCGGCGCGGGGAGCGACGCTCGCGGTCTCGCTCGAACCCTGTGCCCATGCGGGGCGCACGCCGCCGTGTACGGAGGCGATCGCGGCCGCAGGCGTGTCGCGGGTGCTCGTCGGCCTCGTCGACCCCGACCCGAAGGTCTCGGGGAGGGGGATCGCGGCGCTGCGGGACGCCGGCATCGCCGTCGAGCTCGCGGACGGGACGGAGCGCGCGGCAGCGGCGCGCTTGCTCGAGGAGTACGTCGTCCACCGGCGCCAGGGGCGCGCCTTCGTCCTCGCCAAGGTTGCGGCGACTTTCGACGGCCGCATCGCGGACAGGGACGGCGAATCCCGCTGGATCACCGGCGAGCCGGCGCGGGCTCATGGACGCGCGCTGCGCGACCGCTACGGCGCGATCCTCGTCGGCGCGAACACGGTCATCGCCGACGACCCGCTTCTTCTACCTCCGACTCTCGCCGGGGGGGGTGCGTTCCACCGCGTCGTCCTCGATGGCGCGCTGCGCATTCCTCCGGAGTGCCGGTTGCTGCGCGAGGGGAGCTGGTCGCCGACGCTTGTCGTCCACCGCGACGATGCGGAGAGCGCACGGGCGAGCGCGCTGGCGAGCGCGGGGGCGGAGCTGCTCGCGCTGCCTGCCGGGCTCTCGAACGACGCCTTCCTCCGCGCGCTGCTCGAGGAGCTCGCGCGTCGTGGCGTACTCGGCGTGATCGTCGAGGGCGGCGGGCGGACACACGGCGCGTTTCTCGACGCCGGACTCGTCGACAAGATCCACTGGTACCTCGCCCCGCGGGCTCTCGTCGACGCGGGAGCGCGCCCTGCGCTCGCTGGCGCGTCGCGGAGCCTGCCCGACGCGTGGGCCGGTTCGATTGCGGAGAGTGAGCCGTTGGGGGACGATGTCCTGCTCACGCTCTACCCGTGCAGGGAGTCCTGACGCTGTGTTCACCGGTCTCGTCGCCGACGTCGGGCGTCTCGCCCGCCCACGCCCCCGGGCCAACGGGCTGCGGCTCGCCGTTCAGCACCATCTCGAAGGTGGCCCTCTCGAGCTCGGAGAGAGCGTGGCCGTCGACGGCTGCTGTCTGACCGTCGTCGTGATCGGGGCGGGCTTCTTCGACGCGGACCTCTCGCCGGAGACGCTCGAGCGGACCGGCGGCCGGCGCCGCTGGGCGGCGGGCCGGGCGGTCAACCTCGAGCGGGCGCTCAGGATGGGCGATCGTCTCGGCGGGCACCTCGTGCAAGGGCACGTCGACACCATGACCGGCCTCCGCGCGACTGAGCGCCAACCGGACGGCTCCGCGCGCCTGCGCTTCGAGAGACCCAGCACGGAGCGGCACCTGCTCGTCCCCAAGGGCTCCGTCGCCCTCGACGGCGTCAGCTTGACGGTCGCGTCCCTCGAAGAGGACAACTTCTCGGTCGCCGTGATCCCGGCGACGCTGGAGGCGACCACGCTCGGGAGCCGCCGGCCCGGCGACGCGCTGACCCTCGAGTACGACATCATGGGCAAGTACGCTGCGGCCGCGATCGAGCACGCCCGCTGAGCGCACGCTCCTCGCGCGAGCGCGCTCGACGATTTCGCTGGACAATTGGGCCCCCGGCGCTTCGGCGCCGCGAGAGCCGAGGCTCGGAGGACCGAAGTCATGCCGTTCGCCACGATCGAAGAGGCCCTTGAAGACATCCGCGCCGGCCGGATGGTCGTCGTCGTCGACGACGAAGACCGCGAGAACGAGGGCGACCTGACGATCGCCGCCGAGGCGGTGACGCCCGACGTCATCAACTTCATGGCGAAACATGGGCGAGGGTTGATCTGCATGCCGATGACGGCGCGGCGGCTCGACGAGCTTCAGATCCCCCTGATGGTCACCGACAACACCGCGCGCTTCGGCACCGCGTTCTGCGTGTCGATCGAGGCTCGCGAGGGGATCTCGACCGGCATCAGCGCCGCCGACCGCGCGCGGACGGCCCAGGTGGCGATCGACCCGGCGAGCAAGCCGACCGACCTCGCCCGGCCCGGGCACATGTTCCCGTTGCGCGCCGCGGCGGGCGGTGTGCTCCGGCGCGCCGGCCAGACCGAGGCGGCGGTGGACCTCGCGCGCCTCGCGGGGCTCTATCCCGCCGGCATCATCTGCGAGGTGATGAACCCGGACGGGACGATGGCGCGGGTGCCGGATCTCGAGCGCTTCTGCGAGGAGCACTCGATCCGGATGGTGACGATCGCCGACCTGATCAAGTACCGGATGCAGCACGAGCGCCTGATCCGCCTCGCGGCCAACCCCTCGCTCCCGACGGAGCACGGCACCTTCGAGGTCCAGGCCTTCGAGAACGAGGTCGACGGCGAGGCGCATCTCGCGCTCGTCATGGGCGACATCGATCCGAGCGAGCCCGTATTGGTTCGCGTTCACAGCGAGTGTCTGACCGGAGACGTCTTCGGCTCGCGGCGCTGCGACTGCGGCAATCAGCTCGACCAGGCGATGGCGGCGGTCGCCCGCGAAGGGAAGGGCGTGATCGTCTACCTGCGCCAGGAGGGGCGGGGGATCGGTCTCGTCGCGAAGCTCAAGGCCTACGAGCTCCAGGAGAAGGGCAAGGACACGGTCGAGGCGAATCACGAGCTCGGCTTCGCCGCGGATCAGCGGGACTACGGCCTCGGCGCTCAGATTCTCTTCGAGCTCGGCGTGCGGCGGATGCGCTTGCTCTCGAACAACCCGCGCAAGTTCGTCGGACTCAAGGGCTACGGTCTCGAGATCGTCGATCGCGTTCCGCTCGAAGTGCCGCCGACGGAAGAGAATCGCCACTACCTGCGCACGAAGAAAGAGAAGCTCGGCCACATGCTGGAAGAGTTCGGCGAAGGCTGAGCAAAGCCCCCGTTCGCCGCGCGCGGCGGGGAGGGCGCTCCGGGCTCCATCTTCTTGACGGCGCAGGGGATTCTGCTAGAGTCGGCGGTCTCGTGCCTCCCTTCCGGCGGGAGGCGGAGGGTTTTTTGTGTTTGACGCTCTCAATCAACGCCTGACCCGTGTGCTCGACCGCATTCGCGGTGGCGGGCGCATCACGGAGGCCGACCTCGATGCGGCGCTGCGGGAGATCCGCGTGGCCCTGCTCGAGGCGGACGTGGCGTTCAAGGTCGTCAAACGCTTCCTCGAGCGGGTGCGCGAGAAGGCGCTCGGCGAGGAGATCCTCAAGAGCCTGACGCCTGGCCAGGCTGTCGTGCGCATCGTCCGCGACGAGCTCGTCACCCTGCTCGGCGGGGAAGCGGCCGGCGAGCCGCTCCGCGTCACTGGCAAGACGCCGGCCGTCGTCATGCTCGTCGGGCTCCAGGGCTCCGGTAAGACGACCACTGCGGGGAAGCTCGGCCGCTGGCTCAGCAAGAACGGCCAGCACCCGATGATCGCCCCGGTCGATCTCGCGCGGCCCGCCGCGGTCCTGCAGGCGATCCAGGTCGCGAAGCAGGCCGAGGTCGCCGCGTTCGAGCACGACGGGAGCGGGACCCCGGTCGCGCGCGCCAAGGAGGCGATCGAGCACGCGAAGGCGCGTGGTTTCGACGTCGTCCTGCTCGACACCGCCGGCCGTCTGCACGTCGACGACGAGCTGATGGAGGAGCTCGCGGCGATCCAGTCGGCCGTCTCGCCCGTCGAGGTGCTCTACGTCGCGGACTCGATGACCGGTCAGGACGCCGTCCGCTCGGCCGAGGCCTTCCACCAGAAGGTGAGCCTGACCGGCGTCATCCTGACCAAGGTCGACGGTGACGCGCGCGGCGGCGCCGCGCTCTCCGTTGCCGAGGTGACGGGCATCCCGCTGCGCTTTGCCGGCGTCAGCGAGAAGATGGACGGCCTCGAGCTCTTCGACGCGGGCCGGATGGCGGGGCGCATCCTCGGGATGGGCGACGTCCTCGGCCTGATCGAGAAAGCCGAGGAGGCGTTCGACCTCGAGCAAGCCGAGCGCCTGGAACGCTCCGTCAAGGAGAAGCGCTTCACGCTGGTCGAGTTCCGTGACACCCTGCGGCAGCTCAAGCGCATGGGACCGCTCGACCAACTGCTCGGCATGGTGCCCGGCATGAAGTTGCCAGCCGGGGCCGAGGTCGACACGAAGCAGCTCGGGCGGATCGAAGCGATCATCAACTCGATGACCGAGAAAGAACGACGCGATCATCGAATCCTGAACGGTTCCCGGCGCAAGAGGATCGCGCGGGGCTCCGGGACTTCGGTCACCGAAGTCAATCGGCTGGTCAAGCAGTTCGTCGACATGCAGAAGATGATGAAGAAGATGAGCGGCGCGAAGGGCAAGCGGCAGCTCGGCCGGCTGCTCGGGCGCTGAGGGCAACAAGAGACGGGCCCCGGCGGCCCGGCAACGCGAAGAGACGCGAGAAACACGAAGGAGAGGCACAGTGCTCAAGATCAGGTTGCGGCGCGAAGGGTCGAGGAACCACCCGTTCTTCCGCATCGTGGTTTCCGATTCCCGGAACACCCCGACGGGCCCGAACGTCGCCACGATCGGCTACTACGACCCGAAGAAGAACCCGCCGACGATCAAGATGGACGTCGAGGCCTACGAGGGCTGGGTTGGCAAGGGCGCCATCCCCTCGACCACGGTCAAGAGCCTCATGCTCAAGGCCAAGGCGGCTGAGACCGCGGAGCCCGCGTCGTGAGTCTCGACGATCGGATGAAGGCCTTCCTCGAGAGCGTGGCGCGTTCGCTCGTGTCCCGCCCGGAGCAGGTCGAGGTCTCGATCCACGACGGGCGTCGCGCGACGCGTTTCGAGATCCACGTTCCCGAGGAAGACCGGGGGCAGCTCATCGGCAAGGAGGGCATGACGGTTCGCAGCCTGCGCACGCTGGCGGCGATCTCGGCCCACCGGAACCGGCGGCGCTTCGAGGTCGAGATCCCGGGCTGACGGCGGCGGCGATGACGGATGAGGAGCGCGAGACCTGGCTGCAGGTAGCCCGCGTGCGGCGGCCTCGCGGCCGGCGCGGCGAGGTGGTCGCCGAGCTCCACACCGACTGGCCCGAACGCCGGCTCGCTCCGGGGAGTGAGCTCGAGCTCGAGTGGGAACACGGGCGCCGTATCCGGCGGACGCTCGTCGAGGCGCGCTGGAACGAGCGCGAGGCCGTGTTGCTCTTCGCGGGCTGCACGAGCATCGACGACGCGGAGGAGCTGGCCGGCGCCAACATCGTCGCGAGGCGCGACACCCTCGGAGAGCTCGAGGGTGAGTTGCACCGCGCCGATCTCGTCGGCCTGGCGGTCGTCGACCCCTCGGGGGCGGCGCTCGGCCAGGTGACCGAGATCGAGGAGGGGAGCGCCGGCGACCTCCTCGTCGTGACCACGGCGGAGGGCCGCGAGGTCCTGCTGCCGTTGCACGACGCGATCTGCACGGAGATCGACCTCGACTCCGGGCGGATCGTCGCCGACCCTCCGCCGGGCCTGTTCGACCCCGACGAGGCGGTCGAGGTCCGCGAGTCGGGACGGTCCTCGTGAGCACTCCGGTGCCCGAGTTCGTCGTCCTGACGATCCTGCCGGACTGCTTCCCGGGTCCTTTGGGGCAGGGCGTGGTCGGCAAGGCGATCGAGCGGGGACTGATCCGGCTGCGGATCCAGGACCCGCGGGCGTATGCGGACCCGCCCCACTTCCAGGTCGATGACTCGACCTTCGGCGGTGGCGCGGGGATGGTACTCAAGCCGGAGCCGCTTTTTCGCGCGGTTCGGGCGCTTCGAGCGGAGCAGCCTCGTCGCGAGACGAAGGTCGTCCTGCTCGATCCCGGCGGGAGACGATTCCGCCAGGAGGTGGCACGCGAGCTGGTCGAGGCGGAACGTCTCGTCCTGATCTGCGGCCGCTACGAGGGTGTCGACGGCCGGGTGCACGAGCACCTGGTGGACGACGAGATCTCCATCGGCGACTATGTGGTCTCCGGGGGAGAGGTTGCCGCGATGGCGGTGATCGATGCGACGGCTCGGTTGGTTCCCGGCGTGGTCGGCGAACCGAGTTCGGTGGTGCGGGAGTCATTCGAGGAGCCAGTCCTCGACCATCTCCACTACACCCGGCCGGCGCTTTTCGAGGGCATGGGCGTGCCGGAAGTGCTACTCTCCGGCCACCATGGAGAGATCGAGGCCTGGCGGCGCCAGGCCGCTTTGGAGCGGACGCGCCGCCAGCGGCCGGACCTCCTGGACGCGAGCTGAAGCTCCCGCGGGCGCACCCCGCGCGCGGGCGAGTGAGAGAACGATGAGCGAAGACATCATCCGCGGCATCGAAGAGACGCAGATCAAGAAGGAGGCCATGCCCGACTTCGGCCCCGGCGACACCGTGAAAGTTCACGTGCGTGTTCGCGAGGGTGAGAAGGAGCGCATTCAGGTTTTCCAGGGCGTCGTGATTGCACGGAAGCACGGCGAGGGCTCGCCGAGCTCGACTTTCCGCGTGCGGAAGATCTCGAGCGGCATCGGCGTCGAGCGTGTGTTCCCGCTGCACTCGCCGATGGTCGCGAAGATCGAGGTCGTGCGCCGTGGACGCGTGCGCCGCGCGAAGCTCTACTACCTGCGTGGTCGCTCGGGCAAGGCAGCTCGCATCAAGGAGCGCCGTCGGGTCTGAGCCCATGGCTCTTGATCGGACAAAGCTGCTCGAGGATGCCGAGAGAGCCGCAAGACGCGGCGATCTCGGCAAAGCTGCGCAGTGTTACAGGCAGCTCGTCGACGCGAGGCCGCGCGACAAGCACCTGCTCCAGAAACTCGGTGACGCCCTCGCCCGTGCCGGTGAAGACGACGAGGCGCGTGGTGTCATCGAGCGTCTCGCCGACCTCTACCACGGTGAAGGGGATCGTCAGCGCGCCCTCGCGCTGCTCAAGAGAGCGGTGCGCCTAGGCGAGCCGACGAACGATCTCCTCGGCAAGCTCGCGACCTGGCTGCTCGATGCGGGGCTCAAGGGCGACGCGCGGGAGCCGCTGCGCGAAGCGGCGCGCCGCTGGGAAGAGGGGGGCGAGGCGAGCAAGGCTCGTGAGCTCCACCTGAGATACCTCGACGTCGTGCCGACCGACCGGGAGGCCCTCGCCGAGGTGCTTCGCCTGGCGGCCGCGGGAACGACGGTGACGGACTGCGTCTCTCTCTCGCTCCGGGTCGCGCTCGGTTTCGCGCGGGCGCGCGACGTGGCCGGGGTCTCCTCTGCGGCCGCGGCAGCGTTCGCCGCGGGGCCCGAGGACCCCGTCGCGCTCGGGCGTCTCCCGGACTTCGTGCGCGCTGCGGTGCGCGCCGGGGCGCCGCTCGACGAGTCGCTCGAGCAAGGGCTCGAGGGTGCGGCGCGTCACGGCTACGCGGTGTTGCGCGCCGGCGTCCTTCGGGAGCTCGGCCGCCCCGCGGAAGCGATCGCCGCGCTGAGCATCGCCCGCCAGGTTGGCGGATGGCGGCCTGCGGCACTCCTCGCGGCGGGGCGCGAGCTCATCGAGCTCGGCGATGTCGACGGTGCTCGCTCGTCCATCATGAGCGCCTCGCAGGGCGCGGAAGGCGACGGCGCGTTGCGCGACGCGGTCGTCGAGGCGCTCAGCCTGCTCCTGACGCGCCACCCCGGACTCCAGGACGCCATGGCCCGGCTGATCGAGCTTCAGCCCGGGCTCCCCAGTGCTCCGAGTAGCGCGGAGGAAGGCGCAGGCGACTCGGGGCCCGTCGCGACCTCGTTGTCGGCCGAGTCGCGGGCCCGGTTGCTCGAGGCGGAGTCGATGCTCAGTCACGGCCTGCCCGAGCGCGCCCTCGAAGCGGTTCAGGAGATCCCATTCGCGGAGCGGGAGCTGCCGGAGGTCGCCGACGTGCTCGCGCGGGCGGAGTCCGCCGTCATGCCTCTGGCACCGGCGCGAGGGGAGGCGCGTTCGGCTCTCGAGGCGCTGACCGAGAATGCGGGAGGAGAAGCCGCCCGCGCCCTCCCGGCAGAGCCGGCGCCTGCCCCCGAGGAGCCCATCGCGGCGCCCGCGGACTCGAATGAGCCCGTCGCGGCGCCCGCCCCGGAACCCGCCGCAGAGCCTGTACCAGCACCCGCGCCGATCCCGGCTCCACCGCCCGAGGATCTCGACGGGGACGACTGGGAGATCGACCTCGATCTCGAGGACGAGGCCGGAGAGTCGGCGGCCGCGCCGAGCGAGGCGACGACGACACAGCCGACTCCCATCATCCCGGCAGAGAGTGCCCCGGGGGGGCGAGCCGCGGCTCCTCCTGCTGGTGCGCCCGTGCCCACCGAAGAGCCAGCGCCCTCTCCCGCCGAGGCCGATGCCCCGGTGGAAGCCGCGTCGGCGCCTGCCCGCCCGAAGCGAGGCGGGGCCGGAGGGCTCGCGCTCGACACGCTCGAGGAGCAGCTCGATGGCTCCGCTCCCGACGACGACGTGGAGACGCGCTACCAGATGGCGATCGGCCTCCTCGAGATGGGTCTCGAGGAGCAGGCGGGGCCCTTGCTCGAGCCTATCGCGGCGGCGCACGGAAGCCGGGCGCCCGACGCCGCGCTGATCCTGTTCAAACTGCGGCTCAAGCAGGAGCGCCGCGACGAAGCGCTCGCGCTCGCGAGCGCCGCGATCGCCGCAGGGGAGGTGGGGGCCCCCATCGAGGAGCTGCTCGCACTGTCCTGTCAGCTCGCGTTGAAGCAAGGGCAGAAGAGTCTCGCTGGCGAGCATCTCAGCGAGCTCGAGCGCCAGGCGCCCGGGTATCCCCACCTGGGTTCGCTTCGAAAACTCCTCGAAGCGTCAAAAAATTGACGCTTCGAGTGTCAAAAAATTGACGCCCTCTGCTTTTGCGCTATTTTTGCGCGGATATCGCTATCTTGTTGATATTACGGGCCTTTTGTATCAGTTTGACTCGAAATCGGATCATTAATGTTCCAATCTCGAACAAACTGACCGCCAGTCGGGTGGGGCCGGAAAGCTGCTAAACAAAAGGGCTTTCACGCGTTGTGCGTTGTTGTTCCCGGATTGACTCCGAGTTGGCATTGAACGTGCTTATAGAACGGGCACACACAACACGGCGTGCCTAGCACGTCACCGGCGCGGCGGCCGGCGATGCGGATTGACGCGGATTGCCTGACCAACACCCCTTCCCAACCCCTTCCCTTGACGCTGGAGAGTGACAAGTCGGCCGCCGCCACACTCCCCCCAAAAGACTCCAGCCACCGCAAAACCAACACCACAAGACACCGCGAGATCGAAGTCGCTGGCCATGCTCTGGCCAGCGTTCTCTCGTCGATGTTCACGTGCGCACCGTCCTGCCGCTGTCACAATGGGCGCGCCCCGTCGTCGCGGGGAGGTGAGGCGGGTCGTGGAATCCACGGAAGTGACACACGAGCGTTGGGACGGACGTGAGGCGGGCAGGGTCGCGATGGCCCGGGACGCTCTCTTGGCGGCCCGTTACCGCGGTCCGGACGGCGCATGGCTGATGCGCTCCCACGGCTGGAGCGCTCCGACTCTCACCTACGGCCGTGCGCAGACGCCTCCGGATCCACTGGTCGCCGCGGCGAAGGAGAGCGGTGTCGAGCTGGCCAGGCGGCCGACGGGGGGAGGCTGGTTGCTTCATNNATCTCCCCGGCGACCTCTCGGTTACCTTTGTCGCGCCTGGGCCGCTGCGCTCCGGTGAGCTCCGCGGCGCGGCACGTCGCGCTGCGGAGAGTATCGCCGGCGGTCTGCGAGGCTTGGGGTGGCAGGCCCTCGTCGAAGGGGCGAAGCCGGATGACAAACGAGGCCGCGCCGAGGTCTGTTTCGAACGTGTCGATCGCGAGGAGCTGACGGTCGGCGGGGTCAAGGTCGCCGGCGTTGCGCTCGCGCGCGTGCGCCGCGCCGCCCTGGTCCAGACAGCCGTGCCACTCGTCCCGGCCCCCCCGGAGCTCGCCTCGTTCGTGGCGGACTGGGACGCGGCGCGACCGGCTGCCGCCCGCGTCCTGGCCGGGCTCGAGGAAGGCGCGTTGCACCGGGCGATGGTCGCGGCGCTCGCACGAAGCGAGTGTTTCGAGTGGCCGGCAGGGTGGCGAGAGGCGGCGGATCAGGAGAGCCGCTCAGCGAGAGCAGACGGAGAACAGCGGTGACGATGCGTCTTTGGTCTGGCAGCACGGTCTTCCATGGTCTCGCCCTTTTGGCCGCACTCGTGGTCGTGGCGGGATGTGTGGCGGGACACGGTGCGGCGCCGAGTGCGCCCGCCCCGAGTCCGGCCCCGGCGGTGCCGGTGGGCGAGGCCGCACCCGAGCCGTGGGTGATCGAGCTTCTCCATCGCTCCGCACGCCCCGATGGTGTGCGCGTCGATGTGCGCGCCGTGACCGAGGCCGCGGACCGCCTCGCGATGGAGGTCACGGGAGCCTCGGACCCGCTCGCCGCGTGGCGTGCGCTGCTCGAAGAGGACGGGAGCGTCTGCCTGTTCGTGCAGCCGAAGGGAGGCGCTCTCGCGGAGTCCGTGCTCAGCCGGCTTCGACTCGTCGCCCTGCAGCCCGAGGCGATACGCGTCGTGCACGAAGCCGCGGAGGCTCCGGCGGGAGCGCTCTGGATCCTCGCGCCGTCGTTGACGGGCGAGACGCTCGCACCGCAGGCGCTCGAGTCCACGGCGGGGGGGGCACCCTACGTCGTGTTCCTCGACGTGTTCTCGCCGACGGTGGGCGGGAAGCCGTGGCATGCGGACGCCGTCATCGCTGCGAACGACAGGCGGGCCGCGGCGTTTGCATCGAGGAGGCTGCTCGAGAGCCGGCGGGACGGCGTGCTCGCGGATTACGGCGCTCTCGCCACACGCTACGGACTCGACGCCGCGACGATCGACTGGCAGCCGCTCGTCCTCCACTGAATCCGCGCCGCCGCTCGGACTCCCCGGTGGGATCGGCGTATCTTCGCGGGAGCCACCGGCCGCGCGCGTTCGCGCGGTGGGGGGGTGAGGACCTGCCCGTGACTCGCATGCGCGCCCTTCGCTACCGTTTCTCGTTTCTCCTCGCGCTCGTCGCGGTGCTCCTGACCGGAGGGGCGGCGGCACCCCGTTCGGACTCTCCCGAGTGGCTCGACATCGACTACCGCCCGCTCGTTGACGAGGCGGAGCTCACGCACTCCGGCGAGAGCGTCGGGCGCCTCCTCGCGCGCCTCGGCGCTGGCGGGGACGCGAAGGCGCTCGCGCTGCTCGACCCTCACCTCGAGCGCTACGCCTTCGTCCTCCCCGACGCGTTCGACACCCTCGTGGCGGCGGGGGAGCGGCCCTTCGTCGAGGTGGGCTGGCTCTACGAGCCGGGTGCGCCGGCCCCCGCGTGGGCCGAGCTGCTGCGCGCGCGCCAGCTCCTCGTCGAGAGCGACGGGCAGGGCCGAGTCCGGGCCTTCCTGCCCGCCAAGGGCGATGCCGCGGGCAGCGAGGGCGCTGCGGCCGCGGCGCTCGAGGACGCGTGGCCCGTGCTGCGGCTCGTGCTCGCGGCCGAGCGGCGGCGTCTCGCCGCGGCGGGCGCGGCGCGTCCCCTCGCGCTTGCGGCCTACGCCTACCGGCACGATCGCGCGCGGTCTCGCTTCACTCTCGGCACCGTGCCGACTCTTCGTGAGGTGAGCGCGACGGAGCCGAGTGGTACCCGGCCTCCGCTCGACCTCGCGGGGCTCGAGACCTTTCTCGCGCGCGGTCTCGCGCTCGAGGGGGGTGTGCTCGAGGAAGGACGGTTGCGTCTGCTCGGAAGCGAGGGGGAGCGCGCGCCGTCGCTGCTCGGCGAAGCAGTCTCTCTCGCGGACTTCGCCGTTGCCTACCGCGCGATCTTCCACGGAGGACTCGCGGAGCCCTACATGAGCTTGGACCGGGGGCCTGCGCCCCACCGTTCGACCGTCAACTACGGCGGGCGGCTTCGCGATACGCGCCTCGGTCTCGTCAGCTTGCTCTGCGACGTGCGTTTCAAGACCTTCAGCCTCGGACTCGACCCGGCGACGGGCGAGGATGTCCGCGAGCGGATCCGCCGACGCGTGCCGGAGTTCCGCACCCACGTCGAGCGCTTCGCGGCCGACCCCTCGAGCGCCGGCGTGATGGGACAGCAGACGCGGCTCTGGTTCTATCCCGACGACGTGGATCTCACGCTCTCGCCCGACGGGCAGGTGATGGTGATGCGCGCCGTGCGGATGACGGCGGCCGCGGAGCGTGCCGGATCGAGTGCGGCCGACGCGCGCGCGAGCGAGACGCGCGCGTGGACGCGCGCGCTCGTCGACGAGCTGAATGCGGACTACGACGCGCTCGCTGCGTTGCACCCGGAGCTCTCGGCGCTCGATCAGTCGGTGCGCCTCCTCACGCTCTTCTCGTGGCTGCACTTGCTCGAGCGCGAGGGGGAGTTGCTCCCCGAGCTCGACGTGCTGCTCGACGTGGAGCTGCCCGCGCTGCGCACGCCGACGAGTCACGCGCAGATGCTCGCCTTCAACGGACTGAACAAGAAGGACGCCGCCGTTGCCGCGTACGGGCGCCTCGACGTCGTCGGCGCGCTCGACCGGCTCGTCGCCGCCGGCCCGTCGGGCAGCCCCGCGTCCTGGCTTGCGAGTATTGCGGGCGGCCTCGACGCGCGGGATCCGCGCGAGGGAGCCCTGCGGGAACGTGTGCTCGCCCTCGACTCTGCGAACGCCGAGCCCGAGACGCTGCGCGAGCTCGCCTACGCCGCGCTGCGTCTTCGCATGCACCGCCTCGTCTTGTCGACGCTCGGTGTGGAGGCGCGCCAGGAGCTCGCCGCGAAGGCGGCGCGTGGCGAGGATCTGCGTGTGTTCAGTGTCGGGATCGGCGGGCTCGACCTCGGCATGCAGGAAGCCGTGGCGGGTGCTCGGGGGCGCGCGTTGACACTGCGCCCCGGGGGCGGCGTCTCGGTCGCCGGGAGCGCGTCGCCGCGCCGGGCGCGGGTCGCGCCGAAGGCCGACGCGAGCTGGCGGCGTGAAGCGGCGCGCGAGAGCGCGAGCGTCCTCCCGCCGCACGGGCTCATCGCGGAGCGCGGGAACGTGCGCACGAGCGTCCACGGCGCCCACGAGACGACGGTGCGTTACGGCAGCTCCGGCCAGGCGAGTGAGAGCTGGGTGCTGCTCGGCAGGGACAGCCCGTGGGTGCGGGCGCGTGTCGTCGCGCTCGACAAGGCCGGGCGCGCGGGCCACTTCAGCCGCGTCGACGGCGCTCATCGCACGCGCTACAGCTTCGTGCGCGACGGCGCGCAGTGGACGGCGCGCCTCGACACCGCGACGATCCCGCTGCGCTCGCTGCAACCGAAGCTCCCGAGCGGTCTCGCGAGCCTGCGCCTTCTCCCCGTGAGCGGAGAGGGCGCGGCGCGGCGCGTTCCGATCATCCTCGAGCTCGACGGGCGGCCGCCGCTCCAGGCTGGGCTGCCGGAGCCGCTGCTCGCGCGGATGGCGCTCGGGCGCGAATGCGACCTAGGCCGCGGGGCGCCGCTCGGCGGATTCGAGCCCCTGCCGCCCGCGCTCGCGTCGGCGGATGCGCTGATGGTCTTCGATCGCGCCCGCTCGGCGCCGTGGCACACGCCCTTTGCCCACACGGGCTGGGATCCGCCCACGGTGGCCGAGGCGTTGCAGCGCTGGTGGCGGGGAGGGCAGGGAGAGTTCCCCGCGGTGGCCGTCGGTACTCACCTCGAGCAGTCTCCGCGCCGCTGGGAAGCGGCCCGCGCGCTCGGGAACACGACCCGGCTGCTCGTCCCGAGCGGTGCGCTCGAGGGCCTCGCGCCTTCGGCACAGCGCGCACTCGATCGCGCGCTCGCACCACTGCCACGGCACCAGGAGTTGGGGGGCGAGCTACCGGAGCGCGTCGTACTCGTCAGCGGAGAAGCGCCCGGCGCGCTCGGCGAGCGCCTCCGCGCACTCGCCAAGGACCCACGCCTGGCGGGCAAGCGCCTCGTCGTGCTGTCGCTCGCGGCGCCGCTGCGGGCGGACCGCCCGGCGGCGCTGCTCGCCGAGAGCGCGCTGGCGGCATTCGGCGTCGTCCGCGGCGTCGAGGAGGGCGCGGCACTGCGCGAAGAGACGTTGGGGAAGGTGCTGGGGGCCCTCGCTGCGGGCGAGAACCCCCCGGAGTTGCTCTGGTACTACTGAGTGCGAGACGCGCCGACGGGGTTTCCGCGGAAACCGATCCGGAAGCCGCGGACGACCGCGAGGGCGCCGTGGGTCTTGAGGTCGTCGAAGAGCGTGTAGAAGACGGGCACGACGAGCAGGGTCAGGAGCGTGGCCGAACTCATGCCGCCGATCAGCGTCGTGCTGAAGCTCGTGTAGCTGATTCCGATGCTGTTGGCGCCGGCGAGAGAGAGCGGGATGAGCCCACCGATCGTCGTGATCGCCGTCATCATGATCGGCCGGAACCGCCGCCGCGTGGCGAGGAGAACGGCGTCGCGGCGCGCGTGACCCTCCCGCCGGAGCCGGTTGATCGTATCGACGAGCACGATGCCGTTATTGACGACGACGCCCGCGAGAAGCACGAGCCCGACGAAGCCGAGGAAGTCGATGTTGAACCCCGTGACGAAGTGGGCCCACCACACGCCGAACCACGAGAGCGGCAGGGTCATCAGAATGGACCACGGCAGGACGAAGCTCTCGAAGAGGAAGCCCATCAGCGCATAGATCAGAACGATCGAAAGCGCGAGAGTGAACAGGAGTTTGCGCAGCCCTTCGTTGCTCTCGGCGCGCCCGACTTCGGCGGCGAAGGTGATGCCCTCAGGTAGCTGAAGTCCTCCGAGCAGGCGAGCAATGCGTGCCTTCGTGCGCGTGCGGTTCTCCTCGTGGAGTTCGAACGTGAGCTGCCGCGTGATGCGCTTGTCGCGCCTGACGATCACCTGTTCGCTGGCGTAGGGGCGAGCGTCGGTCAACGCGTCAAGCGGTACGGTTCCACCATTGGCCGTCGGCACGCGGAAGGCCTGGAGCTCGCTGAGCTCGTCCCGGTCCTCCTCCTTGAAACGGACCCGGACCGGGATCTCGCGGCCGTCCCTGTGGATGCGTCGCAATGGCTGACCGCGGAGCGCATAGGCGACGAGGCCCGCGACGGTCTCGGGATCCGCACCGTAGCGCTGTGTGCGCTCGCGATCGATGTGAAGCGCGAGCTCGTTCGGGCGCTCTTCGAGGCCCTTCTTGATGCCGAGTACGCCGTCGAGCGGCAATACGAGCTCCTCGATCTGCTTTGCTGTCTGCTCGAGCTCCGCGGGCTCCTCGCCGTAGAGCGAGATCGCATAGAGCGACTCGTCCCGCTTCTGCTCGATCTCGCTCTCCTGGCCCGTCGTCACGCGCATCCCCGCGCGTTTCGGCACGAGATCGAGAAACTGATCGGCCGCCTCGCGCGCCGAAACGTCGCTCGTCTTCGGAGTGGGGAACCAGCCGGCGACCTCGCCGCGGTTTCGGTTGTGCCAGTGGTAGTAGCCCGCGAGACCCCACTCCTCCTGCTTCTTCTCGATCACCTTCTCCGCTGCGAGAAACCAGGCCTCGGTCTCCTCGAGGGTCGAGTCCGCGGGCATCTCGATGTCGATCTCGAAGTTCTGCTGCTCGCCTTCCTGGACGAAGGCGAACTTGACGGGGAGGTCACTCTCGTCGTCGAGGAACAGGCCGTTCGGGAAACCCAAGGTGAGCACGAAGACCGCGATGAGGAGGAGCATTAGCTCGAGGCGTAGCCGGAGGAAGGTCGCGAGGACAGAATCGTATACGCGCGCGATGACGCCGAAGGTCTTCTCGTAGAGGATGCGTCCGACGGTGCGCGAGCGGTCGCCGAGGCGCGCGCGCCAGCCGGAGCGCGACGGTCCCCCGTTCGGGAGCGTCAGATAGACGCAGAGGGGGACGAAGAGCAGGGCGACAGCGAGCGAGGCGAGGAGCGAGACGGAGACCGGGATCGCGAGGCGCAGCAGGAAGAATCGGGCGTCACCATCGACGAGTGCGACCGGAACGAAAACCGCCACCGTCGTCAGCGTCGACATGACGATCGCGAGCGCAACCTCGCTCGTACCCTGGACGACAGCCTCCCGGCGCGAGAGACCGCCGCGGCGCAAGCGGTGGATGTTCTCGGCGACGACCACCGCGTTGTCCACGAGCAGCCCGATGCAGATCATCAGGCCGAGGAGCGTGAGGATGTTGAGGCTCTCTCCGGCGAAGTACATCACGGTCAGCCCGACGAGCATCGAGACCGGGATCGACAGCGCAATGATGAACGTCAGGCGGAAACGGCGCAGGAAGAAAAGCAGTACGAACGCGGCGAGGAAGCCGCCGACCATGCCGCTGTCGACGAGGGTCGCCAGCGACTCCTCGATCGCCTGGCCCTGGTCGAGCAGGGGGAGGGTCTGCACGCCGGAGAGACGGGGATCCTCCCGCATTCTCTGGAGCTCGGCTCTAACGCGCTGGGCCACGTCACGCGCGTTCGCCTCGCCCTCCTTGAACACCACGAGTGCGATCGCAGGCTGGCTCATCGCGCGCACACGCAGGTTGTGGTCAGGCTCCTCGTAGGACACGCGCGCGACATCGCCGAGGCGTAGCGTCGGGGAGACCGGCAGGGCGCGGAGCTCTTCGACCGTCTGGATTCTCGCTACCGAGCGCAGGAGCAGCTTGCGCTCGCCCTCGCGGACCGGACCGCTGGGCATAGAGAAGTTCTCGTCCGCGAGCTGCATCGTCAGCGCGTAGAGGTCGAGTCCGGCGGACTCGACCGCCTCGCGATCGACCTCGATCAGGAACTCCTTCTCGATCAGGCCGTCCGAGGTGACACTCGCGACGCCATCGAGGCGCTCGAGGCGGCGCAGGATCCCTTTCTTGAGCAATGCGTACGGATCGCTGATGCTCTCGTCGAAAGCGACGCCGATCACGTAGACCGGGATGCTCGAGAGGTCTTCCTTGATGATGCGGACCCGCTCGACGTCGCTCGGGAACACGCGTCGCGCGCGCTCGATCCGGTCGCGGACCTCGCGGTAGGCGACGTCGAGGTCCGTGCCGGACTTGAAGGCGATCCAGACCCGGGTGCGGCCGCGTGCCGAGTAGGAGTTGATGCGCTCGGCGCCGCGCACGGTGCTCAGCTCTTCTTCGAGCGGGCGTGCGATGCGCTCGAGCGACTCTCGTGGCGGCGCGTCCGGCCACGGGACGTCGATGCCGAGGAAGGGTGGGGTGAATCCCTGCGGCATCAGCTCGACCGGGATGCCGAGCGTCGCGATCGCTCCGACGACCATGGTCGAGACGAAGAGCACGAGAATCGTCACGCGCCGGTCGAGGGAGAAGCGCGAGAGCTTCCCGGTGTGGGTCTCAGCGGCGTCGCCCGCGCGCGAGCTGCTCATCGGCTGGTCTCCGGCGCGGCGAGACCTTCGAGGGGCGTCTCGGCGGACTCGCGCTCCGCCGGGCGCTCCCGGCGAAGCAGGATCCCGAGCAGGCGGTCCGCGCCCGCGTAGACGACGGGAATGACCAGCAGGGTCAGGAAAGTGGACGAGAGCAAGCCGCTGATCACGGCGATGGCCATCGGGGTGCGGATTTCGGCGCCGTCACCGAGGCCGAGTGCCATCGGAGCCAAACCAAGTACGGTCGTCGCCGTCGTCATCATGATCGGGCGCAGCCGCACCTGGGCCGCCCGCACGATCGCGTCGTCGAGGCCGAGGCCGTTCGCGCGCAAGCGGTTGATGTAGTCGACGAGCACGATCGCGTTGTTCACGACGATGCCGGCGAGCATGATCATCCCGAGGAAGACCACGACGGAGAGTGGGGTTTCGAGGGCATGCAACGCGAGCACGGTGCCGACGAATGCGAGCGGAATCGTCACCATGATCACCAAGGGGTGGACCAGCGACTCGAACTGGATCGCCATGATCACGTAGACGAGGAAGACGCTGAGTGCGAGTACGAGCCAGAGGCTCGAGCGGCTGGCTTCCCATTCCGCGTTCTGGCCGGCGATCGCGAAGTCGGTTCCGAGCGGCCACTCCATGTCGCGCGTCAGGATCGTCCCGATCGCGGCGCTCGCTTCGCTGAGCGAGCCCTCGGAGATGTTCGCGCGCACGAGCGCGGCGCGTGTGCCGTCGATCCGTCGAATCTCGCTGGGGCCCTCACCAAGGGTGACCTCGGCGACGCCGGAGAGGGGGATCGGGTGTGGGCCGCCGGGGTTGACGATCAGCGACTCGACCTCTTCGACACTGGCACGGTCCTCCTCTTCGAGGCGGACGATCACCGGGATTCGCCGGTCGCGCATGCTGTAGCGCGTCGCTTCGGCTCCCTTGACCTTGTCTCGGACCAGGCGCGCGACCGAGCCGATGTCGAGACCGAGGCGTGCGAGCTGATCGCGGTCGTAATGCACCTGCACTTCGGGTGCGCCGGCGCGCTGTGTCGTCTCGACATCTGCGAGCTGGCGGGTCTCTGCGAGCAACTCCTGGGCTTCGAGGGACAGGCGGCGGATCTCGGAGACCTCTTCGGCGCGAACCTCGACCTCGATCGGAGTCTTGGTTGAGAAGAGCACCGGCTTGACGATGCGGGCGTCCACGTCGGGCAGGCCGGTGAATCGCTCGCGCAAGCGCGCGGTCACAGCCTCCTCGAGCCGCGCGGTGTCACCTTCGCGCTCGAGCAGCACCTTGAAACGAGCCGTGTGTTCCCCTTCGTCGGAGCGCTGCGAGGTCGCGCGGTCGAAGCCGAAGGTGACCAGGAGGCTCTTGATGTGGTCCTTCTCGGCAAGGATCGCCTCCTCAACCGGCGCAAGGACCTCTGCGGTGTGCTCGAGCGGCGTGCCGACGGGCAGCGCGACTTCGACCGTGAACTCTCCTTGATGGACCTCGGGGAGCAGCTCGCTGTCGAGGCTCGTGATCCCCTCGAAGGTGCCCCAGATCGTCAGCGCGACGAGCACGGCGACGAGAACGGGGTGCCGGAGTGCGGTTCGGACGAGGCGGGGGTAGCCGCTGCCCGCGAACGCGCCCAGCACACGATCCGGGCCGCGCAGCAGGTAGCGAAGTAGATGGACGAGCGCTTCGAGCGTGCGGATCAGGAGCCCGCCGAGGAGTACTGCGAGCAACAGGAGGCCAGCGCCGAGCTTCCCGATCCAGGACAAGATGCCGAGGATGGCGAAGCGCACCAGCATCCAGACGGGCAGGAGCACGAAGCGGAGGTAGAGGCGCCACCCGCGCACGGAGAGGAACTCGCGCAGCGCGTGGACGCGCTCGATCAGCGTCTCCCAGGCGGAGGTGAAGAAGAACGCGAACACGACGAGGGGGGCGAGCGTGAAGCGCAGTAGCCGCCCGATGACGGACTTGGAGTGCTGCTGCCACGCGATGTACTCACCAACGATGCCTGGCGCCTGCTCCAGAAGCTCGGTGCCGACGGAAGTGCCCCGCGAGAACAGCGCGACGAGCATCGGGATCATGTAGAGCGCGACGCCGACAGAAGCGAGCAGGGAGAACACGACTGCGAGGCCGAGGTGTCCGAACGCCTGCCCTGCGACACCCTCGACGAAGACCATCGGGAAGAAGACGGCGATCGTAGTGGCGGCCGACGCTACGACGGCCGAGCGCACCTCGATGCAACCGCGGGTGACGGCTTCGGCGATCCCGTCGCCTTCCTCGCGGCAGCGATGGATCGATTCGAGCACGACGATCGAGGAGTCGACGAGCATGCCGATACCGAGCGCGAGGCCGCCGAGCGACATGATGTTGAGCGAGATGCCGAGCAGGTGGAGCGGCGCGAAGGTGATGAAGAGTGAGACTGGGATGCTCAGCGCGACGATGAAGGTCGGGAGCAGCCGGCGCAGGAACAGCAGCAACACCAGGACCGCAAGCACGCCACCGACGAGCGCGGTGTTCCGCACCTCCTCGATACTGCTCTCGATGAAGAGTGAGCGATCGGCGACGACCTGGAGCCGCGCGCCCTCGACGTCGAGCAGGCGGGCTGCGAGCGTCGAGGCTCCGCGGAGGGAGGGAACGGCAGGCTCCGCATTCTCTCCACCGGCCTTCTTCTCTTCTTTGGGGGCGTCGCGTTTCGCGAGCCACTCCTCGGCGTCCTCGAGGTTGCCGACAGCGGTTTTGATGCGATGGGCGACGGCGACGATGTTGGCGTCCGCTTCCTTGAAGATCTCGATCTGCACCGACTCCTCGCCGTCGGTGCGCGTGATGATCTCCCGCTCCTTGTGGGACATCGAAACGGCGCCGATGTCTCCTACGCGGATGTCCTTGCCCGCGACGCGCGCGACGATCGTGTCCCTGATCTCTTCGAGGCTGACGAACTCTCCGAGCGTGCGCACCATGTACTCGGTGCGCCCGTCCTGGATTCTCCCGCCGGCGACGTTGACGTTCTCGGCGGCGAGGCGGCTGATCACCACCTGGGTCGACAGGCCGGTGCGGCGGAGCGCGTCTGCGTCGAGCTCGACGTGGATCTCCTCTTCGAGACCGCCGCGAACGCGCACGGCGGCGACGCCCTTCGTCGGCTCGAGCGCCCTGCGGACCTGGATCTCCGCGAGGCGCCGTAGGCGTCTCAGTCCGGCTTCGCCGCGGTAGCTCTCGTCACCACCCGCGAGCGACAGCTCGAGGATCGGGTCTTCCTGCGGGTCGTAGTGGAGGATCAGCGGGCGCTTCGCCTCCTGCGGCAGGAAGACGAGGTCGAGCTTCTCGAGCACGTCCTGTGTCGCGTCGGCCATCTCCGTGTCCCACGCGAACTCGAGGACGACGTCGGAGATG
>NPIF01004722.1_pt1 | contig 22589 bp, 9 predicted proteins | sample 8637461 | NCBI WGS metagenome assembly NPIF01 (sample SAMN07420641, study PRJNA396082) | bioreactor metagenome | isolation source: sample BR12 brine-fed electro-methanogenic bioreactor BR | place: Japan: Kochi | collected 2016-12-09
CCCGCGGGGACGTCGCTACGGACGAGCCACGATCGCGGTTCCGTAGCGGCGTCCCTGTGGGGCGCCGTCAACAGAGTCGCGCGTCATTGCGAAAGAAGCCAGATGCGCCGGAGCACGAGGAACCCGCCCAGCCCCACGTCGTTGTCGGGAGTCTGCGTTCGCGCTGCCCCGTCACGTTCTTGACGACGCCCCGCGGGGACGTCGCTACGGACCACGATCGCGATTCCCGTAGCGCCGCCCCCGTGGGGCGTCGTCAATGATCTCCGCTGGAGGTTCAGCGCTGCTTCCAGCTTCCGTCCGCGGACTGGATCCACTCGCCCGGCTTGGCCTGGCCTCGGATGGCCTTCGCGTAGGTCTCGCGAATTCGGCCGAGCTGGTCCTCACCAACGCCCTTCGCCTTGGCGATCTCGCGGAAGAGTGCCTCGCGATCGCGGTTCTCGGCCTTGATCAGCTTCTGGGCCGCAGCGCGGGCCTTGAGGTTGCCGAGCTTGGCGAGGTCTCGGGCGGCGAGGTGCGCCTGGTTGTCCTCACCAACGACACCGAGCTTCTTGAGGCGCAGGACCTCGGCTGCGCGCGCAGTACGCGAGTCGATGATCTTGCGGATCGCGGGGTTCGACACCTCGGGTGCGGCCACGCTCTGCGCATAGGCAGGGCTGCCACCGAAGATCAAGCCGAGCAGGCTGCTACTCGATGTCGAGGTGCCCTCTTCACTCGCGGGCTCGCTCGGCTCCGAGCTTTCCTCGCCCTGCTCCATCGCGCGGCGCGCGATCTCCTCTTCGATCTGCGACGCGAGATCCTCGATCTCGGCCTCGGGGAAGTAGACGTTGATCGTCACACAGGCGGCGGCGACCAGCGCCAGCGCAAGAAACACCACAGCTCGTAGCGAACGTCGCATCGTCATATCTCCTTCCGGTCCCACTTGCAGCATAGCGCCCAACGCCCCGCGAAGCTCTCCGAGCCTCGGCCCCGCCTACCGAGCGTCCGGGGCGGTCACTGACTCGTCGCCGCCGAGAAGTCCACGTTCTTGAGCCGCGAGAGCATCGACTGGAACGACACCGTCTTGCCGGGGCGCGCGTTGACGATGTCGATCGGAAGCGGCAAGCGCCCCTTGAGGAAGAGTTCCTTGTCCCCCCGGTTCTCGAGCCCCTCGAGCAAGAACGCGTCCTCCTCGAGGCGCGCATCGATCCCGAGCGCCGAGTAGGTGTACTTGTCGAAGAGGCGCTGGATGCCGCGGTCGAAGACCGTGACCCGCCCGCCGGTGCCGAGGATCGCGATGTTGTTGATCGCTTTGACATTGATCGTGCGCGCCACGCCAGGGCGCTCGACCGTGCGGAAACGCGCGTGGAATCGCACGGGTACGTTCTTGAAGAGTNNAGTTCACACTCGTCGATGCGCCCCTCGAGCACGCCACTCATCTCTCCGAAGTCGAAGGTGCGCGTCAACGCGAGCAGGTCGATCTCCTCGAACGCCGCGGAGAAGCGCAGCTTCGGGTAACGCGAGAGCATGTCCTCGCCGGAGATCTCGCCGACGCTGATCCGCCCGCCGAACACATCGACACTCCCGCCGCCGTCGACCATCAAGCGCGTCGGCGTCAGTGTCACCTTGGGCAGCAGACCGTCGAGTTGCCCATCGAGGCGCGGGATCTCGAGCGCCGCGCTCAACTCCTCGAGCTGCAGCCCATCGAGGCGCACGGCACTCTCGAAGCGCCGCGCCTCTCCGAGTAGCTGATGGGCGGCGAGACTCTCGAGTACGAGCTTCCCGCCGAGCATCTCGATCGCGATGCCGTCCGGCACCTCGAAGCTATCCCCGCGAACGTGGAGCGCGGCGTCGAGTGGCGGAAGCAGGAACGGGCCGAGGCCGAGCGTCTCCCACGCGACGCGCCCCGTGGCCTGGCTCGCTTCACCCGTGCGCAGCGCGCCCTCTCCGTCCCAGGCGAGCGCGAGCGGCGCTTCGACATCGAGTCCAAGGACGCCAAGTCCCCTCTCGGGATCTTCGAGGTCGAGCCCGCGCAGCGCGAGCTGCCCCTCGAGAGCGCGCCCGGCATCGTCCGCGTGAAGCGTGAGCTCGAGCCCCAGCGCCCCGCGCGTCAGCGCGAGGCTCGCGAGCGGGCTGTCCTCACCGAGCAGGGTGACGGCGTTCTCTCGATAGGACGCCGCGAGGTCGGGCGCGTCGAGCTCAAGCCGGGCCGTGACGCCGCCGGCGGCCCCAGGCGTCGCGCGCAGGCCGAGCTCCGTGGCGCCTGGAAGACTCGCCCGCACCTCGGCCTCCCAGGCCTCGGCCGTGAGCCCGGCCTCGAACGCCAGCCCCATCTGCCAGGCGCTGGCATCGACGAAGAGCGTGTCCCACAGCGCGAGGAAGGAGCCAAGCTCGCCCTGACCCTTCAGGGAGCCGGTCCCTTCGGCGTTCCACTGGCCGGTGAGCGCGAGGCGCCCACCGAAGGACTCGACGGCCTTCGACGCGTCGGCCGAGGCGTAGCCGCCCTCTTCGAGTGCGAGCTCTCCGCTCAGCACCCACGGCCCAGCGAGAGGGCCTTCGGCCGCGAGCTCGAGCGCCGCCTGGCCGCTGAGCGAGTCGCCCTCGGGGAGGGCGACACCGAGCGCCGACTCGAGCCGCGCGAAGAGCGGCGCCACGGCGACCCCATCCCCGCGGGCACCCACGGCTACGCGCTGGTCGTCCCAGCGGCCGTTCAGATCGAGGCTCGCGAGTTCCCCGAGCTGGATCGAGCCCGCTTCGAGCTCTCCGCGCGCGCCCCACTCACGGGCCTCGACCCGCAGGCTGGCGGAGAGCGTCTCGGGGTCCCAGTCTGCAAGCGCAGCCCGCGCCGTCGCGTCGACGACGGCGTCGAATCCGGTCTCGCCTCGCGGCACGGTGACGTCGAAGGTCAGTGAGCCGCCCTCGAGGACGACGAGCTCGCCGAGGGTCCCGGAGAGCGAGGCGAGCTCGCCCTTCACCCGCGCTTCGAACGAAGCGATGGCCCCCTCGAAGTGCCCGCTCGCCGCCAGCGTCCCGGACAAGCTCTCGAGCACCGCCGGTGCCATTACTCCGAACGGCGCGAGCTCGTGCCGCCATGCCGCGAGAGGTGCGCGCCTCAACCGGAAGTCGAGCGCGGCTCGAGACTCCTCGCCGTCCAGCGCCACGGTGCCGGAGACCGTGGCTTCGAGCGGCCCATGTTTCGCGTCGACGCGCGCCGCGAACTCACCGTCGCTCTTGCCCGGCTCCAGCCCGAACGTGAGATGAAGCGGCTCCGCGCCGAGCGCCTCGCGCAACGTGAGCCGCCCGGACAACGCGGCGGCCTCGAGCGGCGTCGTCACCGTGCCCTCGGCGGCGAGCTGCCCGCGCCTGTCCGCCAGGAGTGCGGGCCACTCCGCACCCAAGCGCTCCATGGCGGAACGAAGCGCGGTGAGCGGGAGCGCATCGAGAGCGCAAAGCAGCGTCGGGCGTTCACCCGTGTCCTCGAGCGCAAGCGCACCCTCACAGCGCGCCACCCACTCGGCCGCTGTCGCCTCGAGCTCGAGCTCGAGCGGCTCGTCAGCCACGATCCTGGCCCGCGCTTTCGCTTCGAGCGGCAGAGGGATGGCCGACCACGGCTCGCCCACGGGGAGCGTGGTCATCGAGAGCGTGGCCGCGGCGTCCCAGGCTCCCGCCTCGCCGCCCGTGAGTTCGAGCGCGAGACGTCCGGCCGACGGAGTCTCGAGTTCGAGCTCGAGCGTGCGCGGCAGACCGTTCGCATCGGTGCCGAGCGTCCCGTGCAACGTCGTATCCGCTAACAGGGGCTCGGCGCCCTGCGCCAACGTCTCGACGGAAGCCTCGAGCTGCCACGGCTCCGCGCGGTCGGCGCGCTTCACACCGAAGCGCACGCCCTCGAGCGCAAGCGCCGCGAGCTCTTCCGGGAGCTCCGGCAGCAGCGCCGCGGGAGACACGCGGGCGACCTGCCCGCGAAGCGCGCCGGTGAGTTCCGCCCCACCGACACCGGCGAGCGTGCCCTCGAGAGCAACGCGCTCCTCGGCCGGCGCGTCTTCGTTGGGCCAGAGTTCGACGGCCTCGAGTACGACACGCTCTGCGAGGAAGGGCGCCGGCTCTCCTTCGGAGGGAGCGGGCTCGCCGGGGCGCTGCAACACCACACGCGCGCCAAGCACCTGCAGCTCGACGAAGCGCCCTTCGAGCATCTCGTCGAGGGCGCCGCGAACGACGAGCTGATCGATTTCTGCGCGCGCCAACAGCGGCAGACTCTCCATCTTCGTGACGGAGAGCTCGCGCAACACGAAGTGATCGAGACCGCGGATCTCGAGCGCGCCGACGTCGACGGCGGCGCCGAGCTTGTCGGCGAGCGCCTGCTCGACCTGGCGGCGTGGGGTGTCCCGGAGGAGCCATCCCACGGCGGCGAGCACGACGACGAGCGCCACGAGAGTGAGCGCCGCCACCCGCCACCATCGCCGCTTCCGACCCCGCTCCTTGGCCACCATGCACACCGCTCCTTCTTCCCCATCATGCGTTCCCAGGAAGCTGCGGTCACCCCGCTCGTTCGGAGCTATACTCTGCGCCGCTATGGGAACCAAGAAGAGCAAGAAGAAAACCAAGAAGCTGAAGGGCAAGGCGGCTGGAGCCGACAAGTACGCGCTCTACCTCAAGGCGGTGCAGGCTCCCGACGTCGATGTCCAGTTCTTCCTCAAGACCTTCGAAGCCCTGCGAGGCCGGCCCGCGCACACCCTGCGCGAGGACTTCTGCGGCACGGCCGCGGTGTGCTGCGAGTGGGTCAAGACCGACGCCAAGCGCCTCGCCTACGGCGTCGACCTCGACCCCGAGCCGCTTGCGTGGGGGAAGAAGAACACGCTGAGCAAGCTCGAAGACGAAGAGCGCGAGCGCATCACGCTGATCGAGGGCGACGTGCGCGACGGCCACGTGCCGCCCGTCGACCTCATCGCCGCGCAGAACTTCTCGTTCAACGTCTTCAAGACCCGCGACGCCCTCCGCGCATACTTCGAGGCGGCCCGCGAGCACCTCGGCAAGGACGGCGTGTTCGTGCTCGACGTGATGGGTGGCTCGCAGGCCTTCGTCGAGGAGTTCGAGGAAGAGCGCGAGATCGGCAAGAACGTCTACATCTGGGAGCAGGAGCGCTTCGACCCGATCACGCATGACTGCGTGATGCACATCCACTTCCGCTTCAAGGACGGCAGCAAGCTCGAGCGCGCCTTCACCTACGAGTGGCGGCTCTGGACCCTCCCCGAGCTGCGCGAAGTGCTCGCGGAGGCCGGGTTCGCGAGCTCGACCGTCTACTGGGAAGGCACGGACGACGAGACCGGCGAAGGGAACGGCGAGTACTCGCCCACCGAGAGCGCCGAGTCCGACCCGTCCTGGATCGCCTACCTCGTCGCGTCCAAGTGAGCGCTCGCGGAGCCGACACGCTCCGCGAGCTGCCCCGCCACGTGTTCCGCGAGAAGCTCGGCCGGGTCGCGCTGGCCGCCGACGAGCACTTCGGCGCTCGTGCGGAGCACTCGTGAGCCTTCCGCCGGGCGCTCGATGCGCACGGTGAGACGCAACCGATCTTCGTGATGCAAGACGGTGCCGACGACGAGAGTCTCGGCCCCGATCTCCTCCGCGATGACGGTGAGCGGCGTCAGGCTACCCGCATAGCTCTCGACCGCCTCGAACGGCAGGACTTCGAAGCCCGCCGCCCCGAGGGCGCCGACCAGCGCCCGCGTGCACCGGGGGCTCCACGCCTCGGGATTCCCTGGGCTGCTCAGGTCCTCGAGCGGCATCACCGCCACGGGCACGAGCTCGGCGGCACGGAGCGGCTCCGAGGCCCGCGGCGTCCATCCGCGCGCAAAAAAGAGCAGGATGATCAGAACCAGGAGCACCCCTGCGCCCCCGAGCAGTGGCTCGAGCCAGCGGCCAAGGACCTGCCGCACGATGCCGCCACGTTCTTCCGCCATCTCGGTATCCGTTTCTTAAGAAGCGTTCGGTAAAGGGATTCCCTCAGCGTCAGGATCAGCGTACTGTAACGGGAAGCTCACGTCCGGGCCGCTCCCCGCGGGGGAAAGAGCGGGGCCGCGGACCGCAGCGGCGTTGGGGGTCTTCGCCGTGACGTGCCAGGAGGAGCGGAGCTTCGGGGGCGAAGTTCCGCACGCGCGGCGGAAGGGGTCGTGCGGATTACGGGGGATCGTGCCATGGGGGCNNTACGGCTTGGTGGCCCGCGCCCGGGGGGGCGCCGCCACCAGTACACCACTTCGGGAACGGGCTCGCCCGGCGCCGCGGGTTCAGACTCGCGCGCTCATCGCACGCGTCCCGCTCTGGGTGCTCCCAGCACTAGGCGGCGCTCTTGCCGCGCTTGCGTGGCTGCCGACCGGCGGGGCTCCCGCATTCCCGCTGGCCTTCGCCATCGCCGCGCTCGGGCTGATGCGGGCGGAGACCGGCCGGCAAGCGGTGTGGGTTGGCGCCGTCTTCGGCGCCGCGCGCTACGCCGTCGCCGCCCACTTCCTCTGGGCGCTGCTCGTCTACTCCAAGCTCGCGATCATCTTCTACGTGCTCGCCATCGCCTTCATCGTGCCGTTTGGCATCGTCGAGGCATGGGGCGCCTACCGCCTCGAGCGCTGGACGGGGGTTCCGCGGACGGTCTACTTCGCGTTGCTCTATGCCCTTCTCGGGTGGGTGCGCACGCTCGGGGACCTCTCGTTCCCCGCGGATCTGCTCGCCCACGGGCTCGGCGCGCGCCCGGAGTGGCTCGCGCCGACGCGTTGGCTCGGACCCTACGCAATCACGTTCCTCATGGTCGGGCTCGGCGGCATGCTCGCCCACGCGTGGCTGGCGCGGCAGGAGCGCCCGAAGCGGGCGCTGGCCCTCGCCGGGTGCGCGCTCTTGCTCTGGCTCGTCCCTCCCGCGCTCTCGCTGCTGCCCTCCCCGGCGCCAACCGGCACTCCCGCGGAGCTGCGCGTCGGCATCGTCCAGCCTTACGCCCACGTCGAGGAGAAGCTCGATCGCGAGGCGTGGCCGGACCTGTGGCATCGGCTCGAGTCCCTGAGCGCGCGCGTCGCGCGCGACGCCGACCTGATCGTCTGGCCGGAGGCCGCGCGCCCGGGCGGGCTGATCCGCCGCCCGAACCGCGACTTCTTCGACGAACAAGTCGGCGCGCTCGCCGCCAAACTCGAGCGCCCCATCCTCTACGGCACCGATCTCGTGACCGCCGAGCCCCTCCCGGGCGGGCGAGCGCGACTGCGCGGCATCTACAACGGCGCGGCGCTCGCGCTCCCGTCGGGCAGTACGGCGAGTTGGTACGGCAAACAGCGTCTCCTGCCGTTTGCCGAGGCGTTCCCGTTCGCGGGCCTGTTTGGCTACGAACCCGCCGGGCGGCGTGAGGGGTCCTTCCTCACGCTGCTCGGCAACTACTCGCCCGGACCCGAGGCCACGATCTTCGAAGTGGGTGAAGCGCGCATCGGCGTCCTGATCTGCTACGAGGGCATGTACCCCCACCTCGCGCGGGAGTACCGCAACCGCGGCGCCAACGTGCTCGCCGTGCTGACCAACGACGCCTGGTGGGGCAAGAGCGTCTTCCCGAGCTTCCACGCCAAACTCGCCGCGGCGCGTGCCAACGAGCTCGATCTGCCCGTCTTCCGCGCGGCCAACAGCGGCGTGAGCTCGGTCCTCGACGGCAAGGGCCGCCAGCTCGCCGCGACGAAAACGGCAGAGATCACGACGCTGAGCGTTCCGCTCGAGCTCGCGGCGTCGCCACCCACGCTCTATGCGCGGACGGGCGACGTCTTCGTGGCGCTGATGGTGGTCTTCCCGTTCGCGGCGCGCCTCCTGCGCAGGAAGTAACGCGAGCGGAGCGATGGGGGCGGGAGGCCATCTCCCGCCGCATCGCCGATAATCTCCGCCTATGCCCTCACCGATCGCGCACCTCGACGACGCGTGGCTCGACGTCCTCGTCCTCGGCGGCGGAATCGCCGGTGCGGCGGCCGTGCGCGAGCTCGCGCAAGCGGGCTATCGCGCAGCGCTCGTCGAGCCCCGCGACTTCGGGTGGGGCAGCTCGGGGCGTTCGTCACGCCTGATCCACGGAGGCCTGCGTTACCTCGCGGCGGGCCGGCTCGGGCTCGTGCGACGCGCGCTTCACGCCCGCCTCGAGCTCGTGCGTGCCGCCCCCCACCTCGTCCGCCCGTGCGCATTCGTGCTGCCGCTGCGCGAAGGCGACCCCGCCTGGCGCCGCCACCTTTGGCGCACCGGCGTGACGCTCTACGACTGGCTCGCCCGGCCGCGACGCGGCTGGCCCGCTCCGCGGGAGGTCGAGCTCGAGACGGTGCAGGTGCTCCTTCCCGGACTCGCCCATGCCGAAGGCGACCGCTACTTGCTCTACCACGACGCGGTCACCGACGACCGCCGCCTGACGCTCCTGACCGCGCTCGATGCGCGGCGCCTCGGCGCGAGCCTTTGCACGCGCTGCGAGCTGCTCGCCGTCGAGCCCGAATCGGGTGGGCAGGCGCGTGCCACGTTGCGCGACAGCCTCGACGGCACGCTCGCGCGGGTGCGTGTGGGGGCCGTCGTCAACGCGACCGGCGCCTGGGTCGACCGCGTCCGGCGCCAGCTTGGACTCGAGGGTCGCCCCCTTCTGCGCCCGACGCGCGGAGCCCATCTCGTCGTCAATCGCCCGGCCGCCGCGGCTGCGCTCCTTCCTCACCCCGACGACGGACGGGTCACGCTGCTCGTCCCCTGCTTCGGTGGCTTGCTCGCCGGTACGACCGACGAGGACGACACCCGGGCGCCGGACGAGATTGCCGCGACCGCGCCGGATCTGAGCTATCTCACCCGCCTGCTCGACGAAGCGTTCCCCGGCACACCGAGCCCGGTCGCCGCGCACTACGCCGGCTTCCGGCCGCTGCTCGCCGGCCGCGGTCATCCCGACCGCCTGAGCCGGCGTCATCGCATCGCGCACGAGCAGAGCGCCGGCGTTCCGGTCCTCAGCCTCGCCGGCGGCAAACTGACTTCCCACCGCGAATGCGCCCGCGACCTGCTCCGCGCCGTGCGTCGAACGCGAGTCCGGCCGAGTGACGCGCCCCGCTCGGCCCAGCCGTGCCTGCCCGGCGGCAATGTGACGAGCCTCGACGGCGAGGTCGCCGCGGCATGCGCTGCCGGACTGACGAAGGCGCAGGCGGGCTGGGTGGTCGGTCGCTACGGCGCTCGGTGGCGCGAGCTGCTCGCCGAGAACGGCGCGGCCCGCCCACTCGCCGAAGCCAGCCTCCCTCTCGCTGGCGAGCTCGCATGGGCCATTCGCGAGGAGGCGCTGCGCACGCTCTCCGACTTGCTGCTCCGCTGGCGGGTCCCCGAGGTCTGGCCGGAGGAGGAGCCTGGCATCGTGGCGGCGACGGCCCAGCAACTCGCCGTGCTTCTGTCCTGGAGCCCGGCACGCATGGATCGCGAGCTCGAGCGTTGGCGCCGGGAGCGTGATGCCGTGTACGGTCCCCCCGACGCGTAGTCCCGGCCCCGAGCCAGGGACGACGACGAGGAGATCCTGCCGTGCCGAGCCCCCTCCTGATCGCACACCGCGGCTTGACGAGCTTTGCCCCCGAGAACAGCGCGGCCGCGCTGCGCGCTGCCGTTGGGGAGGGCGCCCGCGCGGTCGAGTTCGATGTGCGCCCGACGGCCGACGGGCACCTCGTCGTCCTCCACGACAAGAGCCCGAAGCGGCTGAGCGCCGAGACGCGCCCCGCTGCCGAGCTCCCCGCGCGCACGCTGCTCGAGACCGCACGCATCGACGCGCCGGGTGAACGCTTCCTCCTGCTCGACGAGGCGCTCGCGCTCGTTGCTACGCGCACGCTCGTCGACATCGAGGTCAAGCCGACGAAAGGCGTGCCTCCCGAGGAGCTCGCACGGCGTGTGCTCGAGGCGCTGTACCGCGCCGGCTCCCCGAGCGACGTGATCGTCACCAGCGAGAGCGAGGCGCTGCTCGCCGTGCTCGCGCGCGAGGCGCCGCGGCTACGCCGCGGCTTCGTGTGGCGCCGGCTCGCGACGGGCGACCCGGTGCGCCGCGCGCGCGCGGGTGAGGCCGAGCTCGTCGTCGCGAACGAGCGCCGCGTAGGCCCGAAGCTCGCCGGCGCGCTCCGCGAAGCCGGCCTCGAGCTGTGGGCCTACACCGTCGATGACACCGCTCGCGCGGAGGAACTCGTCGAGCTCGGTTGCACGGGGCTCGTCACGAACGAGCTCGAGTCGCTCCGCGGCGCCTTTGAAATCGAAGAGAGTGCGGACGCGCTCGAGAGCGGCGAAGAGCTCCTGCTCGCGATCGACCTTGGCTCGACGAGCACGAAGGCGGCGCTCGTCGACCCGCGCGAGGGTCTCGTCGCGCGCGTGGCCGCGCCGACACCGATCACGCGCGGAGAGGGCGGAGTCGTCGAACACGACCCCGCGGCGTGTGTCGCGACGGTCGAAGAGCTTCTCGGGCGGCTCGCAGAGCGCTGTCCCAACGCGCCGCGTGCGGCCGGGCTCACCGTGCATCGCTCGAGTGGACTGTGGGTGGAGCGCGGCGACCTCGCACCGCTGAGCCCTTGTGTGTCCTGGCGGGACGCCCGCGGGGCGGAGATCGTCGAGGAGCTCGCGCCGCGGCGCGCGGAGCTCGAGGCGGCGGCGGGCATGCCGCTCGACGCCGCCTGGACCGGCATCAAGGGCGCGGCGCTCGCGCGTGCTGCGCCGCTGCCCGAGGGCGCGATGCTGCTGCCGCTCGGCTCTTTCGTCGCAGCGCGCCTGACCGGGCGCGCTCCCGGCACCGACCCCGGCCTTGCCAACCGCACCTTCCTGCTCGACGCGGCGGGCACGGCGTGGTCGCCCTTGTTGCTCGACGCACTCGGTCTTCGCGCCGAGCAGCTCCCTGCGCTCGTGCCGAGCGTCGACGATCACGGCGCGATCCCCTGGCCCGGCGGCGGCGAGGTGCCGCTCCGCGCGTTCTGCGGCGATCAGCAGGCCGCCTACGTCGGTGCGGCCGGGCCGACGGCCACGCGCCTCGTCCTCAACGTCGGCACCGCCGGCTTCGCGATGCGCGCCGTGGCCGCGCAAACCGCGGCTCCCGCTGGCGCGCGCCGCGCGCCGCTCTGGACCTCTGCCCGCCGCCGTGTCCCGGCTCTGTTCCTACTCGAACAAGCAGTGCTCAGCCCTCCCGGCACGCCCCCGATGATGAGCAGCGCCGACGCCGCCCGTCAGGCAGCCCGCGACCTCGCACTCGAGGAAGGCACGACCGAGACGTTCATCGCCGCGCTCGCGAGCGCGGTCTCGTCCATGGCCGGCCAACGCGACCGCAGCGTCGTCGTCACGGGCGGCGGCCTCGACAGCCCCCACCTCGTCCACCGCCTCGAACAAAGCCTGCCGCTCCCGATGGTCTCCGCCCGCGAGGCGGAGGTCACTCTGCTCGGCGCGGCACGTCTCGCGGCGGCAGGAACGGGACTCGCGTGGTCGATCGAGCCGGGCGGAGGCGCGCGGGCGGGGCGGCGCCTCTGGCTCTGAGGCTGCACCGCAGGATTCCCAACGCTTGCCCCCGGGCCGGTTCCCGGATCCCACAGACTGTGTGAAGCTATCTCCGGAGACGGATAGCTGGCTCGCCCTAGGTCCTTCCCCAGACCTGCGGGTGAAGGGGGTTTCGATGTCGTCGCACACGTTCCGGGTCGTGCTACTGGCCACGGCTCTGGTCGCTTCGTTCACCACCGCAGGGACTGACTCCCGAGCACTCGACAAACAGCGCAGCCGCTGGCTCTCCAGCGAGGACGGCGCCACTCTCGAGCTTCACTTCACGAGTGCCGCGACGCTCGAAGGCTGCGAGGTGGCCGCGACGCTGCTCGCCCCGAACAACGAGGGGCTCGCCTCGGCGCGCGCACCCATCACCACGGACTCGGAAGGTGCCCACGCGACGCTGCATCTGACCGGGCTCGACTCGTTGGACTCCGACACGCGAGAAGAGCTCCTCGTAGACCGGCTCCGCATCGAGACCTGTCCAGAGGGGCAGTCCGCAGCCGAGATCATCACGCTAGGAGAGATAGCCCCGGAGGCGTTCCTGCTCTCGGTGGTCCGCGATTACGGCGCGAGCGAGGACACGGTGATCCGGCTGCATGTCCTCGCCGTTCATCCGTGGACAAGTGAGCCCGTCGACGGCGTCGCGCTCACCCTACGGGATGAGGACAGCCTCGACGACGAGGAGTTCCTGGCGAGGGGCCTTACAGACGAGAACGGCCGAGCAACCCTCGAGCTCCTGGTGGAGCAACGCATCGACGTCGAGCTGCTCGCCAGCAACCGCCTCTTCTCCACAAGCCGAACGCTCTACATCGACACATGGCGTCGCGCCGCATTGGGGATCGTCCTCGAGCGTCCCGTCATCCGCGCCGGAGAGGAGGTTCGATTCCGCGGTCACACGACCGACCAGGAAGGCCGCCCGCTACCGGACCGGAAGCTCCAGGCATCGCTCACCGACCCTGGGGGCAAGACGATCGCCAGCGCCAGCGTGATGAGCTCGCGCTTCGGCGTCTTTCATGGACGCTTTCCCGTAGCCACCGACGCTCGCCCAGGCCGCTACACCGTCCACGTTGACGAAGCCGAAGAGACCGAACGCGCGCGCGGCGCGGAAGCGTGGGTGCGTGTCACCCCGTACGAGACCCCGTGGCTGCTCGCCGTCGCCACACCCGACCGGAGCTACTACCTCCCGGGGCAGGACGCAGAGGTCGAGGTCAGCATCACCTCTCCCGATGGCCGAGGCATAGCGAACGCCGCAGTCTTCCTGCAACGAGATCCGGCAACCGGCGATTCGTGGGGACCCGCCCCCGTCGCCGACAAGACCGAACACCGCTGCACAACCAACTCCTCCGGACGATGCACACTGACGATCGGGCTCGAAGCCCTTCACGAGTCGCTCGCCGACTGGACGTGGAGGAAGTACAGGACCGCTCACGGCATCGTGCGCGCCCATGATCCCGTCACCGGACGCTCAGCCGAACGCAGCTTCTGGCTGCGCATCAGCTCCGCACCGCTCCACGTGCACGTCTACGAGCTCGGCGACGTCTCGAGTGCGGCACCGCTCGAGCTCCTGATCGCGGTGACCGAAGCCGATGGCACACCCGCCCCGTCCACGCTCGACATTGACGTCACTCGAAGTGGAAAGCGCCCGGACCAAGAGCTGGCTTTTGCGTCGGTCAAGGAGGTCGAAACCAACAGGCTCGGAATGGCCCGCCTCCTGCTTGCAGCACCCCCGGCGGGGGAGGAGCTCGCGCTCCAGGCAGTCGCGAGTACGGAGAGCGGTCTGCAAGGCGCAACGAGCAATACCCTGTACGTTGCGAAACGACCGAAGCCCGTGCTCATCCCGCGCAAGTCCTTGCTCCACCCCGGCGACGACATCGTCACCGACCTCTACGGCACCGCGGAAGACACATTCGCCGTCGAGCTCTCACGACAAGGCAAACTCCTCTCGGAGACCACCGTGAAGCTCGATGCTGGGCACGCGTCCATTACGATGCCCTACGACCCACGCTTCGTTGGTAAGCTCGAAATCACCGCGTTGGCCATTGGCGCAGGCGAGCGCTCGAAGTACAACGAGCCCGGGTGTACGGCTGGGGTCCTCTACCACGCCAACGACTCTCTGACGCTCTCACTGGAACTCGACCACAAGAGAGTCTGGCCAGGAGAGGCCGTGAATCTCGGTATAGAGGCGTTCCGTGGCTCGACACCCGCGGAGGTCTCGGTCGGCGTGCTCGCCATCAATCGGGCCTACGAGGAAGTGCTCCGGGCGCGACGAGTCCACGACCCGGATGACTGGTTCCTGAGCGACACGAAGGAGATCCTCGAGAGCTGGCACCGACCGTCTCATCTCGCCACGATCGCACGCCATTTGGACTCGGTTGACACTGCGGAGCTTACGGACGAGCTCGAACTCGGGACACGCTGGGAGCTCTACTACCCGTTCAGCGGCATCGAAACGAGCCGCGAGTCTCTCCAGGAACTGAACGAACTCGCCTATGACGGCGTTCTGCGAGTGTCCGCCCAACCAATCCGCACGGCCTTGCGGACACTGAAGAAGGGACGCGGGGGCGCGTTACCGCGCGAAATCGGCGAACTCCGTCGCGACTTGCGTCGTCTCGGCGCCGACCCGGCATCCTTCCTCGACTCCTGGGGAACGCCGCTTCTCCTCACTCTCGAGAAGGACACGCACAACGTCACCGCCTTCGTGACGTCCGCGGGACCCGACAAGACGGCCCACACCGACGACGACCTGCACATCCTGCTCGAGAACTGGAACCCATTCCACGACATAGCGAAGGAGTACCGCGCTGTCTGCGAGGAGCTGTTCGCCCGAGAACCCAGCGGTAGCGCTATCACCCCCCAGGAGATCAAGGACGAGCTGCGCAAGCGCGGGATCGACTGGGACTCGCTTCGTTCCCCACTGGAGCGCGGCTACGAGATTCGGATCGAGGCTCGCACCACGTCGTGGTCTGTCACAGCCTTCACCAGGGACGGGCAGGTCCCTGAGCGCGAACGAAGCGTCGACGACTTCCAACACGACGCCTTCACGCCGCTGCAGACGGCGCTGAGGCGGTACTTCACGCAGCGTGCGCGACTGGGGAAGCGTTTTCCGGTCACAGAGACCGAACTCAACGCCGCACTCGCGGAGGCTGCGCTCGACGAAGCCCTCTTCCGCATGCCAACGGGGAATAGCGTCGAGCTCGTCCAAGGCAGGAGCTTCGAGTACGTCGACCTCGCCAGGGACAAGGCGGCTCGCCAGCCCGCGACACGACGCATCCCCCTCATCGAGATCGTTGGATTCGACCCGGACCAGGAGCGCAACCGCACCCTCGAGAAGATCCGTGGCGATGTCTTCGACGCCGTACGTAACTGGTCGGGGGACAACGACGATCTCGCTCGCGATGGCAAAGGGATGATCTTCGTCGCGGCCCGCGACCGCCGGTCTCCGGTCGCCGGGGAGAGAGTCCAGATCTCCCGCGGCAAGCCCAATTTGACTCGGCTCGAGGCAGCCACCAGCCCATCGGGGCTCGCGGTTTTCGGCCCCCTCGAACCCGGCGAGTACACGGTCGTGCTCTTCGAGGGCGAAGATGTGATCTCGCTCGAACGGGCTCGAGTGGAAGCCGACGAGTGGCGTCTCGTCCTCGTGGAGACGACAGAGCCCATCTACGAAGAAGTCACGGTCATCTCGAGCGTCAGCCTCGACGGCGTGCTGGCCAGCTCGAAGCGACCAGGCGACAGCGTGCCAAGACGGGCCCCGCGTCCGATCCACACACCCCGAGTCCGCCGCGACTTCTCGGATGTCGCACTCTGGATTCCCGATCTCGAGGTACACGGGACGGAAACCCATGAGTTTTCGATGCCCGACTCCATCACGAAGTGGCACTTGATGGCTGTGGCCTCCGCGCTGGACGGCGGGTATGCGACTGCCGAGAGTGAGTTCGTATCGTCGCTCCCCCTCGCAGTCGACCTCGACCTCCCTCGAGTCCTGACCACCGGAGACAGCTTCGCCCTCCCCGTGATTCTGGCGAACGACACCGAGCGCGAACTCGACACCGTGACAGAGCTCCAGAGCACCGCAGGAATCGTTATCGAGCAGCCGCAGCAGGGTACGCTCGCTCTCCAGCCTCGAAGCGCCGCTTCGACGTCCTTCTCCCTGAGCGCGCGCAAACATGGCGCTGTCAGGATCCGGGCGACCACGCGTGGCCCGGACTACGCCGACGCCGTGGAGCGGGAGACAGAGGTACGCCCCAGCGGGCGGCAGACGCGAGCGAACTGGACTCAGGTGACCCCTGACCGCGGTCCGATCGAGTTCGTAGTGCCGGGCAACACCGTCGCGGGGACGATCGGAGGCAAGTTCGCCCTGACACCCGGCCTCGAGCTTCAGGTGGCGGAGATGACCAAGGGTCTCTTGCAGCGACCCCTCGGCTGCACGGAGCAGACAGCCTCCGCCGGTTGGTTGCACGCAACGGTCCTCCAGTCCATCGGCGATGAAGACAGCGAGCTCGCTGCCCGCTCCCTTGCACTTCTCAAGAAGACGCTGAAGAAGCTGGAAGCGCGACGTCAGCCGCGGGGCGGCCATGCCTTCTGGTCCGACAGCGAGGCGCGCGCGGAGCTGACCGCGTGGGTCCTCGCTTTCAAGGATGCCGCATCCTCCAGCGTTCCAGCCGCGAAGAAGAACCTCGCGCTCGATCTGAACTGGCTGCTCGGCAGACAACGGAGCGACGGCACTTGGATCCAGCCCGAGGAAGAACGGGCTCCTCACCAACGCACTGCTTTCATCATCGAGTGCATCGCCGGACTTGGCGAGCACCTCGACGACGCCGGGCGGGCCAGGCTCGAGAAGGCCGTCGACCGCGCCCTCGGTCACCTCGAAGCCTCGCTGGCCGAGCTCGACGAGCCCTACACCCTCGCCGCCTACGGCATCGCTGCGCTCGAGCGTGGCCAAGACGCGCGTGCGCGCGCCGCCGCCGAGCGCCTGCTCGAGCTGGCCACCGACGAGGGCACGACGAGCTTCTGGCACCTCCGCGTCAACGAGCCCCTCTGGGGCTGGGGCCGCGCCGGGCGCCTCGAGACGACCGCGCTCGTCGTGCGCCTGCTCGATGGTGCGCTCGCACGCGGGCTGCTGCCCGAGGATGCGGCAGCACTTGCCGAGCGCGGCGCGCTCTTCCTCCTCGAGAACCAAGACCGCGACGGCGGCTGGTGGACCACCCAGGCCACCGTGCAGGTGCTGCGCGCACTGCACGGCCGCTGGGGCAGCGTGACCACCGATGTCGCTGGCGCGCGCTACCGCGTCTCTCTGGACGGGGAGGCACTCGGCGTGCTCGAGGCGCCGGAGGGGCCACCGGTGCCGCTGCACCTCGATCTCCCGCCTCTCGCCCCCGGGAAACACACGCTCACCGTCGAGCCGCTCGACGGGGCGCCACGCGCGCTCGCGCGCCTGATACTCAGCTATCACAAGCCGTGGGACGCCCCCGCACCAACCCAGGAGCACGTCGACCTCCGCGTGCGCTTCGAGAGCGCCGAGATGGCCGCCGGCGAGAGCACGATGTGCCACGTCCACGCCGAGCGCATGAACTTCCGCGGCTACGGCATGCTGCTCGCCGAGATTGGCCTACCGCCGGGCGCCGAGGTGCTGCGCAGCGATCTCGATGCGCTGAGCGAGATCAGCCACTACGAGCTCGAGCCGGATCGCCTGATCGTCTACCTCTGGCCGCGTGCCGGCGGGACGAGCTTCAGCTTCCCGGTGCGGCTGCGACTCTCAGGGCGCTACGCCGCGGCACCCTCGCGGATCTACGACTACTACAACCCCGACGCGCGCCTCGAGCTCGAGCCGACGCGTTTCGTCGTGCATCCGGAACCACCGGCTGGGCCGCGGTAGATCGGCGCGCGGAGTCCTGACTTCCGAGGGCCGCGAGGAATCTGCAGCAGATCCTCGAACTGGATCGAGGACTCGCTGCTGAGGAACACGCCTCGTGTGGAATAATCCAGGCGAGGCAGACGGCGCTCGATCTTCGTCGGGGACGGCCACGCGCTGCTGCTCGGGGGGAGTGGAATGCGCTGCGCAGTCGTCACTCGATTCTTGCTGGGACTTCTTCTTGCGTTCGTCGCGCTCTCGCACGTGTCTGCGGAAGCTCTCACGCTCGAACGTGGCTCCGCGCGCTTCGATGTCGACGGCAGCGGCGGATTCGTCGAGCTCACCCTTCGAGGAGGTCGTTCGGGCCAAGCCGTCGACGTGCATCTCGCGCTCGTTGCTGCGGAGGGGCGCATCGTCCGCGATGAGCAGCAACGACTCGAGATCACAGCGCCCGTCACCGCAGTCCGCGTCGAACTAGGGAGTCTCGACGAGCTTCACAATGACGACCGAGACGACCTGATCGCGTATCGCCTCGTGCTGACGATCACGAACGGGGATGAGCGTCTGCTCGAAGAGATCTTGACCGTGGGACTCGTGGCGCCGCAGGCGTTCGACCTCCAGTGTCTCGCTCCCGCTTGGCACCAAGCCGGTGGGTGGTCCTCCGTCTGGGCGATGGCGTACCACCCCGCCACACGGGAACCCGCCAGCAACGTCGAGCTCGAGTTCACCGTGCACGACGATTCCCTCCCCGGTCACGACGAAGTGATGATCGTCTACGGGAAGACCGACGAGAACGGGGAAGCCCGCATCGACTTTCCGGTTCCGCGGGACGCTGCGGAGCGCTCTCTCGAGTGGTCCGTTCTCGCGTCAAGGGGGCCCTTCGAGCGGTTCGCGATGGGAGATCTCGATGTCCCGTCGTTCCGAAACGTCGACCTGATCCTCGAGCGTCCGCTCGTCCGGCCTGAGGAGACCATCCGGTACAGAGCGCTCGCCCTCGACGAGCTTGGTGTGCCGCGCAGCGGTGTCGAAGTCGAAGTCGAGCTCGCCGATCCCGACGGGAAGCGGCTCGCGGCACACTCGAGCCGCAGCACTCGCTTTGGCGTCGTGTATGGCGAGCTTCCCCTCCCGCCCATGTCCGAGCCTGGCCTCTATCTCGTCACCGCCACCATCCCTGCCGACGAACACACCACCGACAGCTCCAGCTATGTCCGAGTTCGCGACTACGAGACACCGCGATTCCTCGTCGCCGCGATTCCCGGGATGGAGTTCTACCTCGAAGAGTCGGACGCCCATGTGGAGGTCCAGGTCTTCTCCCCGGACGGGCGGCCGATTCGCGGCGCGCTCGTGACGCTCTCGAAGGACCCGGGTGCGTGGGAGCCAGGTTTCTTTTTTGGTGAGAGAGAGTCCGCCACGGCCGGCCCGGCCTCGCCAACCACTGGCGAGACGCCCGCCAGCGTTGCGCCGCACTGCGACACGGACGAACTCGGTCGCTGCTCCTTGCCTCTCGACCTGAGCCGATTGTTCGCCCGCGAGGATCGATTGGAGGACGGGTATCTCGACGCGGAAGGCGCGGTGCTTGCCATGGACCCGGTCACGAATCGCACCGTCGAGAAGGAATTCGTGATCCGTGTCAGCAAGACGACGCATCAGCTCAGCCTCGGACTCGACCGCTCCCCCGCGGCCAACACACCGCTCGAGTTACTCCTCGCGGCGAGCGACACGGCTGGAACACCCGCTGAGGTGGACATCACGGTCGAGTCACGAGTCCTCGACCAAGCGGGGCACGAGGTGGCTGACCGCGCACAGCGTCAGGTCGTGCACAGCAACCGACTCGGAATGGCCCGCGTCGTACTCCCTCCCTGCCCTGACGAGACCAAGCTGGAGATCCGAGCCACGATCGACGAACCGGACGCTCCGCTCGCCGAAGCCAGACTCGAGCGTGGGATCCGCCGCGGTGAGGTGCCCCGCGTCTACCCTCTCCGCGTGTTGCTGGTTCCCGGCGACCCCGTCGTCGCCGACGTGTACATGCAGGAGTCCGAGTGGGTCCACGTCGCCATCAGGAAGGGTGGCGAGGTGCTACACACCGAGCGCCTCGCTCTCGATGAGGGACGTGCTCAGCTCATCGTCCCATACGAGCCCGCGTTCGAGGGGGCCCTCGAGATTCTCGCGCTCGACCTGAATCCCAACGATGCCGGATACAAGCTCCACGCAGGCCAGGCATGGGTTGGCTTCCCAGAGTCATCGCGACTCTCGCTCGCCGTCGAGACGAGCCAGACAGGCGCGCGACCGGGCGAGAGAGTCGAAGCGCGCTATACCGCGACGCGGACAGGCAATCCCACGCTCGTCGCGATCGGCACCNNGGCACCATCGCCGTCGATGCCGCCTATCGCGCTTTTCTGGAGGACTCGGACATCCCTGACGGGGAACGTTGGTTCCTCGAGTCGTCACTCGTCGGGCTGCAACGCGGGGACGGGCGCTCCGGCGACTTCTACGTCGACCAGTTGCTGCACTACGAGACACGCGAGGAGATCAGCCCGGAGCGGGAGCTCCGCGCTCGGCATTTGCTTTCGCCCGGGCAGGTCTGGATCGACTTCGACCGCGACACGCTTGGCCAGGACGCGGAGAACCTCTACATCGAGGACAAAAAGAGACTCGCGAAGACGATTCGGGAAGGGTTCAGGGAGGCTCGCCCGACGCTCTCGTCATTCAATCCGACCACGGTGAAGGAGATCGAGGATTATCTCGCTCTCGGAGGCGTTCTTGCCGCGACCCTCGTCGATACGTGGGGGAACCCCGTCGAGTTCGAGCTAGAACTCAAGCCGAAGCAAGGCCTCGTCCGCGCCATCTCCTTGGGACCTGATGGTGAACGCGGTGGAGACGACGACATCCGCCTGTGCGCCGAGTCGTGGGAATACGCCGACCACGTTGCCGATCTCGTCGGGCAAGTACTCAAGGACTGGCCAAGTACCGACGAGGGCCCCGTCCCCCCCACACAGGAGCGAATCAGTGAGTTGATCGAGGCGAGCGGTGTGGACTGGAAGTCTCTCCGGACCCCGTCCGGCGGACGCTTCCAGATCCACGTCGTCAAAGCGGAGACCGACTACAAGATCCGGGTTCTTGTCGAGGTGGAAAAGGAGGAGCGCTTCGAAGTGGGGGCCACGCGGAGAATCGACGTACTCCGCTCGCTCTACGGCGACCTCGAACGCAAGCTCGTGGACTACGTGGCCGCTGGCGCGGCATTCCCAAGAACCGCGAAGGACATTTCGAGCTTCCTCGCCCAGAGCGAGATCGGCTCCGAGCGCTGGGTCATGCCAGACGGCATCCGGCTGACGCTCGAGCCAGTGACCGAGACCTACTTCGCCGACAAGATCAACCCCCAGAGTTCGGGTGGAGCTCGCATGCAGCTCCGCCCTGAGCCCCGCGTGCGCACGGCGCTCCACATCGTCCGAGACGATGGTCGCGAGGCCCGCGCACTCGAGAAGATCAGGCAAGAGCCAATCGAAGCTGTCGCCGCCTGGCTCCGCACCCATGACCCCAGCAAAGCGAACGGCGGGTTCATCCTCCTTCACATCGCCCGCCAGGATCCGGTGCGTACCGAACTTGCGATCAAGCTACAGGTGCATCGCAAGGGCGGAGTCGAGACCGAGACCATTCTCACGGAGACGAACGAGCGAGGACTCGCGGTCCTCGGCCCTCTCCCATCAGGCTTTTACCACCTCGAGATCCAGCCTCAGGGAGGTTGGATGCGGAATCGCTTCGCAGGAGTGAGCATCGGCTCCTGGAACCTCTTGGCGGCCATTCTCGGGCCAGAAGAGCACCTGTCTGAGGAAGTCACGGTCTCGACCGCTTCCGGCGGAACCGTTTCGATTCCGGCAGCAGACGGAATCAACTCCGCCCCCCCCAGAGCTAGCGAGCAACTCGCTCTTCCGCCTCGAGTCCGCACCGATTTCCGCGACATCGCGATGTGGATGCCCAACGGGGAGAGCGACAGCTCCGGCCGCTTCAACCACTCGTTCGTTCTGCCGGACTCGCTGACGACGTGGCACCTCGAAGCCGTGGCTCACGGTCTCGATGGATCTTATGCCCACGTCAACTCGAAGATCGTCGCGACGCTCCCTCTGGCGGTCGACGTCGATCTCCCGACTCGGCTCACGGTCGGTGACGAAGTCGAAATCCCCACGACGGTCGTCAACCAACACGATGCGCCGACGCCCGTCGAAGTCGAGTTCTCCGCAGAGGAGGGCCTCGAACTTCGAGCGACGCGTCCCCTGGAGTTCGTCGCCCCGGCGAAAGACACCGGCAGCAAGAGCGCCAAGGTGAAAGCCAAGACGCCGGGGGGAAAGACGCTCCGTGCAACGGTGCGAAGCGCGGAAGAGAGCGACGCAGTCGAGCGAGAGACGCGCGTCAGGCTAGCAGGACGTCCCGAGCGCAAGCTTCTTGCCGGCGTTGTCGATGGCGTCTACACCGCCCCCATCGGCCTGCCGGAGAGCGCTGATCGAGAGGCTGCCTGGGACGTACTCGAGCTGTTCCCTGGCCTCGATGCGCAGCTCGCGGAGATCACCGAGAGCTTCGCGCGAAAGCCGGGCGCGTGCACCGAACAGCAGAGCTCTTCGGGGTGGGCGCTTGGGCTCTACCTCTCCCAGCTCGGCGAAGCGGCAGACTCCGATGCCGCCAAGGCACGCGACCGGCTCGAGGGAATACTCGAGACGATCTCCATGCGCAGGGCCCATTCGGGCGGCTACTCGTTCTGGCTGAAGGGAGAGCCTGACGCGCCCCTCACCGCCTGGGTGCTCGCGCTCCAACATGCCGTCTCAGCGACCGTGAGCATCGACGATGACAGTTTCCGCCAGGACCTGGCTTGGCTGATCGCGCAACAACGCGAGGACGGGAGCTGGACGCGCGGCGCACTGAGCACGCCGCATCAGACCACAGCTTTCGTCGCCGAGAGCGTCGCCGGCCTCCGCGAACACCTCGACGCCGCACAGCGCGCCCGCCTCGGCCAAGCCGTTGATCGCGCCCTCGATCACCTCGAGGCCGCGCTGGCCGAGCTCGACGAGCCCTACACCCTCGCCGCCTACGGCCTCGCTGCGCTCGAGCGTGGTCAAGACGACCGCGCGCGCGCCGCCGCCGAGCGCCTGCTCGCTCTGGCCATCGACGAGGGTACGAGGAGCTTCTGGCACCTCCGCGTCAACCAACCTCTCTGGGGCTGGGGCCGCGCCGGGCGCCTCGAGACGACCGCGCTCGTCGTGCGCCTGCTCGATGG
>NPIF01002283.1_pt2 | contig 22489 bp, 17 predicted proteins | sample 8637461 | NCBI WGS metagenome assembly NPIF01 (sample SAMN07420641, study PRJNA396082) | bioreactor metagenome | isolation source: sample BR12 brine-fed electro-methanogenic bioreactor BR | place: Japan: Kochi | collected 2016-12-09
GAGAATTCCTGCATGCTTTCTCATTCCAGATTCGGCAAGACGATCAATCATGCGGTTCCAGTAGAGCCCGACATTGAATGCGGCACGTACGGGAAATTCACCGAACATCGCGCAACTTTTTGTCGGGATTTCCTCTTCGACAAGCGCTTCTTCATTGTTCGGACGAAAATGGTTCATAATGCGGGCTTCGGCCGACATAAAATCAGTTAGCTCCTGAATCGTGACCGGTCCGTCATTCTCTGCAATCCATCGGACCAGATTCGCGAGCCATGGACGACGGGATAATGAATGCTTGTCGAGTCGGACGACAACTCTTCCATCGATGTCCCCCCGGGCTGCCCGGCCCAGTCTTTGGAGGAATGACATCGGGGTAAAGCCAGGATCCATGAAGAGGCGGGTCAGACCTGAGATTGTGACGCCCACCTCGACAGTCGAGGTCGAGACCATGACTGATCTTCCGTCAAGGCTCTTCTTTCTGCCGGTGGTGGCGGTCTCGGTCTGAGCGTCGATCGAATTGTCGAAGAGTATCCTTTCGTCCGGAAAGCCGGCCTCTCGCAGAAGGTCTCTGAATTGGGGCTCCTGATCTTTCAAGTTGCGCAGTGAGTCGTGAAGAAAGAGCGCGCACTGCCCTAGAGGCAGCTCAGCGATTTTATCCAGGTTTGCCTCGAGGAGATCGACGAGCTTTTCTGTATCCACGAATTCCAGGCGCACGTCGCCGTGCAGTGATCGTGCGCCGTCAGATGAAATGTCCTCGGCGATGATGCAGGAGTCGCCGAATGGAATCCCGAGACTCCGGAAGAGAGCGGTCGGGTCGATCGGCGTCGCCGAAAGAAGAGAGACCTTAGCGCGGACGGGACCTGTCTCGAATTCTCTTCCGAACGGCCCGGTGGCAGCGAGGCTGGCCATGAAGGCCGCAAGGCCAAGTCCTCGAGGCTGCATGAGATGGGCTTCGTCGAAGACGATCCGGTCGAAGGACGACATCAGGCGGGCGGAATTTACATCTCCAATACCGCCGCCGGCGAAGGGACGCATCAACATCCACGAGAGAGTTTCGGGCGTTATGAAGATGATTTCGCCCTTGTCTCCATAGCGAAGCAGGGGAAGTTTAGAGAGTCGGTCGAAACGGACGTTGATGCCGCGTTCGCGGTCGTCGTTCGCGGTGTCTCCGGTCCACATTACGATCTTCCCCTGAACGTCGGCTTCTTTCCAGCCGGCATTCCTGAAATCCGTCTGCATGGATGCGTGCTGGTCCTGGGCCAGACGTCGGGTTGGGACAACGAACATGACGCGTTCGCCGGCTTCGACGGCCTTGCGGTAGACGTAGCTCTTGCCGGCACCGGTCGGGGCGCTCGCGACACAGACAGGCGCCTGCATATGGAGCAGAGACTCCTGCATCGGAGAGAGACCGCTTTCGAGAACGGGAACACCGTGCCGAAGGATGGTCGTGACGGTTTTCAGTTCCATGTCATTACCGCTTCGGCTGCAGCTTCAAGTGACATGGAAGGGGTGAGCTGGGTTTCTTCGAGGAAGTAGTGCTCGACCGTCATTGAGCATCCGAAAAGCGCGGCCGTTGCCGCGCTCATCCGCACTTCGGTGACGGTTTCGTCGCGTTCGTAAAGCACCATTCCAGTACGATTGGAGCCGATGCGGGCAACGATCCGGTCGTCATCACAGACTTCGTACTCGAACGGATCTTCGCCGAATAGGGCGCCACGGAATATCTGGCCGGCAGGAACTTCCTGGATGGTGAAGAATTCCTTGAAGTTGCCGGATCCAGTGGCTCTTCGAATGTTGTCCTGATAACCTCCTTCTACACCAAGGTCGGACCGTCTGGCGAGCGGAGGCAGAAGTCGAGGATCCTTGGTGACAAAAACGGACGCCTTCCAGGGAATTTGACCGAGATGAGTGAGGAAGTCCTTCTGCGGCAAAACAACCGAGGCGTGCATCATGCCGAGGGTCGCGGCAAGGGAGAATGCGACCGCCCTGTCTCCGATAATCTCCGGAATGGTGGCGACGCCGCCTTGGACCGCAAGATGGCCGTAATTGAACGGAGTCAGGGTTGTTGCGCGAATAGGTATGATCTTCATGTTTCTGCCTCACGTGGCCCGGCCGGGCCGAGGGGCCCGACCGGTAAGTTGTGATGGTCAGGCAGCCTTGCCGGCGAACCAGAGACCGAACAGCTCGGCGACGGCTTTTGCGGATTTTCGGTAGGACTCGGCAAGATCTGAATCCGCATCGGTGAGCTTGCCGGTCAGAGATGCGGTGGCGACAGTCGCCTCGTTGTGACCGATGATGACTTTCTGATTTGGCGAAACAAAGTCGTGGATTGACTTGACAGCGTCCTGAACGTCGTTCGTCGAGACCTGATCGGCGATGAGATACGGGGACATTTCGGGGCGCTCGATGAGCGAACCGTAAATGCCGACGATATGGGTTCGGATGTTGATGCCCGAAACAGAGGTCTGCCCGCCGTAGGCTCCTGCCTTTCCGATCGAAAGCAAAAGGTGCTGAAATCCCTCAAAGGGAAGGATTTTGCCGCGGGCGGTGATCACCTGGACGAGAAGGGTGCCAGGCTTGATGAAGTAACGATCGAAGAGTGCCGAGGAGTTCTCCTTGCTCGCCGCATTGAACAAGGTTCCGTCCTCGGCGGATCTGTTGTGGAAGGACTTGTCGACGCAGTCTTCGTAGGGCATCAGACTGATGCCGTCGGAGTAGTCGACGGCAGCCTTCACCGGAAGGACCTTGGTGCCGACGTTCACGGAATCACCGAAGACAAGACTGTTGATATCGAAGATCTGCGACGGCAGCATCCGGTCCGGCGCGGCATGGCGATTCATGGGATAGTTTCCACCGGCGCCGAAGTGCCGCAAAATGCGAAGTCCGTTCAGGCGCTCAGGATGCTTGAATTTGTTGGGAACGGCACGGACACGACGCTCCTCTCCGACGACGGCGTCGGTGATTTCCGGCTCGAGATTGCGGAACACCGTCGGCGCGATGATTTCGCGCAAGAGCACAACGGACGCGCACCCGAGATTCTTGAGCTTGGGATGAACGTATTCGTTCTTACCGTTGTTGCTGGTAGCGTGGAGTTCGTTGATGTCGGCCAAATATGGCCGGATAGCTTCGATTCGCTTCATGATGTCAGTCCTTGTCTTGGTTGTTTTCGTCGTTGTTACCGTTATGGGCGAGACGGACGAACGCAAATCTGTAGGCGTCAATGAAGGTCTTGCGGTCTTTTGTTGCTGGCGATCGCCCCTTGAAGATGCCGAACCAGGCCTGCTCAACGAACGTCCGTGCGAACTTTTCAATGGCGTCGTCGAGCGACTCTCCTTCGGCCCTGTTTGTGGCTGCGGAGTAGAAACCCTTCCCGTCCTGCCGACGGTCAGCATCGGTGCGAATGCGTCCGGCGACTGCAGCGATGACGGAAGTTTCGTCCGTCATTCCGAGCGACCTAGTGGAGGCCGCGGCGTCGAGAGCGATCTGGATGAGAAAGGTCTCATCCCTTGCGCTGCTTCGGTTTCGCCCCCCGGGGCGTTTCTGGATCGATCCGGCCCGGATTCCGAGCAGAATCGGGGCCGAAAGATTATTGCTGGCCTTCATCTTTGCCGCCTCGCTTTCTATGAACTTTTGAAGAGTGAATTCGATTCCGGAGGTCGTATGGGTGCCGGCTCCATCGTTTCCCAGCGCGCGGTCTCTTGCGACCGCCCATGCCGTGAAAGAGGCAGCAAAACGCGTCTTGGGATTGCAGTAGGTCTTCGCAATGTCAGGAAGACCGAGTCCGTTGTCGGCGCGCGGTTTCGCTAAGGCGCCAACGATTTCGAGCCGACTGATCGCCTCCTCAATTTCTTCTAGCCGGAATCCGTCCTTCCCAAGCAGTATGCGGAGGTCGGGGTCCCAGCAGTCGCAGTAGAAGTATTCCTTGCGCGGATGCGGAAGCCCGGAGAAGAGATGGAGCGGGCGGCCAAGGCGGAGACAACTCTTCATGGCCATACGCATGAAGGATATGCGGCCGATTTCCTTCTTTGTCGGATCAGCAAAGCGTGTCGGCAAGGTTTCAAACCTCCCGAATGGAGCACGCCGTATGAAGGTTTCAAGACCCGTGTAGACGTCGCCTTTTTTTCTGTCTCCGCGAGCCATGTCGAAGAGCCCGAAGATCTGTTGTGATCCGCGGTCCGTCAGGGTGGCCAGCGTCAGGCTGGAAACACCTCCTGCCGTCGGCGATGAAAAGCGAATCGGGATTTCTCCTGATCCGCCTTTGCCCTGATTGACGAAGATGACGCCCTTGAGCTTGTATTCGGCATAGGACACCGGAGAGAGGCAGACGTCGGCAATCTCCCGGAAGCGATCCTCGGATCGGCCGTGCCGGTAGGAAATTGCCGATGTCTTGATGCCGTAGAGACCGTCCGAGCCGCCGATCCTGTCTTCGCGGGAAACGGCTTCTCCGGTGATCAGACACTGGGCTGATTCATCTTGCGGAACATCGGAGTTCGACCGAATTGCGATTCCGTGGCTGAGAGCGAGATAGCGTGCCTTCACTGCATTGCGGACAGGGGTCGCCTTGTCTGGCATACCTGCCAGGATGCCATTTGGCTGAAACCATGTATTGAATTCAGCGAGAAGAACTGTGTTGAGATTTTGGTTGATGGCCGCTTCCCGTGCGGCAATGACGGCGATGATGGAACGTCGGGTGAGATCGTGTATCTGGTCGACCCAGTCCGGCAGGAAGGTTCTGAGGGCATTACGGACGAATTCCTCGCGTGCCTTTCTCGAAAGGTGTGCATTTGCCTGTGATTTGGAAAGACGCGGCAGCTTGATTGCGAACGCTGTGAGGGAAGCCAGGAGGACGTTCGGGTACGAGGATGAGTCGCGGCTCACGGGGCTGACCAGCGGATGTTGCATGCCAGCTGGCTTGACTGCTGCCGCTGGGCAATTCGCGGAAGACAGGATGTTTCCGATTTCGTCCTGGTATGTCGCAAGGTCCGTCTTCTTGACGGCAAGAATGTTTCGGAGCGACCCTGTGGGGATTGTATTGGCAAAGATGCTTTCAATGTCGTGCCAGGACGGGCAGTCGCCACCAACTTCCGGATTGCCCGCCGGCTTGATGTTGATGGTGGTCTGAAAGGGCACGGATTCGGCGAGGAAGTTCGTGGCTTCGTCAATGATAACTTCAAAATCGCTAACGGGAAGGAGGGAAATGAGTGTCTCGTCGCGAACCGCATGAATGAGCGGACGCATTCCGGTGCGTCGCTCACAGAGGACTTCAACGCAAAGTGCGAATTCGGAGAGAAGAAACGGGTGGTGCCGGTCGGAGACGATCAGCGGCCTCACATCTGAAAAGGCGTTTGGATTGAAAAGGCGTGTGGTCTTTGTGGTCCATGCGTCGAGGACCTTGTGGACCGTCTCCGATGGAAGGCCCTTGAGCCATGTTGAGTCGATGACATCGGCGAAGCGGACATGCCTGCGAACAATGTTGAGAAATTTGTCGGACGAGCGGGGGACGGGACGGCGATCCGTTGTGCGGACCTCGTCGAGATCAATCAGTCCGGCGAACTGTTCAGACGAGAGGTCGACTCCGAAGCGATTGAGAAACGCGTTAATGCCGTAAGCATCATGAATACGACAGATGTCTTCGATCAATATGTCGCAAGGTTCTTTTCCGCACAGCTTGTCAGCATCATGCATGAGACCGACGGAGAAAGCGACGGCCGCGGCTTGAAGAATTTCATCCTCGTCAATTTGGCTGGCGAGGAGGTCAACAACTGCCAGTGTAGCGGCGGTCATGGCGACAGACGAAGCGTGATCAAAGAGAGAAACGTTCGTATATTCCTTGTGCCCCGGGCCGCCCTTGCCGCTAACAGCAAGGAAAGCCGGGATTCTAAGATCTATAATTTTTCCGCTGGCAAGCGCTTTCCCTTTTTTGTCGTCAATTATTCCAATTCGATTGTCTGCATGGAGAATGCGGGGAAGGATTGTATTATCAAATGCGTCCCGGATTTCTCGAATTAAATCCGACGCTCTCATATTCGCTTCTTGCATACGTCTCTCCCCTTAGGCAGCGGTGCCATAGAAACCGAAACCGAGACGCGTCTTTTCGCCAATTCCGGCGTACCAAGAGAGCTTCAGATCTTCAGGAGAGCCGAATATTTTAAAAGGGAACAGCATGCCGATGACGTAACCTCGGCGCCCACCAATAGATTTAACGTCGACATCAACTGAATGGGTGGATCGACGTCCCCTGATATAGTCCATGTCAGGCTCAACCTTGAGATCAACCGACTTTCCGATCCGTTTTGACAAAGCGCTGCTGATTCGTGATGAAATGTCGAAGTCCCGCACATCTGTGTACCAGCGCTTTGAATCTCGCAAATCCTTGGGTAGCGACACTGCAATTGGGGCAAGCGCAAAAGCATTAATGAATTCAGTTCCTGGGACGACCGGGTCGAGATCGGGAATTATTTCGGCACCAGCCATATCGATAATTTCGCCAGTAGCCGGCTGAGTTTTTTTCATCTGCTCGGGAGCGCAGCGAAACATGCTGGACGCTATTACCGGGTCAGTCGTTGAGATGAATACCTCGCGCGCTGTTCTTTCCAGCCTGGAAACACGACGGGGAGAGACAGGGCCGGCACTCCAATGAACCCCAGGGCCGCCAACTATCCGTTCAATCGGGCACCCAGCAGAGACAAGCATATTCGCCGCTGCATCCTTGATGACATCGACATTTGTGTACCGGATGCCGCCCGTTGGTCGACGAAGACGAATTCGGAACATCTACACCCCCCTGCTCTTAAAATCAAATTAATCGAAGCCCCACTACACGGAATATTGTTTCATTTCCGGAAAACGTATCGCTCTGTCAGTATTTTTTTAGAACTTTTCCCTTTATCCAAATAACAGAGGAATATTGCCGCTGATGCGCGATAAGGTTCCCTCTCGCGCATGAGGAATTCCCTCGCCCCACGCGCTCGGAGGAGGAGATAGAGGCAACCGTCGCGGCTGCATCGGTATTTTTGGAGAATCTACGTGTCGCTTTTTGTAATTATGATGACTTCATCGGCTGGTTTTTGCTAATAAATACGGACATCGCCATCTTATACCGTCACTATTCACATTTTTTACCGGTAACCATACGGTCTAAAGCGGCTTGAAGATTGGGTTTCGGCCAGCCCCTCATTGCGGTATGCTGGCTCCAATGCCGGCCAATTGATCGACGAAGCGGAATCATGGGGGAATCCAATGGCTCACGATTTTTGCACGGACGGTCCAGACGAGGAAGGCCCGTCACTGGGCGAAGCACCGATCGCCAACGCTCTCCATCACAAGATTGTCCTGGATGTCGTCGACTATCCGAAATGGATGGTTTCCGTCGACCAAGAGGCCTCTGTTGAACAGCCCATGGGCTACGTCACGAACCTGGCCGACGGATGGATTGCCAAGTGGATGATCGTCCCGCCCGGATCTTCGCTCATTTCCGCCGCCGGCTGCGGGTTCGAACTGCAGGATGGTCACCTGATCGTCCTGCCTGGTCACCACCTCGGCACCGGCCAGCAAATCTCTCTGGATGAACGGCTAACGTCGGTTGCGGCCGTCCTGGACTTCCTCCTCGAACCCTGCGGGAGCCGCGGCGGCGACACACCCGGGCAAGAAGCCGGCAGCCCGCCGCCGGCCAGGAAGAAGGCCTCGAAACGCAGCAAAAAGCCGAAACCGAGCGAAACCTTGGAGGCTCTGTCAAAAATGGAGGCGGATTTCCACCCCTACCTGAAGCTGCACGGGGGCACCGTGGAAAATCCCATCCGGGCGGTCCTCCGCGAGACTTTTTGGGCTCTGGAGAAACAAAGCTCGAATTGGTTGAAGACGGCAACCAGAGCCACCGGCTTGAGCCGCCGCAAGATGTTCGATGAGTGGCAAAATGAGGAAGCGATTCCGACAGAGACGGCGGCTCGCTGGATCGATAACGTCAAGGAGAATATGCGAAAGGACGAAGCAATATTCTTTTTGCCCTTCTTCCATATGGCCGATCGAACCTCGATCGAGATTTACGCAGCGGTTGCTCGTCTGGTGCTCGGCCATCCCGTGCAAACCATCGTGCTTCAGCGCGTCGGATCTGGTCAAACGTTCGAAATTCTTTTCGGCCCAGACGGGGTCGCAATCACCTGTATTAGGGAATGGAACGATAAGCGGCTGCCGTTTCCAATCACGGATACGATCTTCGTGCCCGATCACTGGGACGACAATTTTCCAAATCGAGAGTTCGTTCTGAAAACCATCGAAGGCTGGCGCCCAAAGGAAAACCTGGTTGAGGAACACGACAAATTCTGCCGCGAAGACCTCCTGCAGGAATCTTACGAAGGCGACGCAGAACTTTTTGAGACAGATAAAGCCTGGGACGCCCCGACGCTCGAGGCACTCATCGATCTCTGCCGACTATCCGGTTGTGATTACCTGATCGAGGAATTCGGCCTGAACGGCCCGCGGGGCCGCTCGATCGATGTTCGGCAGAGTGTCCTTTCTGAAATCAAATGCCGCAGTTACCAGCGGCAGACTCGGTACAAGCACATCGTCGATCGGTGGCGTGTTCCCGAGGATTTCGACGAGCGACGCCTTTGCTTTAGCCTCGACATCCTGAGCAACGAACCATGCCATCTGTTCGAGATGCGTGGCAAAGGCATCAAATACAGCAATGTCGCGATCACTCGAGGCACAGAATATTCGCGATTCTGTATTCTTTTGTATGGGGCTCCGTTTCAGAGAATTGCCGACCTCCCAACCATTCCCCTGTCGCCGAGGTTGTCGAAATCGGCTGAACAGGACCCTCGAAAGGTCATTCAGCGAATGTTGAAAATGGCCGGCGAATAGAATTCTGGCGGCCATGACCTGGAAAACACCACTGCCGACGCATAGCCGAAATCGTTCCCGGGTATGCGTACCGGTTCTCAAAATTACGGGACCAGCTTCAGAATGATGCGACCGAACAGAAAGGTTCCTTCATTTTCTAGTACGTTCGGGCTTAGACAGAACGTCCTGAGCATTCCCGGGATGCCGTAGCGGGCACAATAGAGGTCGCCGGACATCCACCAGCGACCTACCACGGGTTTCTGCATGTCCTGACGCGAGATGGCCAGACGGCCGTCGGCGCGATGGTGATACCAGCTCCAGCCATTACGCAATCGTGCGCCGCCCGAAAGCGCAGCATGCAATGCCCGCGCCTGGCTCGATCGCGGCGGATTCCATTTGTCGATCGCGCCCGCCGGCGCCTCCTCGCGAAACTCCTCTTCGGCCTGCACAATGGCTCTCATCTCGACGAAATGCCTTTGGTGGGTTTCCGGGTCCAGATAAAACAGAGCATTGTTGCCGGCGTTCCACATCATGACGAGCCGGGTCGGATCCTGCACCGGCGCGAGGAGAAGCATCTTACGAAACAGTGTCACCCGAAAACACCGCTCGTCAGTCCCAATTACCCCCCAGGGAGATCCGAGCGACATGCACAGCGCACCTTGCTTCGCGCGCCATTTGCCGGTGGTAAAGGACCCCCATTTTCTGTAGAGCGGTTCGTGCGGTTGGACGAGCAAAGCTCCGTCAGTGCGGAAAACATACCGATCCTGAATGTCGATATCCCAGTACGTCACCCCGCCCAGGTATCGGCGGATCGCCTGATCGTCGAGAAATTCGGCTCGATTATTCGCGAGAGGAAATGTTCCTGCGAACGCAATTCGCGGATCCTGAAGAGCTAGAGCTGCGGCGTCGAACCAGAAATACAGAACGACCACAAGGATGCCGCCAGAAAACAGTTTCTTGATTGGTGCCAGCATTCAATTGTCCCAAGATCAAGGCTGGCCCGAGCAGCCCGTATCCCCGCTTTCGCTGTGGTCTCCCTCGCCGCCGCATCCACAGCCGCCGCTGTTGCTGTCTTGGCCTTCACTCCATTCCTCTCCGCTTCCTGCCTGGCTCGGGGACGGAACCTCGCAGTCTCCGACCTCGCTTCCCGCGACCCTCACCCAATGGCCGACGGCATCCGGCTCGACACCGGAAACCTCACATCGAAACGTTATGGTCTTCGAGTACCCGAAACTCCCAGTAACCGTCTGCCCTTCAATGCCGACCGCGTTCAACGGATTGCCGCCGCCGCACTCGTTCACCGTCTCGTATCCGCAACAGACAGCCAATCCTGATCCATCGGGATTGTAGCCACGAAACGAACGCCACTCGGCGGCCGTCTTCACCGGCACGAAAAGCTCACCTTCCGTGGAATCATTCGATACGTATCGACAAAACCCGTGCTTATCGATGTAGCCGGCGTCGCCGACCCTGATTCCAACGGATTCCTCCGCGCCAGAAACATACCAACCTCCCGCGCCTTCCGCGGCGGTCACAAAAAGTAGAGTCGTTGCGATGGCAAGCAGACTTGCGGAAATGATGCGTGGAATATTCATAATCTTCTCGTCGAATAAGTTTCCTTGCTCTCGAAAAGATATCTCTGCGGGAGTTGCGGACAACTGGCTTGCCTTCCCGACTTGCCTAATTTAATGCCGCCGACAGAACTGCAACGTATAGGATTTTGTTGCTTTCCTGCGCTATGGTTGCGGTCGTTGGGTGCGCTCAGACGCGGGATCTGAACCCGGTTTCACTCAAACAGTCCAACGACACGACGCTGAGTTGCCGAGTTATCGATATCGAATACTAGACCAACACCGAAGTCACCACGGACAATATCTCGAAGAACAACTCCGATGACGGCCGAGACATTCTGCTGGGAGCGTTGATTTGGCCGGGGCTGGCCGATTTCAAGAACGCCGACGGCATCGAGGGGAACGCCTATCTCGATCGCAATGTCTACCTTCGTGAGATGGCTCGCTCGAAAGACTGCGATATCCGGAGCTGGCCGGCACAGCCAAACCGCTACAACTGACACTCAGCACTCTCGAACGGCTGAGCGAGGAACAAATTGACGGGCGCCTCTTTCGGGCGCCCGTTTGTTGCGTGGTATTCCAGCAAATACCCTGTACATCGCCTTCATTCTTGGTTCTTGCAAATCGCCCGTCCTCGCTCAGGATTCCGCCGCATTTTTTGGGCGGCGTAATCACTTTCGCAGGACGTCAGACGTCAAAACTCAATAATATTTTTGACAAGAAAACTCCCCGTTTGAGTGCCGGACAGCGGCTCTATTCCGGGCGCAACACACGCCTGTAAAATTAGTTGCCAAAAAAATCCCAAAAAATACCTCACCGCTGATCCGATCGTACAAAACGGCCCAACATCTTGAGTACGTATTTGCGCGTCGAACCCGCCATTACAGAACAGGCCTTGTGAATTCATGAATGCTATCCGCGCGACCTCGGACTTTCCGGACCTGACAAGCCTGCAGGTCAACCTGCTCCGCATGGGAGAAATCATCCGCCTGGCGTCCGATCAAGGGCATCTCCTGGTTTCCTTGCCCGCCGAACTGCGCAAGAAGATCGACCCCATTCTCCTGGCCGTGCAGATGCTGGATTACGTCATGGTCCACAGCGGCATCGGTCTCGGCGCCGACCCGACTGCAACTCGCGCCCATATCGCTGAACTTGCCACGATCATGGCGCCTGAACTGACCGAAGCGCAGGCCAGTCTGGTGGCCGATAAAATCTACGCGCATCTACTGCAGCCCAACGACCATCGGAAAAGCTTTCGTGCCGACTATTTCGACCTGAAGGACGGCGTATGGCGGCCGGAAGAGTTCCAGTACATGTACCTTACGGTCGACGACCTGACCAACAGGCCGTTGGTGCGCCTGGGCAAGGAAGGTGGCATTGTCCACTGCACCCTTCTCGGTATCAACGACATGGAATTGCTTGCCGAAATGGACGCGATGATGGTCCGGCGGGCCATCGAGCGCGGGCAATACGATTCGGCGGCCAAGGGTGCGGCCCAGGCATTGCGCCGAACCAAGCAGTACCGGGCCCAGATCCGGGACCATCTCATCCGCGCCCGCCGCTCGATCGAGGCCGGCACCTGGATGCGGGATGTGCTGCCGATCCTCGACGACGCAAGGAAACATCTTCTGCGCTGCCAGGCGGACGACGCAGCCATTCTCAGCAGCACCGACGACAAGATCGATGACGTCCGGGACGACCTCAAAAGCCTCTCGAGGCTCATCGAGGTGCGCGATACAGTTCGGGAATGCGAGATCATCCACGGGCAGCTGTTCCATGATGTCTGCTCGGCCAATGACAGCTTCCGTGCCCTGCAAGGACGCCTTTTCCTGAGCCGGCGCCGCGAAGCCATTCCGGATCCCGAGGAAGCCATCCTGATCCCGATCCTCAAGGCACCGCTGTCGGCAATCACCGATGACATCGCCGACGAGATCGAGAACGCATTCATGATCGCGAAGGCTCCCGAGATCGCCGATATGCTGGCCGTCTTCGCCGAAATCGCCGAGCACGAGGAAGCGGCCGACGTCGATCCTGAAGATGAACAGGAAAGCCAACCGGTCGTCGTCCCGAAGGCCTGCTTCGACGAAAACTTCGTCGAGGAAGTCGAGGAGTGGATACTGGAGAACGCCCGGCGCCGCGGCAGCTTTTCGCTGGACGAGGCATTGACCGTCCTGGGCGACGAGGGCCTGACCAGAGCTTGGGCCCGGTGCGTCGCGGTTCTCTACATCATGCGTTACGCCGGCGGCTCTCCCTTGCTGCCCGAAGAGGAAATGCCGCTCCAACGCGTCATCGGAGGCGAAGACTTCTGGCGACATTGCGGACTGGAAGGCGACGACATCATCATTCAGCACCCGAAGGAGGTCGCATGACCACCGACACCCCCATGATTGCCGCGGACGACGTGACCGACGGCCTGACCCTGATCGCCAAGGGCCTGAACCCCAAGCAGTTCACCGATGGCGACGCGGAATATCAGCGGGTCTTGAGCCGCTACATTCTGCAGCAATCCTTCCGGGACGTGGTTGACCGTCACCTGGCCAAGCCGCTGGGGCTGATCGTCGTGCGCGACATCGGCAACGAGAAGAAGGCTCAACTGCTGTTGAGACCCTCGTCGTACTCGAGCCCGTTCGCAGCGCCGTCCACCATTCTTTCGGACTCCATGCGCGGGGCTCGCCGCAGCATTTCCGCGATCCTGATGATCTCAATCTCCGCGGCTTTCTTCCCCAGCGCATCCGATCTGATGTCGCCGACATACCAACCCAGTCCGCTCGGTGCTGCGGGAATGGCCAAGATCCTGGATGAAATTTGCTGCCGCCTTGGCGAAACAGCAGATGAAGAGAACCCCNNGAAATCGCGGAAATCCCAATCGTAAGCCCCGACATGCAACGAGCGGACAAGAAGAGCAAGGTCGGTCTTCTGCAGATCGTGCTCAACAAGTTCGCGGCAAATTCGCTTCTGACCTTCGATGAGATCGACGGAGAGCGGGTCTATCTGCCGACGGCACGCTTTCGCCATCAACTGCGGCACGTCCTGAGCCACGAACTGTTCCAGGCGACGCTGGCCCTGGTCGCGGACTACCCCGTTGATCCGATGGCAGTCGACTATGACCCGCCGGAAACGGATGAAGACGACATCGGCGCCATGCCGTCCCTGTTCGACGAAGACATCGCCAAAGCCTGAAAGACGGGAACCTCGAAAAATGCATAAGATCCGCCGCGTTTACCTCGATGAAATCGGCTACAAGAGCGCCGTCTTCAAGAAAGCGACAATCGACCTCCTGGATCCGCATGGCGTATCCCACCATGCCATCCTCAAGGCCGCCAACGGCAACGGCAAGACCACGTTGGTGTCTTTCATCTTCAACATGATGCAGCCGACCGAGAACATGTTTCTCGCGAGCTTGATCCACTCTCATTACAAATTCGAACAATATTTCGGTACGCGCCCTGGCGTGGTGGCTATCGAGTGGGAGCAGCCGAACGGCCGGCATATCGTCACGCTGCAAATCATCGTGCCGATGATGCAGGCCGGGAACATGGTGCTCAAGCGGCACTTCGCCGCCTTCCGCACCGACGGAGACCTCTCTCTCGACAGTCTTCCGTTCTGCGGCCTCGGCACCGAGGAAGCCCGCCTTTCCACGCACGATGACGTCAAGGAATGGCTGGCCAGGATGAGCCGCGAGCACGCGGAAGGTGCCGCCGGCTTCCAGCATACGACGAACATTGCCGAATGGCGCCGCCTGCTGTCCAAGGTGCATCGGATCGATGTCGATCTGGCCGCCGCCCTGATCCAGTTCTGCCGCGAGGAAGGTGGCATCGACAAGTTCCTCAAGTTTTCGAATGAGCCGCAGTTCATCGAGAAATTTTTCTCGATCATCCTGTCGACGACAGCGGATCCCGAGCGCGCCAATCCGCGCGCGCAGGTTCTGCATGATTTCGCGAAGCGTCACGAGAACTATGCCGTGTTGCGCGGAAGCCAGGATTTCTACGGAAAACTGTCGGGTGAACACGGAAAATTCAGCGGCCATGCCGCGAAATGGAGGGGCGCTCGGGAAGAAAACAGCCGGGCCCACAATGAAGCGGTAGCAATCCGAGTGGCCGTCAATGAGCGTGTTGCCGTCATGCGCGAAGAGATCGTCGGCCTCCAGCAGGAGATCGCCGCGATCGAGCAAACGGCAGCCGAGCAGACCGCCATGAAGACCCTGCAGTCGCGCCGGGCGAAAGCGGCAGATATCCGTCAGCGCACTGCGGCACACGAAGAAGCCAAGACGGCCTTCGATGCCGCCGAAACCGCCTATGCCACGAGCTCCCATGAGTTGAAGCGCCACGAAGCGGCCAGCGCCCTCAAGCCCATCCTCGACAAGGAAAACAAGGCGGCCGCACTCCAGGAAGCCTTGCGTCAAGCCGGAGAAGACGACGGTCTGATCACGGCGCGCGAACAGATGGAGCAGGCTGCGCGCGTTCTTGATGCCGTTCTCGTCATGGAATTCAAGACGGCCTCCGAGGCACTGAGGCAAATCGAAGCGCAGATCACTGAGGTCCGGGCCTTCCTGGACAAAGGAAAGGAGACAAGCTCTCGCCTCAGCAATGATCTCATCGGCGCGGAAGCCGAGGCCCGCACTATCCAGAATGAACTGGAGAAGGGTGACGCCGCCCTGCAGAAACTTCGTACGAACGGCACTCTGCTTCCCGATGAAGCCCCGGAAACGGCAACGCGCCGGCTCGACCGCGAGCAGCAGGATACGGTTGCCCGGCAGAACGATCTGGAAACGGAAATGAAGCGCCTGGTCGGGTCCTTCGACGCCGCCAAGGCAGATTTCGCAGACAAGGACAAGGTCCTGGTCACCGTAACGAGTAAGCTGGACGAGAGCCAACGCGACGTCGAGACGGCCGCCCGTCAGCGGCAGAAGATCGTCGACCATCCGGCGTTCCAGAAAATGCTCGGTGAAATGGCCGAAATCGGAAATACGACTCTCGAGCGCATCGGCAAGCTCCGCCAATCTCGTGTTCGCCAGATTCGTGACCTTGAAGCCGAAGTGACGGTCAAGGAACATGACGTCGCCCGCATTCACCGCCATGGCCTGGCCGGCGTTGACGACGACTGCGAAGCCGTCATCGATTTCCTGGCCGAGAACGGTCTCAACGAAGGAATCTGGCCCGCCTCCGCTTACCTCGCCAACGTTCTCGACGACGAAGCCGAAATGCGCGATTTTGCCGATCGCGACCCGGCGGGCTTTTCCGGCGTGTTCGTGAACGATGTCACCATTTTGAATGTCGCCAAGACTCTCGACTTCGGCCGCCTCGGCCTCACTAGGCCGGTCCGGCTGTCGGTCAGTCATGTCGAGCCGGATGCCGCAAGCGACGGCGCCCTGACCGTCATTCCCATGCGCAGCGAAGTCTATGACGTCACCGCGGCGCGCAAGCTGGCCGAAGATTCCGAAACGGTCATCCAGGACCTGAAGGATCGCATCGGCGCCTTGACCGCAGAAACGCGACACCTGGACGATATTTCCGCGAGCATTCGCCATTGGGTAGAGCAATGGGGAGAGGGCCGGCTCGAAGAAATCATGGACAACATGGCGCGTCTCAATGCCGAGAAAGGATCCATCGAAACGCGCCTGTCCGCCCTCAAATCCGAAATCGAAAGCCTTTCCGGGCAAATCACGGATATCCAGGGAAAGCTCGACAGCCTCAAGGAAATCCTTGCCGGAATTGCCAGTAAGCTCTTGGAGATCGGCCGTTGGGATGAAGCCTACGGGCAGGCCCTTGAAGATAACCGCGCCCGGCTTGAAGAGCTCGCCCAAACGATCTCAGAACTCGAGACGCGGGCTGAAGATCACGAAGCGGCAATGGACGAAGCCCGCGAAAAAGACAAGCAGTTGGCTGACGAAAAGTCGAACACGTCCCGCCGGCGGGGAGATCTAGCAGCCGAACGCAACGGCCTTGATATCGTCGATGGCGATATTCCTGAATCCTTCCCGCCGCTGAACGAGGCGCGGATCAAATATCACACCAGCCTGTCCAGTTACGACAAGGTCGCCAGCAAGCAGATCGGCGGCCTCAAGGACAGTCTCGATACCCTGCGTGGTGTGATTGCCGACGACGTGGCGCTTTACGCCCAGTCCAACCCCGATTTTGCCGATCGGCCGGATGACATTGTTGAACTTGCCACGGCCGTCGACCTGGCCGATCGCCTGCGGCACGCCAAAGAGCGCGACCGCAAGGAATCCACCAATCTCGAGATTGCCTCGAAAACTCTGGAAGAAACCGGGAAGAAGGCTCCGCCGTCGAGAATTCCGGCAGATGTCGCCGACATCATGCCCGAATTCGAGGAGTTGTCGTCAATGGAAGCGCTCGCCAGCAAGAACGCGGCTGAAAGCTTGGCTGAAAATGCAGATCAGGCCGCTGCCCGGGCCAAGCAGAAAGCCGGAGAGCGCAAGGAGGAGTCCGGCAAGATCGAGCAAAACGCCAAGCTCTTGACCCAAACCTCGCAGTATCTGCCTAACGACATGATGGCCATGCCGGCCATTCTTCCGGAAGCGATCGACACAGTCCTGAACGTGATCAATGCCGCTGTCGATGCTTATGGGAAGGCACAGAAGGCTTTCGGCGAGGCTGAGCGCAAGGTCGGCGGAGCCTATGAGAACCTGCGCCAGTTCCTCAACACCGCCGATTTCCCGGATGCGGAAACAGCGATCGTTCAAGGTCTTCTGGCAACGGAAGCCTTCGCGGCCGCCGAGAATTTCGAAGGCATCGCCTCTTCGATCGCCGAGCGCCAGGCCACGATCAACCAGGACCTGCAGGCCCTGGAGACCGACCGCGCCTACGCCTCGAAAGCACTCGCCAACTTCCTGCACGATTCCTTCAAGCTGCTGGATCGCGCGGTGAAGAAGGGCCGCATCCCCAACGATGTTCCGACGCTTGGCGGAAAGGACGTGCTCAAAATGCGGTTCAAGCCGCCGGCAATGAGCAACGATCGGGAGCAGAGCATTTACGACGAGACCGCCGATGCCTACCTGCGGGAAGTCGTGAGCTCCGGCAATGTGCCGCTCAAGGATCACGAGATCGCCGCGCAGATGCTGCAGCTGCTGCTGCGCAAGACCTACCCCGAGCAGGAAAAGCCGAAGTTCGGCCTGAAGCTGATCAAGATGTTCGACCATGGCGCCGTCGAATATGTCGATATCGACAAGTTCGGTGCCTCAGGCGGCGAGCTTCTGACCTCGGCCCTGCTGCTCTACATGGTCGTTGCCTCGTTGCGCAACGAACACCTGACCAGCGAGCAGAAGGGCGGCGGGATCGGCGGGTTCATCATTTTGGACAATCCGTTCGCCAAGGTGTCGGCACCGATCCTGCTGCGCATCGTCAACGCCCTGGCCGATCGCCTGGGTCTGCAGCTGATCTTCACCACGCATGATGCCTCGGCCACCGTGCTTGGCGAATATTCTCAGCTGATCACCGTGCGCAAGGAAACGCAAACGGCCAGCGGAAGGATTACGGTCGCGTTGCGCAAGGTGTGGACGGATCGGCGGACGGACAACGACGACGTTCCGTTCATCGAGGCCCGGCAGGAAGCCGCCTGATGGACAAAGGAGCCCAAACGCTCACGGAAGAGCGGCGCCGCAAATTCGGCACCGCTCTTCGCGGCCAATCCGGCAACCGCATCTCGATCGATGATGCCCGGTCCGTATGGGTGAGGTGCGATCGCGATGCCGCTCGTGCCGGGGAAGCGAACCAGATGTTCGTCAATGATCTTCTGGCTCTGGATGGCAAGGGTGAAATTCGATTGCCGGCGCCGACGTCCTGGGATCAATCCGCGCTTCCTCCTATGCCGAGAACGGTGACGGTACAGCGGACAACCCCGCAGACTGTCCGCCAGGAGCGCAACACCATCTGGCTGCCGGAACTCGCATTCGTACAGCGCGAGATGAGAAACCCTGCGACATACCGCGATTTCTCAATGATCAATGAATGGCTGAAGGCAAACCGGAAAAACCCGCCCCCCATGGCTCCGATGCAGGAACGCTCGCTGGAAATATTCAGGCGCGAAAAGCATCTTGCGGCGTTCCTCGCCCGTCACGGCGACAAGTTCGACGTCAGCGCATTGCGCATCTACACCGTCGGTATGCCATTGGCCGCGGAAACGGGGCCGAGCCCCATGGGCAAGCCCATACTGGTCATTGAGAACTCGGCCACCTGGGATACGTTCCGGAAGTGGAACCGCACATCCGATGCATGGTCTCTTGTGGTCTGGGGAAACGGGAACGCCTTTACCCAGGCTGAGTGCCATAAGAGTCTTGCTGAGCTCTGCGAGACCCATGCAGCGCCCGTGATCCGGTATTTCGGAGACGTCGACCCGGTCGGCATCGATATTCTCGTCAAGGCAATGTCCGTCCACCGCGACATCGGAAAAGTACCCCTGGAGCCCCACCTGCCCCTCTACGAAGATCTTCTGCGACGGAACATGATCCGGCACGCCGACGAACCAGGCATGCGCTTCAAGGAAGATCCGATTCGCCAGGTGTTGCCGTCCATCGCCGCCGAAATCCTGAACCTGTGGGCAAACGACACGGTACTGCCTCAAGAGGGCTTCGGCACCCGCGCCCTTGCTCTCGACGATCGCGCGGCATATCCCGGGTAGCGGCGCCCGTCAGACCGCAGGCACGATCGGCCTTTACTCCTGTCAGTTTCTTAGGTGCGGCCTTGCAATTGAAATTACCCTGCTCGCGGGTCAATCGAGAGTGTGCCTGCGGCTGGAATTCCGAGGCCGTTATAGGCCATTTCGGCGCGCTCGAGACGATATCGGCCAAGTTGCCGATCGGCGAATTCGTAGCCGAACCACTGGAAAATCTTCGCGAACGAAGGAAGCTTCTCTTCGCTGATCGTCAGGTGCGGCTTTTCATCGTCCAGCCAATCCATGCCGGCGGTCATCAGGCGCACGCCGATCCCAGATCCCACGAATTCCGGTGCGACGCGGATCGTGCAGATCTTGTTCTCAGCCTGTTCTTTCTTGAAAATCCCGATCCCGGCAATCTCGTCGCCGCGGCGATCGACCAGAATTCTTCGCGTGCCGGCGAGCAGTCCGGACGGCAGACGATTCCAGAACCAACCCTCCATACCCGGATAGTCATCCGAGATCGGCCTGGCAAAATTCCAAATCTCGCCGAGCGCTTTTTCGATGTCAGGGGAGTTCTCTGTCTGTAACGGTTCAATCATACGAAGGATATGGGATCGAAACCGAAATCCGATCGCCACGCGCGCGGCCCGTTTCAACTCGAGGAATTTGCATTTTCTGCAAATTGCCATTCAGTCACGAATAGCGGCTTCAGAAGCAATGGTCGGTTCAGGTTCCGATGCCCGACAAGACTTAACCAGTGTGACTACTCTCGGCCCTGAAGGACCGAGCTTCTTCCGTTCAGGCGGCGCTGCGCGCCGTCTGCTCCAGGAGATCTTGTTCCTGCTTCACGGGCCGGCCGATGCCGAGGCCTCCACAGGCGGATACCGGCAGCCCACCGGCAAGGTCGAGACCGCGAGCCAGGATGACCTGCGCGGCGTTGATATCGGCGTTCTCCAGGCGGCCGCACCGGGTGCAGTGGAAAACCGCCTGGCTTCTCCGGTTCGCGGCGTCGACATGGCCGCAGACGGCGCAGGTCTGCGACGTGTACCGGGGGTCGACGGCGATCACCTCGGCGCCGGACCAAAGCGCCTTGTATTCGAGCAATCGCCGGAACGTCGCCGGCGACATCTCGAGAAGAACCCGGTTCAGGCCGGCTTTCGCCTTCACGTTGCGCCCCGGGGCGTCGATCGTTCCCCGGCTTGATGCCGTCATGTTGCCCACTTTCAGAGCCTCGATGACGATGCGGCCGTGGCTCTTGGCCAGCAAAGTCGTGAGCTTGTGAAGATGATCGAGCCGCCGGCGCCGCCAGCGGTATTCGAATCCCCGCAGCCGGCGGATCGCTTGGCGCCGGTTGTTGGATCCTTTCTGTTTGCGTGAGATTTCCCGCTTGAGACGGGCATGCCGTCGACGGTCCGCCCGCGTCATCACCGGCCCGGTGAAGACGCGTCCGTCGGACAAGGCTTGGCCGATGGCGACGCCGAGATCGACGCCGACGTCACCGGTGGCCGGCTCGGGAACCACCGTCGTCTCGCAGACGATCGACGCGAACCACCGGTTGCCGTCCCGGATGACGGTGACGAACCGGGGCGAGCCTTCGAGCCGGCGATGCCGGTTGATCCGGACCCGGCCGATCTTCGGCAGCCGGATCGTCGATTTCGTCAGATCGATGCGCGACCATTGAGGATAGCGGAACGCATCGCGCACGCCTCTCTTGCGGGGACGCGGATAGCCCGCCTCGCCGCGGAAGAACCGCTGGAATGCTTTGTCGAGATCCATCAGCGCCTGCTGAAGGCATTGGGAATCGATATCGGTTCGGAAGAACGGGAACTCCCGCTTCAAGGCCCGCAGCTCACCCGCCTGGGCGCCGTAGGTGATCGGTCTGCCGCGGCGTCCGAAGATCCGGCGCTGTTCGAGGCCGAGATTGTAGATCAGGCGGGCGCAGCCGGCGGAGCGTTCGAAGGCAGATTCCTGCTCCGCCGTCGGATAGAGCCGGAATCTGAACCCCTTGTGCACCTTGATCCTCATATCCTCAATATGGGNNCGGCGCGCCTTATATCCCCGCCGTGAACGACGGGGTTTTACGGCGCTGTTTGATAAAAAAGGCCCGAAGCGGCCAAAAACGGCACCCGAACCCATATCTAGATTGTCCTGCCCCGAAAGGAAATTCCGTGAAGACCGTATCCGATTTTCTCCTATGCCTCGACGACCCGAGACGGAAAGCAATCCAGGATTTCCACGACGAGCATGCCGATCTCATGCGTGAAGCCGCCGGCAGTGCGCATAATCATCAGGCCTGGCCCGGAGGCTACCTGGATCACGTCGCCGAATGCCTGCGGATCGCCGAGGCGCAGTTCGCCGCACTCTCGTCGATCCGGCCGCTTCCATTCTCCTTCGCCGCGGCGGCAATCGTTCTCTACTTCCACGACGTTGAGAAGATTTTCAAATATTCGCGGGCCGCGACGGATATCGATAAGGATGACTGGTACGCAAACGTGCTCCCTGGACGGGGAATCGTTTTCTCGCCAGAAGAAGCCAACGCCCTCGCCTATATCCACGGCGAAACGGACGACCACGTGAAGACAGCGCGACGCATGGGCCGCTTGGCCGCCTTCTGTCATGCCTGCGATGTGCTTTCGGCCCGCCTATGTTGGGATGAATGCCAAGGCGCCGGCTAAACCCCGTTTATTCCCAAATCAGGCTTCTTATCCCCCGAATTTTCTACTTCGAGCCTTTAAGGGAGAAGCAATCTCCCGAAAATTTCTCGTCTTGATTCTGAAAAGCTGCGCTTCTTATGCCTCTCCACCCGTGCAGCAGCCCTTCTATGAATTGAAAGGCAGGACTTCAGATTGCTGTTCTTATCACTCGTCTGCGATAAACCCGCAATCGAACGGGCCGATCGTCCGGCCGTTCGAGCCTTTGCTGCCAGCTGGATGGTCCTCAAGGTAGGTGTTGGCAAGTGTCGCGAACAGCTTCACGAGTGGCCTCAAAGGCTTCGAGTTTTCCAGGGCAATATCGATATAGATCGATACTGGTCGCCAGTCTCCGGCAAATTCCCGCACCCCACGGAGAACATCGAATGAGAACGTTCCTTCCGACGTCCAGCTGCGCACCAATGGATGCCGGAAAATCTCCAGAAACTCGTTCAGTGTTATCACAATGGAGCTGAGCGTGAGTCGAGGCGTATCCCTCAATGTTACCAACTCATTTCGAGCAGCTTCCAGCAATCTGCATCCAAGCATTTCCTCATTTCGGTTGTCGATATCGCATATCTCATCGATCCATTCCTGAATGATCTCATGCTGGAAATTTTCGGACCGCTCAAATGCACCCGCAAGGCCTGAAACCAGATCCGCCGCGGCCGGCAGAGATGTATTTTCAATCACCTCGCCGCATGGCTTCTCTCTCTCTGCTGCGGCGACGAAACGGTCAGCCCGCGCCAAGACCAGAGAGATGATACCAAACGCTGCCTT
>NPIF01013215.1_pt1 | contig 22423 bp, 20 predicted proteins | sample 8637461 | NCBI WGS metagenome assembly NPIF01 (sample SAMN07420641, study PRJNA396082) | bioreactor metagenome | isolation source: sample BR12 brine-fed electro-methanogenic bioreactor BR | place: Japan: Kochi | collected 2016-12-09
CGCGCCCCGTTGCTGGCGAGAAACGCAGGGAACCCCGCAGGGGTGGCGTGGTGGAGCGGGGGTTTTCGTTACTTTTACCCGTAAAAGTAACCCGGTTCCGGGGGGCCGATCCCCCTGTTCAGAAATTGGCAGTTTCCGTGAACAATACCACGTTGCTGAAGTGGCCAGATCAACCAGAGTTGCTTACAATGCCGCCTCAGTCGGCTCACCCTGAACAGGCACTCTGGTGGCCAGCCTGAAAGGACGTCAAAATGCCGTTACCGCCGCCTATTGGCCGTCATTCAATCGACAAGCAGAATGGAGCAACAAGTTGGCTGACAAACAGACAACAACGAGCAGTGAAGAGCCGCGGGTAGAGCTTGAAAGCTTCATGCCCTACCGCCTGTCGGTGTTAAGCAATTTTGTCTCCAGCAGCATTGCCACGATCTACTCGGAGCGCTTCAACATCAGCATCATGGAGTGGCGGGTGATCGCCGTGCTGGGCAATTATCAGCCACTTTCTGCCAATGAGATCTGTGAGCGCACCAACATGGACAAGGTGCAGGTAAGCCGGGCCGTCTCCAGCCTGACCAAATCGGGCCGTGTACTGCGCAAGACCGACAAGAATGACCGGCGCAGATCCCAACTGCGCCTGGCCGCCAAGGGCATGAAGGTCTATCAACAGATCGTCCCCCTGGCCCTGGAGCGTGAACGCCAACTGCTCGCCTCCTTCAACGCCAAGGAGATAGAAGAGTTTGACCGCCTATTGAGCAAACTCGAAATACGTGCCCGGGAACTCTGCGTCTCCTGAAAAAACAAGCCACCCTCCAGTCTGCCGGGTCCAGCCCGGATAATCACCCATCAAACTGAAAGCGTTCAGCCATTCCCGAACCAGTGCAGAGTAGCGCGCTGGTAACGGTGTGGCTCCGGGGTTCGTACAACATATCCCGGAGGGAGACGGGCTGACAATCGCCTGCCGCTACAGGTCAATACAGGCCCTTATCAGTCTCCGGGCACCCCGCTGCATCGCGTCAGCCGTTTCTTTCCCCTGCCGCAAATTTCCTGCTCCGCACAACAACCCCGCACCGCCAGAAACCGGGCTTACTGACTATACTTTTTCTGTACGGAGAATAGCACGCTGATTCGCCTACTTTTTTCAATGTTGCTATTAGTTTCTTTTGCAACTATATTTATCCAAACTGACATTTATCACGATTTGCTATATGACCAGGATTCAGACCCGTTAACCCAGACCGACAGAAGGAATCTCAATGAGCAAGAAATTCGCATCCCAGGCCGATCTCGAAGAGAAAACAGTTTCGTTCGATAAGCTGGCAGAAGGCGTCTACGCCTATACTGCGGAGGGCGATCCAAACACCGGTATCATCATTGGTGACGACGGGGTGATGGTGATCGACACCCAGGCCACCCCGAAGATGGCGCAGGATGTTATCCGACGCATTCGTGAAGTTACCGACAAGCCGATCAAATACGTGGTGTTGTCCCACTACCATGCCGTCCGGGTGATGGGTGCATCAGCCTATGGCGCCGACCACATCATTGCCAGTGAAGCCACTTATGACCTGATCGTGGAGCGCGGTCAGTTTGATTTCGATTCCGAAGTTGGTCGTTTCCCCCGCCTGTTCCAGGGTGTCGAATCCGTGCCTGGCCTGACCTGGCCAAGTATCACGTTTAAAACCGGGATGACCCTCTGGATGGGTAAACGCCGGGTTGAGTTACTGCATCTGGGGCGCGGTCACACCAAAGGTGACATCGTGGCCTGGCTGCCGGAAGAGAAAATTCTGTTCAGCGGTGACCTGGTGGAGTTTGGTGCTACACCCTATACCGGAGACGCCTATCTCACCGACTGGCCCCAGACCCTGGCCAATGTCCGCGCCCTGGGTGCTGAAAAACTGGTACCGGGACGCGGTGATGCACTCACTACGCCAGAGACCGTTGAGGCCGCCATCAGTGGCACACAGGACTTCCTGACCCAGATGTTCGAAAGCGTGAAAAAGGGTCGAGCAGAAGGCAAAGAGCTCAACGAAATATACACCGAGACCTACAAAGTACTGCAGCCGAAATTTGGCGACTGGGTCATTTTTGATCACTGTCTGCCGTTCGATATCACCCGCGCATACGATGAAGCGGGCGAGTATCCTGACCCCCGCATCTGGACCGCCGAACGGGATACCGAGATGTGGCATGCACTACAGGACGCACTCTGATCCGGCACAGATAAAAGCAACAACCACCAAAATATAAAAGGCGCAAAGCCACGATGAGAGGAGGATTGTTCAATCATGTTGCAGACCCATCAGAACCCGGTTTACGAGTTCGTTCATTCAGCCGATCAGGACGCCGCCACGCCGGTACATCACCCGTTGATCGTGGTTGGTGCCGGCCCGGTCGGTATGGCAGCGGCGCTGGATGCGGCCGCGCAGGGTATCCAGAGCGTAATCCTGGACGACAATAACACCGTCAGCATCGGCTCCCGCGCCGTCTGCTATGCCAAGCGTGCCCTGGAGATTCTCGACCGGCTGGGTTGCGGTCAACGTATGGTCGACAAAGGGATCACCTGGAACCTGGGCAAGGTATTTTTCCGAGATGACCAGGTCTACTCCTTCAATCTGCTGCCGGAGTCGGATCACCACCGGCCCGCGTTCATCAATCTGCAGCAGTACTACCTGGAAGAGTTCATGGTGGATCGCATCGACCAGTTGGAGCAGATCGATCTGCGCTGGAAGAACCGGGTGATTGCGGTAAAGCAGACAGATGAGCAGGTGGAGATCCGGGTGGAGACCCCGGACGGTGAATACAGCCTCACCTGTGACTACCTGATTGTGGCCGACGGCGCCAACAGCGGCATACGCAAAATGATGGGACTGGAGAGCAGCGGTCAGGTTTTCCAGGATCGTTTTCTGATTGCCGACGTGGTGATGGAGAACGACTTTCCGCCGGAGCGCTGGTTCTGGTTTGATCCCCCATTCCACAAGGGCGGCTCCACCCTGCTGCATCGACAGGCGGATAACGTCTGGCGTATCGATTTCCAGCTGGGCTGGGATGCCGATCCGGAGGAGGAGAAGAAACCAGAAAACGTCATTCCGCGACTCAAGGCGATGCTGGGTGAGGAGGCCCGTTTTGAACTGGAGTGGACCTCGGTCTACACCTTCCAGTGCCGCCGCATGGAGCAATTCCGTCATGGCCGGCTTTTCTTTGTTGGTGATGCCGCCCACCAGGTCTCACCCTTCGGCGCCCGGGGTGCCAACAGTGGTTTCCAGGACACCGACAACCTGCTGTGGAAAATGAAACTGGTGCTGGATGGCAAGGCACCGCCACGTCTACTGGATAGTTATGACGAAGAGCGGGTACCGGCAGCCGATGAGAATCTGCTTAACTCCACCCGCAGTACCGATTTCATCACCCCCAAGAGTGACGTCAGCCGCACCTTCCGTGACGCCACCCTGCTACTGGCTGAAAAGTATCCGTTTGCCCGCACCATGGTTAACAGCGGCCGGCTTTCCATGCCCGCCGTGTATCGTGACTCCAGCCTCAACACCCCGGATGAAGCCGACTTTAACAGCAACATGGAACCCGGCGCTCCCAGCACCGATGCACCGGTCAATGACGGTGACTGGTTCCTCCAGTTGATCGCCAACAACCGCTTCAACGGTCTCTATTTCAGCCAGACAGCAGGCCATCTCAATGACGGGGAACAGGCCGCTCTCAGTGCCCTGATGGATAACGGTGAGATCCCCTGCTCCGTGTGGGTGGTGGGACTCCATCCCGATGCCAATCGACCCGCGGGGGTCAACCCGGTCACCGATTCAAAAGGGATCCTGAAACAGCGTTTTGATGGCCAGCCCGGCACTTTCTACCTGTTTCGTCCCGATCAACATGTTACCGGACGCTGGCGCAGCCTGAATAAAAACAAGATCCACGCTGCCCTGAACAGAGCTATCGGCCGGACTTGAAGGAGGAGACAACACCATGATCGAGCCACATAAACTGAACGTGCAACCGGCGCTCAGCCGTCCGGATGATTTTTACAACGCCCTGGTGGATATGCACCGGGATCTGAGCACAGAGCAGAGTCAACTGGCCAACGCCAAGCTGATCCTGCTGCTGGCCAACCATATTGGTGACCAGGAGGCCCTTGAAGAAGCGCTGAAGATCGCCGCCGACGGGTTGAACTGACCCGAAGAGTTTCACACTACCGTCCATACGACAGGAGCTGCCCGTGGAAATCAAACAGATCCATCACGTTGCCTATCGCTGCAGGGATGCCAAGGAGACCGTGGAGTTCTATACCAAGAACCTCAACATGGACTTCCTGCTCGCCATCTCGGAAGACAAGGTCCCCTCAACCAAGGAGCCCGATCCCTACATGCACCTGTTCCTGGATGCGGGAATGGGCAATATCCTGGCCTTTTTCGAGGTACCGAACTCTCCCCCCATGGGCAAGGATCCCAATACCCCGGACTGGGTTCAGCACATCGCCTTCCGGGTTGAGGATGAGGCTGCGCTGCTGGAGGCCAAGGCCCAGCTGGAGGCGAACGGGATCGAAGTGGTGGGACCGACCAATCACGAGATCATCAAATCGATCTATTTCTTTGATCCCAATGGCCACCGCCTGGAGTTGACCACCGTCACCGCCACCCCGGAGATGCTCCAGGAGCTGCATGATATCGCCCCGGCCATGCTGGATGAGTGGAGCAAAACCAAGAAGGTAGTGACCCACGCCTCCTGGCTGCATGAGAAAGAGTTCAAGGGATAAAACCACCTCCAGGCAATAGAACCGAGACACGCGAGAACAGAAAGGAAAACACTGATGAAACTGGCTTCATTGAAACAGGGGCGCGATGGCGTTCTGCTGGTAGTCTCCAAGGACCTCACTCGGGCAGTACGCGTTGACAGTATTGCACCAACCCTGCAGGCGGCACTGGACGACTGGGAAAACTGTGAACCGGCGCTGCAACAGCGCTATCGCGAGCTGAACAACGGTGACAGCAGCGATGCATTCACCCTGCAGATGGACCAGCTTGCCTCGCCCCTGCCCCGTGCCTATCAATGGGCCGATGGCAGCGCCTATGTCAACCACGTGGAGTTGGTGCGCAAGGCCCGGGGGGCCGAGATCCCGGAGAGCTTCTGGCATGACCCGCTCATGTACCAGGGAGGCTCCGACAGTTTCCTCGGGCCACGGGAACCGATCCGTATTGCTGATACCGCCTGGGGTATCGACTTTGAAGGTGAAGTAGCCGTGGTCACCGGGGATGTACCCATGGGTTGCAGCGTCGAGCAGGCTGCCACGGAGATCCGGCTGCTGATGCTGGTCAACGATGTCTCCCTGCGCGGTCTGATACCGGCGGAACTGGCCAAGGGTTTCGGTTTCTTCCAGTCCAAGCCCTCCAGCGCCTTCTCACCGGTGGCGGTGACTCCCGACGAACTGGATGACCACTGGCAGGAGGGCCGGGTCACGCTGCCGTTGTTGGTGGACTACAACGGCCAGCCGTTCGGCAAGGCCAATGCCGGGGTGGATATGACCTTTAACTTCCCCCAGCTGATCGCCCACGCCGCCAAGACCCGCCCCTTGGGCGCAGGCGCAATCATCGGATCCGGCACAGTCTCCAACAAACAGAACACCGACTGGGGTTCCGCCATCGCGGACGGTGGGGTCGGTTACTCCTGTATCGCCGAAGTGCGCATGATCGAAACCATTAACACGGGCAAACCCAGCACACCCTTCATGGGATTTGGCGATACCATCCGCATCCGCATGGAGGATCCGGACGGCAACAACATCTTTGGCGATATCGACCAGCAGGTAGAACCCTACCAGGCGCCATGACCGGCACCGGCCAGCAGGTATTCAGCATGATGAAACTCTACGATTACGTCCGTTCCACCGCCGCCTATCGGGTACGCATCACACTCAATCTGAAGGGGCTGGAATACCAGCAGATACCGGTCAACCTGTTGGCCGGCGAGGATCGGGGGGCGGATTACCGGGCGGTAAATCCCCAGGGACTGGTCCCGGCACTGGCAGTGGACGGGACCGTACTGGCCCAATCGCTGGCGATCTGCGAATACCTTGACGAGATATCTCCCGAACCCCCGCTGTTACCGGGGGATGCCAATCAACGGGCCCGGATACGGGCGCTGGCACAGATGGTGGCCTGTGATATCCATCCGGTTAACAACCTGCGAATACTGAAGTACCTGACCGGGGAGCTGGGCGTCAGCGAGGAGCAGAAGCAGACCTGGTATCACCATTGGATCCACGAGGGCTTCCGCCCCATTGAGCAGCTTCTCGGTGAACAGGCCACCCGGGGAAAGTTCTGTTTCGGCGACCCGGTAACGCTGGCCGATGTGTGCCTGGTGCCCCAGGTGTACAACGCCCGCCGTTTTGAGCTGGACCTGACCCCCTACCCCCGTATCGTGCAGATCGAACAGGCGTGCCTGGAACTGGACGCCTTCAACCGGGCCAGGCCGGAAAACCAGCCGCAGGGAGGTTAAGGGCGGCGACCTATCCGGCACCTGAAGACCTGCAATTTATGCACCCATCAGATGCCATGGCGTGGTCCGCCGCAGTCCAGCAACCGGACAATCCTCGGGAAAACAGTGACGCTGGTCCTGGCATGACCTCTGTACATCGACCGTTTCACACGGCACTAAAACCGCCTGCGACGCCCTACCCGCGCCCCCTGATTCGGGACAGCCGGGTTTTAGTTTTTTACCCGATCAATGCTATTCTTTCGTGACCTCTTAAAACTATAAAATACTATCTACCGGTGGAGAATTTAATGGCAAAAAAGCTCTGGCAACCCAGCCCCGAACAGATCGAACAGGCGAATGTCACCCGATTTCGCCACTTTATCAACCAGAAGTATGGAACCGATCTGACCGACTATACCCAACTCTACCAGTGGTCGATTGATCAGCCCGAGGCGTTCTGGAGTGCTGTTTGGGAAGAGAGCGGCGTGATCGCCGAAACCTGCGGGGATGTGGTGCTGGAGAATGGCGACAAAATGCCCGGTGCCCGCTGGTTCCCCCAGGCGAGACTCAACTATGCCCAGAACCTGCTGCGGCGCCGGGATGCCAGCGATGCACTGGTGTTCCGGGGGGAAGACAAGGTACAGCGGCGCATCAGCCATCAGGAGCTCTATGACCAGGTTTCCCGCCTGGCCCAGGCACTGGAGGCGGCAGGAATTGGCGAGGGCGACCGGGTAGCCGCCTACCTGCCCAACATGCCGGAAACCATTATTGCCATGCTGGCCGCCAGCAGTCTGGGCGCCACCTGGTCCTCCTGCTCACCCGATTTCGGGGTCAACGGCGTGGTGGACCGCTTTGGCCAGATCGAGCCCAAACTGCTGTTTGCGACCGACGGCTACTACTACAACGGCAAGACCCATGACAGCCTGGAAAAGATTGCCGAGATTCGCCAGCGCATTCCCAGCATAGAGCAGGTGGTGGTAATCCCCTATACCCGGGAAACATTCCCACTGGAGTCGATTGAGGGCGCGATTTCACTGGACCGGTTCACCGACGGTTACAGCGCACAGGAGATCAATTTCCGTCAACTGCCGTTTGATCATCCGCTCTATATCATGTTCTCCTCCGGCACCACCGGTGTACCCAAGTGTATTGTGCATGGCGCCGGCGGTACCCTGCTGCAGCACCTGAAGGAGCATCGGCTGCACACCGATGTGAAACCAGGGGACCGGACCTTCTATTTCACCACCTGCGGCTGGATGATGTGGAACTGGCTGGTCTCCGGGCTGGCCGCCGAGGCCACCCTGCTGCTGTATGACGGCTCACCCTTCTACCCGGATGGCAATGTCCTGTTCGATTATGCCGATGCGGAAAAGATGACCCAGTTCGGCACCTCGGCCAAGTTCATCGACGCCATTAACAAGGCCGGGCTGAAACCGCGTCAGACCCATGACCTGTCCACTGTACGGACACTCTGCTCCACCGGTTCACCACTGGTACCGGAAGCGTTCGACTTTGTGTATAAACACGTCAAACAGGATATCTGTCTCTCCTCCATCTCCGGCGGTACCGATATCATCTCCTGTTTTGCCTTGGGCAATCCGGTGTTGCCGGTCTACCGGGGCGAACTGCAGTGCCGGGGGCTGGGCATGCGGGTAGAGGTGTGGAACGACGAGGGCCAGCCGGTCCGTGAAGAGAAAGGCGAGCTGGTCTGCACCGCCCCCTTCACCTCCATGCCCATCGGTTTCTGGAACGACCCCGACGGCGAGAAGTATCACAGCGCCTATTTTGACCGCTTCCCCAACGTCTGGTGTCACGGTGATTATGTCGAACTGACAGCCCAGGACGGCATCATTATCTATGGTCGTTCCGATGCGGTCCTGAACCCCGGCGGTGTGCGTATTGGCACGGCCGAGATCTACCGCCAGGTGGAGAAGCTCGATGAAGTTATCGAGAGCCTGGTGATTGGCCAGGAGTGGGAAGGTGATGTCCGGGTAGTGCTGTTTGTCCATCTGCGCGACGGGCTGACACTGGATGATGCACTGATCGACAAGATCAAGAAGCAGATCCGCGCCAACACCACACCCCGCCACGTGCCGGCCCGGGTCGTTCAGGTTGCACAGATTCCACGTACCAAGAGCGGCAAAATTGTGGAACTGGCGGTGCGGGAAGTGGTGCACAACCGGCCGGTCAAAAACAAGGAAGCGCTGGCCAACCCGGAAGCACTGGAGCAGTTCGCCAACCGTCCGGAACTGCAATCCTGATCCGGGATCAGGCCCTGACAGGTCCGTCCCAGGGCGCATAAAAAAGACACCCACCGGTTTGGTGGGTGTCTCATTTGTACAGTCAGAAACCCGGTGGCTGATTAACGCATGCGGGGTTTGCCACCCATCGGGCGCATCTGATCGGCAATCTTCTGCTGTTCCGGGGTCAGGCTGGCGTAGAGGTTCTCGATGGCATCCGCCATCTCGTTCATCTGCTCAGCACCGCTGCGCATCTGTTTCACCCGCTCCGCAACAGTTGGGGTGCCACGCTCGCGCTTCGCCTCGCGCTGCTCCAGGCGATTTTCCATCTTCTGCTTCACGTTCTGTGCAAACGCCTGCCAGGCGGGTTCCTGCTCTTCGGTTATACGCAGTTTATACTTCATCATGTCCAGCCGTTGCTCCATTCTGGCGGCCGGATCACCCTTCATGCCGCGGTCAAACTTGCGCTGCCCACGGTCACCTTTGTAATCCTGCTGCATGCTCATTCTGTCCTGTCCATAGCCGCAACGATCATAGCGTCCGTGGGCAGAGACGTAGGAGATGGAGGCGGCACTGATACCAACAATGGCGACTGCGGTCAGAATAATCTTGTTTGAACGTTTCATCTGTTTATCCTCTCTGTTTCCGGGACCACATGCCCCGTTCGTGGGTACTATGAGACCAGTTTCATGTAACCCGTGGATTTCAGGAAAAGGGCTTTTTGTAATCATGAGTATCAACAGCCGGGCTGTTACACTCTGTTACAAAATGCCGCCGCCGTATCAGGACATTTCAGGTATAAAGAGCACATGAAAAAAAGACGTCATATTCTGGTGGTCGATGATGACCGGGAGATCCGCGAACTGTTACAGGCCTACCTGGAGCAGAACGGATACCGGGTAACCACCGTGGGTGAAGGCAAAGCCATGAACCGGGTACTGGAGGAGCAGCGCATCGACCTGGTGGTGCTGGACCTGATGCTGCCCGGAACCGACGGACTGGAGCTGTGTCGCAACCTGCGGGTGAAATCCAAAATACCTATTATCATGCTCACCGCCCGGGGCGATGAGATGGATCGTATCCTGGGGCTGGAGATGGGCGCGGATGACTACCTGCCCAAGCCGTTCAATCCCCGGGAACTGCTGGCCCGTATCAAGGTGGTCCTGCGTCGCAGCACCTCGCTGCCCTACGACCAGCCGGACTCAACCCCCGAAGTGATCCGCTTCGGCAGCTGGACGCTCGATCCCATTGCCCGCCATCTGGAATCAGCCGGGGGCAGCGTGGTGCCCCTCAGCGGTGCCGAATACCGTCTGCTGAAGGTGTTTCTGGACCACCCCAACCGGATACTGAACAGGGATCAGTTGCTCGATCTCACCCAGGGACGCGAAGCCGATCCCTTCGATCGCAGTATCGATGTGCTGGTCAGCCGCCTCAGAAGACGCCTGGATGATGACCCGAAAGAGCCCCGGATTATCAAGACAGTACGGGGTGAGGGTTACATTTTTGCCGCCCAGGTCGAGAGCAATGGGAGCGCCGAATGAGACTGCTGCCGCGCTCACTGTTTGGCCGGCTGACCCTGATCCTGATTGTCGGCCTGCTGTTTACCCAGCTGTTCAGCACCGGATTGCTGCTGAAGGACCGGGGCAACGTGATTCGGGAAAACACCGGCATACAGCTGATCCAGCGGGTAGCCTCCCTGGCCTATCTGCTGGAGGAGACCAGATCCGCCGAGCGGGAACATATTGTCAAGGCATTCAGCACCCCGCAATTTCGTGCCAGCCTGACCGACGCTCCTCTTGAACTCTCCCGGGATGCCCTGCCATCCAAGCATCTGGAAATGCTCCTGAAACAGGCCCTGCCCGACGGGACCGCCATCCAGGTGGCGATCAACCCGATACATCGGAATCGTGAACTGGAGAAATCCTACTGGCGGGACCGCTACAAGAATGGCCGCGAACGGCGCTATGTGGAATCCCGCCCCTCCCGTTCCCGCCCGCCCCGGAACGGATTACAGGCCAGCATCCAACTCTCCGACGGCAGTTGGCTCAACATCCTCCGGCCGATCCCGGAAGGCGTGGAACAGTGGCCCTACAGACTGCTGACCTATCTCGGCGTCCTGCTGATCTCCATTATCCTGCTCTCGCTGCTGGCGGTGCGCTGGGTGACCCGTCCCCTGGGTACCCTGGCGGAGGCGGCACAGAACATCGGCAAGGACATCACCTATCCTCCACTCCGGGAGAGTGGCCCGAAGGAGGTCAGGAAAGCGGTAAAGGCGTTCAACACCATGCAGGAGCGGTTGCGGCGCTATATCGAAGATCGCAGCCGGGTGCTGGCTGCCGTCTCCCATGATCTTAAAACACCCATCACCCGCCTGCGTCTGCGCCTGGCACTGCTGAAAGACGAGGAGCTCCAGTCCCGTTTCGAGAAAGACCTGGACGATATGGAGCAGATGGTTCGGGCCACGCTGGACTACCTGCGCGGCACCGAGAGTAAGGAGAAGCCGGTTCAGATCAACATCAACGGCCTGCTGGAATCGTTACAGGACGATGCCGGCGAGTTGGGCTGGGAAGTTAACCTGACGAAAGCGGATGTTGCACCCTATACCGGCCGGCCACTGGCCTTGAAACGCTGCCTGATGAACCTGATTGAGAACGCCGTGCGATACGGCAAGGCGGCAGACATACGTCTGGAGGAGAGCCAGGAGCGCCTCACCATTATCATTGCAGATCGTGGCGAGGGGGTACCTGAAGCGGAGCTGGAGGGACTTTTCGACCCCTTCTACCGCCGCGAGGAGTCCCGCGCCCGGGAGACCGGCGGCACCGGGCTCGGCCTGGGCATCGCCCGTAACATCGCCCGGGCTCACGGGGGCGATGTGATCCTGCGCAAAGGCAGATCGACCGGGCTGGAAGCGGTAGTCACCCTGCCCCGTTAAACCGGCCGGACTACTCGGGCCGGGACAGGGTACCGTGCAGAGTCAACTGGGGGAATGGAATCTCCCAGCCGTTCTCACTACAGGCATCCACACACCAGCGCTGAATGGCACGGCGCAACCGGTTATACAGATCACCCACTTCGCCCTTGAAGTCGGCAATCACCACGATATCGAGTGACGAGTTGTTCGCCGCGTTAAATTCGACCCGCATATTCAGCAGCTGATCGGCATAGCCCTCCTGCTGCAGACGCTGCAGCAGGTAGTTCTGAAGTGTTTCCGGGATAGCGCCGGTGATCTCCTTTTGCAGATCATAACTGAGCCCGATCACCTCCTTGATACGGAAGTTTGTCGCCAGGTTGCGTGGCGAAGCGGCCAGGAAATCGGCCATCTGGTAGGTGAGCCTGGCACCGCCCCGCTCCACCAGCTGGACAAACTCATGGGAGATGCCGTTAACTTTTCCCCGGACGCCACTGTCCAGAATCACCCAATCCCCTTTACTACAGGGGAACCAGGGTTCATCCGCTTCGGAGGGGCGCGATTTAAGATCCACCAGTTCATCAATCGGCACCCGCTGGCTGATTCCGGCCACCGGATTGACCAGTGTGCTGAAGACATTGATCTGCTCAACCCGCCAGGGCAATCCCTCCATCAACAGCCGCTCGCCCTCCCGCACCGAGCCGACGTTGAGAAACAGCTGAACCTGGCTCCAGTAACGGGGCAAGGTCTGCCGCAGCGCCCAGGCAATACCGAACAGCAACAGGATACCCAGGCTGAACAGTACCCAGTCCTCCACGATATAAAACACCGCCATGGGGCCGAGAATTGAAAACAGCACGGTGAGGATCCGGTGTAACAGCTCTATCAGCCGAATCCTGAAACTGCGATGTTTGGCCCGAAATCCCGGTATAAAGCGCTGCATGGCGCTGGCGCTCAGGCGGGACAGCAGGACGATACCGATCACCACCCCCAGGGCGATGGTGAGGTAGAGTCCCCGTTTCTGGAAGAAGGATTTCAGATAACTCTGGGAGGCCTCGGTAAACGAGGTCTCATCGGCGCTCAGTTTGTCCAGCTGCAACTGCGCCGCCTGCAGTTCGCTCTGGATGAACGCCTGCTGTTTGGCCCACTGCTCCGCGGTCTGCCTGAGACTCTGCTGCAGGATTTTGTTATCCGCGTTCTGCTGCAATATCGCCACATTGGCAAGGGCCTCGGTAATAATCGGCAACTGGCCCTGGTAAAAGGCAATCTTCTTTTTCAGCTCCGATTTCTGCCGAACCCGGGCGGTGATCTCCTTCATCTCGTCGATCGCCGGCCGCAGCAGGGAAAACACCTCCTGCTGCAGATTAAAATCCTCCTGCACCTCGCCCCTCAGGGTCGTCATATCGACGCCGGCGGCGATATTTTCAAAATTCCGGTTCGTGGTCTTGAGATCGCCCTCCAGTTTTTCCAACTGCTGCTTCAGGTTGGCCTTCTCCGCATCTGTCTGGGCGGACTGGAGTTGACGGTTGACCGCCTGCATATCTTGCTGGAGGTTTTTCTTCAGCTCCACGAAGGAGGTCAGTGTCTCCAGGGTGGATGGCGTCGGAGCAATCGGTTTCTGTTCGCTATCCGCCGTCTCCTGAGCCAGCACCGCTGTCGCAAAAAGCCACAGGCAACAGCAGGTCAAGAGAATAATAAAGTGGGTGTTGAATAGCGGGTTTCGATTGTTCACCGTATACGAATTCCCTATCTGTCGTTGCGTCGCCGGGACGCCGGAGTTATCCGGTCCGGCCGCTGCCCGGTTACCGGGTAACGGCCTCAATGGTCGATCAGTCGTCGTCCCGGTCATCCACATCCAGCTGACCACTGATGCGACGCCGGATATGGGACCAGGAGAGCCCGGTTGCCATCACGGCGGAGAGGATGACCAACACAATATAGGAGAGAAGCGTTGTATTGTTCAGGGAGATGATCTGGTAGTAGATCAGTGACCAGACCAGGGTGCCGAACAGCGCCAGGGCAAGCAGCGTCCCCAGGATACCGAGGGAGCGGGCCGTGGCCCGAACATAGATCACCCAGCCGATCAGCAACAGCACCGCCACCAGAATCAACAGGGGTTCGATTTTATTTTCCGCCCCCATCAGCCAGTGATACCAGGAGTAGCCGGAAGGGTTGTAGGTGCAGAAAACCAGAAGTAGAGCCAGAATCCATCGAATCATGAACCCTGCAAAATTGAAACCGCGGTCCGCCATAAAGTGTCCCTAACAATAGTTAAGACCGTTGCAACCACCTGTCGTGGATGGCCAACCAGTCAATCGAATCAATGGCAATTTATACCACAGAACCGGACAGGCTATCTGTCCCTATTCAACGCCCCATCTTGGCGGTCTGCTTATAGGCAGGTTGAACCGGGTGATTCTTTCTCCACGCCATGCGTTTTTTTATGTTGTCGCAGAGATTGGCCTGTTTGACCATGAACTCTCCACCAATATGCACAAAACCGATGCGCTCATAAAACCGTTTGACCCGCTCCACATCCGCGGGTGAAACAGGTTTGCCATACTCCGGAGAAAGCGGAAACGCCTTCAGGGCGATGATGCTGTCTTCCACATCCACCATCTGGCCGATCTTGCCCATCAGGGCAGTACCAATACCCTGGCCCCGGAAATCCGGGTCGATGGATATCTCGTTGATATAGATCAGCCCACTGCACTCCTGCTTCTTGGTGACGCCATCATCCGTTTTCTGCATGAAATGACAGGCATCATCACCAAAGGCGGTCTGGGCAAACTCGGAAAGTTCCGGGCAGACGGAATCGAGCAGTAGAGACTGATCAACACCATCGACAATGGCCGCCGCCAGATCTATTCTGTGGCCGAGTATCTCTCCAGCTATGCGCTCGACGCCCGCCTCATCATCCCAGGCGATAGTGGTGCCGATAAACTTGACCACGTAGGGAGCCAACTCTGGATCCGGGTCCGGCCTGAGGGAGAATTCAAATTCTAGATCCAGTTCCTGCATAACATGCCCCATAGAACATTATATAAGCAATTACTTATGCTACAGCATTAGTAAAATGTTTTCACAGTGTTTTGGCTTTAATGTGACCATTGTTGAATAAATATTACTTTTATTCCGTTTGTTTCAATCAAATTTTCTCAGGCACGGCCGATACTGCTACCATCAGGTGAGCACTCGAGGAGATATCCATGCCAGACATCACCCCAATCCCCAGAATAATCGGCCCTTTTCTGCTCTTGTTGATCACTGCATCGACCGCCATGGCAGATAACTTGAACAGTTCTTCAAAACAGGATCAAAGTTCCAGGGCATTTCCTTTCCAGCTCTACCGGACCCCCGCCGTACCTGAACCGAGCCGCAGAGAACAGGCCCTGAGCTGCGTCGCGCTGGAACGGGAGATCGCACGACTGACACCGGACACTTACAGTTATCAACCGGGCTTTTATGAAGACCCCTACCATGGCGCGTCGATCTGGCTGGGCACCACTGTCATGATGCCCGCCTACGCCTTATCGGGCTATGTGGAATATCTTCGCTATCAGGAGCGGGGTCGCATGATCTCCGCAGAAGACCGGATAGAAATGCTGCGTCGCCTGAAGGCACAGAACCACTGCTTTGAGAGTTGAGTCGATCAGATCAGCAGGTACGATTCAGCCAGCGCGCCGCCGCCACCACCGCCTGTCCCAGTGACAGACCACCATCATTAGCAGGTACAACACGGGGACTCAACGGGTTAAGCCCCTGCTGCCGCAACCGCTCACTGACACCCTCGAGTAGAACCCGGTTCTGAAACACGCCCCCGGAAAGCACCACCGTATCCAGTTGCTGTTGCTGGCACAGCAGCATGGCGGTCCCGGTTACCGCCTCGATAACCCCCAGGTGAAAGCGGGCAGCCATGGTTTCAGCCGGCACACCTTGTGCCAGGTCATCCAGCAGCTCGCGCCATAACGGCCGCCAGCTCAGCACATACTGGCCGTCAATCAATTCCAGTCGATGAGGGTAACCGGACTGTTGCGATTGCTGCGAAATCAGCGCCTCCATCTCGATAGCCGCCTGTCCCTCGTGACTGGCCTGTTCACGGCAGATACCGATCGCCGCCGCCACCGCATCGAACAGTCTGCCGCAGGAGGATGCGAGCGGCGAGTTTATACCGCGTGCCAGCATCTGCTGCAGATTGGCAATCGGTTTTGCATCCAGGAATTGAATCAATTCCAGCTTGCCATAATTCTGCAGCAACGCTTCCCATTCAAATTCGCTCAGCAGGTAAGCCAACGTGTTTCGCCACGGCTCATACATCGCCTTGGCACCCCCTAACATGGCGGTCGGTTTAAAATGGGCCAGGCGCCGGAAGTCGCAATAGTTCACGCTCAGAAATTCACCACCCCACAGGGAACCATCCTCTCCCATACCCAGGCCATCCAGGGCGATCCCCAGCACAGCCGGATGATCCCGACCCAATCCGTGTTCCGCCATACAACTGGCGATATGGGCATGGTGGTGCTGCACAGTTTCCAGCTGCAGCCCATGCTCGCTGGCCATCTGCTGCCCCCACTGGGTGGAGAGATAATTGGGATGATAGTCCACCACCACCAGAGCCGGATCATGCTGGTAAAGCTGTCGATAGAGCGCCAGGGAGCGGTGATACTCCCGGATGGTGGCACTGTTCTCCAGATCCCCCATATGCTGGGAGATGATGGCCTGGTTGTCCCGCACCAGACAAAACGTGTTCTTCAATTCACCCCCCAGGGCGAGAATTGCCGGCGCCTGACTGAAGCCATCCGGCAACGCCACCGGGGCCGGCGCATAGCCGCGCGCACGACGCAACATCCGGGCATGACCATCCATAACCCGTACCACCGAATCGTCCAGTCGATTGACTATCTCCCGGTCGTGCAGGAGCCAGTAATCGGCAATACCGGACAAACGCTCATGGGAGGCACTGTTGGAGATCACCTGCGGTTCATCCGACTGATTGCCTGAAGTCAGCACGATGGGACGGGACAGGTGCTCCATTAACAGATGATGCAGGGGTGTATAGGGCAACATAAAACCGAGGGATTGCTGGCCTGGGGCCACCTGGTATGCCAGTCGCTCCTCTTCCTCTCCTCCCTGTTGCAGAATCACAATCGGTGCGGCACTACTTTTCAACAGGGCCTCTTCCTGATCGCTGAGCCGTGCATAGCGGCGAATCATGGCCGGGTCAGTAGCCATCAGGGCAAAGGGTTTGTGATAACGCCGCTTTCTTGTACGCAGCGCAGCCACCACCGCTTCGTTACCCGCATCACACGCCAGGTGTACCCCGCCCAATCCCTTGATCGCCAGGATGGCACCGGCGTTCAGCAATCCGGCAGCCTGTTCAACCGGGTCCGCTTCCGATCCGCCATGCAACCGCTCACCGGCCGCATTCTCCAGCCAGACCTGCGGACCACAATCGGGACAGGCGTTCGGTTGCGCATGAAAGCGCCGGTCAGCCGGATCGGTATATTCCGCCAGACAGGCTTCACACTGCTGAAACTCCGCCATACTGGTGGTCGCCCGATCATAGGGTATGGCCCGGACAATGGAGAGCCGGGGTCCGCAATGGGTGCAGTTGGTAAAGGGATAGCGATAACGCCGATTGGCTGGATCCTGAATATCCTGCTGACAGGCACTGCAAGTTGCCGCATCCGGAACAATTCCGGTGTGAATGTCGCCGCCCCGACTTTCGATAATCTCGAACCGGGTGTAGTCCGGCCGCTCATCGGGTGGCAAGGGCCCTCTTTCGATACCATCGATTCTGGCCAGCGGTGGCGGCTGCCTGGCAATCAGATCGGCCAACCGGTCGATGGCTGACTTGCTGCCGACAGCATCAATCAAAACCCCCTCGGCATCGTTCCAGACCGCACCGAGCAACTGGCAGCGATTGGCAAAGTTCCAGACAGTCGGTCTGAAGCCGACCCCCTGGACCAATCCACGCACCCGGATCCGTTCCGCATAGGGTTTAACAGTCATGGTGTCAGTAAAAATCTGAGCCGGTTAAAATTTCAGACAAGTGTACCCTTACCCTGCAGTAAGGGCGATGGAAAAAACAGCGGGGATCGCCAAACGCTTCAGTGGTCCTGATGCTGATTCAGTCCCTGCAACACCGCAACGGCCAGTTCTTCAGTAACAAACTTCGTCAATGCAGCATCCGCACCACTGGCGGCTGCGTACTCCTGACTGACGGCACCGGCCAGTGAAGTGTGCAATAGAATATAGATAGACGAGAAATCCTCATCCTTGCGCAGTTCCCGGGTCAGGGTGTAACCATCCATTTCGGGCATTTCGATATCTGAAATAATCAGATCGACCGTGCGTCCCTCTTCATGCAGTGCATGAAGTAACTCCAGCGCTTCCTTACCATCATTTGCCATCACCGGCTCTATATCCATCATGGCCAGAGTCTGGGAGATCTGTTTTCTCGCCAGACCGGAATCATCCACCACGAGGATTAACTTCTGACGCAACTGTTCCAGTTGATCCGGCGAGAGATTGAGACCCTCACCGGTACTGTCGGGTGGCGGGGCCACTTCATTCAGCACCCGCTCCACATCGATTACCTCGACAATATTACCTTCCACATTAATCACACCGGTGATGTAACTGAATCGACCCGATAAGGACGGCGGTGGCTGAATGGCATCCCAATCCAGTGGAATAATCTTGTCGACTTTCTTTACCAGAAAGCCCTGCAGCGAGCGATTGAACTCAGAAATAATGATCGAACAATCGCTAAGATCGCCTGCATCCCGGCTGGCGGAGAATCCCAGCGTGGCGGAGATATCGATTACCGGAAACGGTTTTCCACGCAACCGGGCAATACCGATGATTGCCGGATGGGAATTGGGAAGCGTGTTCATGGCACGATAGGGAACGATCTCTTTGATCTTCAGCACATTAATTCCAAATACCTGACGACCAAATAGACTGAACAACAGCATGCGCTGCTGCGATCCCTTTTGATTATTGCGTTGAATTGTATTTTCAGTAGTCACAACAATGAATGCTTATTGAATTATCCAGGGGCGATGAACTGAAACCATCAATTTGTCCTGCTCACCATGCTTGGAAATATATAGCGACCAGTATAAAACTAACTTGAACCCGACCAACCGGGTTGACCGGAGCTGATAATTATCCCGCATCAGGCGTTGACAAAAACGGCCAATGCAACCGGCTCGAATCCAGTGTTTAAAATCCATAACAGGAGGAAGCGTTATGAACATTATTAAGGTAAAAAAATAAAATTAATGCACTTTGTTTAAGTGAAGTATCGTTTTAAATCGTAAAACCTTTGAATATTTTCAAAATTATCCAAATAAAGTATTGGCAACAGTAGTCAACTTTGGCAATATTCGATCTGTGGGATACTCAACTACCCGTCGCAATTCATACACTCTTATGGGGAACCTCTGATGGTCACGAAGAAAGCAAGAACCACTAAAAAACGCGTCGCCAAGAAAACGGCTGTTCGCGCAACCAGAACTACCGCAGCCAAAAAGGCCGCTCCAAGCATCTCTCCTGTTGCTGAACTCGAACAGTCGATTGCCAAATCCCAGGTTCAATTGGCCAAGCTTTATGAGAAAAGCGTGACCCAGGCACAAAAGAGTGTAGAGAAGATCAAAGGCCAACTGGATAAGGCTGTGGCACGGCAGGCAACACTGCGGGATAAGAAAAACGCCGTAGCGGAAAAGGTCGCTGCCAATCGGACAGCCGCCACACTGAAGCAGCTTGAGCGGGCTCGCGAGGCTCTGCGCACTGCAGGCCAGAAGGTTTCTGAACTGCGTGAGCAGATGAAGAGCGCCAAACAGGCGCTTAAAGATGCAATCGCCGCACAGAAGAAGTCAGTCGCACAACAGAAGGCACTGGCCAAGTTTGAAAGTGACTGGGCCAAGGCCACCGCACCGAAGAAAAAACGCAAAACGACTGCCAAGCGTCGTCCGCGCAAAACCACTGCCCGGAAAGCTGCGGCACCTGCTGCCGGTGAAAATGCAGCCAGTGAATAATCGCTGGTAATCAGGTCTCTCTACCGGAGAGATCCGATAATAAAAGCCCGCCTCCCCTGACTCGCAGGAAGCGGGCTTTTATTTTATCTGGCTACCCGAGAGCAGCCTTTTACCTGCGCCTCTACTTTAGCCCGATCAAATCACCTCTTCTGATCTCAGCAGCGCCACTACTTCCGCACATTTCTGTTTCATCAGTTGCTTGTCCCCGCGGGTTTCCAGGTTCAACCGAACAACCGGCTCGGTATTTGAACTGCGCAGATTAAACCGCCACCGGGGCATTTCCACACTGATACCATCGGTATGATCGATCCTCAGTGCCTCTGCCTGATAGGCGTCCAACACCTTTTTAATGGCCGCTTCCGGATTGGGGATCTCACTATTGATCTCCCCCGGTGAGGGGTACAGGGCGATCCGGTCATCTACCAGGGCCGATAACGGTTGTCGTTTTCTGGACACCAGCTCGGCAATCAGCAACCAGGGAATCATACCGCTATCGCAGTAGAAAAAATCCCTGAAATAGTGGTGGGCACTCATCTCGCCACCGTACACCGCATCTTCCTGACGCATCCGCTCCTTGATAAAAGCGTGACCGGTTTTGCTCTGGATCGCCTCCCCACCCTGTTGCGCCACGATATCCTGGGTGTTCCAGATCAGGCGGGGATCATGGATGATCCTGCTGCCCGGATACTTGACCAGAAACGCCTCGGCGAGTAACCCGACAATGTAATAGCCTTCAATAAAGCGCCCCTGCTCATCAAACAGAAAACAGCGATCGAAATCCCCATCCCAGGCGATACCAAAATCGGCGCCATGCATCAGCACCGCATCACTGGTCACTTGCCGATTCTCAACCAGGAGCGGATTGGGGATGCCATTGGGGAATGTGCCATCCGGCTGATGCTGTATTTTTTCCAGGGTTATCGGAATACCGGCAGACACAAAGCGTTGTTCGATCGCATCGATACTGGGACCGGCCACGCCATTGCCCGCGTTCACAACCAGCTTAAGTGGCCGGATCGCTTCGGCTGATAGGTAACCCATCAGATGGTCCACATAATCCTGACGCGTGGAGATAGACTGATAACTTCCGCGCTGAGTAAGGCCGGTTTCGGTAAACCGGTTGCATCTCACCAGCGCCTCTATCTCATTCAACCCGGTATCACCGCTGATAGGCCGTGATTGGCCACGCACCAGTTTCATGCCGTTGTAATCCCTGGGATTATGACTTGCCGTGACCATAATCCCACCATCCACCTCCAAATGTGACGTGGCAAAGTAGATCTCTTCGGTGCCGCACAGACCGATATCCAGTACGTCCACACCGGCATCACGCAGACCATTGGCGAGCGCATGTTTCAGACTCTCGGTAGAGAGTCGCATATCTCCGCCGACAACCACCCGCTGTGGTTTGATGTATTCGGCATAGGCACGGCCGATACGACAGGCAATATCCTCGTTCAGTGAAGAACCCAGCTGACCGCGGATATCATAGGCTTTAAAACAGTCCAGCTTCTGCATCAGATATTCCTGGTAATGAGCAATCAGACAACCGGTTTGGCGAGTCAATGGAAGCTATCAATGCTGGGGGCTGATCGATAAACGGATAACTCACCACGTGTGGTGGCACCCTAAACGCTGCTCAAGCGCAGGGCAACGGTTTTCAAGCGAAGATCGACGCCTGACAATGCTGTTTTAGAGATTTCCGCTAGTTTAAGAGCCTGCCACAGTTGGCCAGCGACGACACGACAATAAACAATCCCTTTTTATGCGCACCACCATGAACCGACACATCGGTTTAGCGGACAATAAAATTCCGCCCGGAACAGCACACCCGACTATCACCCGATAACAACCGATGAGCCGGATAATTTTCGTAGACATCTGGGCCGAATTCTCTATCATGACGTTTACGTTAAGGTTAACTGGAGCCCAGTAATGCAAGTAGAAGAAGCACTGAAACAGAGAAAGGCTACCCGGGCCTTTCTGCAAAAAGAGGTAGAGAAAGAGAAGATCATCCGCATTCTGGATGCCGCCCGCCATGCCCCCTCCGGAACCAACACCCAACCCTGGCAAGTGGCCGTGGTAACCGGAGAAAAACGACGCCGGCTGGGTGACCTGATGGAGACCGCTTTTCGCAATGGCCAGGCGGGCGCCATGGATTTCAAGTATTACCCGGAAATCTGGGAAGGGGTTTACAAGGATCGTCGCCGGGCCTGTGGACTGCAGATGTACTCCACCCTGAGCATCACCCGGGAAGACAAACAACGTCAGCAGGACCAGTGGGCAGCCAATTATCGCGCCTTTGATGCACCGGTGATGATGTTCTTCTTTATCGATCAGATTCTTGAAACCGGTTCCTACCTGGATTACGGCATGTTCATCCAATCGATCATGCTGATGGCCGTGGAAGAGGGCCTGGCCACCTGCCCCCAAGCAGCCCTGGGCGAGTATCCCGAGATCGTGAAACGGGAACTGGGTTATCCCGATGATAAAAAACTGGTGGTCGGTATGGCCATGGGATATGAAGATCCGGATCATATCGTCAACAGCTACCGTACACCCCGTGACGAAGTGGCGCAGTTCACACGTTTTTTTGAATAGATAGAAGCTGATACGGGATGTGGCCGCGCTGCTTCAGTCGCTGACATCCCCCCAAAAAAAACGCCCTGCATTGAGTCATGCAGGGCGTTTTTTTCAACTGCTTGCGAGAATGGCTACAACGCCTGCTCCAGTTCCGGCAGCGCCTGGAACAGATC
>NPIF01001511.1_pt1 | contig 22409 bp, 20 predicted proteins | sample 8637461 | NCBI WGS metagenome assembly NPIF01 (sample SAMN07420641, study PRJNA396082) | bioreactor metagenome | isolation source: sample BR12 brine-fed electro-methanogenic bioreactor BR | place: Japan: Kochi | collected 2016-12-09
GACAGAATTACTTAGCAATAACAGCATTAGGTATTTCAAGTAATATAATATTATTTGTAAAAAAAATAATTCTTATAAATTTGACTTTAAATTAATTATGATATAACCTAATTATATGTTTGTTAGAAATTAAATTATTGTTTTTCATTAATTGTGTTTTTCAATTTGGGAAAAGAAAGTGAAAGAAAAATGTGAAATTAAGAATTATTTATTTGAATATATTAAAGAACTTGATAGAGGTAATAAATCTCGAGAAGTATTTGACAAGTATAGAAAATATATAAATTTATGTGGATATGAAGACATAAATTTTGTTATCGATAAGTATATAGCCACAACTTTAGATTATAATCATATAGAAAATATTGTTGCTCAGTTTATTAGAGCTTGTGAGCGGGGTATTGATTCTAAAGAAGAATTTAGTACTAGTAATTTATATATCAAATTATTACAAGAAGAAAATAATCAAATAGAGAAGCACCAAAGAGAATTAAATCAAATTTATAAAGATTTTGTTTTTGAATATAAAAAAACAAATAGAGTAGATTTAAATGAAATTAGTGAATTTAAATATAAGTTGGTTGAGTTTAAACAAATAAACATCCATTATTTAAAACTTCAAAATTCACTTTTTCCTACTCTTGAGAAATATTCAGAAAATATGAATTGCTTAAAGCTTATGTGGCATATTCAAGATGAGATTCTTGCTAAATTAAAAGAGTTAATAATACTTTTGGAAAAAAATACATTTGATTTTAATTACTTGAACAAACTCTATGGTGATATGTATCTCAAAATTGGAAAATTGATTTATAGAGAAGAGCATATATTATATCCACTAAGTATAAAATATATACCTTTTGAAAAAATTGAGGATCTTTTGTCAGATGTAAAATTTTTTGGAGTTATATTTAATATGAATTTGACAGATTTTACAGGAGGTAACAATATGTCGGAAATTATAAATAATACTAAAGAAAGGAAACATGAATTAAGAAAGATTATTGAAAGAATAAATTCGGAAGGTGACAATAAAACAATTCAAAAAGAAATAAAAAATGATTTTAAAAAATTATTAGATACATTAAGTCCTGAAGAAATTGCAGAAGCTGAACAATCATTAATTGCTGAAGGTGTTGCTGTTGAAGAGGTTCAAAAACTTTGTGAACTTCATGTGGATACTTTTCACGATGCTCTTAAGTCAGCTTCAAAAAGGGCTTCAAATAGACAAGATAAAATAAGTGGTCATCCTATTGCAAATTATAGAGCAGAGAATAAAGCACTGAGATCAAAGATATCAAAACTAAAAAAAGAATATAAGAGATTAATTAAATCAAATGATTTTATGTCTTTTGATGAATCCTTAGAAAACTTAGCTTTGATAGATATTCATTACAAAAGAAAAGAAAATCAACTTTTCCCTTTTCTTGAGCAGGTAGATTTTTCAGGTCCATCGAAAGTAATGTGGGCTAAACATGATGAGATTCGCGAATTAATTAAAAAAATTCGAATAGCCTCTCAAAAAAAGGATATACAAGAATGTGTATCATTATCAAAAGATTTAATTCCTAAATTGAAGAGAATGATATTTATGGAAGAGAAAATATTATACCCTACTGCTTTAAGAAAGTTGCCTGAATCAGTTTGGGGAAATATTAGAAAAGGAGAGACTGAAATTGGCTATGCCTGGATAAAACCAGGAACTCTTTGGGCTCCAGAAATTATTTCTAATAACAATATTAATATTCAATCTTCTTCTATTAAAGAAAGTTCTTTAATAGATTTAAGTGTAGGAAAATTGAGTGCATCTGAAATAAATTTAATGCTTACAAATCTTCCAATTGATATTACATATGTCGATGAGAATGATAAAGTGAGATACTTTAGCCAAGGTAAAGAAAGACTTTTTCCAAGATCTCCTGGAATTATTGGTAGAGATGTTCAAAATTGTCACCCCCCAAAGAGTGTTCATGTAGTTAAAAAAATTGTTGATGATTTTAAATCCGGAAAAAGAGATAGTGCTGATTTCTGGATTAAAATGAATGGTTCATTTATATATATAAGATACTTTCCTCTTTTTGAAGGATCAAAATATAGAGGTGTAATTGAAGTTAGTCAAGAAATTTCAAATATTAAATCTTTAGAGGGTGAAAAAAGATTATTAGATGAAGAAAAATAAATGAATCATAAAATATGTCATTCTATATTTGACTTGAAGTAAACTATTCGTTTTTTTGCATTTTCTCTTATATTATAAAAATAAAAAGGGAAATCAAAAACATGATATATACCCATATCAAAAATAGATGATATATTATACATTTCTTTTTCATCAACACTAGAGTAAATTATTACCCCTTGTTCTAAATCTATTTGTGCATCGGGACGGTGGTGCGGACAAAAAGTTGGACTAAAAATTGGATGATTAAAAATGAGAATAAAACCATATACGAAGGTAGAGCAAGAATTAGCTCTAAAAGAATTTGAACGTTTAGGATCAGTAACTGCCGTAATACAAAAACTAGGATATCCTAGTAGACAAACTCTTTATCAATGGTATGAAAGAAAAAATCTGGTTGTTTAAAAAATCATGGAACAATGGAATATAAAGACAAAACTAGTCCTTCTTTTGGCTACAATAAGTATAAACATATAGCATCTTTTGATTTTAAAAAAGTAAAATTGAACGAAAAAAATTCATAGATGAGAATTCTCAACCTAAAATAGAGCAATCAATTGATGTATTAAAAAAAGACCCAGGCATCAACATAGAAGTATTAACAAACAAAGAAAAAATGATAATTGTTGATGCCTTAAAAATAAAATATTCAATACCGCTACTTTTAAACTTGTTAAATTTTTCAAGAAGCAGTTATTATTATCATTGCAAAAAAAATAAAATCGATAAATACAGTACTATAAAGAAATTAATTATTAATATCTTTTATGAAAATAGAGAATGCTATGGATATAGACGTATTCACGGAGTATTAAAAAAACAAGGATATAAAATCTCTGAGAAAATTGTTAGAAAAATTATGAAAGAAGAAAATTTAATTGTCTATAAGAAAAAAAAGAAAAAATATAGCTCATATAAAGGAGAGATATCTCCTGAAGTACAAAATATTATAAATCGAGATTTTCATGCTGAAAAACCAAATGAAAAATGGCTAACGGATATAACTGAATTTAGTCATCCAGAAGGGAAAGTTTATCTATCTCCAATAATTGATTGTTTTGATGGAAAAGTTGTATCTTGGACTGTAGGAAAATCTCCCAACGCAAGACAAGTAAATTCAATGTTAAAAAAGGCAATTAATACTTTAAGCGAAGAAGAATTTCCATTAGTCCACAGTGATAGATGTTGCCATTACCGTTGGACAAAATGGATAGAAATTATGAATGATGCTCAACTAATTCGATTGATGTCTAAAAAAGGTTGTTCTCCTGACAATTCTGCATGTGAAGGATTTTTTTGAAGGATGAAAAATGAATTTTATTATGGAAAAACTTTGCATCATGTATCAATTAATAGATTTATGATGTTGATAAACGAATATATAAATTGGTATAATGAAAAAAGAATCAAGAAATCTCTTGGATATTTAAGTTCTATAGAATATCGAAAATCTTTAGGAATCACTGCATAATTGTCTAAAAAAATATCCGCACCCCCACACCAGAGCTACTTTTTTTAACTATTGAATATATAACTGAGTTTCTATTGTTAATCTTTAATATGTTTCTATAATTGGAAAAAAGTTAAGCTTTTTTAATTAATAAATCTCTTAATACTTTATTTTTTTCTTTTGATATAATTTGTTTCTTTTCAATTAATACTCTGATTCTATAATCTACAAAAAGGTCACTTAATTCAAAATTAATATTTGATAATACTTTTGCTGTAATTTTAGCTGCTGAAATATAATAAGAGTCAGTTTTTTCTAATATAATCTTGTCGATTAAAGAAGGGGATGTTGAAATAATTTCTCCACACTTGAAAATTCTGAATGTTGAATCATTTGTTATTATTTTTTTAAATTCATTTGCTAATTTATCTCTTGTTTCTTTTGATATTTTAGATGATTTTTTACTTAAGTTTTTTAAGAGTTTAGGATTTATTTGAGCTGTAGAAATAATAGAATTATCTTTTAATATTTCATTTATATTTATAAGATTAATTTCACAATTATTTAAATAATAACAAATAGCTCTTAAATAAATTTGCTCATTGGTACTTTTTGTAAAATAGTAAAAAAGTTCACTTTTGTTGTTTTTTAATTCTAATAATTCGTTTATACCAATTTCTTCTTTCCAAGATTTTTCATAATTATCTTGAAAAATTTTTTTATGTATTTCATTGAAATAATGTATTCTTTGCTCAATACCATTATTATTTTCTAAATCAGTTAATGGGCCAATTGAAAGATAATCTTTTAGTATAATAATAGCTTTATTTATATCATCTTTAAGTGAATATTTAAGGCATCCACCTGCACTATGACCTGCTACGATGTGTATTTTGTTCATATGTTTACATTATCCTATTTATTTCTATTCTATAATATAGAAAAGAGGTAATTTAATATTAATATCTAATTAGTAGATAAATGTATAGACATTATTTATTTGAAAATAAGAAAGAAGATACCCTTTTTTTTGCATTTTCTCTTAGATTATAAAAGTAAAAAGGGAAATCAAAAACATGATATATACCCATATCAAAAATAGATGATATATTATACATTTCTTTTTCATCAACACTAGAGCAAATTATTACCCCTTGTTCTAAATCTATTTGTGCATCTGCAAAATTAAGTATTTTTGTAAATTTTCCATCTTTATTAATTAAATTTGATCCTAAATTTTCTGATGATAAGGCAACTGTTTCATCTCTTTTCCAATTTATTGGATTAATAACTAAAGCTTTTTTTTCACCAACTATAATATTATTGCCATGTTCTATATTTCTAGATTGTGTATTAAAAGATATTATAACATTAGTATCACTCTCCCCTTGTGCAAATTTAAGGTGATTATTTTTTTCTATATATTCCTGTGTTACAGGATATCCAATTATATATGCACAAATCATTCTATTATAAACTGATGGATTTTCTTTCATATATTCTTCTAGTAAAGTCATTAATACTTGAGCTCCTTGTGAATGGCCAACAAGAATAAAAGGTTTGTTATTATTGTAATTTTCAATAAAGTACTCAAAAGCAGATATAATATCTTTTGATGGTATTGATTTTATTAACTCCCATCTATCTTTTTCTGAAAGGCTTAATGCATATTTTGCATCAGCTTGTCGATAATAAGGAGCATATATATTTGCAACAGTTTCAAAAGCTCTAGCTTGAGAATTGAAAGCTTTTTCGGCTCCAATAATCATAGATGTATTATCAATTTTACAGATATTTGGATCATTAGGATTTTCTTTATGCCATACTGTTGGATAGGCATAAAAGACATCTACATCTTTCAAAGAATTAGTAGATATTTGAAGCCAATTATTTTCTTTTGAATAGTCTATTTTTGAATTTAGATTTATATTTGTTGTTGTTTTACATGAAAACAAAATAAGAAAAATAAAAGATAAAAAAATAAAATGTAGTGTTTTTTGAAATCTTTTTTTCATATTATCCTTTTTAAAAGTATGTTTTATTTTCAAAGAAATTATCAAAATGATAATTTTTTAATATTATAATATATAATTATGAAATATTGAATCAAATTGTTTTTTAATATAGCAAAAGTATGGTAAGTCTCTAAACAAAACTATTTAAATACTTTATATTACTTCCATGTTATTTTATTTTGCCCCTTTAGAAGGAATTACAAATTATACTTATAGAAATATCTTTTCAAATTATTATAAAAATGTAGATAAATATTTCACCCCTTTTCTTAATGCTAATTCAGAAGGCTGTTTGGCAAAAAAATCGAAAAGAGAAGTGAAAAGAGAAAATAATAAAGTTGATAATTTAGTACCTCAATTATTAACTAATAATTCAACTACTTTTAATATTGTATCTAAAAAGTTAAAAGATTTAGGCTACAATGAAATTAATTTTAATTTAGGCTGTCCATCCGGTACTGTAACTAGTAAATTTAAAGGATCAGGTTTTCTAAAAGATGTTGATAGACTTAAAATATTTTTTGATGAAATTTTCAAAAATAATATTCAAGAGATTTCAGTTAAAACTAGAATAGGATTTAGTGATCCATCTGAGATAGAAAATTTACTTCCAATATTTAATGATTATCCTATAAAAGAATTAATTGTTCATCCAAGAGTTAGAGAAGACTTTTATAAAGGACCTATAAATTTGGAAATATTTCAATATATAGTTGAAGAGTCAAAAAATGAAGTTTGCTATAATGGTGATTTATTTACATCAAATCAAATAAAACAATTTACATCTAAATTTCCTAATATTGATAAAATTATGCTTGGTCGTGGATTAATTGCAAATCCAGGTTTAATTGAAGAGTTTAAAACAGGAAAGACTATGGATATTGATATATTTAAAGATTTTCATGATTCTATCTATAATGAATATTCACAAATTCTTTTTGGTGATAGAAGTATTCTTTTTAAAATGAAAGATTACTGGAAAGTTTGGAAAATAAATTTCCCAGAAAAAGAAAAAGAAGTGAAGAAATTACAAAAATCACAATCTCTGAAATCTTATCATAAAGCAGTCGATTCTATTCTTAATTAAAAAATATTAGTTATCCTTAATTTGTTTATCTTAAATTAAAATCTTTTTTTCACCTTATTTATAATAAACTATCATTTCATATTATTATAAGGTGAAAGAAATTAATTACTTAATTAAAGAGTTTATTTGGTTTATTTCATTTTTATAGATAAAATAATTAATTATCCAAATAATTAGATATACAAATATACTTATGGGTAGAACTAAAGTGAAATAGCTAGATAACCAAGAAAAGAAGTATCCAATTATTAATAAAAATAGTTGTAATAGTATAAAGTGAATGAAGGTTGATTTTAATAATGATCTTTGCTCATTATTAAAAATAATACTACTAAAAGCGCTAAATAAACCTATTAGTCCATAACCTATTACACATATAATAGTGGCTAAATTGCTCCCATATTTTATAACCATTTGAGGAGTTGGAGCGCTAAAAGTGGTAGTCTTAAATATATAATTAATGAATATGCTGATGAACATCCCAATTGTTACACCTAATGTAAAACCATTTATTAATCTGTTTGTATTATTTTTTTCTTTCATATTTTATAATCCTATTTGATTATTTCTTTAATTTTTTTTATATTTCTTCTGCTAACGCAAGAAATATCACCATTTTTTAATTCAACATATATTTTTGCTGTAATGCTTAAATCAAATTTTTTTATTTGCTTTATATTAATAAGTTCACCTTTATTAATCTTTATAAATGAATAATTGATAGTTTTTTGCTCAACTTCATATAATCTCTCTTTTATTTCATATTCTTCAGTATTAACTTTTATATAAACTGAAGAATCTCTACAAAATATTCTATGAATATTGATTGATTATTTAGTGTTTAAGTCACCATCAATAAGTGCTTTAGTCACCACTTATAAAATATGCAATAAGTTGTTAATTCACCACCTAAAAATAAGAATTAGAATTTAATATTATTTATCGTTTCTTTATATATTTTCAAATTTTCAAACTATAATAGCTGTAGCATTAAATATAATTGAATCTATAACTGATGTTATACAATTAAAACCGTATATCGTATAAAATTAATGCTGGAAATAGCTCCAACATTTTATCTCTTGCAATTGCATGCAATTCGGTGACTTAACGGCTCGTTGATGGTGACTTATTATTTTATTTAGCTTTAATTATTACTAAAAAGACTGGTGAATAAACAACTTATAAGTGGTGACTTATTTGGTAAATAATCATATTGATTATTGGAATGTTAAAATATTGATTATTTTTAGATGCAATTAAATAATTATTTTTTTTCTTTTCTAATAAATCTACAATTTGCCTTAATTCCTCACAATCTTCTTTAGCAATTATTTTTATTAAATCGTTGTTTAATGACTTGTCATATTCGATATTTATCTTTTTCATAATTTGATAATATATTACAATCATTGATTGGTCTAATGAATAAACATAAGTGGTAAGTTTTTATCAATAAGTGGTCGAAAAGGTATAAAAAATATTAGAATAATAATTGTTCAAATATTGTTATTACTTTTTGAAAGTCCTCTTGGGAAATTTGAGAAAAATTAATTATAAATACAGGATTATTAGTTTGATAATTGTCTAAATAGTATTGAGAAATGCTGTTAATTTTCACACCTTTTTCAAAAGCTTTTTTTATTAATAAATTATCATTTATATTAGTTTTAATTTCTAATAAAAAATGTAAACCTGAATCTTTATATATTATAGTTGATATATTTATCAATTTAGATTGTTTTATCATAGAAATAAACAATTCTTTTTTCTTTCTATAATAATTCTTCATTTTATTTAAATGTCTCTCAAAATAGCCATCGTTTATGAAACGAGCTAAAGTATATTGTTCAAAATTTGGAACAGTACAAGAATAAAATCCTAATTTTTCATTATATTTTTTTGTATATTTTTGAGGAATAATCATATAGGAAATTCTCATTGAAGGCGCAATCGTTTTTGAGAAAGTATTTATATATATAACATTATCATTTTTATCAATACTTTTAATTGAAGGAAGAATAATACCTTTAAATCTAAATTCACTATCATAATCATCTTCAATAATTATTCTCCCCTCTTTTTCATTTGCCCATTTTAATAATTCAAGTTTTCTCTTAATTGGCATAACTATTCCTGTTGGAAATTGGTGTGCAGGGGATACATGTACTACATCTGCATCATTTAATTGATTTATATCAATTCCATTTTCATCTAAATCAATATATTTTGTAATAACGTTATTACTTTGATATACTTTAGAGATTTTATCGTATCCTGGATTTTCTAATGCAAATACTTTATTAAATCCTAATAGCTTTATTATCATAGAATAAAGGTATTCAGAACCTGCTCCAATGATTATTTGATTTGGATTTATTTCAATTCTATGATAAGAAAATAAATGGTTTGTTATAGCTATTTGTAATTCTTTAATTCCAAAACTATCAGTTTTTAAAAGTAAGTTTTTGTTTTTATCAGAAATTACTTCTCTCATTAATTTTGACCAAATAGAAAAAGGAAATAAATCTATATCTACTTCTGATGATTTTAAATCATAGTAATTTTTATTAGTTGTTGATTCAATTTTAATATCAGATTTTTTCTCTTTTACTTTTTTATGTAGAAGAAAATTTTTTTCAATTAAAGAGGAAACATAATAACCTTTCTTTTCTATTGAATAAATATATCCTTCTGCTATTAGTTGATCATATGCATTTTCTACAGTAATTAAAGCAATCCCTAAATGATTTGCTAACTTTCTTTTTGAAGGAAGTTTTTCATTGTTTTTTATATTACTGTTTAATATATCCATTTTTATATTTTCATAAAGTTGAATATATAGAGCTTTATTTTTTTTATTTAGATTATAAGTGAGCATATTTTCTCCTCATTTGATAATATCTGGTCCTATATATTATAAATAAATTGGATATTTTAATAATGTCAACCCTCTCCTATACTCAATTTTAATGGAGGAAATCATATGAATAATGAGAGATATGAATTAAATAAACAATTAGCCCAAATGATGAAGGGTGGAGTAATTATGGATGTAACAAATCCTGAGCAAGCTAAAATAGCAGAGGATGCTGGTGCATGTGCTGTTATGGCACTAGAGCGAATTCCAGCTGATATTAGAGCAGCTGGTGGTGTTTCAAGAATGAGTGACCCTAAAATGATTAAGGAAATTCAAAGAAGTGTAACAATTCCAGTAATGGCAAAATGTAGAATAGGTCATTTTGTTGAAGCTAGGATTTTAGAAGCAATCGAAATTGATTATATTGATGAATCAGAAGTTTTATCTCCAAGTGATAGTCTTTTTCATATTGACAAAACAGACTTTAGTGTCCCTTTTGTTTGTGGTGCTAAAAATCTAGGTGAAGCCTTGAGGAGAATTAGTGAAGGTGCTTCAATGATTAGAACAAAAGGAGAACCTGGAACAGGTGATGTCATTCAGGCAGTCTCTCATATGAGATTGATGAATAGTGAAATTGCAAGAATCAGTGCTTTAAGAAAAGATGAATTATTTAATGCTGCAAAGCAATTAGAAGTGCCATATTCATTATTGGAATATGTACATATTAATAAAAAATTACCAGTAGTAAATTTTGCAGCTGGAGGAGTTGCAACTCCTTGTGATGCAGCACTTATGATGAATTTGGGTGCTGAGGGTGTATTTGTAGGATCAGGTATCTTTAAATCAGGGAATCCTAAAAAACGTGCTGAAGCAATAGTTAAGGCTGTTACTAATTATAAGGATTTTGAATTAATTGCTAGTGTAAGCGAAAATCTAGGTGAAGCTATGGTTGGAATTAATGAAGATGAAATCGAACTAATAATGTCAAAAAGAGGTGTTTAATTTTGAGAGTCGGTGTTTTAGCTTTGCAAGGTGCTTTTATTGAACATATTCATTTATTAGAAGATTTAGGAGTGTCTACCTTTGAAATAAGGCAATTAAAAGATATAGAACAAGATTTTGATGCATTGATTCTTCCTGGTGGTGAATCAACTGTTCAAAATAAGTTATTAAGAAATTTAGGTCTTTTTGAACCATTAAGGACTAAAATTTTAAATGGATTGCCAGTAATGGCAACCTGTGCAGGTCTCATATTGTTAGCAGAAGAAATAGAGAATCAAGAAACTACTTCATTAAAAACAATGCCAATAAAAGTCATTAGAAACGCTTATGGTCGACAGTTAGGTAGTTTTAAAACTTTACAAAATATTAATGGAATTGGAGATTTTAATATGATTTTTATTAGAGCTCCATATATCGAAAGTGTTGGTGAAGATGTTAAAGTAATTGCAAAAGTTGATGGAAAAATAGTAGCTGCTAAGTACAAAAATCAATTAGCTTTATCTTTTCATCCAGAGTTGTCAAATGATAATTCTTTTCATAAGTTTTTCTTATCTTCTTTTAAATCTAAAGGAGCAACTATTTAAGTTAAATATTGATACAACCTTCTTTTTAAAGTTTCTTTAGAGAAGGTTGTTTTTAGCTGTTTAAAATCAAATAATTTTTATTAGATATAAGATATTATAAATATCTGAAGTGGGATAACAACAATTAATAAAGTTGTTGTAACTAGCCATCCTGCATTTGCCAAATCTACATCCAGATCATAAAGAGAAGGGGGTACAAGTGCCACAAATCCAGCAGGCATTGAGGAAAGAATTAATATTACTTTGATTAATAATCCATTTTCATAACTGCCTAAATTCAAAGCATAAGCCAATAAAGTAATTACTAATGGAACAAATAAGTATTTAAGAATTGATATATAAAGAGCAGGTTTAATATATTTTTTTATCTTACTAAATTTCATAGCCATTCCAATTGAAGCAAGAAGTAATATACTAGAAATTGGTATTATTATTGAATTTATATCAGCATAAATAGCAGGTCTTTGAATTTTAGAAGCATTTAAGACAAATCCTAAAATAATGCTAATAACTGATATTATAATAAAAGGATCTTTTAATATTTTTATAAGATTATTTTTATCGTTATCTATATGAGTTATTGAAAAACTTTTTGCAATTGGAAACCACATACCATAATAGATAAGAGGTTCAAAGAGTTTATACATAGGAACAAAAGCAAATGCATGTTCTCCTAAAATTATAAAAACAATTAATGCCCCAACAGCACCAATATTTGTTATTGCTCCACAACAAAAAAAAGCTCCTGCTTGTCTTTTTTCATATTTATATAATTTTACAAATATAAGGGATGTAAATCCTCCAATTAATATAGCTAAGCTTCCAATAACAGGTAATAAAATGATATCTAAAGAACTTAAATCAATATCCCAAATTGCTCCAATACTAGCAATTGGTGTTAATATTAATAGAGCTATAATTTGAAAGATTCTTTTAACTTTATTTAATGGTATTTTGATTTTTTTAGATAAAGTTAATCTTTGTATAATGTATCCACAAATTAAACCAAAGAATATTATAAATAGAGATGTAAGTAATTTTTGCATTTTGCCCTCAGTAAAGAAAATCAATTTAAATATTATAAATTATATATTTTATTTGAGTATAATAATAGTGGTATAATTTTGAAAAAGGTTAAAAATTTATTTAGTTAATAAGAAAAATAATGAATTATAATTGATAAATTTAGAGTTGTTTAGTGTTTAATTTAATGCTTTATTGATAAACAAAAAGTCGCTATTATACAAATATTATCATTATTTTCTATTTATTTCAGATGTTTGCTAATTTATAATACTACTATTGAATGAAGTGAATTTCACTTGTTAGGAGGAAAATATGAAAAAGGTTATATTATTGATATTATCTTCAATAATTGTTATTTCATCAACTTTTGCAGCTGGTGCAGCAGAAGAAAATAGTGGAGAAGTTACTTTAAAATTTTGGTATACTTATGGAGACAGTGAAGAAGAAATTTTACTAAATGAAGTGATACCAATGTGGGAAGCAGAGAATCCTGATATTAAAATTGATTGTATAAGGCAAGATGGCAGTCAATTCCATCAAATGATAGTTACATCTTTTGGTACTGGAAATGGACCTGATGTTGCAAGAATAGAAATAACTAAAACTGCAGCCTATGCAAACCAAGGAGGATTAGTAGCTATAAGTGAATATCCTGAGTTTGAAAATTAAAAGAGCACCTATCTTGAAGGTCCTTTATCAACTAATCTATTTAAGAACTCTTATTATGGATTACCTCTTGATACGAATTGTAAAGCAGCTGTTATAAATACAAATATATTAAAAGATGAATTAGGATTAAGTGAAATACCTTTAACAATGGAAGAGTTTTTTTCAAAGGCAAAAAATAGAGATTCATATTCTCTAAATGTATCAGGTTTTGGAGATTGGGATTTATATCCTTATTTCTGGTTATTTGGTGGTGTTTTAACAAATGAAGGCTTTACTAAAGCAAGTGGTTATATAAACAGTGAGGCAAGTGTGAATGCAATAAATACTATGATAAAACTTCATGATGATGGTATTTTTACTATTAGAGATTTAGATGGTAGTGTTGATGCATGGGACGGGATTGAAAGTGAATATGCTATGTTCTTTGAAGGACCATGGTATAATTTTAATGCAAAAGCACAAATAGGGATTTCTCCATCAATTATTCCAACCTTTGAAGGTAGAAGTGCTTCTATCGTTGGTGGTGAAAACATTGCTGTTTTTTCAACTTCAAAATATCAGGATGAACCTTGGGAGTTTGCAAAGTTTATGACAAGTGAAGCTGTTCAAAAGGCTATGCTAAAATCTGGTCAACTTCCTGTATTAAAAGAAATGGTTGAATCTTCTGTTGTTTTAGAGAATCCAATTTGGTCTATATATATGGAACAACTTGAATCTGCAAAAGCGAGAATTCCTTCTCCATATACTAGTGATATTGAGAATGTATGGAAGAATGCAATGACTGCAATATTTGTTGAAGGTAATGATGTACAATCTCAAATGGATAAATTAGCAATCGAATTAGATGAAATTTTGTCTAGATAGATAATAAAGATGTTATATAGAATGAAAAACTATAGTAAAAGAGATTTAAATGGGTGGCGATATGCATACCCATTTATATTACCAGGGTTAATATTAATAATTATTTTTGTAATATTGCCAATGCTATTTACAATTAGAATAGCTTTTTCTGAGTATAAAATTGTACAAGGTTCAATAAATTTTGTAGGACTTGAAAACTTTAAAACAATTTTTACAGAGTCCAATAAAGAATTTTGGTATGCATATAGGAATAATTTTTTATATGCCATTGTAACAGTTCCTTTCATTATTTTTGGTGGAATGCTATTCAGTTATCTAATTAACAATTTAGAGAAAGGTGGAAGTATATTTAAAGTAGGCTTTTATTTTCCTGTAATAACATCCTGGGTGATTGTTTCACTAGTTTTTAAATATATGTTTAATAATTCAAGTAGAGGCTTAATAAATTATTTTCTAGTAGATGTTATCCATGTTATTGATGATTATGTTCCATGGTTACTCAGAGAATGGTCGGGTAATTTTGCAATATGGATAATGGGCATTTGGAAGAATACAGGTTGGTCTATGTTAATTTATTTAGCAGCGTTGCAATCAATCCCCAATATGTTATATGAAGCTTCTGATTTAGATGGAGCAACGAGTTTTCAAAAATTTAGATATATTACAATTCCTTGTTTAAAACCAACAACTTTTTTTGTGTTGGTCAATATGATAATTGGTTCTTTTAACGTTTTCTTACAAGTCATGTTATTAACTAGTGGCAATCCAAATGGTAAGACTAGTGTTTTACAATATATGTTATATGATAGAGCTTTTTCTAAATTTCAATTTGGAGAGGCTTAAGCTGTTGGGCTAATTAGTTCAATTACTATAGTAGTTTTAACAATTGTTTTAAATAAAACTTTGAATTTAGATAATCAGGAGGGTAATTAATGAAAAAAATACTTAATTGTACAATATTAGTTTTTTTCTTACTTATTTTTTCAATTCCTTTTTTATTTATGATATCAAATTCTTTTGAAACATTTAGTTATGTATTACCGAATCCTCCAAGAATTTTACCTTCAAGTTTTAATTTAGATGGATATAAGCATGTAATATCTATGCCATTATTTATGCCAGCTCTTATCAATAGTATTTTAAATACTTTCATAACTATGGTTATTGCAATATTTATTTCAACATTATCAGCTTATGGTTTTGCAAGAATTCAATTTAAAGGGCGTGATATAATCTTTGCAGTGTATTTATTTACTTTAATGCTTCCTGGATTTTTAAATATCATTCCTCAATTTATAATTTTAAAATGGATAAGAATACCATTTTCTGATATAAACTTGATTGGAAATAGAGCTGGATTGATATTAATTTATGTTTCAACTTGCATTTGTGGAAATACTTTTTTTTTAAGAAATTTTTTTAGAAGTATTCCTCGTGATTTATCAGAATCAGTAATTATTGATGGCGGAGGTCATGGAACAATATTTTTTAAAATTTTGTTACCTTTATCTGCTCCTTCAATTGGTACAATGAGTGTTTTTGCTTTTCAAGGTTTTTGGGAAGAATATTTTAGTGCAAAAGTTTTGATAGGAGCAAATGAAAAAATGATTACACTGCCCTTGTTATTGCAAAGGTTAAATGGAGAACATTCAACTCGTTGGGAATGGGTATTTTCAGCATCTATTTTAGCTCTGATTCCTGTTGTTGTATTATTTCTTTTTGCTCAGAAAAAAATGGTTGTCGGTGGTCTCTCTCAAGGATCAATAAAAGGTTAATATATGAATACAAATTTAGTTTTTAATAAAGCCAGGTATTTATCTGGTGAAGAAGTTATCGTTTCAATAGATAAAAATATACAAGAAGAAATAATTCTTCAAAAAGAAACAACTATAATATATGATTATAAATTGTCAATTAAAAAAGAAGAGACTTCAACTATCTTTTCTTTTACAAATTTAAATATTGGTAGTTATATTTTAACAGTTGCAGACTGCTATCAAGGTGCTTTTGTAATTGATGAAAATATTGACGATTCAGTTTTATATGGCTTTTTATCTGATTTTGATACTCCTTCAAATGGAAAAGAAATAGAAAGTTTATCTAGACTTCATATTAACACTGTTCAATTTTATGATTGGATGTATCGTCATGATGATTTAATTTCTAAAGAGGAGAATTATAGTGATCCTTTAGGAAGAAATATAGATTTAAATGTAATAAAAGATAAAATTGAAAGATGTAGAGATGCTGGAATGAGAGCTTTTGCATATGGCGCAATATATGCTGCAACTGAGAAAATTTATGAAGAACATCCTAATTGGTGTTTATATACTATTGATAATAAACCTTTAATGTTTGCCAATTGGCTTTATTATATGAATATTTCTAATTCGAATGGTTGGAGTGATTATATAACAAAAGAGTTTGTAAAAGCTATTAAAGAACTTGGGTTTGAAGGTATTCATATGGATACATATGGTTTTCCAAAAACAGGTTGTGATTATAATGGCAATGTTGTGTATTTAGAAGATGAAATACCAAAGCTTATGGAAAAGGTACAAAAGGCTCTGAAGATAGAGAGTCAAAAGAATGGAATAATATTTAATGCAGTTAATGACTGGCCAACTGAAACTGTTTCAAGATGTAGTGACGCAGCTTATATTGAAGTTTGGCCACCTCATGATACTTATTATGATTTGTATTTGCTAATTAAAAAAGCTAAACTTCTTGGCTTAGGAAATGTTGTGTTAGCTTGTTATGATGAACCTTTTAAAGAATTAAATCAAGATTTAGCTGAAAATGCTTGGCGACTTACATTTGCTGCAATTAATTCATCTGGTGGTACTCAATTAATTATGGGAGAAGAAAATTGTGTTCTATCAAATAGTTATTATGCTCAATATTCTACTCTTCGAGAAAGTTTTGTTCCAATTACAATTAGATATTTTGACTTTATTGTAGCATATAAAAATATGCTTTATAAGAATATTGGAATGGATGTATCTTTATTGCATTCTGGTGGCATAAATGAAGACATTGTCTTTAAATCGAAAGATATAAATTTTTCACCAATTGGATTAGAAAATTGTATTTGGACTATCATAAAGGAAGAGAAAAAGAAAATAACTTGTCAATTAATTAATTTAGTAAATAATAATAGTTTGTGGAATAAAGGAAAAACAAATCCAACTTTAATTGAAAATATTTCAATTAAAATGAGATTAAATAGAATTATTAAGAGTGTTTGGATAGCAAGTCCTGATTTAGATGATATTAGACCTTACAAATTAGATTTTGATTATGATATAATCAATGAAGGTCGATTATATTCAATAAAAATTCCTAAATTAGAGTTTTGGACAATGTTAGTTGTTGAAATGGAGTAAAAAATGGAAATGTATTCTTTGAATACCGAAATTTTACCTACAGTTCGAATGGCAGGGCGTATAAAATATTTGAATCCTTGGAAACATTTCCTGCGTGAACTAAAAAAAGAGTTTGTAGTTTATATTATTATAAATGGTGAAATGTTTTTTAAAGAGGGCAGTCTAAAATATCATTTAAAAGCAGGAGATTTCTTCATATTAAAACCAGGAGTTAAGCATGTAGGTTATGCTTTTTCAGTTTGTGATTATTACTATTTCCATTTTTCAGATAATGGTTTAATTCTTTCTAATTTGGCAGAAAGAGAAATTATTTTAAAAATATTAGAAAAAAGAAGATTTAGTAAACTAAGTTATTGTTTAGCAGAAACAACACCAACAGATGGTATTACTTATTTGCCAAAATTATTTAGAATTTCACATATTGACTTTAAAGATAAAATTAGAAAAATTGTTAAAATCTATGAAGAAAGAGAAGAACTTTATAAACAGAGAGTTTCTGTCGAATTTTTAAGTATACTTACACAATTTGCTCATGAATATGTTTTAGAAAAAGTTGATTCAGCAGAAAAAAAACATAAAGGAGAAATCCTAACAGAACAATTATTAAATTATTTAAATAATAATTATCCAAAAAAAATAAAGAGTGAAGATATTGAAATCGAAATGGATAAAAATTTTGATTATTTAAATCGTATTTTTTCTCAATTTACAGGTAATACAATTTTTCGATATTTAAATAGTTTAAGGATAAAAAAGGCAAAAGAATTAATATCAACAACAAATTTAACTTTTGGTGAAATTGGAGAGATGGTTGGGCTTTCTGATAAATACTATTTTTCAAAATTATTTCATAAAGAAACTGGAATGACAGCAACACAATATTATAAGAGAAAAAGGAAAAATGAATGAGTAGAAATTGGTGGCAAGAGAGAGTTATTTATCAAATTTATCCTAGAAGTTTTTGTGATAGTAACAATGATGGCATTGGAGATTTAAGAGGTATTATTAATAAAATTGACTATTTAAAAGACTTAGGTATCGGGGCTGTATGGTTAAATCCTATTTATGAATCACCAAATGATGATATGGGATATGATATTAGTGATTATGAAAAAATAATGAGTGAATTTGGAAGTATGGAAGATTTTGATGAACTTTTAGAAAAACTTCATCAAAAAGATATTAAACTTATTATGGATCTTGTTGTAAATCATACTTCTGATGAACATAAATGGTTTATAGAATCCTCGAAAGGTAAAAATAATAAATATTCAGATTATTATATTTGGAGAGATGAACCAAATAATTGGGCTTCTTTTTTTGTTCCTTCAGCTTGGAGTTATTCTCAAGAAAGAGAACAGTGGTATCTTCATTTGTTTTCAAAAAAACAACCTGATTTGAATTGGGATAATAATGAGGTAAGACAAGATATTTATGATATGATAAATCGTTGGTTAGATAAAGGTGTTGATGGTTTTAGAATGGATGTAATAAATCTTATTTCCAAAGCTGAAGGATTGCCTAATGGAATTGGAGAAGGTTTTGTTTTTTCACCAGAATACTTTGCAATGCAACCTAAATTACATGATTATTTAAAGCAAATGCGTCAATCTTGTTTTGTTGGACGAGATTGCATGTGTGTTGGAGAAACCCCTTTTACTAATGTGGACAATGCGCCATCTCTTGTTAATGATGGAAAAGAGTTGGATATGATTTTCCAATTTGATTTGCTCGATATAGATAGTAATGGCGATAAATGGCATGTTAAACCTTTTGATGTCAAAGAATTTAAATCTATTTTATCAAAATGGCAAAACACTTTGAAATGGAATAGTCTGTTTCTTTCTAATCATGATCAACCAAGAAGTGTATCTCGTTTTGGAAATACAAGCACAAAAGAATATAGGATAAGAAGTGCAAAAATGATAGCAGTAGCTGTTCATTTGCTTAGAGGAACCTCTTTTATTTTTCAAGGTGAAGAACTTGCAATGGCAAATGTTCCTTTTACTGAAATTAATGAATTGAGAGATATTGAAAGTATAAATTTTTATAATAATGCTAAAGATAAGAAATGGGCTTTTGAAAGTATATTAAAAAAGGGAAGAGATAATGCTAGGACGCCTATGCAGTGGGATTCATCTCTTTTTGCGGGGTTTTCTAAAACAACTCCTTGGATTTGTATAAATCCTGATTATGTTGATTTTAATGCTGAAAAACAAAAATATGATGAGAAATCTGTCCTTAATTTTTATAAAAAGTTAATCAAGATTAAATCAACTAATGAAATTATTATTGAAGGTACGTTTAAACAAGTTATGAAAGAATCAGACAAAATTTTTGCATATGATAGGATTTTTAGAAATAAAAAAATTCGAATTATTTGTAATATGAGTGATGAAAAAGTTATAATCGAAAAACAAGATTTAAATAATATTTTATTATGTAATATTGATAATCCAAATTTATATTATTTATTGCCTTATGAAGTAAGAGTTCTAAATTGATATATTTAATTTTATAAATAAAAACCCCCTCATTGAGCATTATCAAATAAGGGGGATTTTTATATCTTTTTATAAATTTAATATTTCATTAAATCATTTTTTGTTAAACTCTTATGATATGGAGTTTCAATAGTTCCATTATTAACTAACATACAAGCTTTTTCTCTTAAAGCTTTATCCCAACTATAACCTGTTAATTTCCAGTTGTTATCAACTTGTGGATAAATTGTACCTTCTTCTTCTAAATATTTAACAATCATGTCTCTAATAGAATTTGAACTTTCCCAATTTCTTTTTCCTGCAATTATATTTGCAGCTTTTAATCCAGAATATCGATAGTTGTTAACACCTAATATAAGTTTTTGATTTGGATCTAAAGCTTTACCTTTGAATGTAATATTTTCAATTCTGCTTCCAACAGGTTTTGAAACATTAACTTCATAATTAACTCCTGCAAACATGTCATAAAGATATCCAGGGTATTCTTCATTAAAGGATATATTTAAATCACCAGGTTTAAATGTATTAAGTCCTCTTACAGCCCATTCCATATAATTCTTTAATTCAGCACCAGTGATTTCAACTGTGTATAATGTATTATCATATTTGTAGATATCAAAAATATTACCATAGTTTAAATCGCCTTTTGGTAAATCGCTAGTATCTTTGAATAAAGCAGCAGTTACTACATCTGCATTACTATTCATTAATTGAACTTTATTGATTAAATCAATAACAGCTGTATCTCTTAATTTACCTTCAGGAAGTCCCATCATCTCATTTTCAGGTTGGAATTTTCTACTTGCGACACCCAAAGCTACAGCTTGAACTTGACCGCTTTCATCTCTAACTCCACCTTTAATAAAATCACGTGTTGCTTGATGAGATTCAGCTACGATTGGAAGTTCTCTTATTTCTTTAGATGGTTCATAATTTGACATATCTACTATTTGAGTTTTTACATCTTTAACTTCATAATTTGCATCAACTAAAACATCAAATCTTGCTATTGTAGCAGCACCTTTTTTGCTTTCTAGAACTTTGACACCATTAACTTCTTTTTGAACATTGCTATGGAAATGTCCTAACATTAACATATCTAATTCTGGACATTCTTGAGCTATTTTTAATCCTGCATCACCTTCATTGTCTTGGTCAAATTCAGCTGTTTCTCCTAAGTGAGCAACACAGATTAATACATCACATTTGTCTTCAATTTCATCAATTACAGCTTTACATGTTTCAGCTCCACTTGAATATTTCAAAGCAGCGACTTTGTCTCCATCCCAAGTTGGAGCATTAGGATTTGTAATACCAATAATTCCAATTCTAACTCCACTTCTTTCGATAATAGTATAAGAATTTGCTAAAGGAGTTCCATCTAAATAACTTACATTAGCTGCTAATATTGGAAAATTAGCTTGAGCGATAATTCTATATATAGTATTAAGTCCAAAATTGTATTCATGATTACCTAAAGTCATTGAATCATATCCCATATAATTCATTGTTTGAATTACTGGATGAGGACCTTCTTGTTTATTATATATATCATCAGTTAAAATATTTCCTTGAATAGTATCACCGTTGTCAACTAATACAACATTTCCTGGGTTTTCTTTTCTAACTTCTTTGATATAAGTGTAGAATCTAGCTAGGCCAGAGTTTTTTGTTTCTTTATCATTTTCATAAGAAAATCCCCAAATATCTGAGTGAACATCTGTTGAAGCTAGTATGGTAATTGTTTTTTCGCTTGGCATTTCAGCATACCCGTTAGCGAATATAGGTGTAGTACTTATTATAATAGCAAGTACTAATAAGATTTTTTTCATAATTTTACCTCCTTAAATTATTACTTATCTATAAATAATATATCATGTTTATTGTTTTTGGATAAGTTTATTTTTAAATTTCAATTATTGAGTTAATATTTTTAAAATTGATATATCAACCTTTCAGAATGACTTCTTTGATTTAAAATAAGGTTGCATTAAATAATTCAAGTGATAAAAATTCTAGTCTTCAAGAATCTCTTTTTTTATTTCTGTTAATTTGCTTTCAATCATAGTATTATTAAAATGTAAAAGGGGCGAATAATGAAATATAATTTTGCATATGTTATTACTAAGAGAAATGAATCCAAGAGATATGAAATTAATGATATTGATAATCATAAAGGACATTTTACTTGGATTAATCTTGATCAGAATGTAATATCAAATAAAAAATTTTTAAAAGAAATAGTAAACGTTGATGAGGTAATTATTTCATCTTTATTAGCTGATGATACACGAGTTAGAATTTTGGATCACAATAATGGATTATTACTAATTTTGAGAGCTATTAACTTAAATCCAAAAGAAGAACCCGATGATATGATTTCTCTACGATTATGGATAGAAAAAGATAGAGTTATTAGTGTATTTAGAAAAAAGGTTAAAGCTATAGAAGATTTAGAAAATGAAATAATTGAGGGTAATGCTCCAATAGATTCAAATGAGTTGATAATTCGATTAATAAATAAAATATCAATTCGTATTTCGGAATCAATTGATAATATTAGTGATTTGGTTGATGAGATTGAGGATAATGTATTTGAAAAAAATCTAACAAATGATGAATTATCAAGTCAAGTTAGACAACAAATTATAAAACTTAAAAGATATTTATCTCCTCAAAAAGATGTTTTATATCAACTTGCACAAAAAAACAATATTTTTTCTAATACTGAAAAAATAACCCTTTTAGATAGCGCTGATAGAATCACTAGATATGTAGAAGAG
>NPIF01001871.1_pt2 | contig 22247 bp, 19 predicted proteins | sample 8637461 | NCBI WGS metagenome assembly NPIF01 (sample SAMN07420641, study PRJNA396082) | bioreactor metagenome | isolation source: sample BR12 brine-fed electro-methanogenic bioreactor BR | place: Japan: Kochi | collected 2016-12-09
CCGTCTCGACGGTGAGGTCGAGCGCCTCGACCGCGCACACGGAGCCGTACCGCTTCTCGAAGCGCCGGAGCTCGACCATCGCCTCACCCGTCACTCCACTGCTCCTTTCCGGGTCGCTGCCCGCTCGGGGGCCACGCGCGTTGCGCGCACGAGCCCCCCGAACAGTCCCGCGAGCAGCAGGACCAACAACGTTGCGCCGACCGGCGACGGTGCCCCCACACGCTGCTCCACCCGCGCCCACGCTGCATTCGCGTTGGCTTCGGGCCGTTGAAGTGGGTGGCTATCGACTGCGTCCCGCTGCGCGAGGATCGGGAGGGCCCGCTCGGCAACCTCGAGGATCCGCGCGGCTGGGCTCAGCACGTAGAAGCGCACCTCGGGATGCCGACCTTCGAGCTGCTGGAAGACGTTCTGGATCTCATACGGCAGGTCGCCGATCCCGTCGCGATTCAGATCGTACCCACGGTAGCTACTCCAGTAGTTACCACGCCCGCTCTCGCTCCAACGTGTGCTGCGATCGCTCGTATCGAGGAGCAACTGACTGAGGTTGCCGATGAAGTTGTTCTTCGTGAACAGGTTCTCGTCGCAGCCTCCGTTGAGCTGGATCGCCAGATCGGAGTCCACGATGTCGTTGCCGACGATGCGTCCGAAGGAGCTGTTGTTCATGAAGATGCCGCGGCTGTTGTCCAACACGAGGTTGTCTTCGGCACTCACGCGCTTCATCGACTGGAAGAGGATCCCGTACGCCCGAAAGCCACGGCAGCGCGCGAAGACGTTTCCCGTGAATCGGATGTCCTCGGAGTACATCAGCGCCGCCCCGGCGACGTTGCGCTCGAACAGGTTGTTCTCGAAGGTGTTGTCGTTCGAGTACATGTAGTGCAGGCCGTACCGCACCTGGTGGACGTGGTTGTCCCAGACTCTCGTCTCGTGAGCGAAGGAGAAGTAGATGCCGTCGCGCACTCCGAGGATCTCGTTGCCCACGATCACGTTGCCCGTGCTGTTCCAGAGGTGGATCCCGTTGCCGCGGTCCTCCTCGACGAGATCGGAACGGCCAACGATTCGGTTGCCGCGAAGCACGGCTCGCTGACCGCCCTTGACGTAGATCCCGTGCAGCGGGCGCTCGACCTCGCAATCTTCGACGACGACATCGTCCGCCTCGATGAGGATGCAAGCGTAGTCTTTGGTCAGCTCCGTCCCGGACTCCATGACCGTCAGTCCCTCGAGCACGCAACCCGGGGCCTTGACGTGCACGACGTTCCCCTCGTATCCGCCGCGAATCCTCGCCCCCGGCTCTCCCCGCAACGTCACGGGGACCTCGATGACGAGCCGTTCGTGATACTCCCCCGCGGCGAGCTCGATGACGTCGCCAGCGCTCGCTCGCGCGAGCACCGCTGCGATCGACTCGCCGGGACTCACGGGGACGACTTCCCCAGCCACGAAGGTCAGCGCAGCGAGCGCCGTCCCCATGGCAGCGGTCGTGCGCGCCGCCAGGGGACTCTTGGTCGTCAACGGCGAGATGCTCACGGCAGGGGCCTCACGCCTTGAGCCGCGTGAGTTCTTGGTCGACCATGCTCTTCGTGCGCACGCCCGCGACGCCGGTCTTCACGAGGAGCTGCCACACTTCCTCGAGATCGAGGAAGAGCTGCTTGTCGGCTTCCCCCGCTTCCATCCGTGCCTGGCAGGTCTCGTAGAGGCTCATGGCACGGGTGAGCTGCGTCTGCGTGTCGACCCACTCCTCGTGGAGCTGCTCGCTGAACTCGTCACCGTGCAGCTCGAAGCCGCGGGTTATGTATGCCGCCACCGGCATGATGACGTTCTTGACCTCGATCACTTCGCGGTTCTTGTTGTGGGCGCGGGCCGTCCAGTCGTCGTCCGCCCCAACCGGCATGAGCTCGGGCAACGCGTCCGGAGACGGCGCTTCGACATCCAGAAGAGGCGCAGCCTCTTCCTGGGAGGGAGCCTCCTCGTAACTCGGCGATGCGCAACCCAACAGAACGAGCGAGACGAGAGCGCAGGTGAACAGACTCGTATTCAGGAGATTCAGCTTCAGGAGACTCTGCTTCATCGTATCCTCCCTTCCCCACTTCCCTCACGCACGCTTCGGCTCTCTCGGCCACGACAGCCAAAGCGCCGCGACGAGGAGCAAACCAAAGACGATGAGGAGATAGCTGCCGGCGGACGGGTACGACCAGACCCCGAACTGCCCGACCATCTTGTGACCGAAGACCGGCGGCGTGAACGGCTCAACCTTGACCGACGCCCTCGGGTCGAGATTCGAGCCGTAGTAACTGAGCTTGTACCAGAAACTCCAGAGCGAGAAAGCTCCGAAGTAGCTCAGCATCACGATCAAGTCGACCAGTGAACGGATGTTGCCGATCGCCGCGGCGCGAAGTGTCAGAACCCCGAAGAGTCCGAGAAAGAGTGGGATCCACTTGAGCTCTGTGAAGTCGCTCGGCGAGAGTTCCGCCATCCCGATGTAGTGATTGAGGACGTTGATCTCCGTCAGGTCGTTGCCGTCGTCACCGCCGACGAGATCGTGACTGTAGATGTAGAGGACCAGCCCTTCCGGGTACTGCTGAGCATAGAAGGTCATGTTCCACAACGGGAAGAAGAAGCTGGGCACGAGCACGGCGACGGCTGCAACGAGCAGAACGCGACTCCGAAGATCGAGATCGACCTTCATCGCCGCGCTGACCTTCGCGAGCAGACTGGACATCACTCCCTCTCGATCTCGGCGCCCGGCCGCCAGTGCGGCCGGGCACACCGTTCACTCCTTGACGAGCATGTATCCCTGCATCTCCTGATGCAGCGCGCTGCAGAAGTTCGTGCAGTAGAAGGCGAAGACACCGCTCTTGTCCGCCGTGAAGGTGACCGTCTTCGTCTCACCCGGATCGATGACCACGTTGATGTCGTAGTCGTCGATCGCGAACCCGTGAAGCTCGTCGCGGGTCTGTTCGGTGTTGGTCACGTGCACGATGACTGTGTCGCCCTTGTTGACTCGGATCACGTCGGGCGCGAAGAACGAGCGGACTGCCATCATCCACACTTCCACGGTCTTGCCGCGCCTCTCGACCCGCGCGTCCTCCTTGGCCCAGATCGCGTTCGGGTTCTTCGGCCACGCGGGGTCGTCCTTCTTGTAGACCTCGATCGGGTCGAGCTTGTCCGCCTTGATCATCACCGCATAGTGAGGCTCGGGCTCGGTGAACGCGTCGTAGATCACCTTCATCCGTTCGCCGCTGATGTCGATGAGCTGCGCGGACTCCGGAATCGAGGGCCCCACACTCAGATGGCGCCCCTTCGACAGCTTGTTCAGCGCGACGAGGTAGTTCCCGTCCGGCGTGATCGAGTCGCCCTCCGCCGTGACGAGGTGTCCGATGTTGTACGCCACCGGGACCTTGTCTACGACGTACTGATTCATGTCGGCGCCGCTCTCGTAGGGCGGTAGCTTCCACTTCGCGACGGCGCTCTCGACGAACAGCGAGGTATAGGCATTCCCCCGCTCGTCGAACTGGGTGTGAAGCGGTCCAAGCCCGACCGGGATCTCGGCCTCGCGGACCGAGGCGTAGGTCAGCACCGGGATGCCGTCGATGGTCTCTTCGAAGTCCTTCTCGGCGATCGCCTTCTTCACCTTCTCGATGTCGTAGACGGTCGTGGTCGGCGAGAGCTTGCCGGAGCCGATGATCCAGCGGCCGCTCGGGCTGACATCGACTCCGTGTGGAGACTTGGCCAGAGGGAGGAACCACGCGATGTCCGAGACCTTCTCAGGGTCGAGAACGGGAGCGCCGCCCACCATCTCGGCTTTCCCTTCGGCGGTAGCCTTCTCCGCCGCGCGCCAATCGACCATTAGGATGTAGTCCTTGTCCTTCTGCGAAGCCGTGATCTCGAGCTTGCCGCCCTCGATGAACTCGCGCTCCGAGTTGTAACAGGTCCAGAACATGTAGCCGTCGCTCGCCTTCTTGCCGGCGTCACCGAGGTCGTAGTTGAACGGCGGAACAACGATCTCCCAACCGAGGGACATCTCCCCGGTCTCCGGATGCAGCTTGATGCCCGCGACCACGCCCTTGTACTTCTCCGCGTACTCGGTCACGTCGGCGTACGTCCCTTCCGGGAAGGGCACCGACATGCGCGTGGACATCGTGATGTACTCGCTGTTCGGCGTGACGAAGGAGCTGCCGTGGTTCGCGGAGATGTTCGGGATCTTGAGGATCTGCTTGGTCTTGAAGTCCCGGAGATCGATTCGCGCCACTCGACCGTTGGCGTTGTCGTTGATGAAGAGCCACCGGCCGTCGTACTCACCGCCCGTCTCCGAGAAGCCCGGGTGGTGGGAGTCTCCCCAGCTATAGCCCCCGAGCATCTCCTTCGACTCGTCGTCGAAGCCGTATCCCGTACCCGGGTACGGCGTGAACACCGGGATCGTGCAGATGTGGCGCATGGACGGCACACCCGAAACGAAGATCTGCCCGCTGTGTCCTCCGGAGTAGAACAGGTAGTACTCGTCGAGGTCACCCGGGGCGACGTAGGTCTTGAGGGCCGCGTCCGTGATGTCGGAGCCGCCTCCGCCTGCACGAGCCCCGCGCCGCCCTGGCGGTTTGGGTCCGCAGCCGATCGACGAGACGATCAGCAACGCAATCATCGGCACACTCAGCCATGTCCAGCGCATCTTGCTCATCCGTGACCTCCTCCGGCCCTTGTCGCCCTGGCCGCATTCCCTCCCGGCTCAGCGCTCGTTCGGAGCGGACTTCTCGTCCGCCCGGTTCTTGACGATGTCGTATGCACGGTTGATCTTCCCGACCGCCTCCCACTTCTCCTCGTCGGTGAGCGGGATCTGGGACTCGAGAATGATCTTCATCGTGCCGGTCGGCGCGAAGAGGAACTCCTCCACCGTCTTGCTGAAGCGTGCCCGCACGTCCTCGGGAGCCCACGAGAGGTCCGGCCCCTTCTCCGTCGGGGACTCGATCCCGAAGGCTTCCACGGCGTGGCACACGAAACACGAGTGCTTGACGAAGAACGCGCCGTCCCCTTCCCGCATCCGTCGGTCGCGTTCGATCTCCTCGGGGGTCATCGCGTCGTGCAACTCGACCCCGGGGAGGTAGCGACGGGGGAGGTGGCGATCGTCACGCCAGCTCAAGACGAGCAGGGCGAGCGCTTGCGCCTCCTTCGAACGCAGGTTGAGCTCGGGCATGATCGACGCAGGGACGACCGTCGCGGGAGACTGGAAGTGTTTGACGTGCCAGTTGAGGACCGTCACCTGCTCCGTGACGAGATTCGAGAAGTCGAACTCTTCCGCGTGTTTGTCACCCTCGAAGGTCAGGTCGGGACCGAGCTTGCCGCCCGAGCCGTTGATGACGTGGCAGACCTTGCACCCCTTGTCCCGGACGATCTCTTTGGCGAGGTTGACGTACTCGAGCCCGGGAGTCTCCCGCTCGTAGCGATGGCAGTAGTTGCAGCGCGTCTCGTGCAGTGGAGGCGGCGTCCGCGGGTCGTACTCCTCGCCGATGATGTCGCTGAGTAGAGGTTCCGGCCAGTGTGCGGCGAAGCCGTGCGCTTCATCCGTCGTCAGCGCCCACCCCTGGCCGGCATGACACGGGGTGCAGCCGAACTCCTCGAGAGGATGGTCCTCGAAGAGCTCGAGATTCGGGTGCGTGCGCCACGGCTGCTCCACACGTTCCAGACCCTTGAAAAGCACACCCATGTGGCAGGTCGTGCAACGATCGACGACGTCGAGATCCTCCACCCAGATCTGGCGAACGCCGAGTTTCAAGGCAGCCGCCGCGTTGACTCCGAGCTCCTCCTCCACGATGGCGACGAACTCCGCCTGGTAGCTCTTCCACTCGGGGGCCTGGTCCTTGTAGAGGGCCGCCCCTCCCGCCAAAAGCGCGCCGACAGCCCCGGCGAGGACGACGATGAGCTCCTTGGTCGAGACGTTCTTCATCGTTTCATCCTCTTCACCTAGTAGGGCAGCGGGTGCGCCGGCCAGACCTCCCACGGCCAGTAGAAGTCCCAGTTGGGTCCGCGGAGCGCCGTGCCGGTGTAGGTCAGAAGCACGAATGCCACGACGAAGGCCGCGAAGGAGAAGAGCGCGGCACGCCGACTCGATCCCGTCACCTGCAGGACGACGAGGTGCGCCGCGACGAACGCGAGAAGCAGGGCCGTCGCCGGGTTGACCAAGTCGAAGAAGAGGGCGAGCTCGATGCCGCTGAAGAGCTCCCGTGTCGGTAGCATCACGGCCGTCGCGAGAGCAGCGACCGTGGCGATCGCTCCGTAGGCTGCACCCCCGAGACTCCAACGCAATCCGGAACGATCCGTGAACCAAAGCCCGAGCCCGTCCTGCTCCCTGTCGAGCCATGGAATCAGGGCGAGGAAGACGAGCACGAGTCCTGGGATGATCACGCCGCCCATCAACGCCGAGTAGCCGACCATCTCCTGGAGGCCGAGGAAGTACCACGGCGCCTTGGCCGGGTTTGGCGTCACCTCCGGGTTGGCGGGCTCCTCGAGAGGCGCCGGGATGAAGAGTGCGAGCGCGAGGAGCACTGCGAGGGTCAGGAGGCAGACCCCGAGAAGCCGCGTCGTCAGGAACGGCGAAGACGGGACCGAGTTGTTCTCGTCGAGAGTCGTCGGGTTGTCGATCTGCATTGTCGTGCCCGACGCGATGCCGAGCACGCTGTAGGTCTTCGACTTCTTGGGAGGGGGAGCGGGCTTCGAGTCGCGCTCCAGCCGGTCCTGGTCGACGACGGCGAGCCCACCGTCCTTGCGCACCCGCCACATGTGCAGGGCGACCGCGAAGAAGAGGACGGCTGGGAGCAGCGCGCAGTGGAGCACGTAGAAGCGGATCAGGGTGGGCTGACCGACGACGGTGCCACCGAGTAACAACTGGCGGAGCTCCTCACCGATACCGGGAACCGCGGCGGCGATGCTCGTGCCGACGGTGATGGCCCAGAGCGCGAGCTGATCCCAAGGGAGCAGATACCCGGTGAAGCTCATCAGGAGGGTCAGCGCGAAGAGGCCCACACCGAGCACCCAGTTCCAAGGGCGCGCGCTGCGCACGGTCCGTCCCGCCTTGTAGGCGCCGGTGAAGAAGACCCGGGCCATGTGCAGGAAGACGGCGGCGACCATGCCGTGAGCCGCGAGACGGTGGATGCGCCTCAGGAGCCAGCCGAAGCTGACCGCATGTTCGAGGTCCTTGATGGACCAGTAGGCGCGCTCGACGGAAGGGACGTAGAGGAACATCAGCACCACGCCGCTCACAGTAAGCACGAGGAGCAGGAACGCCGAGATGGTGCCGAGGTAAAAGGAGTAGGAAGTGCCGAGGCTCCGCTTGGAGATGCGGTGAGGAAACCAGTGAAGCAGGAAGTTGGCGACGACGGCCGCGCCGGCCTCCCGGTTCGACGACGGGCGGAAGGGCCAGAGCAGACGTTCGACGAGCCCGCTCTTCGGTAGGAGGCTCATCTAAACCACCAATCTGAAGTCGCGCTCGACCTCCACCCCGAGATCGACGACGAGCGCGCCGTCCTCCGGGGAGAGCTCGAGTGCGTGCCACGTCAGCGGGCGGGGGGCCGGTCCGGCATAGTTGGTTCCGTCGCCGTGGAACTTGGAGCCGTGGCAGGGGCAGTGGAACTCACCGATCGCTGCGAAGGTGTGCGCCCGGACGGTCTTCTCTTGCGGGCGGGAGTACGGAGCGAACTTCAATGTGCAGCCGAGGTGGGTGCAGACGCCGGAGATCGCGTAGTAGGCGTTGTCTTCGCGGAACAGGTAGACCCTCCGGTCTTCGAGGAAGGTCACGCCGCTCTGGTAGTCCTCGGGGAGACCGACCTTGAATCGGCGCGGCGGCTCGTAGAGCACGTTCGGGACCAGAGAACGCAGCAACGGCCATCCGGTGACAGCCGCCGCCGCCCCGACAAGCGTACCCGTCAGTCTTTTGAGAAAGCGCCGCCGTGCCGGTGCAGCACGCGTACCGGCGCTTTCCGCGTCTGCGTTCGTCGTTGCACCCATCACTCGCCCTCCACGAAGTTGAGCCGCTCCATCGTCATGGCCTCGGTGGGACACCTCTCCGCACAGAGCCCACAGCGAATGCACGCCGCGTCGTCCTTGAGCAAGGTGGTCATAGGAGCCACGGGATCGTGGCCGTAAGTACTCATCGCTTCGTCTCGCTGCCGTTCGGGGAGATCGACCTGATCGCTGGGTACGAAGACGAGACAGTGTTCCGGGCAGATGTCGGCGCAGCGTCCGCAGAGGACACACAACTCCGGGTCGTAGATGGTGTCGACGTGGCAGGCGAGGCAGCGCTCGGCCTGGCGCCGCGCCTGCTCGTCGGTGAAGACCTCCTCCACCTCCGTGATGCCCGTACGCCGCTCCGTCGAGACCTTGCCCGGCGCTTGGCGTTGGTGACGCTCGTAGCGCTCCGGGAGCTCGTACTCGTCGATGGGGATCTTCTCGATGTGGACGGAGTGCCGGCTCGGGGGCGCCGTGCTTTCGAGGTAGTTCCGGATGGAGCGCGCGGCGGTCTTTCCGTTCGCCACCGCCTCGATGGCGATGCGAGGCCCGAAAGCGGCATCGCCGCCCGCGAATACGTCGGGCGCCGTCGTGGCGAGGGTCTCCGGGTGAATCTTGATCGTGCCGGCGGGTGTCAGCTCGACGCCGTCCGCCTCTCGAAGGAATGAATGGTCGACGCGCTGACCGATCGCGAGGACCACCGAGTCGACCTCGAGCGTCATCCGTCTGGACTCGTCGTATTGCGGCGCGAAACGACCCGCATCATCGAAGACCCGGTTGACCGCCTGAAACTCGACGGACTCGACCTTGCCGCTCCCCCTGATCTCTCTCGGGCCCCACGCAGGGTGGAGCTTGATCCCTTCTTCGATCGCGTCCTCGAGTTCTTCCTGGCCCTGGACGGTCTGGGCTGCCGGCATCTGCTCGAGCGCTTCCAGCGAGACGACGTGCACTTCACTCGCCCCACCTCGGAGCGCGTTGCGCGCCGCGTCCATCACGGTCTGGTCACCCACGGCCTCCGCGGTCTTCTCGATCTCGGTCATCGGTCGGTAGAACTCCCGGACCGCGGTGCGCGCCGCATCGAGCGCGACAGAGCCGCCACCGACGACCGCGACTCTTCTGCCGAGGTCCACGCGGTAGCCCTGATTGAGGTTGAGCAGGTAGTCGATCGCCTTGACGACGCCGTCGAGCTCGGCGCCGGGCAGCTCGAGTTCGCGGCCGCGCTGCGCGCCGACGGAGAGGAAGATCGCCTCGAAGCCGTCTTCCCTGAGCGCGGCGAGGCCGTAGTCCTCGTCGAGAGCTTCGCCGGCCCGGAGTTCCACGCCGAATCGCTGAAGGAACTGAATCTCCCGCTCGAGGACGACGCGCGGTAAGCGGTAGTCGGGAATCCCGTACCGCAGCATGCCGCCGGGGTCCGCCATGGCCTCGAAGATCGTCACCTGGTATCCGGCGAGCGCCAGATCGTGCGCACATCCGACACCCGCGGGGCCGCTCCCGATCACCGCGACCTTGCGGTCTCGGCCGATCGTCGACTGCGCGCGCATGTGCCAGGTGCGCTCACAGCCGGCGCTCGTCTCTCCCCCGAGCAAGACGGCACTCGTCTCCGGCTTCGCCGACTCTGCTCCGAAGCGCTCTGTGACGAAACGTTTGAGCGGGCGGATCGTCACCGGCTCATCGATCAACCCTCGCCGGCACGCGTCCTCGCAGGGCGCCGCGCAGATCCGCCCGCAAACCGAGGCGAGCGGGTTCGGCGAGCGGGCGACGAGAAAGGCCTCCTCGTCGCGGCCTTCCGCGATGAGCTGAACGTAGCGCCCCGAGTCGGTTCGAACGGGACACGCCTCCATGCACGGGACGTTGGAGCGGTACCAGAGCAGCTCGTTGAAGCGAGCGAGGTAGCGCGCAGACTTGGGAGAGACGCTCATACCGCATACCCTCCAAGTACTAAACCCGGAAAGTCTACGGCTTTGCTAGGGGTTACCGTCAACCGCGAAACCTTGTGCTAGGTCAAGTTTCGAGGCCAGTAAGGGGCGTTTCGGACTCACCCACGCGCAGGCCAGGGAAAGGTCTGTGGCATACATGACAGAGTTGTCATGTTACGAAGGTACTGACACGAAGGAGTTTTCAGCCGATCGCGAGCGTCCCGAAGACCACCAGCCACACCGCGTCCAAAAAGTGCCAGTAGTAGACGTTGTACTCGACGCCCGCGTGGCGGGCGGCGTCGTAGCGTCCCTGCTGCGCCCAGCGCGTGACGAAGAGGAGCGGGATGAGCCCGCCGAACACGTGCGCCGCGTGGAGTCCCGTCATCGTGTAGAAAACGAAACCGTAGAGCTCGCTCCCGAGCGAGACGCCCGCGCGCGCCATCTCGAACCAGGCGGCGGCCTGGGCGATGAGGAAGCCGGTGGCCAGAGTGGCGGCGAGCGTGAGCTTCCTTCGGAAGCGGCGCTGCTCGTNNGCTGCTCGTTGCGGCGGACGTGGCGCCAAGCTCGATGCAAGAAGACGCTGACGCCGATCAGAAGCGCCGTGCTGAACCACAGGACGGCGGGCAGCTCTGGCAACCCCGGCGGCGGCCACTCGCCAGCGCGCAACCGGACCGAGACGACGGCGATGAAGAGCGCCCCGAAGAGCATGAAGAGCGAAACGAGCAGGACGATGATCCCGAAGCGGCCGACACCCTCCGCGCCAGCCTCGCCCCGCCCCTTCCAGGGTCTGAGCGGGAACGGAACGACGAGCGCCTTGCCGCGCGTCTTCCCGTCCCCGGCCGTCACGGGTTCTCGATCATGGGCGCGTAGCCCGGGATCAGGTCCGGCTTGTACATCGTGGCGTCCATCAGCGCGATCGCGATCAGGAGCGCGACGAAGAGGATCGAGCCGACGAGCAGGATCGCGTTGAAGGGGCGCTCCCAGCGCATGTGCATGAAGTAGAGCACGACGAGGGAGGCCTTCACCGCGGCGATGGCGAGCGCGATGACGATGTTGAGGTCGCCGAAGTCGAACTGCGCAACCGCGACGGTCACCACTGTCAGAACCATCAGAGCGCCCCAGACCGCGACGAGGAGCCGCGGCGGCACGATGTGCACGTGCCCCTGCTCGTCCGGATTGCCGTGTTCGTGCTGGCTCATGGGAGGCCCCTATCCAATCAGGTAGAGCAGCGGGAAGAGGAAGATCCAGATCAGGTCGACGAGGTGCCAGTAGAGGCCGACGAGATCGACGGGCGTGAAGTAACGTGGCCCGAAATCACCGCGCACGGCGCGCCTGAGGATCCAGCCGATGACGATCATGCCGACGATGACGTGCAGGGCGTGCAGCCCCGTCAGCGCGAAGTAGAGCCCGAAGAAGATGTGCAGGTTGTCCGGGCGCTCCTCGTGCCCCGCCACCTCGTGGCCGTGCCCGTCGCCGTGCGCGTACGCGTCAGCCGTCGGCTGATACTGGTTCCCCCAGAGCAGGCCGTGCTGCACCTTGCCCGTGTACTCCACCGCCTTGACGCCGAGGAACACGCCAGCGAGGGCGAGCGTCGCGATCAACAGCCAGATCAGCGCCTTCTTGCGGCCGAGCTGCGCCATGCGCACGGCCCAGGCCATCGTCAGGCTCGAGCCGATCAGGACGACGGTGTTGAAGCCGCCGAGCTTCCAGGACAGCGCCCGGTGCGCGTACAGGAACATGTCCGGGTGCTGCGAGCGGAAGTAGGCGTACGCCGCGAAGAGACCGCCGAAGAAGAGGATCTCCTGGGCGAGGAAGAGCCACATCCCGAGCTTGCCCGCCTCGAACTGCTGGGTCGGGTGGTCGAAGTGGTGAGCGAGCTCCGGCCGCTCCTCGTGGCCGCCCCCGCCGTGTACGGCCTCGCTCATCCGGCACCTCCCGCGGGCACGCGTGTCCACTCCCCGGTCTTCGTATCCTCACGAAGCTCGCTGAAGTCGTAGGGGTCGTGGCTGCCGTCGGGTGTCTCTTCGAAGTTGTGCGCGATCGGCGGCGACGCCGTCGTCCACTCGAGGGTCGCTCCGCCCCAGGGGTTCTTCGGCGCCGCGGCGCGGTTGCGCAGCGACTGCAGCAGGTAGATCAGGATCACGATGAACGCGATCGCGGTCACGTAGGAGCCGATCGTCGAGATCATGTGCCCTGTCTGGTACTTCGGCAGGTAGTTGAAGTAGCGCCGCGGCATCCCGTGGTAGCCCATCAGGAACTGCACGAAGAAGGTCAGGTTGAAGCCGGCGAAGACGAGCACCGCCGCGATGCGGCCGAGCTTCTCGTTGTACATCTTGCCGGTGAGCTTCGGCCACCAGTAGTGCAGACCGCCGAGGAACGCCGTCACCGTGCCGCACACCATGACGTAATGGAAGTGCGCGACGACGAAGTAGGTGTCGTGCAGGTGGACGTCGACGGACATCGTCCCGAGGAAGAGGCCGGTCAGTCCTCCGATCAAGAAGAGGAACATGAAGCTCAGCGCGTAGATCATCGGCGTGTCGAGCCGGATCTCCCCGCGGTACATCGTCGCCAGCCAGTTGAAGACCTTGATCGCCGATGGGATCGAGACCGCGAAGGTCAAGAAGCTGAAGATCATGCCCGCGAGGCTCGACTGGCCCGAGGTGTACATGTGGTGGCCCCAGACGAAGAAGCCTGCGAGCGCGATCGCCACCGACGAGAACGCGATGAACTTGTAGCCGAAGATGTGCTTGCGGCTGAATACCGACATCAGCTCGGACTGAATGCCCATCGCGGGCAGGATCATGATGTAGACGGCCGGGTGCGAGTAGAACCAGAAGAAGTGCTGGTAGAGCACCGGGTCGCCGCCGAGATTCGGGTCGAAGATCCCGATCCCGGCCCCCTTCTCGAGTGCGAGCAGGAGCAGCGTGATCGCGAGCACCGGCGTCGCCAGGATCTGGATGACCGACGTCGAGTAGAGCGCCCAGATGTTGAGCGGCATCTTGAACCAGGTCATACCGGGCGCGCGCATCTTGTGGATCGTGGTGATGAAGTTCAGCCCGGTGAAGATCGACGAGAAGCCGAGGATGAACGCGGCGAGGGTCATCGCGATCACGCTGGTGTTCGTCGTCGTGCTGTAGGGCGTGTAGAAGGTCCAGCCGGTGTCGACGCCGCCGGTCAGGAGGCTCCACAGCGCGAAGCCCGCGCCCACGAGGTAGATGTGGAAGCTCGCGAGGTTCAGCCGCGGGAACGCGACGTCCTTCGCGCCGAGCTGGAGCGGCAGCACGAAGTTCCCGAGCGCCGCGGGGATCGCGGGGATCAGGAACAGGAAGATCATCACCGCGCCGTGCAGCGTGAACATCTTGTTGTAGGTGTCGGCGCCCATGATCGTCTGCTCGGGCGTCAACAGCTCGGTCCTGACGGCAAGCGCGAAGAAGCCGCCGAGGGCGAAGGCCGTCAGCACGGCGACGAGATACATGATCCCGACGCGCTTGTGATCGAGCGTGAAGATCCAGGAGAGGATCCCGTGGGAGCTCGTCAGGTAGCTGTCGCCCCCGGAGTGAGCGCTCCCAGGGACCGGCGCTACGGTGTCCGCAGTACTCATCGTTCGCCCTCCGCCGCGCGAGGGGGCATCACTGCCCCTGCTCCTCGCCGCTCTCCTGCTCCTGCCCATCGAGCGACTTGATGTAAGCGATGAGGTAGTCGATCTCCTCGTCGCTGATCGTGCCCTGATAGGTGGGCATCGCGTTCCTGTCGTAACCCTTCACCGACTTCGCGCGCGGCGCGATGATCGACTCACGGATGTAGTTCTCGTCGACGACGATCATGGTCCCGTCGTCGAGCTCTTCCTCGCGACCGAAGGACTGGTAGAGCGTCGGACCGATCCCCGCCGCGCCCGTGACGCTGTGACATTGGGTGCAGCCCCGCATCTGATAGACGCGTTCACCGGCCTCGGCGGGCGGCAAGGTGCTGAGGAAGTCGGAGGCTTCCTTGAGCCAGGACTCGAAGCCCCCCGGCTCGTGCACGACGACGTTCGCGAGCATGTCCGAGTGCGCCGTGCCGCAGTACTCCGCGCAGTAGATCGTGTAGACGCCGGGCTTGTCGGCCTTGAACCAGACCTTGTTGTAGCGCCCGGGGACGACGTCTTTCTTGAGGCGGAACGCCGGGATGAACAGGCTGTGGATCACGTCCTTCGACTTGAGCACGAGCTGGACGTTCTGGTCTACCGGGAGGTGCAGGTCCTTGTCGACGTAGCCGTTCGGATACTGGAACTCCCACGACCACTTCTGCCCGGTCACCGAGATCTCGTACGAGTTCGCCTGGGGCATGTTCATCTCGAGGTATCCCTTGAACCCCGAGTAGAACATCACGATGACGAGCACACTGGGGATCAGGGTCCAGGTCAGCTCGAGTGCGGTGCTGTGGCTCGCGCCCCCCTTCGCCTCGTAGCCCGGCCGGTGCCGGTAACGGATGACGAAGAAGATCGTCAGCCCGACGATCAGCACGAAGAAGAAGACGCTGACGCCGAGGATGAAGTTGAAGGTCCAGTCGACCGAGTGCGCGACGTCCGCAGCACGTACCGGGACGCTGAGCCCACTGGCGTCGTCCGGTTTCAACTCCGCACCCGCCGCCGTGGCGAGCATGGTTCCGAGAGTTGCCATCATCAGTGTCTCGCTCCGGCCACTGCCTTCTTCCGGCGCTCACGTCGCCACAACCCGAAGAGGAAGGTGCCCAGCGCCAAGCCCAGGAGAGTGAGCAGCGCTCGTGTCAGATTCATCGCCGCAGGCGTGTACTCACCCTCGGCGTGGTCGTAGCGGAAGCAGAAGAGCGTGATGCGATCGAGCGGCGAGCCGATCTTGCCCTCGGCACTCTCGACGAGAGAGAGGCGCAGCACCTTCGGGTCGTGCATCACACCGTGCAGGTATCGCGTGATCTTGCCGTCGGGGGACACGAGGATGAGCGCCGCCGTGTGGGCGTACTCGTCCTGCTCGGGCACGTAGCGGTAGTGGAAGCCCGCGGAGTCGGCGAGCGCCTTGATGGACGCCTCGTCACCCGTGAGGAAGTGCCACGCCTCTTCGGCCCCCGGCCGTCCGTAGGCGCGGACGTAGTTCGCCTTCTTCGCCGTGGCCAGCTCGGGCCCCTCCTCGGGGTTGATGCTGACCGTGACGAGTTCGAACTCCTCGCCCGGGTTCCAGTCGATGTCCTCGAGCGCTGTGACGAGCCCGTTCCAGACGAGACCGCAGAGCATCGGGCAGCGGTAGTAGCCGAGGGTCAGGATGACCGGCCGCTCACCGCCGAAGTAGTCACCGAGCTTGACGGTCTGCCCCGCTTCGTCGACGAACTCGAGCTCGAGCGGCAACAGCTCGCCGGCGCGCTCCTCGATCCCCACTTCCTGGAGCTCGTCCGGACGCGGGCCAACGCGCTGCGCAACGCCGATCGGAACACTCGCCATTGAGACGAGCGCCAACGCCGTGAGGGTGCGATGCCAGCTACTCATTTCCGCTTACGAGCCTCGGCGGCCTCGCGCGCCACCACTTCGATCGCCCGATCGATCGGGATCGCGACGACCCCGTCCTTCTCGCTCACCCAGCGGTACTCGGCGAGCCGCTCCTGCTGCTCCGCGCGCACCTGGCGCAGCGCGGTGTCCGCGACCTCGATGTTGCGCTCGCGGTCCATCTGATCGGTGACCGTGTTGAAGAAGGCCTGCAACACGAAGATCAGGGCAACGATCACGACGGTGCCGATCGCGACGACCGCCGCCAGCGACGGGTTGTCCGGATCACCCCTGCCCACGCTCATCGTCGTCTCCTCGCTAGCCATCAGACGTTCTCGAAGGTCAGCGACTCCTCGAGTCGCGGATCACGTTCGGGCACGAGCGAGCCCTTGCCGAGCATGCGGCTCCACGCGGCGACGAAGAGACCGCCAAGGCCGACGAGAGTCGCCACCTCCATCACACCGAACGCAGGACCGGCGCTCCCGTGCCCGTACTCCGGCATGATCAGCCAGTACAGGTCGAGGTAGTGGGCGGCCAGCAGCCACAGCGCCGCGAACACGAGCGTGAGCGGGCGCCGCTTCACGCCGCGCGAGAGCAGGAAGAGGAACGGCAGGAGGAAGTGGACGAAGAGCAGAGCCAAACCCACCCAAGCCCAGTCGCCGGTCTGCCGCCTGAGATACCAGCCGGTCTCTTCCGGCAGGTTCCCGTACCAGATCAGCATGAACTGCGAGAACGCGATGTAGGCCCAGAACACGAGCATCGCGAACATGAACTTGCCGACGTCGTGTGTGTGCTCCTTCGTGATCGCCTTCGTCAAGCGCCCGGTCGCTTGCAGCGAGTGGACGATGATGGCGAGGAGGGCGAGGAAGCTGACGATCGAGCCGGCGAAGAAGTACACGCCGAAGATCGTGCTGAACCAGTGCGCGTCGAGCGACATGACGAAGTCGAAGGCCGCGAAGGTGCTGGTCAGCGCGAAGAGGAACATGAACGGGGCGCTGAGCTTCTCCATCTTCGATGTCAGCGTCCACTCGCCACTCGCATCCTGCTTGCGCGAGTAGCGCAGCATGAGCTGCGACGCGAGGATCCAGAAGCCGAAGTAGATCACGACCCGCACGAGGAAGAAGTTCAGGTTGAGATACGGAGACTTGTGCTCGAGCACGTGGTCGTGCGCGACCGCCTCGACGTCCGTCCAGTGATAGAGCTCTTCGATCCCGCCGAAGAGCAGAGGCACGAAGAGCACTCCGGCGAGGAGCAAGGTCGCGGCGACCCCTTCCGCGAGCCGGCGCAGGACGACGCTCCATCCCGCCTTGGCAAGATGCTCGACGAGGACGAAGAAGAGGCCGCCGAGTCCGATCGTGAGGAAATACACCCACGCGGTCAGGTACGACCACCAGAAGCGGTGCATGCCGTCTTCGCTGCCGAAGGCGACGGCGAGAGCCGTCCCGAGTCCGACGATGCCGAGGACGAGGCCGCCGAGGAAGAGCTTGCTCCCCAGTCCTTCGAGGAAGCGGCGCTCCGTGGTGATGTCGATCACTTCGTTATGCATGGCTGCCTCGCTCAGCGGAGCCGGTCGCGCTGCTCGGCCGGCACGTCGTCGATCGTCGCGTACTGGCTGCGCTGAAGCGCCTTGACGTAGGCGACGATCGCCCAGCGATCCTCGAGTGGGATCTGAGCGCCGTAGCCCGGCATGTTGCGGATTCCGTTGACGACGGTGTTGTAGAGGTGCCCGAGCTCGCGCTCGCGGATCCCCTCGTCGTGGAAGTTGGTCGGCGGCACCCAGGTGCCCTCGGCGAGCTCGACCGCGCGCTGGCTGACGGGACCGTCGCCGTAGCCGGCCTGCCCATGGCACGGTGCGCAGAACACGTTGTAGCGCTCCTGACCGCGGCGAAGGAGGCTCTCGGTGAGCTCCACCCCGTCCGGGTACTCGGTGATGAAGGCCTCGCCGATGCGCCCGCGGTGCAGGGCGTCGTCCAGGGTCAGCTCACCGCGAGCGACGGTACCTTCGACGGGCAGGCGCATCGCGCGGCCGTCGGCGAAGAGCGTGCTCGCGCTTTGCGCCGTGGCCTTGGGCTGGCTGTCCATGTCGGGGACGAGGTGCACCGGCGGCTTCGGCGAGCTCGCCGTACGCGCTCGCACGACGATCGCGAGCGGGACGAACGAGAGCGCCACGAGGATCAGGAGGACGTAGACGACCGAGCGCGGAATCTGCATCAGTCCTCCAGGACCTCGACGGCGGCGCCGCCTAGGGATGCGAGGAAGGTCTCGGTCCGCTCACGGTCGAACAGTGGGTCTTTCGCCTCGATCACGATGAAGAAGCGGTCGTTCGTCACGCGGCGGAAGCGCTCGCTCTTGAACACGGGCTGGTAGAGCTTGGGCAAGCCGTTGAGCACGAGCATCGCTCCGAACGCGGTCAGCGCGGCGAAGAGGATCGTCATCTCGAACACGATCGGGATGAACGCGGGCAAGCTGACGAGCGGCTTGCCGCTGATGTTGATCGGGTAGTCGATGGCGTTCATGTAGATCTGCATGCCGAGGCCGAGCACCGCGCCGGTCAGCCCGGCGCCGAGCACGATCCACGGCAGCTTCGTGTCGCGCATCCCCATCGCGTCGGAGAGCCCGTGCACGGGGAAGGGCGTGTGCGTGTCCCAGCGGGTGTAGCCCGCGTCGCGGGTCTTCGTCGCCGCGTCGACGGTCGCCTTGACCGAGTCGAACTCGACGAGCATGCCCCAGACCTTGGCTTTCGCGGCCATCACTTGCCCTCCCCGTCACCCTGGGGACGCTGCCGCTCGGGGTGGATCGTATCGGGCCAGTAGTCGCCGAAGGGCTTGTGCCCGTCGTGGGACACGAGGGCCTGCGGCATCACACTCTTGACCTCGGCCATCGCCACCATCGGCAGGAAGCGGATGAACAGGAGGAAGAGGGTGAAGAACAGCCCGAAGCTGCCCGCGAAGGTCAGCACGTCGACCCAAGTCGGCGTGAAGTGACCCCAGCTCGAAGGCAGGAAGTCGCGGCTCAGCGAGGTCATCACGATGACGAAGCGCTCGAACCACATCCCGATGTTGACGAAGATGCTGATGATCCAGCAGGCGACCATCGAGTGCCGGAAACGCTTGAACCAGAAGAGCTGCGGCACGAAGGCGTTGCAGGTGAACATGATCCAATAGGCCCAGGAGTACGGGCCGAACGCGCGGTTGATGAAGGCGAATTGCTCCATCAGGTTGCCGCTGTACCAGGCGATGAAGAACTCCATCGTGTACGCGTAGCCGACCATCGAGCCGGTCACCAGGATGATCTTCGCCATGTTCTCCACGTGGCGCGGAGTGATCAGGTCCTCGAGGGCGAAGAACTTGCGCGAGGGGATCAGGATGGTCATCACCATCCCGAAGCCGCTGAAGATCGCGCCGGCGACGAAGTAGGGCGGGAAGATCGTCGTGTGCCAGCCGGGCAGGATCGACACCGCGAAGTCGAAGCTGACGATCGAGTGCACCGAGAGCACGAGCGGGGTCGCGAGCGCCGCGAGAAGCAGGTAGGCCTTCTCGAAGCGGAGCCAGTGGCGGTTCGAGCCGGTCCAGCCGAGGCTCGCGATCCCGTAGAGGATCTGGCGCACCTTGCCGGTCGCGCGGTCACGCAGCGTCGCGAGGTCCGGCACCATGCCCATGAACCAGAACATCGTCGAGACGGTGGCGTAGGTGCTGACCGCGAAGACGTCCCAGAGCAGCGGGCTGCGGAAGTTCGGCCACATCGCCATCTGGTTCGGCAGCGGGAAGAGCCAGTACGCGAGCCAGACGCGCCCGATGTGCACCGCCGGGAAGATCCCCGCGCAGGCGACCGCGAAGATCGTCATCGCCTCCGCCGAGCGGTTGATGCTCGTCCGCCACTTCTGACGGAAGAGGAAGAGCACCGCGGAGATCAACGTGCCCGCGTGGCCGATGCCGACCCAGAACACGAAGTTGACGATCGGGAAGCCCCACGCGACCGGCACCTGGTTACCCCAGACGCCGACACCCGTCGAGACCAGGTAGGCGAGCAACAAGCCGAGGACCGCGAGCAGCGAGGTCGAGACCCCGAACGCGATGTACCAGGCCCGGGGCCACTTGCGGCGCTCGGCCACCGAGCAAACGGTGTCCGTCACCTCCGTGAAGCCCTTGCCACCGAGGACGAGGGGCGCCCGCTGACGCGGGTCCTGGCTCAGGTTTTCAGCAACTCCTGCGCTCATGGCTCAGTGGTGCTCCTGGGGACCGTGGTCGAGCCCCGTGGACGTGGCGTTGCGCACCTTGGCGAGGTAGCGGGTCCGCGGCTTGACGTTCAGCTCCTCGAGCAGCGAGTAGGAGCGACGGTGGAGCTGGAGCTGGCGCACGCGGCTCTTCTCGTCGTTCAAATCGCCGAACACGATCGCCTGAGTAGGACAGGTCTGCGCGCACGCCGGCGTGATCTCGCCGTCGCGGAGATCGCGCTTGTCGAGCTTCGCGCGATGCTTGCCTGCGTTGATGCGCTGCACGCAGTAGGTGCACTTCTCCATGACACCGCGCGAACGCACGGTCACCTCCGGGTTGTGCTGGAGGGACTCGAGCTCGGTCAGCGTCTTGTGGTAGTTGAAGAAGTTGAAGCGGCGCACCTTGTACGGGCAGTTGTTCGAGCAGTAGCGCGTACCGACGCAGCGGTTGTAGACCATCTCGTTCAGGCCTTCCGCGTCGTGAACCGTCGCCGAGACCGGGCAGACCTGCTCGCACGGCGCGTTCTCGCAGTGCTGGCAGGCGACCGGCTGGAAGACCATCCGGGCGTCCTCGGGGTCGCCCTGGTAATAGCGGTCGACGCGGAGCCAGTGCATCTCGCGCCCGTGGCCGACCTGCTCCTTGCCGACGACGGGGATGTTGTTCTCCGCCTGGCAGGCGACGATACACGCGCTGCAACCGATGCACGCGTTGAGGTCGATCGACATCCCCCAGCTATGGCCCTCGTAGTCCCACTCCTTCCAGAGCGAGAAGAGGTCGATGTTGTGGCCGCGCTTGTCGACGAAGTCCGGGTCGGCCTCGTACTCGGAAAGGCTGGCCTCCCGCACGAGCTCGGGAAGGCGGCGCGCGGCCTCCTTGCGGCCGAGCTCGTCGATCGCGTGGTGATCCTGCACCGTCGAGAGCGGGTACTCCTTCCCGAGCGGTGTCAGCTTGGCCAGCGTGAAGCCGAGGTTCTCGCTACCGCGCAACGCGTAGGCGTCGACACCCACCCCGTCACCGACACGTCCGGCAGCACGCCGCCCGTAACCGAGGGCCAGCGCGCCGGTGTTTCTCGCCTGCCCCGGCGTGACGAAGACCGGCGCCTCGATGCTGCGTCCGCCGATCTCGATGCGGACGAGCTCGCCGTGGCGGACGCCGAAGGACTCGGCCGTCAGCGGGCTGAGCGCGAGAGCGTTGTCCCAGGTGAGCTTCGACAGCGGGTCGGGCAGTTCCTGGAGCCAGGCGTTGTTCGCGTCCCGGCCGTCGGCGACGGTCGCGTCGATCACGAAGGAGAGCTCGAACGACGCCGCGCCGCTCGGGGCGGCCGGCGCTTCGTAGGCGCGCAGCGCTGCGGCGAGCTCCGCGGGGCGTGGCGCCACGCGCGCGGGTGCGTCCGCGCTGTCGGCGATGACGCCGTCGTGCAAGCTCTGCTTCCACGCGCTCTCCCCGCCGGAGACGAGGGCCGCGTGTGTGCCGCGCACGATCTCGTAACCCTTCCGCACCGTCTCGTCGGCGACGAGCGCGAGCACCTCGAGCGCGCTGCGCCCCTCGTGAAGGGGCTGGATCAGCGGCTGCACGATGCTCGTGGTGCCGTCCCAGGCGCGGGTGTCACCCCAGCTCTCGAGGTAGTGCGCCGCCGGGAGATGCCAGTCGGCGAGGCGGCCGCTCTCGTCGCGCCGGGCGCCGAAGTGAATCAGCGTCCCGGCCTTCGCGAGCGCATCCCCGAGGCTGAGGTCGGCAGGCCCGTCGTAGGCCGGGTTCGTGTCCAGGAGGACCAGGGTGTCGACCTGTCCGCCGTCCAAGGCGCCGGTGAGGGCGCGGAGGTCATCGAGGTGACTCGGTCGCGACGCCTCGGGGAGGTAGCGGACCGTGTTGCCTTCCGCCCCGAGCGCGACGTTGAGCGCGGCCGCGAGCGCGTGAACCTCGGCGGGCTGGCGCTCGCCGACCACGATCAGCGCGTGTTTGCGATGCGCCGCGAACTCGTGCGCGAGCTCGGCGACGAAGGGCAGATCGGCGGCCAGCGCATCGACGGCGCTGGCCAGCGCTCCACCGAGCCCCGTGATCGCGCCCTCGGCCGCGAGCCCCTTGGCGAGCGCGGCGAGCACGCCGGCGATTTGGGAAGAAGCCACGGGGTGGCGCTCGTCCGCGGCCGCTCCGGTCANNCTGTACCCGCTCTCGACCGCGACGAGTTTGTTCATCCCGCCGCCGTCGGCACGCTGGCGCCCCGCCGCGAAGCCGCGCGCGTGCGCGATCGCCGCCGGGTGCTCACCGAGCGGGTCCGCGTCGAGGGTGAGGACGAGCTCCGCAGAGGCGAAGTCGAACAGGGGCCGATGCGGCGCACCGAAGGCCAGCGCGGTGCCGGCGCGCTCCGCGTCCCGCCCGAGCGGCTCCCACTCGAACCAGCGGGCGCGCGGGAAGCGCGCTTCGATGGCGCGACGCAGGCGCTCGCGGCTCGGCGATGCGCTGGCCCCGGCGAGTAGCGCGAGCCCCTCGCCGCCCTTCTCCGCCAGCGCGGCGAAGTGCTTCGACGCGAAGCCCTCGAACTCCTCCCAGCTCGCGGCCTTCGACGCGTCCTCCCGCCCGCGCGCGACGTGGCGGCTGCGGTCGGGATCGTAGAGCCCGAGCACGCTCGCCTGCGTGGCG
>NPIF01001474.1_pt1 | contig 22125 bp, 19 predicted proteins | sample 8637461 | NCBI WGS metagenome assembly NPIF01 (sample SAMN07420641, study PRJNA396082) | bioreactor metagenome | isolation source: sample BR12 brine-fed electro-methanogenic bioreactor BR | place: Japan: Kochi | collected 2016-12-09
GTGAAGACACCCTCGAGGACCGCATTCAGGAAACTCCAGTCCTCGGATCGTACGCGGTTGAGGACTTCCGGGCGCAGATCCTTGCAATGGACATGGGTGATGCGTGCCGCATGGGTGCGGGCGGCAGCAACCGGATCGCCGCCGGCATAGGTAAGATGACCCGTGTCGAGAAGGAGGCCGACTTCGTCGCCGGTGTTATCCATGAGCCGGTCGATATCCTCCGCGCTCTGGACTACCGTGCCCATATGATGGTGATAGGCCATGCCGATACCGCGCCCGGCCAGGTATTTCGCCATCTCGGTCAGGTGGCGGCCGAATTCCTTGAATTCGTTCTTTTCCAGGGTTGGACGGCGGGACAGGGGAATCCCCTTGCTGCCATGGATACAGCCGCTGACCTCGGCGAAGACCATGACGGTGCATCCCATGTCGGCAAGCAATGTCAGGTGATCCTCGACGGCCACCCTTTCGTCGGCCACCGGCCGCTCGAGCAGTTTGCCGCTGTACCAACCCGAAACCAGGGAAAGCCCGTGGTTCTGAAGGAGGGGGCGCAGCTCCGAGGCGACGCGGGGGAACTTATTTCCCAACTCGATTCCGGCATAGCCGGCCGCCGCCGTTTCCGCGAGGCAGACTTCAAGCGGCGTCTCCGCGCCGAGTTCAGGCATGTCGTCATTGGTCCAGGTCAGCGGGTTGATCCCGATACGCACCGTCATGTCAGCCTCCCGTGCGTTGACGTTTGGTTGCCGCCATATAGGCTTCGCGCGCCGCATTGACCTCGCGGCGTTCCGAAGTCTCGGGCACGGCAACCTCCCACCAGGCACCGCCCTCGGCCGTCGCGGCCACGGGGTCGGTCTCGATGGAAATCACATAGGTCCGCTCCGATGCCTTGGCGCGGCCAAGGGCGGCCTCGAGTTCGGCGATACTGACCACCTTCTCGGACATGGCGCCGAGACTCGCGGCATGGGCGGCGAAATCGATTTCCGGCACCTCGCCGTCGGTGCGGACCGAGTCGAACAGGTTGTTGAAGCTTTCGCCCCCGCAGCTTCGCTGCAGCCGGTTGATGCAACCGAAACCGCTGTTGTCGAGGATCACGACGATCAGCTTCCTGCCCATCAGGACCGAGGTCGCGATTTCCGAATTCATCATCAGGTAGCTGCCGTCACCCACCATGACGAAAACCTCGCGTGACGGATCGGCCATCTTGACCCCGAGCCCGCCGGCGATCTCGTAGCCCATGCAGCTGTAACCGTATTCCAGGTGGTAGCCGCCCGGTTCGGGTGTCCGCCACAGCTTGTGAAGCTCGCCCGGCAGTCCGCCCGCCGCACACACGACGACATCCCATCGACCCGCCGTACGGTTGACCGCACCCAGGACCTGGGCATCCGACGGGAGCGGGACATTGGTGGGTTGGGTGACCCTGTCGACGACGGTGTTCCAGTCCTTCGCCAGGTCCTGCAGGCGGGCCGTCCATCCTCCCGGTGCCCGCCACTCCGAAAGCCGGGCTTCGAGGTCCCGGATGCCGCGCCGGGCATCGCCGACCAGTGGCACGGCGCCGTGTTTGACGGCGTCGAAGGGCTGGACATTGAGCTGGACCAGCTTCCAGTCCTGGTTCTGGAACAGGGATCGCGAGGCCGTGGTGAAATCCGACAATCGCGTTCCGACGGCCAGGACCACGTCGGCTTCCGCGGCCAAGGCGTTTGCCGCCGCGGTTCCCGTGACCCCGATGGCGCCTGCCTGACACGGATGATCCCAGGGCAGGGCGCCTTTGCCGGCCTGGGTCTCGGCGACCGGAATCCCGTGAGTCTCGGCGAAGCGTGCAATTTCGGCGCAGGCGTCGGAATAGTGCACGCCGCCACCTGCGATGATGAGCGGCTTCTCGGCCTTCTTCAGCAGAGCCGCGGCGGCATCCAGCTCCTCGACATCCGCACCTGCCCGGCGCGGACGCCGGAACCTGCGTTCGAAGAACGCTTCCGGGTAGTCGAAGGCCATGGTCTGGACATCCTGGGGAAGGGCCAGTGTGACCGGACCGCAGCCGGCGGGATCGGTCAGTATCTCCATGGCCTGCGGCAGGGTGGTCAGAATCTGTTCCGGCCGCGTGATCCGGTCCCAGTAGCGGGATACAGGCCGGAAGCAGTCGTTGACGGAGATGGTGGCGTCACCAAAGGCTTCGACCTGTTGCAGGACCGGGTCCGGGCGTCGCGACGCAAAAACATCGCCGGGCAGAAGCAGAACGGGCAGGCGGTTGACATGGGCGACGGCGGCTGCGGTCACCATGTTGGTCGCCCCGGGACCGATCGAGGTGGTGCAGGCCATGAACCGGCGCCGCCGCGAGGCCTTGGCGAAGGCGATGGCGCTGTGGGCCATGGCTTGTTCGTTGTGGGCCCGGAAAGTCGGCAGCCGGTCGCGGGAGCTGAAAAGGGCTTCGCCCAGGCCGGCCACGTTGCCGTGCCCGAAAATGGCGAAGACACCTGCGAACAGCGGCACTTCAGCGCCGTCGATTTCGGTCCACTGCGCCGTCAGGTAGCGCACGAGGGCTTGCGCCATGGTCAAACGGGTTGTGGTCATTGATGGGGCCTCCCCAGGCCGGAAATGAATTCTCTGCACGATGAAATCTTTTTTCTAATTGAATAAAATCATAGAATAAATTTTTAATCTCGGGCAACGGGAAAGACGCTTCACGGGAGGGCGGCAACGCCGGGAGGATTCCAAATGATGAATTTCTGTCTGTTCGGGGCGGGGCGGATCGGCAAGATCCACGCGGCCAACGTCGCGTTGAATGGCAACGCAGCCTTACGTCATGTCGTCGATGTCGATGCAGCGGCTGCCGGCGACCTGGCGGCGCGGCACGGCGCCGCCGTTTCCGATGCCGACTCGGCGCTCGGCGATCCGGCTGTGGATGCCGTGATCATCACTTCGTCGACGGACACCCACAAAACCCTCGTCGAGCAGGCGTGCAGGGCAGGGAAGGCCGTTTTTTGCGAAAAGCCGGTCGATCTCGACTCCGCCCGAGTGCGCGAGGTGCTGAGCGTGGTCGAGGAAACCGGTGTGCCGTTTTTCGTCGCCTTCAACCGACGCTTCGATCCCAGCTTCGCGGCACTGCAGAAGAAGGTGCGCGACGGCCGAGTCGGCAAGGTGGAGCAGGTGATCATCACCAGCCGCGATCCCGGACCGCCACCCGTCGGCTACATCAAGGCTTCGGGGGGGTTGTTCCGCGACATGATGATCCACGATTTCGACATGGCGCGCTGGCTATTGGGCGAGGAGCCGACCGAGGTCTACGCCGTGGCGAGCTGCATGGTCGACCCGGCCATTGGCGAGGCCGGAGACGTGGATACGGCAGCGGTCACCCTCAGGACCGCGAGCGGCGCATTCTGCCAGATCACCAACAGCCGCCGCGCCGTTTACGGCTATGATCAGAGGGTCGAGGTGTTCGGTTCCGCGGGCATGCTGCGGGCCGGCAACCGCACCGCGACGACCGTGGAGTATTCTGGCGGAGAAGGGGTCGCTACCGACAAGCCGCTCGACTTCTTCCTCGAGCGCTATGCCGAGGCCTACCGCATCGAGCTCGACCGTTTCATCGAGGCGGTGGGGAAGGGGGAGAAGCCCAGCCCCGGCGGCGAGGACGGCTTGCGGTCGCTGCTGTTGGCCGATGCCGCGACGGAATCGGCCAGGAGCGGAAAACCGGTTCCCGTTTGATCGCGAAGAGTCCGGCCGAGCGCCGATATCGATGGTTTGATTTCGGCCGCGATTGCTCGTTGGACAGCCGTCCCGGAATGGTGTAAACCGCCAGAAAAATTGGTTGGGCCACCATGTGGGCGGCACACTTGATCGTCCTTCTCAACCAGATGATCCCAAGTGTAGGAGAATGGAATGGGCAAGCCCCTCGTGTTGCATGAAGATCGTCTTTTTCCCGCTGATCCAACAACCCGCTCGATCGCGCGACGACTTTACGGCGAGGTCAAGGATCTGCCGATTATCAGCCCCCACGGCCATACGAATCCGCAGTGGTATGCCGAGGACCCGGCTTTCCCCGATCCGGCAACCCTGTTCATCGTTCCCGATCACTACATTTTCCGAATGCTCTACAGCCACGGGATCAAGCTCGAAGACCTGGGAATCGCGCTGAAGGATGGCGGAGCGGTCGAAAAGGACTCGCGGAAGATCTGGCGGACCTTCGCCGAGAACTATTACCTGTTCCGTGGTACGCCGACCCGTATCTGGACGGACCACGTCCTGAAAGAGGTTTTCGGCATCGAGATCCAGTTGGAACCGGAAACGGCCGACGAGATCTTCGACAAGATCCAGGACAGCCTGAACCGTCCCGAGTTCCGGCCGCGCGCGCTATACGAACGCTTCAACATCGAAGCACTTTCGACCACGGACGCTCCCTTCGATGATCTGCGTTATCACAGGCAGATCAAGGAGAGTGGCTGGAAAGGACGGGTGGTTCCGGCCTTCCGGCCGGACCCGGCGGTCGATCCCGAATTCGACGGTTTCGCTGCCAACCTGGCCAAGCTGGGTGAGGTGTCGGGTGAGGACGTCGGGACCTGGGACGGTTACCTCAAGGCCCTGGCGTCGCGGCGCCAGTACTTCAAGGAGATGGGCTGCACGTCGACCGATCACGGTCACCCGACGGCCCGCACGGCCGACCTCGGCAAGGCCGAGTGCGAGGCTCTGTACGCGAAGGTCGTGAGCGGCAAGTTCACGGCGGAGGAGGCGGAAACCTTCCGCGCCCAGATGTTGACCGAGATGGCCCGCATGAGCCTCGAGGACGGGCTGACCATGCAGATCCATCCGGGATCGGTGCGCAACCACAACCCGCATCTGATGGAGACCTTCGGCCGCGACATGGGCGCCGACATCCCGTCGGCCACCGAGTACGTGCGCTCGTTGAAACCGCTGCTCGACCGCTTCGGCAACGAGCGCGACCTGACGATCGTGCTGTTCATGCTCGACGAGTCGGCGCAAAGCCGCGAAATGGCGCCGCTTGCAGGTCACTATCCGTGCCTGCGCCTGGGGCCGCCGTGGTGGTTCTTCGACAGCTTCGAAGGCATGATGCGCTTCCGCCGCAACGTCACCGAGACCGCCGGCTTCTACAACACGGTCGGCTTTAACGACGATACGCGCGCTTTCCTGTCGATCCCGGCGCGTCATGACGTTGCGCGCCGTGTCGACTGCGCCTACCTCGCCGATCTCGTCGTCGCCCATCAGCTGGACGAGGACGAAGCGCGCGAAGTGGTCGTCGACCTCGCCTACAATCTGGTCAAGAAGGCCTACAAGCTCTAGGCCGATTTCGATTTTCGGGATTGGGGGCCGGGACGCAGTTCCGGCCCCAGTCGTATTCGGGCTCAGGCGTTGTCGTCGGGCCCCGCCAGGTCCTCTTCCTGCGACAGGATATCGTCGACATTGGACAGATGGGCCTGCATGGCCAGCCGCGCACCTGCCGGGTCACGCCGCTCCAGAGCCTCCAGAATGGCCCGGTGATCATCCAGGGTCATGCGGTGATGCTCCGGCAGCCGCTGATGCTGCGACAGGGTCTCGAACATCGGGTCCAGCATGGCCCGCCACATGTTCTCGACCAAAGACACGAAAACGGTGTTGTTGGTGGCTGCGGCAATCCGGGTGTGGAAAATCCGGTCCCAGTTCCGGCTGATCCGGTAGGGGACCGGATCGCGTTCCATGCGAATCAGGGCCTCCCGGATGTTGGAGAGGTGTTCTTCGGTTGCCATCTCGGCGGCGATGTAGGCGATCTCGCCCTCGACGACACGCCGCGCCGAGAGAAGCTCAAACGGTCCCGGGCCGATGTCGCTCTGTCCGAGGGGCGCAAAACGGATATTGCTCTCCCGCGCCGACAGGACGAAAGTCCCGGCGCCAATCCGGACCTCGATCAGTCCGGCGAGTTCCAGGGCGACCATGGCTTCACGGACCACATTGCGGCTGACGCCGAACTCCTTGGCCAGGTCACGTTCCGGCGGCAAGCGCTCGCCGGGCTTGAACTGGCCGTCCTGGATCAAGCTGGCGATCTGGTTGGCGATCTGCTGATACATCCGCTGCGATTCGATCGCCTGAAATGGCATTCTTCAGTCTCCCTGTTTTTGTTCTTTGGCGCTTTCCTTTAGGGATTGCGCCGTTTTTCGTCGATTGGTAGAGTGGTTGGGCCAATATATCGTTTTCCGGTTCTGTAGACACGGATTTTTTCCGGGGGCTGGAGTAACGTGATATTGTCATGTGGGGCCCAATGGACGCTTCGCTCCGGGTGAGAATCAAAGATTGGGGCATGCGACCGAAATGTATGCGGATTTTTGCGGCGGCTAACTTGAGTTCCCTTTTGAAAACTTGACAGGGAGCCATAGATTCCGCCAAGTTAAAAGAACAGAACTAAGTTCCGTATATGGAACCAAGGGCTGGTTGTTTCCTGATGGTGATGTTCATTCGGGAATCAATAGCAGGGAGGGCGAAAAACCACAAAACCGAATACGAAGGGTGAGGCGTGCCATTTCCTGGTGGTAAATAAAATTACAATATCCACCTGTTTTGGGAAATTTATATTAAATTCGATTGCGTCTGGGTAAGGTTCAGATTCGTTAGGGCTTTAAGCCTGCGGGCGAGATGTTCGTCCGGAATCCTTCGTATCGGAATTTAGGGAGGTCAATAATGGAAATGAGCAAACTGTTTGCTCCGGCGATTGCCGCGGCGATGGTGGTTGGGGCCGTGTCGACGGCGTCGGCGATGGAAATCAAGTCGAGCGACGTCCATCCGTATCCAGGGTATCCCACGACCGACGCCATCGGTTACATGGGCGAGCTTCTGGATGCCTGGACGAATGGAAGGATGACCATCAAGATCTTCCATTCCATGCAGCTCGGCGGTGAGAAGGAAGCTCTCGAGCAGGTGCAGATCGGCGCCCTTGAGATGACCCGCGTTTCGGTGGGCGTCGTCGGCCCGATCGTCAAGGAATTCGACGCATTCAACCTGCCGTACTTCTTCCGCGACATCGGTCATATGCACCGGGTCGTCGATGGCGAGATCGGTACCGATCTGCTGAATCAGCTGGAAGCCGGTGGCCTGATCGGCCTCGGATACATGGATGCCGGTTCGCGGTCCTTCTACAACAAGGTTCGCCCGATCAACACACCGGACGATCTGAAGGGCCTGAAGATCCGCGTCATGCAGAACCCGGTGTTCGTCGAACTCGTCAACTCGCTCGGCGGCAACGGCATTCAGGTTTCGTTCAGCGAGCTGTACACGGCGTTGCAGACCGGCGTCGTCGACGGTGCTGAGAACAACCCGCCGACCCTGTTCAACCACAAGCACTACGAAATCGCGAACCACTATTCGCTCACCCATCACCTGATCGTGCCCGAGATCTTCGTCTTCTCGAAGAAGGTCTGGGACACGCTGTCTCCGCTGGATCAGCAGCTGATCCGCAAGGCTTCCGGCCTCGTTGTCGAGAAGGAGCGTGCGCTGTGGGCCGAGAAGGAAAAGAACGACTTTGCCAATCTGGAGAAGGTTGGCGTCAAGATCAACGAGGTCGCCGACAAGACCCCGTTCATCAAGGCAACCCAGGTCGTTCGTGACAACTTCGCCAAGAAGGGCGATTCCTTCAAGCAACTGATCGAGAAGGTGGCGGCCATCAAGTAAGGTCTTATCCTGAACGATCTTTTCGATATGCCGGGGGCCGGCACAATCCGAATCCAATCGGGAGCGTGCCGGTCCCTTTTCTCATTCAGGATGCTCCGCGGCGACGCGGTTTCCCGAGCGTCTCGCGATCCATTTTGTTTCGGATCGTTTGGAATTCCGCTAAATTGCAGGGGCCCTGTGGGAGTTCCCAACGTGGAAAAAGGGCACGGCGGGTGAAATGAAAAAGGAGAAGCAGATGCCACCGCTTTACGTCAGAGCGATGGATAAGCTGTATTGGTTTTGCATTGGCATCGCGATCGTGTCGATCTGTACGACGACCATACTTGTCTTTGCCGGAGCGATGGCCCGGGACTTGTTGGGGTTCGGTGCCATGTATTCCGAACAGCTCTCCATTATGTTCGCCATCCAGATGACGTTTTACGGCGCCGCGGCGTGTTACAGGGCCCATGCCCATCTTTCCCTGACGCTGTTGCCACGCATGCTGCCGATGGTGGGAAAGACGGTCCTGCGTTATTTCGTCGAATTGGTGTTCCTGGCCATCTCCTGCTCGATGATCTACTGGGGAGCGCAGCTGGTCGAGGCGACGTTGTTCCAGCATTACGCCGAGTTCCCCTGGGAGGGCCTCAAGGTCGGGTACATCTATTCGGCCGTGCCGATCAGCGGTTTCTTCCTGCTGCTCTTCGTCATCGAACAGCTGTTCTTCAAGGCGGCCCGCGATTTCCACGGTGACGAGGACGGAGCGGAAACCGAGATGGACATCATCCGCAAGGCGCAGGAGGCGAAGGTCTGATGGGCGGCGAATTCGGTCCTTATCTGCTGATTGGCGGCCTGCTTGTGCTCGTCGTTCTCAGTGTTCCTATTGCCTACGCCCTGGCGGCGATGGCTTTGGTCATGGCGTTCACCATTGCCCCGGAACGGATGCCGACGGCGATCCTGCTGAAGACCTCGGACGGCGTTGACGAGTTTGCGCTTCTGGCGATCCCGTTCTTCGTCTTCGCCGGAGCGCTGATGGCGGAAGGAGGTATGGCCTGGCGGCTTGTCGCCTTCGCCCAGATCTTCGTGGGCTGGCTGCGCGGCGGGCTGGCCATGGTGAACATTCTGGCATCCATGTTCTTCGGTGGCATCTCGGGCTCGGCGGTGGCGGACACGTCATCCATCGGATCGATCCTGATCCCGATGATGAAGAAGGAAGGCTATTCCGACGCCTTCTCGGTCAACGTCACGATTGCCTCGTCGACACAGGGCATCATCATTCCGCCCAGCCATAACGCCATCATCTATTCCTGGGCTGCCGGCGGTACGGTGTCGGTGGCGGCGCTGTTCATGGCAGGTGTCATTCCCGGCATCATGGTCGGCATTTCCCTGATGATCCTCTCCTACATCATCTCGCGGAAGAAGGGCTATCCGAAGGGACGGCTCATCCCCTTCCGGGAGGCTCTGCGGATCACTTGGGAGGCGATCCTGGGCCTGGTGACCATCGTCATCATCGTCGGCGGCGTCATCTGGGGCTTCTACACCCCGACCGAGGCCGCAGCCGTTGCCGCGGTCTGGGCTTTCTTTGTCACCATGTTCATCTACCGCGACCTCAAGTGGAAGCAGTTGCCGACCCTCCTGCACAGCACCGTGAAAACGGTCTGCATGGTCATGATCGTCATCGGTTTCGCTGGCGGATTCGGCTATTTGATGACCTTGATGCAGGTGCCTGCGAAGGTCAGTTCCGCCTTGCTGTCGGTTTCCGACAACAAGTACGTCATCCTGGCGCTGATCAACGTGATGCTGCTGGTCTTCGGCACGTTCATGGACATGGCGCCGCTGATCCTCATCTGCGCACCGATCCTTCTGCCGGTGATCAAGGCCCTCGGTGTCAGTGACATCCAGTTCGGCATCATCATGATGCTGAACCTCGGTATCGGACTGCTGACGCCGCCGGTGGGCACCGTACTCTTCGTGGGGTGCGCCATCGGAAAGATAAGTATCGAGAAGGCGGCACGGGAACTGTGGCCATTCTGGCTGTCCATGCTGATCGTGCTGCTGCTGTGCACCTATGTGCCGGCGTTTTCGCTTTGGATTCCCAGCCTCAGGTTCGACTACATCACCTTCTGAGGCCTGTCGGAAATCGATGGAATAAGAAGAGGGCCCTCGGAGGAATCCGGGGGCCCTTCGTCGTGACAGGGAGGACTTGGCGAATGGATCTTCAGGGGGCGGCGGACCGCCACAGCGAAACGACCTGGCGGTAGTTGTCGGCGATCCTATCGATGGCGGCCGCATCGTCGATGGTTCCGGCCAGCCATTTTTCGGCGGCTTCACGGAAAATGCTGCGTCCGACCGCGAAGCCCTTGCACCACTTCTGCCCGCGGGCGAGGGCGAAAGACTTGGCGAGTTCGTTCATCGGTGCGTCCAGGCCGAGAAGAAGCACGCCGCGGCACAAGGGATCGCAACGGTCGATGACGTCGTTCAGTTCCTGCCAGCCGCTTTCACCGGCAGGCGCCGGAAGCTTCCACCAGTCCGGCTTGATGTCCGCCGCATAGATCTGTTCGACCGCTAGGGGCAACGAATCCAGGTCCACCGGCGGCCCGCCTGGAATGACCTCCAGCATCAACTCGTGCCGGGTTTTCAGCGCGGCTTCCTGCAGGGCCTTGAGTTTGCCAAGCTGGGCGGTCCGGATTTCCTCCGGATCACCGGGGTGGTAGTAGACGAGGCATTTGACGACCTGTTCCGTCGGCCACTCACGGAGTGCCAGGGCCACATTGTCGCCGGCCTCGAAACGTAACGGTTTCGACCCCGCGACTTCGACCGGGCGCGCGACCCATTTGCCGGTACCGGTCAGGCGGGCCAGGACTTCGTCGCCATAGGTTCCGTCCACCAGGGCTCCGATGCCGGGCGTGCCGTCGTCCGTTTTCTCGAGGGCCTTGCCAATGAGCGTCTTGAACTCGCCGATCCGTTCCGGGTTGGCTCCCAACCGGTCGGCGATCTCTTCCAGTTGGATGCGATGGTCGAAGGCCAGGGCCCGGACCTCGGGCCATTCCTGATGGCGGTTGGTCGCCCAATGGATGTGGTTGAGGCGCTCGTCCTCGCGCAGGCGGAAGTGGGGGCTGCCTTTTTCCAGGTAGTCGCACAGTTCGAACCAACTCGGCGCCTCCGGCGAGCAGGCGTGGCGGGAGACCACGATGGCGCCACAGGCATTGGCGTAGGTGCAGCACATGTCGAGCGGTTCGTCGCGCAGCCACCCCCTGAGGAAACCTCCCATGAAGGCATCGCCGGCGCCGAGGATGTTGTAGACCTCGATCGCGAAGCCCCGTCCGACGATACCGTCCTCGATGGACTCCGGGATGGCGTCGGGGAAGACGACGCATCCCTTCGGGCCACGCTTGAGAACCAGGGTGGCATCGGTCAGTCCTCGAATCCGGCGCAAGGCTTTCAGCGTGTCGGTCGTGCCGCCGGCGATATGGACTTCTTCGTCGGTCCCGACGATGAGATCGCAGTCGGGCAGGATGGTTTGCAGGTGCTGGGTCACCGTATCGTCGGCGACGAAACGGTTCTCGCCCATGCCGCGGCCGGTGAGGCCCCACAGCACCGGCCGGTAGTCGATGTCCAGGACGATCCGGGTCCCCGCCGCCTTGGCGTAATCCATGGCCGTGCGGCTGGTTCGATAGGTGGACTCCGTCGAGAAATGGGTGCCGCTGGTCAGCAGGGCCTTGGAGGAGGCGATGAACTCGGGCCCGAAATCCTCCGGCGAGACGGCCATGTCGGCGCAGTTCTCGCGATAGAACAGTAGTGGAAAGGTGTCGCGGTCGCGGATACCGAGAATGGCCAGGGCGGTCAGACGCGCCGGGTCGGTTATCACGTGGCTGACGTCGACTCCCTCGGCGGCCAGGGTTTCCCGCACGAAGCGGCCCATATGCTCGTCGCCGACCCGCGCCAGCACCGCCGTTTTCAGACCCAGGCGGGACCCGCCGATCGCCGTGTTGGTCGGGCTGCCACCGATGTACTTGGCGAAGCTGGCCATGTCTTCAAGGCGGCCTCCCACCTGTTCTCCGTACAGATCGACGGCGGCTCGGCCAAGCCCGATGAAATCAAGCGGCCGTTCGGTCATTTCCGTTTCCTCCGGTTGTTCTTTTTGCTTCCCGTGTCCAAACGTTCCCCGAGGCTGACAACCAGACTTTGAGCCAGGCACAAGGGTGCGACCAGGCTGCGGAAGGCGGGTTTCTCGGGATCGGCGATCTCAAAACACACGGTGGCCGTGGCGGCGAGCGGGCTTAAGGGGCTGTCGGTAAGCGCGATGACCGGAACACCCGCGGCCGCGCGTTCGGCGACGCCGTCGACCACTTCCGGGGAGTACGAGCGGAACGAAACCGCGATGACGACATCCTTGGGTGTCGCCAAACCGATCTGTTGTGTCAGAAGGCCGCCGACACCGTCGATCAGCCGACAGCGTCTTTCCATTCGCGCCAAGGCGTAGGCAAGATAGAAGACGACCGGAAAGGATCGGCGTTGGGCGATCAGATAGATTTCCTCGGCACCGCTTAGAAGCTCGACGGCTTGTTCGATGGTTTCCGGTGCCGTATTGGCCCGGAGCATTTCCAGCGCGGCAATGCCCTGGTCGACGAAATCGGCAAGAATGGCATTCGGTTCCTTCCCCGCATCTCCCCGTTCCCGGCGCAGGCTTTGTATCCGTTCGCGGTAGCTGAGCGATCCCTCGATCAGGCGCGCCCGGAACAGGCGCTGCATGGTGCTGAATCCGTCGTAACCCATGGCCTGGGCAAACCGCACCATGCTCGAAGGCTGGACCTTGGCCCGAGCCGCCAGTCGGGTAATGGTTTCCAGTGCCAGATCGTCGGGATTCTCGACCACGAAATGGGCGATCCGCTGCAACTGGCCGCTCAGCGAATCGTAGCGGTCCGCGATGGCCTGCTGAAGTTCTTCATAGGTCGCCGGGGCGGCGGTTGGAATGTCGTCTTGCTTCGCCATGTTTCACTCCCGGATCAACAGGTGCTCGGGCACCAGAACCCCATCCGAGACTGTGCCGCGNNTATGCACGCCTTCCCGCCTGGTTTTCAAGAATGAATTTTCGTTTATTGTTACAACTTGAAAAAATTTTTCAACTAATTGAATGCGGTTGTGTTGACAACCCTTTGGTCGATCCCGTCAGATGGCGTCATGGACGAAAACGATGGCCAGATGACCGGGGCGGGCATGAATCGCCGGCGGGTGATGAGCAGGGCCTGGCGATTGGCCGCCGGGGCCGGTGCGGCTTGGCTGCTGCGGGGCCGAACGTCTTGGGCACAGGCACGTGACATGGCGGATACGCTGAAAATCGGAATCGTCACGGATCGGAGCGGGGAAAACGCCCTGCTCGGCGCAGCCGAAGAAAGAGGCATCCGGCTGGCGATCGACAGTGCCAATGCTGCGGGCGGCGTTCTCGGCCGTCGGATCGAGAGCTTGCACTTCGATACCCAGACCCGGCCCGGATACGTCGAGCGGGCGCTGCCCGGCTTCATCCAGCGGCAGAAGCCGTCGGTTCTGATCGGTGGAACCAGCGGCGGGGTGGCCGGCGCCATTGCCGCTGCGGCGCAGGCGGCCGGCGTGGTCTATATGGACAGCAACTCGCACGTTTCGTCCGCCTCCTCCTCCTGCCACCGGACACGTTTTTCCTGGAATCCCGACAACAGCCGGATGGCCTGGGCGACGGTGCTCAACGTTCATCGGGCTTTTGGTTCGAGTTGGGTGTTGATCGTCGAGGAAACGCTTTGGGGCCGTGCCCGTGCCGAGGTCCAGCGCCGCCTGGTCGAAAAGGCGGAAGGCTACGTGATCGGCGAGATCCCGGTTCCGTCCGGTGGCGGCAATCCGGCTGCCGTGCTGGAAATGGTCGGGGCGGCCGGAGCGGATGCCGTGTTCCCGGCCATGGATGAGACGACCCTCGAACGCTTGGCGGAAGTTGCCCATGGGACGGAACCGAAGGCGCAACCCGCCTGGGTGGTCCCGGCACCGGATTGGCCCCGGCTGGCCGGGAAAAGGCCGCGGGATCTTTTCGGGGTGTTCCCCGTCACTTGGTATTGGCGGTTGCAACGCCGCGGCGTGCCCGAATTCGTCAAGGCCTACTGGCGGGCATTCCCCGATGCCGAGCCGAGGATGCCGGGGAGTTTCGTCCATAACGGCTACACCTCTGCCCGGGCTCTGTTCAATGCGCTGTCGCAGGCCGGCAGCGGGAACCGCGATGCCGTGATCCGGGAATTGGAGGCGATGCGATTTTCCGCTGCCCAGAGGTTGCAGCATGACGAGGCCTGGATGGACCCGGCGACCCATTCCCTGCAGCAACCTGTCTATCTGGCGTCGGCCAACCCGAACCCCCGCCACCCGGAAGACCTGTTCCAGCTTCTGGCCTGGACCTACNNAGATCGCGAGAGGCGTAGGGGACGACTGCTTGCCGGAACCCCTCGCCGTCACGCCGCAGAGCGACGTCTGATTTCGCGGAGAGTCGACGAATCCTCCTTTGCTCCGGCCCCATTTGCGCCTATTTCTATGCCACACCGGCGGAACCGCCGGGGCCGTTTTGAGGAGGATGTGAGATGGCTGACGAAAGCAAAAACGACTCTGGAAAAAGCAAGGCGACCAAACCGGTCAAGCCGCGCGGCAACGAGCGTCCGGCCTGGGCCATGCACAACAACCCCGCCAATCCCGGCAAGGGGCCGGGCGGGCGCCAGGGAAGCGGGTTCGTGTCACGGGCAAAAAAGGCTCATGGTCGAGGCAGCTGACGGCATCTGGACGAGGAGTGCGGTATGGAAAAGACCGGGACATGACCCAACGCCAGTGCGATCTGATCATCGAGAACGGTACCGTCGTCAATGGCAGCGGAGCGGAGCGCATTCGCGCCGATATCGCGGTTTCGGGTGGACGGATCGAAGCGGTCGGAAACCTCTCCGGATGGGACGCGGAATCCCGCATTGACGCCGAAGGTCTGGTCGTTGCTCCCGGTTTCATTGATGCCCACACCCATGACGACCAGAAGCTGCTCGAGGCTCCTGACCTGGGGCCCAAGGTCAGCCAGGGCGTGACCACGGTGGTCGTCGGCAACTGCGGAATCGGCCTGCCGCCCCTGCAACCCAAGGGGGACGGCCCGCCGCCGCCGTTGAACCTGTTGGGCGAGCCCGGGAACTTCCGGTTCCCGACCTTTGCCGCCTATGCCGAGGCCCTGGAGAAAACGCCGGCTGCCGTCAATTCGGTCGTCCTTGCCGGCCATTCGGCTCTGCGTGCCGCCGTTATGGACGATCTCGATCGTCCGGCCACGGAAGACGAAATCGAACGGATGGCGGACCATCTCGACGAGGCCCTGGCTGCCGGATGCGTGGGATTCAGTACCGGATTGGCCTACGCGACCGCCATCGCCGCGCCTACCGCCGAGGTGACGGCCCTGGCGAAACGCCTCAAGCCGGCGGGCGGTCTTTTCTCAATTCATGTCCGCGACGAATCCGACGGCATCCTCGAATCCATCGAGGAGACGCTGGAGATCGCCCGCGAGGCCGAGGTGCCGGTGGTCATCTCGCATCACAAGTGCTGCGCCCGCGAAAATTGGGGTAAGACGCGCCAGACCCTGGCCATGATCGATGCGGCCCGCGAGCGGGGTGAGGTGGCCATGGATACCTATCCCTACACCGCAAGTTCGACGATTTTGATTCCCCATTTCGCGGAGCGGGCCGAGCGCACCGTCATCTCGTGGTCGAAGCCGCATCCGGAAATGACCGGGCGCGATTTAGCCGACATCATCGCCGAGTGGAACTTCGGATTCGACGAGGCGGTGGAGCGTTTGTCGCCGGCCGGCGCCATCTATTTCCAGATGGACGAGGACGACCTGCAACGGGTTATGAAGCACCCGCGGACCATGATCGGATCCGACGGTCTGCCCCATGACGTGCGGCCGCATCCGCGTCTGTGGGGGACCTTCGCCCGCGTGCTCGGCCATTACGTGCGCGAGGTCGGGCTGTTCACCCTGGAAGAGGCCGTCTATCGCATGACGGGGCTGCCGGCCAGCGTTTACGGTCTCCGCGATCGTGGCCGTATTGCCGCGGGCGCCGCCGCCGATATCGTGCTCTTCGACGAAGCGACCATTGCCGACCGCGCGACCTATGACGATCCCGGCCGGCCGGCCGAAGGCGTGGCGCGGGTTCTGGTGAACGGGGAAACCATCTGGCAGGACGGCGGCTCGACCGGAGCGCGGCCCGGCCGGATGCTCAAGCGAAACGGGGTAGGAGCGGCGTAGTCGCCGGCAATCACTACCTCCGGTTAAAACAGCGACTCGGGCATATCAACGTGGTCGGTGGTTGGGGTGGCACCGATCACCGCCATATCGACGAGATCGGCAAGGCCTACTCCGTGGCTGCCTGAACAGTGCTCCAGACTGTGTGGATGGATCCTCACCCAATGAGATGTCCCGCCGCACGGAAAACAATCACTTGCTCAGGCATTCTCCCATTCCAGAGGCAGCAGACCAATTGCAATTCAAGATAGTATAATGATCTCGGTCACAGAAGCAAAGTAGGCGCCTTGGCGAGCCCGGAATACGGGTGTTTGCGGGCGGTTCGCGTTAAGGCAATTGACTCGTGGAAATGAAGCTCCCAGTCTTGCTGGACAACCGGGACAAACACCGGACAAGAAAAAGCGCCGCTTCGGGCGGCCAATGAGGCTTCACGAAACAACAATAATAATAAGAGGTAATCATCGCATTTGTTGAAAATGGGAGATGGGGATGACGCTTCTTTCAAAAGCAATCAAGACGTCTGTTGCCGCCGTGGTGGCGGTGGGCTTCGCTTCGTCGGCTTCTGCGTTGACATGGGAAATGGCGGGGCCGCTTCCCGAGAGCAACTTCCTGACGCAGAACCTTCGGCATTTCGTCGAGAAGGTCGACACGCTGACCGGCGGCGATTTCAAGCTCAACCTCCACGTCAGTGGTGAACTGATCAAGGCGCAGGAAACCAAGCAGGCCGTGCGGACCGGCCAGGTTCCGATCGCCCAGATGTACGTTTACGTCTACGGCAACGAGAGCCCGGTCTACGAGACCTCGGCGCTGCCGTTCATCGCCGGCAGCTACGAGAAATCCTTCCGGATGTGGGAGCTCTCCAAGCCCTATACCGAGGAACTTCTGGCCAAGCAGCGGATCAAACTTCTCTATGCCGTTCCGTGGCCGATCCAGGGCTTCTATACGACCAAGCCCATCACCTCGATGGACGACTTCAAGAACGTCAAGTTCCGGGTCTACAGCACCAAGACGGCCCGCATGGCCGAGTTGATGGGGGCCGATCCGGTCCAGGTTCAGGTGGGCGAGATCGCCCAGGCCTTCGCCACCGGCCTGGTCGGTGTCATGTACACCTCGCCGCAGACCGGCATCATGAGCCAGGCCTGGGATTTCGCGAAGTATTTCACCAACACCTATGGCGGCAACCTCTCGATGACGGCGATCATCGCCAACCAGCAGGCCTATAACGGGCTGTCCGCCGAGCACAAGCAGGCTCTTCAGGACGCGGCCCTCGACGCCCAGACCAAGGGGTGGCTGACGTCGCAGGCCATTTCCGACCGCCAGATCAAGGAACTCGCCGATCACGGCATGATCATCCAGGACCCGTCGCCGGAATTCAGGGCCAACCTGGACAAGATCGGCCGCCAGATGCTCGAGGAATGGGCGCCGACGGCCAGCGAGTTGGGCCAGAAGGTGCTCAAGGAGTTCGCGGGGCAATAGCCCTTGTGATCACGGGTGGGCCGGCCGCCGTGCCGGCCCGCCGTTTCCGGCGGGATAAGTATGGAAGCCTTTCTGCGTAAGCTCTATCACGGCTGCGGTATGGCCGCTGCGGCCTGCATTTTCGTGATCGCCTTCTCTGTGGTCGTTGAGATCATCCTCCGGCTCTTCGGCATGAGCCTGCCGGGGGTCATCGAGATCGCGACCTTCGCCCTGGTCGGGGCCTCGTTCCTGGCCCTGGCGCATACTTTCCGGCACAACGTTCATATCCGGATCACCGTAGTGACGACACGACTGCCGGCGAAGTTCCACAAGCCCTTCGAGATGTTCGCCCTTGTGGTGGCGGCGGCGGTTGCCCTCTGGCTGACCTACTACGGCGCGACGATGACCTGGGAGGCCTACATCTTCAACGACCGTTCCGACGGGCTGCTGTCGATCCCGCTGTGGATTCCGCAACTGATGATGACCTGGGGCATCTTCCTGCTGGCGGTGTCGATCATCGAGGAATTCGTCAAAATGCTGCGCGGCCGCGAACCGATCTATGAACTGCGGGCCCGCATCACACAGGAAACGGAGGATGCCGACGAACCGGCATCGCCTTCCGCTTCCCTGCACGAGTGACCGGAGGCGGCCATGGATCCTCTGCTTCCGATCGTTCTCGCCGTCGTACTGTTCGGCCTCCTCGTCAGCGGCGTCTGGGTGGCCTTCGCCCTGATCGCCGTCGGTTTCGTCGGCATCCAGATGTTCACCAGTTCGCCGGCCGGCCTGTTGGCCGCGACGTCCATCTGGACGGCCACCAACAACTGGGCCGTCACCGCGCTGCCGCTGTTCATCTGGATGGGTGAGATCCTGTTCCGCTCGAAACTGTCGGACGACATGTTCACCGGGCTGTCGCCCTGGATGAACCGGCTGCCGGGGCGCCTGCTGCACGTCAATATCCTCGGCTGCGGGATCTTCGCCGCCGTGTCCGGGTCGTCGGCGGCGACCGCCGCCACCATCGGCAAGCTGTCGATCCCCGAATTGTCGCGGCGCGGCTATCCCGAAAAAATGATGATCGGCACCCTGGCGGGCTCGGCCACGCTGGGCCTGCTGATCCCGCCCTCGATCATCCTGATCGTCTATGGCGTGGCGACCGAGCAGTCCATCGCCCGGCTGTTCATCGCCGGCATCCTGCCGGGCATGATGCTGGTCGGCCTGTTCATGGGCTACGTCGCCCTGTGGTCGCTGCTCAACCCCAAGGCGGTGCCGCCGGCCGACGCCGACATGAGCTTCCGCGAGCGCCTCTACCATTCGCGCCGCCTGATCCCGGTCATGCTGCTGATCGCCGGGGTCATCGGCTCGATCTATGCCGGGGTCGCCTCGCCGACCGACGCCGCCGCGGTCGGGGTCCTGCTGTCGCTGGTGCTGTCGTGGTTCTCGGGAACCCTGAACTGGAAGACCTTCGTCGACAGCCTGATGGGTGCGACCAAGACGTCCTGCATGATCGCCTTCATCCTGGCCGGCGCCGCCTTCCTGACCGTGGCCATGGGATTCACCGGAATCCCGCGCATCCTGGCCGCCTGGATCGGTTCGCTGGAGCTTTCGCCCTACATGCTGCTGGCGGCGCTGACCGTGTTCTTCATCGTGCTCGGCTGCTTCCTCGACGGCATCTCGGTCGTCGTCCTGACCACGGCGGTCATCCAGCCGATGATCGAGCAGGCCGGCATCGACACCATCTGGTTCGGCATCTTCCTGGTCCTGGTCGTCGAGATGGCGCAGATCACGCCGCCGGTCGGCTTCAACCTGTTCGTCCTGCAGGGACTGACCGGGCGCAATATCCTCTACGTGGCCAAGGCGGGGCTGCCGTTTTTCTTCCTGCTGCTGATCGCGGTCGTGCTGATCATGGTTTTCCCGGGCATCGCCACCCTCCTGCCGGAGACCATGGCCTCCCTCTGAGAGAGGCCGAACTTGGCGGCGGCCGATATGCTGCCTATCTATTGGGGCGATGCGCAAGAAAGCCTGGTTGATCCTTATCGTTGGTGTGGTTTCGCTGGCGAGCGTGCTCGCCTATACGGGAGTGCGTCGTTCCATGGCCCATGACTGGCGTACGGCGAGTCGCGAATCGATCGGCACCGCGCCCGACCCGGCAACCACCGCCGAGGCGGTCGTGCAGGTCTACGCCGCCCGTGCCTGGAGCTGGCGCGGCGCGCTCGGTGTCCACAGCTGGATCTCGGTCAAGCCGACCAACGCCACGCAATACACGGTCTACGAGGTCATCGGCTGGCGTGCCCGGCGCGGCATGTCGGCGGTTTCCATCGGCCACCGGCCGCCCGACGGCCGCTGGTTCGGCGCCGAGCCCGATCTGCTGGCCGACTACCGCGGCGACAGCGTCGACGGGATGATCGACGCCATCGATGCCGCCGCCAAGACCTATCCGCACGCCCACGAGTACCGGGTCTGGCCCGGCCCCAACAGCAACACATTCATCGCCCACGTCGTGCGCGAGGTGCCGGAGCTCAAGGTCGACCTGCCGCCGACCGCCATCGGCAAGGACTACCTCCCGAACGGCGGCTTCCTCGCCAAGGCGCCCAGCGGTACCGGCTACCAGCTTTCCCTGTTCGGCCTGTTCGGGGTTCTGGTCGGCGTCGAGGAGGGCCTCGAGGTCAATCTCCTGGGCCTGACCTTCGGGATCGACGCCAAGGATCCGGCACTAAAACTGCCGGGCGTCGGCCGCGTCGGCGTCCAGCGCAGCGGCTAGGACACCTCTCGTTTCCGCGAAGGCGGATGGCTCTCAGACAATGTCCGGATCGGAAGCCTGTGGAGACGGGAAGAAATGCCGCTTGAGCATGAGGATGAGCGGGGAGAACCAGATCGCGATGGTGATGACACCCAGCGTGGCCGCGACGGGCCGCGAGAAGAAGACGGTCAGGTCACCTTTGGNNGCCGAGGATCAGCATGACGGAGACGCCGAAGACCGTGTTGTTGATTGCGAACGAACCGACGACGCAGAAGATCATGATGATCGGCATCAGGATCTCGCGCGGCACGTGCAACAGGCGCTTGGCGCCCTTGATCGCGATGTATCCGAGCGGAATCAGGAGCAGGTTGGCGAGGAAGAACGCGAGGAACACGGCGTAGATCATCTGCGGCCGTTCGATGAACACCGTGGGCCCCGGGTTCATGCCCTTGACGTAGAGCACGCCGATAACGATCGCGGTGATCGAATCGCCGGGAATACCGAACACCAGGGCTGGCACCCACGCGCCACCGAGGCTGGCGTTGTTCGAGGCGGAAGCGTCGACGAGCCCCTCGACATGACCGGTTCCGTACTTTTCCGGCGTCTTCGAAAATTTCTTCGAAACGGCGTAGTTGATCCAGGCCGCGATGTCGCCGCCGGCTCCCGGAAGGGCTCCGACGACCGTGCCGGTGCTGGCGCCCCGTAAGGCATTGACCCAATAGCGCCTGATGACCGGCAAGACACCGGCGAAGATGTTTCGCAGAGACGCCTGTATCGGTTCCTGCCGGGTGCCGAGAGAGGTAACCGTCCGCAGGACCTCGGCGACCGCGAACATTCCGACCATTGCTGGGATGAAGCTGATGCCGCCCATCAATTCGACGTAGTCGAAGGTGAAGCGCGGAAAGCCGAGAATGGGATCGATGCCGATGGTGCTGAGGAAGACGCCGAGCAGCAGGGCAATCAGGCCCTTGACCGGTGACGAGGCGGAAACCAGGGCGGCGCAGGTCAAGCCCATGCAGGCCAGCCAGAAGTATTCGTAGGAACTGAAATTGAGCGCGAACTCCGCGAGGACGGGCGCTGCGGTCGTCAGGACGATCGACCCGACCAGGCCGCCGAAGACCGAAGCGACCAGCCCCGTGCCGAGAGCGAGTTCGGCCTTGCCCTGCTTGGTCAACGCATAGGCTTCGTTGGTGTAGGCGGCGGAGGCAGGCGTCCCCGGGATGCGGAGCAGGGCGCCGGNNGCGAAAATCGCCATCGCCGTTACCGCGACCATGGATGCCAATGCTGGGACCGGATCCATGAAGAAGGTGACGGGAACGAGCAGGGCCGTTGCCATCGTTGCCGACAACCCCGGGATGGCCCCCATGAAAAGGCCGAAGGCGCCGGCCAGGGCCATGACCGTAAGGACATAGGGATCGATGATCAGTTCGACGGCTTGGGCGATCACATCCATATCAGGGTCTCTGCTGAGCGCTCAGAAGAAGGCGTAGTTTTCGAAAATTCCCCAAGGCAGCGGCACGCGGAGAAAATGACCGAACACGTAGTGAATGGCGAAGGTCGCGACCATTGCGATAAAAAACGAGGAAACCACATGCCCTCTGCGGAGGGATGTGAACAGGACGAAAAGAATTGCCGTTCCGATGATGTCGAAACCGACCATTTCCGAGAACAGGATGTAGATCACCAGGGCTGCGATGATCAGCAGAAAATTGCTGAGCAGCCATCTCGACTTCACCCATTCCGGGGCCGCGAACAGCGGAGTTCCGTGTCCCCGGAGATGGAGGTGGACCTCCTTGGCGATCAGATAGGCGCCGCACACGCCCATCAGGCCCGCGACCATGCGCGGGAACAACGAGGCGCTGTATATGGAACCGCGGATCGAGGGAGCGCCCTGCGACAGAAAGAAGACCGCAAGGGCAAATACGATCAGGAGTGCTCCCGTTATCGCGTCGTTGACTTTCATACTGCGATGGACCGTTTCCGGGGCAGCCGGCGTCCGGTCCCGGAGGACGGGGCGCCGGCTTATCCGGTTGTTTCTATTTCGCGC
>NPIF01004011.1_pt1 | contig 22112 bp, 15 predicted proteins | sample 8637461 | NCBI WGS metagenome assembly NPIF01 (sample SAMN07420641, study PRJNA396082) | bioreactor metagenome | isolation source: sample BR12 brine-fed electro-methanogenic bioreactor BR | place: Japan: Kochi | collected 2016-12-09
AATGGGTCGCCGCTACGGTCGCCGCTACGGCCCTGCGGCGTGGGGCGCGTCGTCACACGCGTCGCCTATTCCGTCTCCGTCGCTGTCCGCTTGATCGGGGTTGTGGACCTCGGGGCAGTTGTCACAAGCGTTGCCCACCCTGTCGTGGTCGCGGTCGGCCTGGGACGGATTCGACACGAACCGGCAGTTGTCGCAGACATCGCCCCGCCCGTCCTCGTCGACATCCGACTGATCCGGGTTCGGGACGTAGACACAGTTGTCGCACATCGTACCGACGCCGTCGCGATCCCCATCGGACTCCTTGAACTGCGGGATGAACGGGCATGTGTCGCAGGCATCGCCGCGCCCATCGCCATCGCTGTCGAGCTGCGCGGGGTCGGGCACGTGGGGACAGAGATCGCAAACGCCCCCGACACCATCGCCGTCGAGATCGTCCTGCATCGGATTCGGCACGCCGGGACAGTTGTCCGCGACGCCACACGCGTCCTCCGAAGGGATGATCCCGATCGCCAGCGCGGCGCTCAGGGCGCAGCCCCGCACCATCTGCCGCGAGCGCAGCGTCAGCCCGCTCTCTGCGGGCACCGAGAGCCCCTTGTAGAGCGTGCACGTCGCACCCGCGACCTGCTCGATGCGCCCCGCCTCGTAGGCACCCCGAATCGCACGCACGCTGGACAGAAGCTCCGCCACCGCGCCCGGTCGCTCTTCGGCCGCGAGCGCCACGTGCGTCTCGAGCTCGTCGAGACTCAGACAGGGCGGGACGTAGTAGGTCAAGGCGAAGCTGTCGATGCCGGGCACGCCGTCGATCTCGCGTCCCGTCCAGGACTCGGCTTGCGTGTAGGCGACGACGTGTTCTCCCGCCATCCCGTGTGTGTACTTGTAGCCGGACCCGTCGAGGCGATAGGTCGTTGCCGTCGAGATACGATGCATCTCCATCCACGAGGCGAAGTAGTCGTAGCACGACGTGTCGACGTCGTTGTGCCAGGTGATGAAGTCCTTCGAGACCCAGACGGTGGGACCGAAGAAGTTGAAGTGGGTCTTCCCGATCTCGCGGGACTCACCCGTGGCCAGGCTGTGGTAGATCAAGTCCGAACCCCAGCCGTGGGGGATGTCGAGTACGAGGTTGTCCCCGGTGATCGCTTCCGGATACCCACGCGTCTCGAGCTTCGTCTCGAGCCCCATCGTGAAGTCGATGAGCCAGGCCGTGGCACTGGGGTACTCGGACCACACCAGGCGTTTCCCGTCGACGCGCCACGACGACGCCGGGCGCTGAAGCTCGACTGCCAACCCCTCGTCGTCGAAGGTCAACACGCCGAGACCACCTTTGTGCCGGACCGTGATGACATCCTGCTCGCCGTACCAGATCTGCCAGGTCGAGTATGGAGTCAACGTCGACGCGTGAACCCCTGGGGCCGGATAGGGCGCCCCGGGCAACGCGGCGTAGCGCAGCACGACGTCGCGCACATCCCCGTCCCCGTTGAGATCGCGGCCGCTCTCGCCGAGCTCCGCCTCGACCGTGAGGAAGTAGACCGCGTGCTGCCCGGAACGCGCGTTGGTGCCCGCTGCGCCAGTGCTGTGCACCGCTCCCGTTCGCGTGTCGAGGACGTGGATGATCGCATCGTCTTCGTCACCGTCGCCGTTCACATCGCCCCCGAGGTTGTCCTCGGAGATGCTGAAACCGAGCCACGGGTCGGATGCGTGGAACCCACCGGTGGCGACATGACGTCCCCGCTCTCCCGTGTGGAGCCGGTACCACCCCCCGACAGAATCCTCCTGGTCGCCGTCGCCGTTGACGTCTTCACCAAGGAGACTCTCGCGCGTCATCCACGTCAGCAAGTCGCCAGAGACGTCCCAGTAGAAGATCTCGTCGAGCAACTCGTAACCTTCACGCCCAACGTGACCGGCCGCGACGAACCGATCCCACGTATCGCCATCTCCGTTGAGATCCCCAGCGACGTACTCCTCGATGTACAGGGCCACGTGCCCCCCGGACAGCACCTCACAGTCGTGCCAGTAGCACGTTTCGTCCTGGGTGACGATCGTCATGCCGTCGCGCGGCGTCGGGCACTCGGCTGGGCCGCCGAGCGCGCGGTGGGATCTCCGCTGCGGAAGCGCAACCTGCCTCTCGCCATCGTCGTCCGTGAACGTGACCAGGTAGTAGACATGGGCCCCGCCGCGTTCGCCCAGGGCGGCGAGGTCCAGCTCACCACCCACGATGCGGCGCGTTCCGGGCTCGACATCGCCGAGCCTCACATCGCGAAGCGTGCCAGGCAGGAGCCGGAGGGTGTGGACGAGGTCGACACCCCGATCTCCGTGGACGAGGTCCCCGATCGGCCCCTCGAGGATCGAGGCCACGCCGTGAAGCCGCGCGTCGGCCAGGCGCCGCCCGCCGTGGTTGACGAGGGTCGCGACGACCTTCTGATGCGCTCCGTCGGAGGCCCCGAACTCGACGAGGAGCTCGAGCCCGAGCCCGTGCTCCGCGCCGACCAGACGCGGCAACAACGAGTCCACGCGGCGAGCCCCGACACCACCCCCCGCGGGGTCGATCCGCGTGCGGATGCCCTCGCCCGCAAAACGGCGCGCGAGCTCGCGCATGGCCGCACCGGGATCCTCGGGGAGCGAACGCTCGAACGCCACCGGCGCACCCGGGTCGTCGAGACCTTCCGCGCGGGCGTGCGCCAGGAACTCACCGAGGCGTTCGAAGCCCTCGCTGCCCGGCAGGAACGCCTCAACGAGCGCGGGCGGTGCGGCCGCCTCCTCGCTCGACTCCGTCGCCATGGTGATGGAAAGGAACGCCCACGCCGCGATTGCGACGAGGCCGACGATCACACGCCCCCGCGTGTCGACCCGAGACAAGCACATAGAACCCCCCAAAGGTTCCTCAGTAGTGAGAGTCTACGTCGATGGGGGACAGTCGGCGGCACATAACAAACAGCGCCTGCTCGTTAGCAGGCGCTGGAGGGCGACATCGATGGCGGGCGGATCAGGCGTCGTAGTACGCCCGCTGCCGGCGAAGATGCCAGGTCCCCGCGACGAGCAGGAGGAGCCAAACAGCGGCGAAGACACCGAGGCCGACGAACACTTCCGTCGGGACCATGTCGATCCAAGTGGTGTCCTTGGGAAGCAGGCCCTTGTTCTTCTGGGCCTCGAGCGCGAACTCGATCTTCCCGCGGTACTTCGGGCCCGGCCACGCCGCGATCACAGTGAAGAGCAGCCCAGCCCACCCGGTGACTATGTAAGCGAGGGGCGCGAAACGATGCCGCCTGAGGATCAGGACACCGACACCGATGAGCAGCACGGCGACGACGAGGTGAAGCACCAAGACCGAAGTCTTGGTCAGGATCAGCGGCCCGTCGAAGTAGGGCAGCATGAAGGTGCGCCGCCCAAGCACGGGCGAGATCCGCACGGCCACCCAACCGGCAAAGAGGGCGAGACCGACGAGACAGGACGCAAGTCCGACGATTCGACCGACGACGAGGGAGGGGGCCCCCTCCCCGCTCACCGAGTGCTGCATGGACCACCCCCGCGCGTTCGGCTCCGGATCAGGAGAGTTTCTCTTCCCAGACCCGGTCCTCGAGACGCTGCACGATCTCGTCCGCGATGTCGCCTGCGTCGCGGCCCATCGGCTCGACGACGATCTCCGCGCCGAGGTACTCCTCGCGGCGCATCTCGTACTGGGCCGTGAAGCGCTCGCTCGCTTCGTCGTCCGAACGCAGGACGCCGAGCTCGATCGCTCCGCCCAGGCACTCCTCGAGGGTCGCGTCGACGTAGGCGGCGATGCCGGCGTGTGCGATGGTCCGCTGGTTACCGCGATCGAGGAAGGTCCCGGCGCCGAGGAGCATCACTCCCGGAGGCCCCGTCGCGATGGAGACGAGCGCCCGGCGTTCACGCTGCCGGTAACCGTTGTCGCCTTCCTTGCGGTAGAGCTCCTGCAGCGACATGCGCGAGCCGCTCTCCATCACCTTCTCGACGCTGAAGACGGGGCGATCGAGGCGCTCGGCGAGAGCCTCGGCGACACTGTCGGCCTTCGAGCCGACGTAGCCGAAGACGAAGATCCTATCCGGAATCATGGTGTATCAAGCCTCCTCAGGCGGGCTGGCTGCCCTCCGCGCTCTCCGCGGGGGTCTCGGGCGCGTCCCCGTGCCGGAAACCCTTCTCTCCGGCTTGGACGGGCACGCTCAGGCGATTCTCCGCTGGGGTCGACGGGCAGCGGTAAATCTCCCGGCCGTAGGCACATAGCGGGTTGTATGCCTGATTGAAGTCGAGAACATACCAGTCGTCGACGCCCTTGGCGAGTTCGACGTAACGGCCGGCGCCGTAGGTCTCTCCCCCGGTCGTCCCGTCCATGAACGGGAGGAAGGGCGCATTCCAGTGCTCGGCCCCCTGATCCCGCAAGCTGTAGACCTCGAGCCGGTGGCTCGAGCCCTCCCGCTCGAAGGTGACGAAGCCGAGGCGCACGGCCGGCCGCGGCTTGCCGGTCGTGGTGATCAGGGTCAGCGGCTCCGGCTCCTCGTAGCGCTCGAGGCGGACGACGAACTGCCAGCTCGGGTCGAACTCGTAGTACGAGAGCCCGAGGAAACCCGCGCGGTCGTCGGGGTGGATCGCCGACTCCGGATCCGTCCGGTACTGCTCGTCCTTCGTCGCGCGCTGGGAGAGGATCGTCTCCGCGCCATCCGGGACGAGCGCCGCGGGAGGCCCCGCGACCTCCGCACCGCCGCACGCCACCGCCACGAGGGCGGCGGCGGCGAGCGCGAGGGGCGCGAGGCGCCCGGTCACTGGAGCTTCTCCAGCGCAGTCTCGAGGTCCTTGATGATGTCGTTCGGATCCTCGATACCGATCGAGAGGCGAATGGCGCCGGGGTCGATCCCCCCGCCTTCCTTGACCTCGGGCGGCAGGACGGAGTGCGTCATCGCCGAGGGCATCTCGATCAGGGTGCGGAGCTGACCGAGGCTGACGGCCAGGGTCATCGTGTACGCGTTCTCCGCGATGTCGTCGACCATCGAGCGCCCGCGGTCGAAGCGCTCCTCCGGGCTGCCGGCGAGCTCGAAGTAGATGATGATCCCCGGCGCGAACTCGCCGGAGAAGTCGCGCATCTGCTTGAGCGCCTGCTCCCGCCACGGGAAGTCTTCACGGCCCGGGTAGTGGACCTTGGCGACTTTGGGGTGCTCGGCAAGGTAGTCCGCGACCTTCTTGGCACCTTCCATCTGGCGCTGCATGCGCAGGTCCAGAGTCGGCAGACCGTAAACCAGGATCGGCCACGCGGTCTTCGGGGCGAGCGCGCCACCGAAGTCCTTCCGGTAGACGATGAAGTCGGTCTCGTACTTCTCGGGCCCGATGACGACGCCGCCCATGTCCGTGCCGAAGCCGCCGATGTTTTTGGTCAGCGAGGCGACGACGAGGTCGGCGCCGAGCTCGAGCGGACGCTGGGTCGCGGGCGAGGCGAAGGTGTTGTCCACGACGATGTGGATCTTCTCTTCCTCGGCGCGGCCTTCGTTGTGCTTGGCGACGATCTCGGCCACGGCCCCGATGTCGATGATCTCGAGCGTCGGGTTCGTCGGCGTCTCGAAGTAGATCACCCGGGTCTCGGGGCGGATCGAGGCTTCGAGCGCTTCGAGATCCGTGACGTTGATGTAGGTCCCGTCGATCTGGTAGCGAGGCATCCACGACGTCAGCAGGCTGTAGGTACAGCCGTAGAGCGTCTGGTGCGCGATGAAGTGCTCGCCCGTCTTGAGCAGCACGCCGAAGATCGAGGAGATCGCGGCCATGCCGGTCGAGAAGCAGATCGCCATCTCGCCACCCTCGGCGACGGCGAGGTGGTCCTCGAGCATCGCGCGAGTCGGCTCGTCGAGGCGGTCGTAGATGAAGATCGGCTCCTGCTCGGGCGAACGGTGATCGTGGTCGGCGAAGCCCTCGAAACCCATCGCCCCGCGGCCCGCGCTGTCGAGGCGATAGGTGACGGAAGAGCTCAGAGGGGGAATGACGTGGTGGCTGAAGTCCCACTGCCCGGTCGTGTGCCGGCCGTGGACGAGGAACGAGCGGACGTTGTACGCGCCTTCGCGAACTTTCGTCTTGAACCGCGCATCACCCTCGTGCTTCTTGCGCTCGGCCATGGATCGCTCCAAAGCTGCGCGCCGGCCTTTTTGCCGACGCTGTGTGGTGGGGGAGCCCTCAGGATACCCGATGCCCACGCCGTCAACCGCTCGGCGATTCCGAAGGGGGCCGCGACCCCATTTGGGGTAGCCCCGCGCCCCAATTCGGGCCCGGAAGTTAGCCTTGGGGGGCCTGCGCCCCCGCCAGCCCCCGCCAGAACCCTCTAGGCGCGTGGCACACGGATTGCTGATTGCCGAGACGGGCGCCGCCCAGCAGGGCGGCGCCGGGAGGAGGTTCCGATGTCGCGCCGCACAGCCCTTTGTCTCGCGCTTGTCTGTCTGACCGTATTCGTCACCCAAGCCGCCGACGGCATCCCGATCTCGGGTCGGGTACACGACGCTTCGGGCGCTCCGCTCGCCGAAGCCGAGGTCCTGCTCCACGAGACGCCCGAGCGGGCAGCGACGGGAGACGCGATGCCCGAGAGCATCGCGATAGCTCGCACCGACGCGAAGGGCCGCTTCCATCTCGTCGCGCCGCGTGTCGGTCTGTTCACGGTCCGCGTCGAGCTGCCGGGCTACGTCGCCCAACACGCCCGCATCCACCCCCTGCTCGACGCCGTCGTGCTCCCGCCGCTCGAGCTCGCCGCGGACGAGGGGCTCGAGGTGCGGGTCGTGAGCGCCGCGGGCGAGCCCGCTGCCGGCGCCTTCGTTCACACGCGCCCTCCCAAGGGGCGGCGGATGATCTTCGCCAGCTCCCGGGCGGAGTGGCAGACGCCGAGCGCCTCGGCTCACACGGACGAGACCGGTCGAGCCCGCCTCCCCCTCGCCGCGGGCAGCGCTCTGTGGGTCGGCGCCCGGCACGATGAGCTCGGGACCTTCGAGACGCAATCGGTGCGCGGCGCCGCTCTCCGCGCAGAGCTCTCGGGAGGAGTCCCCTCCGAGGTGCGGGTCCACGCGCCGGGCGGTGGCCCGGTTCCAGGTGCGTCCGTGTTCAGCGCCCTGACGGAGCTGCCTCTGGGCACGACCGACGCGTCGGGCCGGCTTCGCTTCGTCGCCGACCCGGAGATTCTCGAAGAACTCGTCGTGCGCGCCCCCGGAGGCCGTCGAGCGAGCGGAACGCTCACGCTGGACGAGAGCGGAGAGACCGCCGAAGCCCAGATCGAGTTGCCCGAGCTCCTCGCACTGCAAGGACGCCTCGTCGACGCGGAGACCGGACGCGGCATCGAGGGCGGGCTCGTGTGGGAGAGCGGCCAGAAGCTCGGAGCGGCGACCGCGCGAGGCGGCGCCTTCGAGATTCCCATCGCCGGCAAGAAGTCGACCTCGCTCGAGTGCGCCGCGCTCGGGTATCTCCCGAGCGAGTCGCTCCGCGTCGTCCTCGGCGACGGCGCCCACGCACCCACGCTCGCCCTGCGCCCGGGCGCGTTCGTCGAAGGTATCGTCCGAGACGAGAGTGGAGCGCCGCTCGGCGGCGCCGCCATGACCCTCTCACCCAAGCTCTCCCCCGGGATGATGCGCATCGAGATCGGAGGCGGAGGCGGGCTGCCCGACGCACTCAGCGATGACGAAGGGCGCTTCCGCCTCGGCCCGATCCAGACCGGCAAGCCCCTCGTGCTGAACACGAAGGCGGCGGGATTCGCGGAGGACCAGCGCGACCTCGCGCCGCTCGCTCCCTACGCGACCGAGAGTGGCGTCGAGATCGTGCTCGAGCAGGGCGCGCGCATCGTCGGCACCGTCGTCGACGCGGAAGGCCACGCGATCGCGGGCGCGCAGATCGAGTCGAAGAAGGGCTTGAGCGGCCACGGCGGGATGAACCTCGTCCTCCCCGGCCAGGGAGGCGGTGGGAGCACGGCGACCTCCGACGGCGACGGGTACTTCGAGCTCCTCGGACTGCGCTCCGGTACCTACGACCTGACGGTGACGCGGCGCGGCTTCGCCAAGACCCGCGCGACCGGACTGCGCGTCGAGGAAGGACAGGAGAGGGTTCAGGCCGACCCGATCACGCTCGTCCCCGGCACCTTCGTCGACGGCTGGGTCTACGACACGGACGGGATGCCGATCGAGGGAGCCGAGGTCAGGGTCTCCCAGGGTGGCCCCACCATGGTCTTCGTCATGGCGGGCGGCGCGGCGGCGGGCGACCGCGGCCCCCAAGCAGTCACGGGAACCGACGGCTACTTCCGCATCGACGACCTCGCCCCCGGCGAGAAGGTCACCGTCAAGGTCACTCGCACCGGATTCGGCAAGGTCGACCGTCCCGGGGTCGAGCTGCCGCGGGACCAGGCGCTCGAGATCGAGATGAGCCCCGCGTCCGCGATCCGGGGCACGGTGCTCGGCCCCGACGAGCAGCCCGTCCCCGGCGCCGAGGTCACGCTGACGCGGGACGTCACGCAGAGTTTCGGCGGGAACACGATGATGATGCGCACGCAAATGAGCGCGAACGCCGACGAGGCGGGCGAGTTCGTGTTCGAGGACCAGCAGCCGGGCAAGGCCACGGTCGCCGCCGTCGCCACGGGACTGCAAGAAGCGGTGCGCGGAGACCTCGACGTCGTCAAGGGTGAAGACCTCGTCGACGTCGTCCTCACGCTGCCTCCCGGCGCGGTCGTCGTCGGGCAGGTCATGCTCGCCGACGGGCGCCCCGCGATCGGGGCGCGGGTCGGCCCCGTCAGCGACTCGCCCGATCCGATCCTCGGCGGCGGCGTCCGCGTGGACGGCGAAGGGCGCTACCACCTCGACGGCCTCGTGCCGGGCATCGTCTCGATCCAGGCCCTCGGCGAGGGCGGGGATCGCGTCGTGCGCGAGCTCGAGGTCCGCGAGGGCTACAACACGCTCGACCTCCACTTCGAAGGCGGGAACCCGGTCTCCGGGTGGGTGCGCGGCCCGGGTGGCGAAGCCCTCTCCGGTGCCTACGTGCGCCTCGCCCCGCTCGCGAAACCTTGGGGCGGCCCAGGGACGACGACGGGGCGCGATGGCCGCTTCCGCTTCGAGGGCGTGCGCTCGGGCGACTACTCGGTCCAGGCAAGCTACGAGGGTCTCGCCACGCCGCGCGAAGCCACGCGCGTCACGGTCGCCGAAGGCGCCGTCGACGACGTCGAGATCCGTCTCGAAGAGGGCGCGGTCCTCGAGGGGCGCGTCGTCGGGCTCTCGCCGAAGGATTACGCCAAGGTCCGTGTCATGGCGGCGAGCAGCTCCTTCCAGGGCGGATCGAGCAGCGGCGTCGATCGCGACGGCGCGTTCCGTCTCGAAGGACTCGGGCCGGGGCGCTGGGAAGTGCGGGCGACGGTCGCCGACAGCGGCCGCACGGCCCAGACCACCGTCGAGATCCAACCTGGCGCGAGCGCCCTCGCCGAGCTTCGTTTCGGCGACGGCTTCACACTCTCGGGCCGAGCGCACCGCGACGGCCAGCCCCTCCGCGACGCCGTGCTCAACGCGATCGGTCGAACCGTCGACGACACGGGCTGGGCCCGCACGGACGACGAAGGGCGCTTCGCGGTCGAAGACCTCGAGCCCGGCGTCTACCGCCTCGATCTCCAGCAGTGGCAGACCGGTCTGACACACTCGCAGGAGGTCGAGCTCAGCGCGAGCCGCGAGATCGAGATCGAGATCCCGGTCGCGTCGGTCGCCGGCCGCGTCGTCGACGCGCTGACGCGCGAACCGATCCCTGGTGTCCGCCTCGGCTTGAGCGCCGCCCGCTCGGACGGGGGCAGCAGCGAGAGCTTCTTCGGCGGACTCGGCGCGACGAGCGACCTCGACGGACGCTTCCGCATCGCCAACGTCACCGACGGCGCGTGGACCCTGCGCGGGAGCAAGAGCGGCTTCGCCGCGATCACGCGGGAGCTCGACGTCCAGGGCGGACGCTCCGTCGAGGGGCTCGAGCTGATCCTCGACCCGACCGACGGTCTGATTCTCGACATCCGCCTCGCGGGTGGCGGCGCGCCCGACCAGGTCCGCCTCGCCGTGCTCGACGGCGCGGGCGCGACGCTGCTCTCCGGCTCGTACGCGACCGGCGAGAACGGCCGCGTGCGCCTCAGCAGCGTCCCCGCGGGGAGTTGGACGGTCGTGGCCGGCACCCACGGAACCGGCGCCGTCCAGCAGGTGGTCTCGGCTCCCGGAGCCGCGGTCCCGCTGCTCCTGCCCGAGCGGTGCTCGCTGCGCGTGCGCGTCCCCGCGCTCGCCGCGTCGACGAGCCTCGGCCAGGTCGCGCTCCGCGATGCCCAGGGGCGGCCCTTCCGCGCGCTGGGTTGGACGGGCACGGTCCAGAGCGCATGGCGCATGGGCGGAGGCGAGCTCGTCGTTGAGGGCCTGCCGCCAGGCCGCTTCACCGTCGAGGTCCGGACGGCCGAAGGGGGGCATTGGCAGGGAGAGGCCGCCGCGTCTCCCGGAGTGCTCGCCGAGCTGGTCCTCGACTAGAGCTGATCACGGCAAGACCCACGCCCCCGGCTCTCTCCGACGGGAGGGAGCCGGGGGCTTCTCACGTCCGGCTGTCGATGCCAAGCCGAGCGGTGACTGACCCGCCCGATCGGCGACACGAAAACGCGCCGCATTACAACGAACAAGTCTTTGCCATGTCACTTCGCCGAAACTGTCTTTTTTTCATGTCACTCCCCTTGTGTTCGCGAACGTCCGATTGTTACCATGAACGTCTGAGGCCCAAGGACGCATCGCTCTCGACACGTGCCCCCGTCGAGAGACTCCAAAGGGGGAAGCCTCATCATGGTTACGTAGTAGCAATCGCTCTGAGCCCCTAGCTCGACATCCATCCACATCACTACACCTGACCCGTGGCGGCCATGCCGCTCAATGGGAGGGGTGTGCACGGGAGGAACACCATGCGACGTTTTCTCGTCGCCCTGGTTGTGTTGTGCTCTGCGCTGACACTGGCCCAGGACCGCGGGTTTCCACGCGGAGACATCTTCGACGTCAATGAGTTCGATACGGTGAACCGGCGCTCGCTGAACACCAACTTCCACATTCCGATCATGACGCTTCCCGGCCGGGGAGCCGGGTTCTCCCACGGCGTGCACTACAACTCACGGACCTACTGGAAGTCCAACTCTTGGCTACCGATCAAGTTTGCAACCGACGGCCGAACCTACACGGCCGACTGGGGCTGGCTCGTCGAGGAGCCCTTCGGGAAGCTGCACTACCGTGAGGACATTGAGGTCTGCATCGACCCGCGGACCCTCCAGGTCGTTGGCATGGGCAAGAGCTACAGTGCCTACGACTTCATCGATGCGAACGGAACGGCTCACCAGTTCAGCCTGTACTTCTCCGTCCTCGACTGGGGTGGCGGTGGTACGTGCGCCGGGTCGGCGACCAGGCCGCGAACCGGATTCGCCACCGACGAGAGCGGCTACAAGCTCGACGCCACCGACCCCGCCGCGCCGAAGATCATCGCCCCGGACGGCACTATCATCGAGCAGAACCGGGTCACCGACCGCAACGGCAACTACGTTCTACGCACTGTCAACGGCACGACCGACACATGGACGGACGCAAGCGGCCGGACGGCGCTGCAAGTCGAGCGAAACAGCACGACGACCAACCTCATCTACAACGGCAAGCAGGGGACTCGCACCGTCACCGTCACGTACCAGACCTTCGACGTCCGCACGGCCTTCGGGTGCTCCGGTGTCTCCGAATACGTGGAGTCTGGAGTTCGTCTCCCCACGCGCATCGACTTTCCCGATGGAACCTACTACCAGTTCTCCTACGAGCCGACGCCAGGCTCTTCAACAGAAACCACAGCACGTCTGGCCAGCGTGACTCTTCCGACCGGCGGCGTCGTCGATTACGAGTACTACGGCGCCAACGGAGGGATGGAGTGCTCATCCGGCGCAACCGCTCGACTGCGCCGTACGGTTACAGGGGACGGTTCCGCCCACGAGTGGACCTACGACGTCGCCGCGAGTGGCTCCGATTGGGAGACGACCGTCACGTATCCCCAGCTACCGTACGACAATGCTCCGAACCAGACGGAGATCAAGTACACAGACAACCTTCCCGTCGAGGTCAAGGTGTACCAGGGGAGCGCGGCATCGGGCACGCTTCTCCAGTCCACGAACACGACCTTCTCCGACACCAATCCCACCTCGACGACCATCCGCCTCTGGAACACCGACGGAACTCTCGGCGCCACGCGCAAACTCGAGACGACCTACGATTCGTACGGCAACCTAACTGAAGAGCGAGTCTATGACTGGGGCGCCACGCAGACCGTTCCGCTCCAGACGAAGACCTACTCGTTCGTAGGTTCCCAGGCGTACACCAGCCGGAACATCCGGAACCTCCCGTCGGAGGCGAGCGTCTACGCTGGCGATCCTCAGACCGGAACGCTCGTCGCCCGCACCGAGTGGACGTACGATGGAGGCTCGCTTGTCTGCCTGTCCGGGGCAGCCGGGCACGACGATGCAAACTACCCATGCAGCATGAACGTCCGTGGAAACGCAACGGGGATCACGTTTCACGCAAGTGATAGCGGGAGCCACCCGACGCTCGAGCACACCTTCGGCTTCGACTCCCTCGGCAACATCCGAAGCCATACCCTCGGAACTGCCTCTCCGACAACGACCCTCTATGCGGCGACGGACGAGTACACGTATCCCACTCAAACCAGTCGGGGCACGCTGACACAGACGTACAGCAACCACTTCTCATCTGGTCTCCTGCTGAGCTCCACGAATCCGAACTCCGAGACGACAACGTATTCGTACCACGCCACGCTTGACTACTTGAGTTCCATCGAGCGGGCCGATGGAGCGCTCTCGACGATCACCTGGAATGCGAGCTCAAGAGAAAGGCAGACGCTCCGCCCCGTCGCGGGGCCTCCGGGAAACCCGACGGAGACGCTTGAGCGCTGGGAGAAGTACGATCAGCTCGGACGAAGAGTGCGGGTGGTTGACGAGGACGGTTCTGGCAAGGAGTTCACTCGTCTCCGTTGGGACTACGATCCTCTCGGGCGCACCTACCGCACGTACATGTCGAGCCTGCTCGCCAGCACGCCCCACGCAGAGCTGCGTCGTGACGCGTTGAACCGCGTGGTGTGGACAAAGGCAGGCAACGGCAACGTGTCTACGACCGTGTACTCGGGACCAAGCGCCATCGTGACGGATGCCGATGGCAATCAGCGCAAGTACACGCGAGACGGGCTGGGACGTGTCATCGAAGTGCTCGAACAGGACCCTGCCAACGGTGACTCCCTGACCCTCTCGTCAACCATCAGCTACGGCGCGGCAACGCTCCGTAGTTCACGGACCATCACCTCGGGCGTTCAGACTCGCGTCTACTGGCACGATGGCCTCGGCCGCGTCGTCAAGGCACACGTCCCCGAAGCCACCTCGCTCGCCACGGAGGACTACGAGTTCGAGTACGACGGCCAGGGCAATCTCGCCAGAGTCCGTGACGCTCGAGAGTACAACACGATCTACAGCTATGATCTCCTCAATCGCCTGACTCAAATAGCTCCGGATCCCGGCCAGGGCGGCGTCCCATCAAGCCCCCAGGTTCGCTACTACTATGGCTCCGATCCCGTGGCTCACAACGCTGGCCGACTCCTCCGCCGCGAGGTTGGCAATGACTATGAAGAGGTATTGGGCTACGACGGCCTTGGCCGCATAGCAACGATCGACAAGAGGTTCGGTGTCGCGCCACAACAGGACAGCTACTTGCTCCAGCTCGGCTACGATCTCGTCGGAAACACGACGAGCCTGACCTACCCAAGTGGTCGAGTCGTCGCCACGCCTCGCAACGGGGGAGGCCAGGTCACGAGTGTGACGAGTGGGAACGAGACGATCTTGTCCTCTCTGGCGTTCGATATCGCGGGGCGGCTCTTCAAACAGACCTACGCGTACCCCGGTATTACCAAGACTGTAGTCGAGGACCGGACGCTCGCTGGCGACGTCTTCGAGACCAACCGCGTGCTCCATCAGGTTTACGACGGCACACCGGGGCAGACTCTCTTCGATGTCAGCTACACGTACCACTTCAATGGCCAGCTCGATACAGCGGTTGACGCGATCAACGCGAGTCAGTCTCTCGACCTCGGCTTCGACTCTCTCCAGCGAAGCGATAATGCCGGATCCCAAGGAGGGTGGAGTTACGACCGCCATGGCAACCGGCTGACGCAGAGTCTCACCGGATTGCCGCTGCAGTCTCTCTCAGTCTCGCCCACGACGAATCGCATCACCTCGGCGGGGTTCACCTACGATCGTGACGGCCGACTACTCTCACACGGCAACAATACATTCACCTACGATGTGGTCGGACACCTCACCGGAGCCACGACCGCAGCCGGAACGGTAGGCTACGGCTACGACAGTGAAGGCCATCCGATTCGGCGCACGGTGGCCGGGGCGACGGACCGGAGGATCTTCTTCGACGGGCTCCTGCTCGCCGAGTATGGCCCCGGCGCAGCAGCCACCGCGCCGTCGCGAGAACACGTCTTCAACCCGGAGGGGCGCCACATCGCGACCCACGACTACGGCTCGCCGCAGGGAGGCTCCACGACGTATCGCCATCACTGGGGGCAATACTCGCTTCGGTTCACCACCGATAGCACCGGGGCAATCCTGGCCAGGCAGCAACACCACCCGTTCGGAGAACTCACTGCCGCTTCCGGCAACGTGAACTCCCCTTACACCTTCGGTGTGGCCCTTCGCGACCCCACGACCGGCCTCGACTGGTCGAGCTCGGGTTGGTACGCCTCCGAGTTGGCGCGGCCGCTCGTTCCGTCCACGCTCGACTACGATCTCCATGACCCGCAGACCTTCTCTGGCTACTCCACCATGCGCAACGACCCGTTCACGACGGGTGGTCGTGAGTGGCTCGCCCCCTCGCTGCCCGCGAGCTATGAAGCGGAACTCCACCGTCTTTATCCCCGAGGCACGTCCACGAGAGGCCGAATGTGTAGCGTGGAAAAGTCCGCGTCACCTGGCGACCACGCGCCCGAGCATGATCCAGGGCACACTACCGTGTTTCACCGCAGCGACGAACCGCGCGGACGCAAGACTCGAGTTGGTATGGGTGCCATCCCGTGGGATCGGTTGGACATCCTGCTGCAGATTCTCACACTCGAAGCACAACTGTGGAACGAGATGGTCATTCAACGGATGTACGACGCAGGGGAGCCAGTCACCCTTCCGACGTTCAAACCACTGTCGCTCACTGAGTTTACGCTTCTCTTTTTCTCGTACGACCGACTCGCGCACAATCTCGTCGGTTCGAAGAAGCTGGGCACGGACAAGTGGGCACCGAGCTGGACCGGAGTCAAGATGAAACACCAGACAGCAGAGACTCCGGGTGGCTTCATAGCTCCATGGAAGAAGGGGTCGTGGGGATGGCCCAAATGGGACCAGTACAACTTCACGACCAAGAAGAAATCGACCAAGAAGGGCGGCGGCAAGAAGTCCTCACCGCTTGGCTCCGCTAGCTAGTCGTCGCGGCTCGCCCTCGCATTGAGGGCGAGCCGCAACTCTCCTCGTCTAGATCCTCCCGGCTACTCCAGAGCCGACGTCATCCACCGTGACAGTTCGTTTGCGGCCCGGGCGAGAGACAGGTGTCCTGTGACCTGTGGCGTCGCCCGCACGACGCACCCTGGGCCCCTTGACCAGCGCGATCAGGACTCTCTGGGCAGGAACGAGGAGGCCTCCCGCTCGGTGTCCCGTCCCGCAAGGTTGGCAGTGAAGGCGGCCTTCCGCTCGACGCGCGAGTGAGCACACGGTCGGGTCCGGAGGCCCGGTGCCGAACGGGGCAGGCTGTTGGGCAGACGAGTGAAGGCTCCGGCCGCGGGGAGCATCGAGCACGGCACGGATTGCTGGAAACTCCCGGGTGGAAGCAGGTGCTGCCGAACGAAGGGCACACGAAGGGTCCGTTCCGAAAGATCGTCATCCAACCCCAGTTGTCACGCTCCCCCATCGGTCGCGTACTCTACGTAAGAGGGAGGCATCGTGGCAGATGTGCGGCACGACCCATTCGCCGAGCAGGGCATCGGAGACGAGCGCTGCCAACAACTCGTCAGCTCCGCGCTCGCCGGGGAGCGAGCCGCGCTCGACGAGCTCATCGCGCGGCACCGTCCCTGGATCTACAACATCGCGTTCCGCATGGTGCTCAGCCCGCAGGATGCCGAGGACGTCACCCAGGAAGTGCTGATCAAGATCGTCACGAAGCTCGCGACTTACGACCCAGAGAAGGGTCGTTTGCGATCCTGGCTCTATCGCATCGTCGCGAATCACGTCATCAGCATGAAGCGCAAACGGGGTGCGGAGCTCGGCGTCACGGACCTCGAGAGCTATGTCGGCGCGCTCGCCGCGACGCCGGACCGGGAGCTCCCGGACAGCCCCGAAGCGCAGCTCGTCGCGGAGGAGCTCTCGGCGTCTTGCGTGCAGGGTGTGCTGCTCTGCCTCGACCGCCGGCAGCGTCTCGTGTTCATCCTCGCGACCGCGTTCGATGTCTCGGACACCGTCGGCGCGGAGATCCTCGGCATCAGTCGCGGCAACTTCCGGCAGATCCTCAGCCGCGGGCGCTTGCAGCTCCGGAGCTTCGTCGACGGCCACTGCGGCCAGCTCAACCCCGAGGCACCTTGCCGATGCCGCAAGAAGGCCGCAGCCTTCCTCGAACGTGGTTGGCACACCGAGCGCATGTACGCGCCCCACGGGCGGCCGACACTGGGCGAGGTGCTCGGCGAACGGATGGAGCGCTTCGGGCGGGACATCCATGCGGAGTTCCGGCAGCGCTTCCACGCCCAGGCTTTTTACGAGTCACCGACGAGCACCGCGTGGCTCAAAGAGCTCACGGGGCGCAAGGATTTCCGTGAGATCTTCGAGCTCGACGCATGAGAGGGGATAGACCATGACCGAGATCGTCGTCGACGCCGAGCTCGTCTCCGCGTGTGGCCTCTACTGTGGGGCGTGCAAGGCGTTCCTCAAGGGACGCTGCGACGGCTGCGGCCGGCCGAAGAACCGCGTCTCCTTCTGGGGGAAGCGCTGCAAGGTGCGGCAGTGCTGCGACGAGCGGGAGCTCTCGAGCTGTGCGGCCTGCGACGAGTTCGAGGACGTGGCAGCGTGCCGCAAACAGAACAGCGCCCTCGTGCGCTTGTTCGCCCCCCTCGTCGGCTACGACCGCCCGGCGGGGATTCGCCAGATCCGCGAGAGCGGCGCGATGGAGTTCGCGCGAGAACGTGCGCTCGAAGGCTCGATGTTCGTCAGAAGGAAGCGCTGATGGCTCAGCCGCCGAGGTGACGACGGATCGCGTCGAGACCCGCCTGCTCCGAACACCGGGCCGCGAGCACGGACGAGGACGCCGCGCGCAACTGCGCTGGCGTCGGCGCCCCGCCGCAGCGGAAGAGATTCCACACCGCGAGAAGTGAGCTCGCGACCTCCTCGTAGCAAAAGGCGGCACGATCGAGCTCGCTACCCGGCTCTGCGAGCCCCGCGAGGTAGTCCCGCGCGTAGCAGCGCGCCGCGGCGTGATGCTCGGCGTGACAACGCGCGAAATCCCACACCCGCGCGTGAAGGGCGCCCGCTCGGCCGTGCTCGACGATCAGCGCGACCTTCTCGAGCGTCTCGGCCCAGAGCGAGTAGGCGTCGAGACCGTCGCGATACGTCGGGCGATCGGTCCACTCGAGCCCGTCCGCATGGGAGATCGCCGCCGTCAAGGAACGCTCCGCGACCTCTGACGGGTCGATGGTGAAGCGCTCGTCGAGCGTCGCCACCGCGAGCACCCCCGTTCCGCCGCGCCCGAGCGCGGCGCGAGGGAGAGCGGTCGATCGTCCGCAAGAGGCGCGGAGCTCGTAGCGATCCTCGCGCTCGTCGTAGCCGGTCAGAAGACCCCACTCCGCATCCGAGACGTCCCATACGATCGAAGGAAAGCCTCGAGCGAGCCCACCGACGATGGCCGCGTGGGCTTGGTCGCGGCGCTCGCGTTCGACCTCCCTCTCGTCGCAGAAGCGCGACACGAAGGTGACGTGACGGCCCAGCGCGTGCGCGGCCGCGGAGACGAGGCGCGGGAAGTCGAACTGACACATCGCGCTCGGACAAAGCGTGCCGACCGACCAGATCCGGAACGCGAACGCGCTCGCTCCCATCACCTGGGTGGGATCGATCGCGCCATCGAGCTGATCGAGCGCGCTCGCGAGGCATCGCACGAAGGAGTGACGGATCCCGGGCTCGCCGCGCGCGAGAGCCGCCTCGTCGCGGTACCACTGCGCATTCGTCTTCACGGAACCGGGCATCCCTCTCCCTCCAGCCCGAGACTCGCCGCACGTTATCACGACCGGCCCAGAGCCCGGGGAGGAATATCAGCCCTGTCTCGCGAGCTCGGCCGCGAGCTCCCGGAGCGGGAGCACGGAGCGGCGGACGCCGTCGACGACACGTGGGCACGGCGCGCGGCGCAGCGTGTGATTGACCCGGGCGAGCGCATCGGGGCTCGCCGCTCCCAGGCGGTGCGCATGCGAAGCGGCCGCGCGCGCGAGCTCGTTCAGCGAGGCGAGCATGCTGCGGCTCGCCGTCTTGCCAATCGAGACCTGCCCATCGCCGACGACACGTTCGATCGCGGCTTGGGACACGCCTTCCGCGAGCAGGTTGGCTCTGAGCCCATCGAGGAACACGACGTCGAATGGAGCGAGCGCGGGGAGTGAGTAGTCGGTCACGAGGAACGAGAAGCGTGTTGCCGAGCAGCTAAAAAGGAGCGCGTTGCGCCGCCCGAGCGGCGCGAGGTGGCAGTACCACTCGGCAAGAGGCTGATTCCCGGCCAGCTCCTGTCCGAGCGCGGCGTCGCGAAGACCGAGCATGGCGCGCACTTTCTTCGTGCACCGGATGAGCTTCAAGTGAGGTTCGCTCCTGGCGGGAGCGTAGCACGGTGCTCGAGTCCGGCCGTGAGGGGACGCTCGATGCGGGCGGGACGGTCGACTCCTCTCGCAGCTGTTGGCACTGAGCCCGGCAGGAGTCGACCGTCCCAACCAGCGCGGAAGGCCAACGCGGTTTGCGCTTGGGGCGTCCGCCTGGGTGATTCCTCCATTCCCGCGATTGCACCGAGTAATCTTGTCGGTTAGAACGGTGAGGCTCCGCGGGCAGCCCTCGTCGCCCGCCCTTTTCAAAGGAGAACGCCCCATGATCTCGGTCGGTACTCCCGCCCCGGCGTTCAAGCTCCCGGACCATCTCGGTCGCGAGGTGGAGCTCGAGCAGTTCCGGGGGAAGCAGCACGTGATGCTGCTGTTCTACCCCCTCGACTACACCCCTACGTGAAGCCAGGAGGTGCCGGAGGTCGAGAGCTTGCTGCCTCGCTTCCGCGCCGCACACACCCAGGTTCTGGGTGTCAGCGTCGACAGCATCTTCTGCCACGCCAACTGGGCGCAGAGCCTCGGCGGGATCTCGTTCCCGCTCCTGGCTGACTTCCACCCGAAGGGGGCGATGACCTCCTCGTTCGGTCTCTACCTCGACGGCGCGGGCATCACCGACCGCGCGACGGTCGTGATCGACGCGGGCGGTACGGTCCGCCACGTCTCCTCGGTCACGCCGAGCGGCAAGCGCGACATCGAAGAGCTCGCCGCGCTGTGTGAGGAGATCGACCGCGAGCACGGCGCATCGCTCGCCGAAGTCCCGTCCCCGGAAGGTGTCGCCAGCGTCGACGCGCTCTACGTCAAGAGTAGCTGCGGCTTCTCTCGCAAGGTGCTGCTCGTCTGCGACAACCTCCACCTCGGCGACTCCCTGACGATCAAGAACGTCAGCGACGACGCCGCAGCGCGCGACGAGCTCGTGCGCCTTGCCGGCACCGACCAGGCTCCCTGCCTCGTCGTCGGCGGCAAGCCGCTCCAGGAGTCGGACGACATCGTCCGCGACCTGGTCGGCCGATCCGCTCCGCTGGTCTAGAGCTTCTTACGAGAACGCCCCCTGGCCTGGCGCCGGGGGGCGTCTTCGAGACATGGAAGTCGAACGCTAGGAGTCCGAGCGGGTGGTTCAGCCGCGGCCGAGCTTCTCGAGTTTGTTCTTGTAGCCCTCGTGATCGAAGCTCCGCTGACCCTGCGTCATCTGATAGAGCTCGTGGATCAAGACCCTGAGGATCGTGTGGATCGCGTCGTGCCGGGTCTCGCCCTTGGCGACGAGGCGATCGAGCGCCGCGCGGGTCCCCGGCGGGTCGTCGCTCGCGATCTGCTTCTCGAGTAGCTCGTGCATGGAGACGTGGAGGAAGGGATTCTCGTCCTCGCCGGGCTCCTGCCCGTCCCAGATCGCTCGGAACTCGTCGTGCTCCTCGAGGATGTCGAGGAGGCTCCGCTCGGCGGGCTCGAGGCTTTCGCGCCCCGCGCGGCGTGCCCACAGAGCGCGCACGGCGTCGCGTCCCGCCTGTGCGACGGCTCGAAAGACCTCGGCGNNGCGGCGTCGTTCTTCTGCTCGCTCATCCTCGTGCTCCTCAATCTCTCGCGGCCCAGGCCGGCCGCAGCTCGGCGACGCCCCGGTGGTTCTCCTGGGCCCCGTCGCCGAGCAGCCAAGCATAGCTGGCGCTCGCGGGCAGCGCGCGCCAGAGCAGCTCGTAGCGGCTCGCGTCCAGGGTGTCGAGCACGACGAGGACGCCGAGTCCCGGCGTCCCTCGCGGCGACGCATGGGCCACGAAGGCCCGCGGGGTCTCGAAAGCGCGCCCCCCGACTCCGAGCCGCGACGAAGACTGGAGCAAGGTGTCGGGCAGCGCGAGGGCCACGCGCTCGAGCGCCGCGAAGTCCGGCAGCCCGACGAGCAACACCCGCTCGACGGCCGCCAGATCCGCGCGGGTGAGCTCGCGATCGAGGCGCACGCGCGCACCGGGGATGCTCGTCGCGAAGCGCCGCGCCGCCCGCTCCTCCGCCCCGCCCCGCCCGCTGCCGATGACGATGAGCTCGGGGCCACGATCGAGCAGCCTAGCGAGACTCGCGGGCCGCTCTTCAGGCTGCAGTTCTCGCAACAGCCAGGCTTCCGGGTCGATCGACACGCGCACGGGAGTCTGCCCTCGCCAACCCGCGCTCCACGGGCCCTCCGCGGGCAGGGAGACATCGTGGCGTCCCCGGCCGGCCTCGAACTCGAGCTCGAGCTCGACGCTCAGCGCACTCGCGGCGCGCACGGTGCCTCCGAACTGCACGGAAGCACCCACGTTCGCCACCTCCGTGAGCGCGAGCTCGGGGAGCGCACTCTCGCCCAGCCACGCGGCGGCGAGTGCGCCAACGCGTGGCCCCCCTGCGAGCCCAAAAGCCCGGCGCAAAGCCGCCGCTCCCACGGGCTCGGCGGGCGGCTGCGCCACCAGCGATCGAAGCGCCACGTCGAAGACCGAAGCCCCGAGCACCGAACGCAGGGTCAGCCATCGCGCCGCCGCACGCTCGACCGGGTCGAGAGCGGCGCGGGCGCGGTTGGCATCGAGCAGGACGCGGCGGCGCCAGCTCCGGCCCGGCTCCCCCGCCTCGAGACGTTCTGGATGGGCGAGCAACGACGCCAGCCCGGCGAACGCCACCTCTTGCTCCCGGTCCGGGATCAGCGCCCCGCCCCACCACAGCGGCGCGAGGCACTCGGCGATGCGCTCTGCGTCGAGCGGCGCACGCCCCGCTGTCGGCAGGCCGACGAGTCCGGGTCCGAACAACGCGTCCCCGCCGCCGAGCTCGACGAGTCGAAGCGAGCGGAACGGCCGCGGCCCGGCATCGCGCACGAAGCGTTCCAGGATCGGGTGCACCTGCCCGAGCGTGTACCCCGCGCTGCGCGGACTCCCCGCCGGATGGGAGAAGTAGACGTAGTCGACGCCAGCGATCGTCTGCGCACGCCTCTTGAAGGGCCCCGCAATGAGGTGCAGCCCGGGCGCGCGGACTCCGCCGGTCTCCTCCGCAGCAGCGCCGTCGGCCGGCGCGACCCACGCCTCGGACGCCGCATGCCACGTCTCGGGCAGCGCGAGCGCGTCGACGCGATACCGCGCGACGCGCTCTTCCCCACGGGGATGCCAGCGGTCCTCGGGACGCAGGATGCCGGAACGCGGCCAAGGGCCTCGCCACGCGACGTGCACGCGCCGAGCTTCCGGCGAGCATCGATC
>NPIF01002769.1_pt2 | contig 21963 bp, 22 predicted proteins | sample 8637461 | NCBI WGS metagenome assembly NPIF01 (sample SAMN07420641, study PRJNA396082) | bioreactor metagenome | isolation source: sample BR12 brine-fed electro-methanogenic bioreactor BR | place: Japan: Kochi | collected 2016-12-09
CCGACGAACATCTCGACGAAATCCGCACCGCTGATGCTGAAGAACGGCACATCAGCCTCGCCCGCGATCGCCTTGGCCAGCAGCGTCTTGCCGCAGCCGGGATCGCCGACCAGCAGGACGCCGCGCGGGATGCGGCCGCCGAGCCGCTGGAATTTCTTGGGGTTCTTGAGGAAGGCGATGATCTCGCTGACCTCCTCCTTCGCCTCTTCGACGCCCGCCACGTCCTTGAACGTGACGTTGGCCAGCTCCTTATTCAGCACGCGATGCCGCGAGCGCCCGAAATTGCCGAGCATGCCCGCGCCGCCCGCCGAGGAGCGCAACTGCCGAAAGACGAAGAACCAGAAAAACGCGATGATGAGAATCCACGGCACGACACCGATCAGGATCTGCATGAACGGCGTGCTGGTGGGCTCATAGGAGATTGCGGTCGTATCGCCGCACAGTTCGCGCAGGCGCGCTTCCGTCTCGGCGAGATCGTCGATGCGATAGGGCACGCGGAACTTGTTGTTGGCGGCCTGTCCGCGGGGCCGGCCCTGCGCGCCTTCCTTGAGCTCGCCCGTAATCTCCGTATCGCGGATGACGATCTTAGAGAATTTCTTCTCAGCCGCCCGGTCCCAGAATTCGTTGATGCTCAAATCCTGCGGCGGCGCGTACTGATTGGAAACCACCATCGCGATCATCAGCGCGATCAGAACAAAACCGAGCCAGCTCATCACGCCGCGCGACATGCGCAGTCGAGGTGGCTGCGGATCGCCCTGCGGTCGATTTCCGCCCGGTTGCTGGTTTCGAGGATCGTGTCCTTGATCAGACATTATCACCCATGGGCCCGCCGTCGGCAGGCGCTGTTACAATCCTTCGCGACGACGGTTTCAGCGCGTCGCGATAACGGAACATGCGGCCGGGCCGCAACTTCTGTATCGGATTATAGTCACCCCGGAAGAATCACCAATCGGCCGCCATTTGTTCTATCATGCGTTCGGCCATTTTATCGAGCGATCTCTGGCTGGCGTGGTAGAAGTCCTCGCCCAGGGGGCGCACGTAATCCACTGTCTGCAAGAATCTTGGGTTCTCCAGCAGGATTTCACCCGTTCGCAGGTCTTTCCATTCCCAGCGGACCACGATCGTCATGGTTGTTTCCCGCGGGCGAACGGCCCGGAAGTCACGGCCGATTGTCGCCTGCCGGACCTCCAGGACCTCGCCTGTGATCAGGGTGTCGGCCCGATCGCGCTTGGCGAGCTTGAACCGCGTATAGGCTTCGATCCGCTTGGCGAGGGCTTCCGTCAACTGCAACTCCAGGCCGCGGCGGAACTCGCGCGACTCGAAAACATCGACTGCTACGGTGCGGATCGGGTCGTTGTTCGAGTTGTGCGAGCGGATCACCTCGCTGCGATCGGTCGAGTAGCCGCAACCGGGTACGAGGGCGGCCAATGCGATTGCGAAGACAGCGAGAGCGGCAGGAGTGGATTTTCTCGACATGATCCGCGCCTCATCCTTGCAGAAGGTGGCACATCAGCACGGCGGGATCCATCACCGCCGCGGCCCGCGATTATATCGGCCCTTCCTGATGAGGCAATCGGGCCGGCCCGCCGCCTCTCACTCGTTGGCAAGCGACGAGGTCAGAATGAAGCGGCGATAGTAGGCGATCCCCAGACAGGTCAGCGGGATGGCCAGAATCAGCCCGATGAATCCCAGCAGTTTGCCCCAGATGAAGACGCCGAGCAGGATCGAGACCGGCCGCAGTCCCGTCGTTTTGCCCATGATCTTGGGCACGAGCACCCCGTCCTGAATCACTTGAATCACGACGTACACGATGCCCACCGTGACCAGCGAGCCCACGATCCCGCCGCCGCCGTCCAGTACCGACAGGATCGCCAGCAGCGCCGCCGGAACCAGCGAGATGAGCTGGAGATAGGGCACCATGTTCAGCGCGCCGACGAACAGCCCGAACGGTATGGCCATCGGCAGGTCGATCAGCGTGAACCCGATCGCAAACAGGATGCCCACGGACAGGGCGACGATGAACTGCCCGCGGAAGTACTGCCGCATCGCCTTTTCGAATTCTGAGATGAAGCTGAGGATATCGTCGCGGTACTTCGGCGGCAGCAGCGACGGCCACGCCTCGTGATATGCGTTGTAATCGAGCAACAGGAAGACGAGGTAGATCAGGATGACGATCAGAATCGTCAAACTCAGGGCGAAGTTGACGGCGAAGTTGACGATACTCGCTCCGCCGATCGCCAGCCGCCGGGCGCTGTTCGCCAGCAGCTTGGTGAAATCGTCCGATTCGACGAACTGATCCGCCTCACGCATCAGGTTGCCGATCACCGTGCCCCGCACGTGATCGTACAGCCGCGCCAGCCGTTCGCCCCGCGTGCTCGTCTCTTTCGTTGCGACGAACTCGTTCCAGCCGTTTTTGAATTCCTCGATGCCCAGGAACGTCTTGTCCCGCATGGGCTTGACGTCTTCCGCCTGATATGTCGTCGTGAGGCCTTCGTCGTCCGTTCTCTTCTCTGCGGGCAGGTCACGCACCAGTGCATGCAGGCGTGACTGGAATTGCACGAACTGTCCTGCGACGAGCGGCACCACGATGATCAACAGCAGAACCCCCGCAAGCCCCACCCCGATCAGGGTCGTGGCCACCGCGAGCCAGCGCCGACGCGTACGCTTCTCGATCCACGTAACGATGGGATTGAGCAGATAAGCGAGCACCACCGCCGCGACGAACGGGATGAGCACGTCAGCCAGATGTCGGACCAGAAGGAAGAGGCCGATGACGATCGCGACGCCGAGAACCATCCGCACGACGCGATCGAAGGTGTATTCCTGAGATTGCGGAGTCATGGGCGATGCTCACTGACTTGACGCACAGATCGCAAGCCGGCCGACAGGCGGCAACGATACGGATCCTCGCGGAGTATCCGCCGAAAACCGTCAATATCGAACCGGTCGTCGGCGTCCGCGGGTCGAAAACGGCCCGCATTCTAGAAGCGGGATCGATGATTCGGAAGGCGAAAAGCGAACAAGGCTCGGATCGAGTGCGATGACTGACGCACGGAGCCTGACGAGGTCACGCGCGGCGTATACCGCGACATCGTGCCCATCAGCTTCCTTGCTTTCTTCCGGCCGTGAGAACAACCGTCGGCCCGCAACCGCGAGCGATAAGAGCAACGCGCCGGCCTTCAACGTCGAACACACAGGTTTGATCGGCACCCAGTTGAAAAACGACCTTATCCTCGGGCAGGTGAACGGCGTTGCGGATATTCCAGCGGACGAGCGGGGTTTCGATCGCAAACCGTATTCTGTCGCCGGTGTCTTCGCGTTGCCCGCGCAGGCCCTCAATCGCCCAGAAGCCGGAATGGAACCGCCATCGGCTTTCGGCGGCCGCACCCAGTCGCGGCACCTCACCGAAGTTCATCCACGTGCTCGGCTCCATTGAGGATGTACTGCGGTCCTCGTTTGCAATCGGCGCCGCGGCAAGTTTCAGGTTATCGAGGACGGTCTCCAGGATCAGGTCTTCCTCATCGTCTCCGCGGTTTCCGAAACGGCGAGCCACCAGTCGCCAGCGCGTGGGATCGTCTTCGCACGGCCTTACAAGCAGCCGATCGTATCGACGCGTGGATTCGAGATCGTGAATCTTGGCCGCGGCATTGTTGCCGAGCGGTTGGGCATACACGTCGCCGTCCTCACTCGCGATGTAGTACAGCACCACGTTGTCGGGCATCGAGATCGCCGACGGCTCAACGATTGAAATGCCGTAGGAGATCGGCGTGGAACTGACGGCGTAGTACCAGCCGAAGAGCAGCAGGTACGAAACAGGTTGCACCGCCAGCGACGCCCGTATGCTGCGCCGGACCGCGTTCGGCGCCCGCCGCAGCACGAGCCACACGAACGGGAATTCCAGCAGGAGCGTCAGCAGGAACGCCGCAGCGACGAAGATACTTATCACCGTCTGGATGTTTTCGAGTGTGAACGTCGCACCGCCAAACTGGTCCTTGGGCATGAGCGCCGCGCCGATCCAGGCTGAGGCATAGTTGGCGGCGATCATGAGCGGCAACGCGCGACGCAATCCGACGCGAAAGAACTTCGCGAGGATGAATCCTTCGAGCAGACCGATGAGCAGGTTGCCGAACAGCAGATGGATCGCACTCGCCCACATCAGCGGCGTGCCGGTATTCGCGAGTGCTTGCGTTGGCAACAATGTTGCGGTGAGAAAGACGCCCAACCTGATTGCGACGGTGCGAGAATGCATCTCGATGATCCCCGACGTTGCGTTGCAGCGGCGACGACCGAACGAGCATTATTCCGCAGGCGGGCCGATCCGCTGCCCGATCAGAACAACGTATCGGGTTCGAAATTCTCTCACCGACATCGGACAGGCCGCGAGTCTTGATCAGATACCGCCGCTGAAGAACGCCTCGAGCCAGCCGAAGAGACTGTTGAGGAAGTCGTTCAGCCAGCCGAACAGGGAGGTCAGGAATCCGTTCAGCGAATCCTGGAAATCCAGCATCGTAAGTCCTCCTGAGAAAAGGGCTGATCGATCAGGGCATGGCGAGGATGCGCCAGTCTAGCACGGCGCGTCACGGCTTTTCAAATGCCTGTGGGGCCTCGTCTTTGACGCAAACCGTCCGCCTACCTAGAATCCGCCCGTCATGCCTGTGTCCTGGGGCAGGCTGAAGACAGAGCCACAGACACCGGCGCGCCGCCGGCAGCGCGGTGACGCCAAGACAGTGAGGAGTAAGACGAGATGGCCGGAGCTGACACGCTCGAATTCACCGACGAGAACTTTGAAGCCGAAGTTTTGCAGGCGGACGGGCCGGTCCTGGTCGATTTCTGGGCCGACTGGTGTATGCCCTGCAAGGCGCTGGGCCCCACCATCGACGAGCTGGCGACCGAATACGCCGGCAAGGCCAAGATCGGCAAGATGGACACCGAGAACAACCGCGAGACGCCGGTGAAATACAACATCCAGGCGATCCCGACGGTCCTTCTTTTCAACAAAGGCGCCGTGGCGCAGAAGTTCGTCGGCCTCCAGAACAAGAAGGACTTCCAGGCCGCCATCGAAGGCCTGCTCGGCTGACCCCGCCCGGTTCGACCCGAGATAAAGACACAACGAGGCGAGGTGCGCAACTACGCGCTTCGCCTCGTTTCCGTTTGTGTCGGATGCGGGTCAGGCGCCCATCAATTCCCTGACCTTTGCCCCGATGTCGGGTTCCCGCATGAACGTCTCGCCTATGAGCAGGGCAGCCGCGCCGGCCTTATGCAGCGAGATGACGTCCTCGCGCGTTCTGATGCCGCTCTCGCTGACGAAGGGCGTCTCCGGGTTCAGTCCGGCCGCGAGCGTGTGCGTCGTTTGCAGGTCGGTCTGCTGGATGTGCAGGTTGCGATTATTGATGCCGAGAATCGTCTTCCGCTGCGGCGCGATCAACGGCAGCACGGCGTCGCGCTGCGGCGCGTCATGCACTTCGATAAGCGTCGACATGCCGAGCCCGGCAGAGATGTCGCTCATCGCGCGCATCTGCTCGATGGTGAGAATCTCGGCAATGAGCAGGATGGCGTCGGCCCCGGCGGCGCGACTTTCGAACACCTGGTATTCGTCGATGATGAAATCCTTGCGCAGCAGCGGCAGGGCAACGGCGTTGCGGATACGCTCCAGAAAGGACAGGTCGCCGGAAAAGTAGACGCGATCGGTCAGGACGCTCAGCGCCGCCGCGCCGCATTGCTCGTAGATCTTCGCGATCTCGACGGGCTGGAAGTCCTTGCGGATCAGGCCGGCCGACGGCGACGCTTTCTTGATTTCAGCGATGAGCCGCAGTTCGCCCGAACCTCCGACGACGGCACGATAGAAATCGCGCGGCGGATCGACGGCCATGGCCGCCGCCTGAACGGATGCGAGCGGCCGCGCGTGCCGGGCCGCCTCCAACTCGGCTCGCTTGGTCCCGACGATCGTTTCCAATATAGTGCCCATCGCGCTGACTCCTCGCTCCACTTTACGAGTCGGCGCTGGACGGATCAACGCCGGCATGGAAAACCACCTTCTGCAGATCGAAAACGCCGAGCTGTGGCTGCTCGGCGCCGGCCTTGCGGTGGCACTGATCACGCTGGCCGCCGTGTCCGCTCGAAATGCGTGGGGGCGCGTGTGGCGGTTTCCGCCGATCGCACCGGACCGACTGGAGGCGTTCGATATCGCCGCCGGCCTGATCGCGCTGCTCATCCTGCCCGCGTTTATCGTTCAGTTGTCACTCTACATCGCCCCAGCCGCCGAAGAGATGCCCGCCACGACACCGGCGATAAGTCAGCCGGCCACCGCCCCGGCGACGCAATCGGCGGAGGAGCCGGCCGCCGAGTTCAAACTTACCCCGCTTCAGATTGCCGCGTCGGCCGTCGGGCAGTTGTTCGCCGCGGCCCTGCTGTTGCTGATCGGGGGAACGCGTTTCGAAAACGGCCTGCGGGGCTGGGGTCTTGATCTCCGCGCCCTGCCGCGTCGGGCGGCCCAGGCGCTGGCGACCTACCTCGGCACCCGGCCGCTCTGTTTCGGCGTGCTCTACGTCACCCTCTTCACGATGATGTGGCTGGATTCGTCGTACGCGCCCGAGATTCACGAGACGATCAGGATTCTGCAATCGGGCGAGATGCCGGGCTGGGCGCTGGCGGCGACCGCGGCAGGCGCCATTGTCTTCGCTCCGGTTTACGAGGAGTGCTTTTTTCGCGGCCTGCTGCTGCCGATGATCGCGAAGGTCAGCGGTTCGACGTGGCTCGCGATCCTCATCAGCGGGCTGCTCTTCGGCGTTTTTCATTACGGGCTGCCGCACACGATCCCGGCGCTGACTGTGTTCGGGATCGTCCTCGGTTACGCCTACGCCCGAACACGATCGCTCACGCTGGTGATTCTGCTGCACGCGATCTTCAATGCGAAAACGCTCCTCTCGCTCGCGTTGAGCGCGCCGCATTCCGTTTAGAAAACAAGACACCGCGCCGAAATCGACGCGGTGTTCCTGGATGAAAACTTTCCGCGGGTTGCTCGCAGGAGCGCCGCGCGGATCAATAAAAGACGGTGATAAACAGGTGCGGCTCCTTCGTCTTTGATTCGAACACGCCGATCGACGAGGTGACGCTCTTGATGTAGATGTCGTCGTTCTTATCGAGCCATTCGTTCATGGTGTCGTCGAGGTGAGCCAGGCCCGCATCGGTGAGCTTGCCGTGGAACGTGCGAGCTCGCGTGGCCGCCTCTGTCGGGCCGGTGAGCGCTCGCCGGAGATTCTGATCATGATGAGCGCCGCCGAGCGTGCTGCCCTTGGCGAAACTCCGGATCATGCGAGACTCGCTGGTCGGCATTTCGTCGTCGTCAACGAGTGAAATCGCAATGTCTGCTTCGTCGGTCACTTCGGCTTTCTTGGCCGGCACCGCCGTTGCATGCTTCACGTGGCCTGTTGCCTTGGCGGCCGATTGCGCCGCTATCGCCTGCTGCCGCTTCTTATCGACGCACGCGGGACAGAGCAGTACCCCCTGAATCAAACCCGCCTTGCGTTGAGCGATCTGCTCGGCGGTGATTGCCGCGCCGCAACCCTGACAAATCTTGTTCGCACTGTCTGCCATCGCGTCCCGTCTCCCCTGTGTTGTCCGTCTGTGTCTGCGATTGCGTGGGACCGCCGCGCATCACCACGACCGCCGTGAATCATCGCGACTATCGCTACTGAGTATACTTGAACAGAAGGGGCATATTCAAATGCCGAAGTCTGCTTGCGCGTTTCCGGACGACACCCCTCTGCTTCCGCTGCGCACGAAGGATGGCACAAACGTGCCGGTTATCAGCCGAGAACGCACACGATGCTGCGGATCGCGCAGAGCGCCAGGAGGAGGGTGCCGATGCCTCCGATAATGCCCGCGATCAGGAGGATCGTTTCGGAGCTGACGCGCAGCAGGACGATCGTCAGAAAGAAGCAGAAACACAGGGCGGCAACGGCTCCTCCATACAACCCCCAGGCAAGGTCCGTAATCCAGATGGCCGTCAGAAGCGCGGGCGCGATGAAGCGCATGATGTCGTTGCCCAGCACGATGCGGCGCACGCCCGCGATCAGCGCCGCGGCGAACACGGCCGCCAGAATGCCGGCCGCCGGCCAGGACAGGACGTTTTCGCACCTCGGCGACAGCGCGAAGAGGTGATGGATGCCGACGAGGACGGCAAACACCGTTGCAGCGATGCGTGCGATCGAGAAACGCTGGGCGATGATCCGGCTCAGCGCGGAATTGCTCGATTTGATGCGACCCAGCGCGGCCTGCTTCGGCTTCTTGCGTTTGACCGTATCGTGAGGCGCCGCCGTCATGACGGTCGAGGCGTCCGACGACTGGAGGGCATAAAGGAAACGATATCCGCCGGCGCTGAACGCGCGTTGCGGTCCGAGTCGGCAGCGCGAGATCCGCTGCTTGCCGACCCACGTTCCGGAGGAACTCTGGAGATCCTCGAGCAGCAACGCGCCGTTCTGAGCGACCCGGACGCGACAATGCATGTCGTTGAGCGCGTCACTGTGCAGGCACAGCCAGTTCTTCTCGGCGCTGCCGATGATCAACGGCCGCCCCACAGGCATGACGAAGTGCTCGCCGACCCAGTGCGGCCCCTCGACGATGCTCAGCGTGGCGAGCCCCGACTGGCCGCCGTCGAGTTCGACCTCGAGATCGAGCTCATTCGAACACGACGGGCACGTCAGCGAAACCACGAGTTCGAGTTGATCCACGTCCAGCGGATAGCCGCAGGAACAGTGAACGACCATTGCCATCTGTCTTGCCCCTTGTCGCACCGTTCGCCGCTCGGGCGATCGGACCACACCATCGAGCGCCATGATAATGCCAATGGCGCAGAATGAGCATCCCTTCGGAGCGCAAAGTCGTCAAAAAACGCGTCAGAAACTGCCTGTCGTCGGTACCGGGGGCCGATATCAAGGCTGGCGGAGCGATTTGCCGATGTCTAGATGACCGCGCGATGCGGGCGCGGCGCAATTTTTGCGCGAGTCTCTCGAATGATCTACGCCGCAGCAACCTTCTGGTTGACGGTTGTCGTCCTCCTCGCCTGGGGGGTCTACACGCTGTGGACCGCGCTGGCGAGGCCGAAGACCGTGANNGGGGCACCCTGATCGCCCAGTTGGGCCGGATCGTCGGCCTGCTGATCACCGGCGCGACAGTGAACAACACGGCGTTGATGAAAAACGACGAGAAGGGCGCGCCGGAGACCGACCCAAGTCCGCAGCCGCGGATTCCGGTTATTGGACCTGTCATCGTCGCCATGCTGCCTATGCTGGCCTTGGGCGGCATGATTTTTCTTGTGGTGAGTCGGCTTGGGGCCCTCGTCATGGCCCAGATGCCGCCGGAGCAGATGATTTCGCAACAACTGCCCTCCACGTCGGCGGCCTTCTGGGAACAGTTGCGATCGCTGATCACGCTGGCCGAACGGACGCTCCAGGCCGTACGCACCGCCCAGGTTCCCGGCTGGAAGATCGCGGCATTTGTATACCTGATGGTCTGCCTGACGGTGCGGATGTCGCCGCTGCCGGGGAATATTCGGGGCCACATCGGCGCGACCGTCACGCTGGGGATCGTCGCCTGGCTGGCGGGGACTCTGACGGTGTCGCTGCCGGGGACGATCGAACGCTGTTGGCCGCTCCTGTCGCTCGCCGTGGGGTGGCTGATTCTGCTGATGATGTTCAGCCTTTTCGTGCGCGGCGTGGTGAGCGCGGCGCGGATGATCTTCAAGCCCGATTGAGGCGGCCGCTTCCCGCGAACCACGGGTGAACCGACATGATCGAGCATTCAGCCAAGCGCCCGACGGTCGAAATGCCGAGCTACGCGCGCAAAATTCTCACGCTCGATCAGCTTCGCACGACGCTGGCCGGCCTGCGCGGTGGCCTGGAGCCGAATCGCATTGTGCTGTGCCACGGCTGCTTCGACATCGTTCACCCCGGCCATATCCGCTATCTCCAGTTTGCGGCGCGGCAGGGCGACGTGCTGGTGGTTTCGATTACCGGCGATGCGTCGATCAGCAAGGGCGATCAACGCCCCTACATCCCGCAGGAACTGCGCGCGGAGAATCTCGCCGCGCTCGAGCTCGTTGACTACGTGGTCATCGATCCGAACCCCACTGCATGCTCGCTGATCGAGATGATCCGTCCCGACGTGTACGTCAAAGGCGGCGAGTATGCCACGAGTGGTGATCCGCGTTTTCTTGCGGAGCGGCAGGTCGTGGAAGCCGGCGGAGGCCGCGTCATCTTCTCCAGCGGTGAGGTCGTATTCAGTTCGACGCGGCTCGGCGAGGCGCTCTCGCGTGACGAGGGGCTTGCGCCGCATGCGCTGACGGCCGTCTGCCGCCGACACGGCATTGACCGCGCGCGGCTTGCTCGCATTCTCGGGGATATCGCGGGCCGCCGCGTCGTGATTCTTGGCGATACTGTGGTCGAGCGTTACGTCCTCTGTGACGCGACCGACGTGGCGAGCGAGTCGCCGATGATGTCGCTCGCGGAGCTCGATCAACATGATTATCTGGGCGGGGCCGCAAGCATCGCAATGCAGGCCGCCGCGTTGGGGGCGGAGCCGGTGCTCGTCACCGGCCTGGGCGAAGACGCGGGCGACGACTGGGTTCTGCCCGTGCTGGCGGAGGCCGGCGTGGAGGTGCGCGGGGTGCGGCATCGTCGCCGCCTCGTGAGAAAGACGCGCTTTCTGGTGGATGAACACAAACTGCTGCGACTCGATCGCGCGCCGGTCTCGCCGCTGGATTCCGTCGGCGAACGCAGGGCCGCGGACATCGTGTGCGACGCCGGCGAATCGGCCGACGCGATCGTCTTGTTTGACAGCGGATACGGCATGATCACGCCGGGTGTGCTGCGCGGAATGATGCCGTCCATCCGGCGGCGCGGGCCGATCATGACAGGCGGCGCGGACGACGTGCGCGGCAACTATCGCGCGCTGCACGATCTCGATCTCATCGCGGTGTCGGAACGCAAGTTGCGAACAGGCATCAAGGACTTCAGCGGCGGTCTTTCGTCGCTGGCGTACGACATGCTTCAGGAGACGCAGGCCCGGCGGCTTGTCGTGACACTGGGCAAGCGCGGCGTCGTGACGTTTGATCGACCAACGCACGATCGGGCGTCGGCGGACTGGGCGGGGCGACTGTGCAGCGAGCATCTGCCGTCGTTCGCGTCACAGACGATCGATCGGCTCGGTTGCGGGGCCTCTTTCCTGACGACGGTGACACTGTCGCTCGCGTGCGGCGCGAGCCTGATGCAATCGGCATACATGGGTACGATCGCGGCGGCGGCCGCGATATCAAGGCTGGGCGGCGTCGCGGTGACGCTTGACGAGATGCACCGCGCGATCGGTTTGCGGCCTGAATTGTTTGACGTGCGGCATTCACGCCCGGAGGACGGGAATGTCGCTGAGACTGAGGCAACAGCCTATGAACGCAAAGCGGTATGAATGCAGTTTAATCGTGCCGACGCACAATCGGTGTGACGTGCTGGCGGAGACGCTCTCGCGACTGGAGGCCCTGCCCGATCGCGCGTACGAGATCATCGTCGTCGACAACGGTTCGACCGACGACACGCGTCTGCTCGAGCAGCACTATCCCGACGTGCGATGGATCCGGCTCGAACGGAATATCGGCGCCGCGGCGCGCAACGTCGCTGCCGTCGCCGCTCGCGGCCGCGTCCTGCTTATGCTGGACGACGACAGTTGGCCGCTCGAGGGCGTGGTGGACGGTCTGTCGCAGGCGTTTGCCGAACAGCCCGATCTCGGCGCGGCGGCATGCCGCGTGGTGCTGGCGGATGAGCCGCATCGTCACGACGCGGGCGGCGTGCCGGGCATCTTCTTCAACTGCGGCGGTGCGATCCGGCGCGAGGCGTTCCAGCAGGCGGGCGGTTTTCCCATCGACTTTGATTACTACGTCGAGGAATACGACCTGTGCTGCCGGCTGCTTCAGAAAGGCTGGCGAATCTCACAGCGAGCCGATCTCGTCGTGAGGCATCGTCGTGTGGCGGCGAATCGCGACAACAACAGGATGTTGCGCTACCTCGTGCGCAACAACCTTCGCTTGTGGCACCGCTACGCGCCGCAGGATCTGCTGGACGACATGATCGAGACGACAATCGAGCGTTATCGCCGAGTTGCGATCAAGGAAAACGCGCTTGTCGGTTTTGAACGCGGCCTCACGGAAGGAAGCGCAGAAATTGCCCGCGGCCTGATTCGTCGACATCCGCTGACGCGAGAGCAGTTTGACGCGTTGTTCGGCCTGGACGATGCGGAGCAGCGTTTGCGCGATTGGGCCGATAACCGCAGTGTCGAGACCGTGGCAGTCTGGGGCCGTGGAAAAGGTTGTGAACAATTGCTGAGCGTCATGTCGTCCGTTAGAATCCGCGCCGAGGCAGTCTATGATCGCGCGGCCGAAGACGAGACCTGGCGTGGCATTCCACTTCGTGGCGAAGACCAGTTAGACGCGGAAGCGATCGACGGCATTATCGTCGGCACGCTGTCGCCCGGCGTCGGCGCCGATGTCGCGTTGTCGCTGCGATCGCGCTTTCGTGATGTGCCGGTCTTCACGACATCCGTCTTCAGTGAAACGCAGCCTCGCGACGCCTTCGCGCTTGCATGAACGACGCGCAAAGGCATGGCGTCATGAGAATTACCTAATCGCTCGCCGTCTTGAGGTCGATGTGGCAATCGCAGCGGAAGTGTGCGCAGCGGTACGTGTTCGCGCATCGCACGCGCAGACAAAGCAAGGGGGAGCCGCGATTTGACACGCAGGAACAAGGACATTTCGCCACTCGTCGCGGCACGACTCAAACCCGTTAGCAAGCCCCCGGCGCAGGCATCACAAGATTCCCGACCCTGCGAGCTCAAACTGGTTAATCACCATGAGAGGCCTGTCGAGGAGCCGCAGGACCGCTGGACGGCGGCCCGCGAGGAACTGCGCGGCACCGCGGCGGCGTTGCGTATGGCCGACGAATCACTGGGCGAAATCCAGTCGCGATTGCTGGAGCTCGGCCGACTGATCGGCGTGGCGAAGGAGCTGCGTCGCCGTCCGCCGCAGACCACAGCGGCGCTTCAGACGGAGATTGACGCGGCGCTGGACGCAATCGAGGAACTGGCCGAGGGTGCGGCGTTCAACGGCATCAAACTGTTGCGCGGCGACTGGTCGCCGCAGATGGGAGCCGGCTTCGCAGAGGACGCGGAGTCGCAGGACTGCCGCCGGGCCTGCACCGAAGCGATGGACACGCGAAGACTCGTGGGCCGCAGCAGCGGTTTCCTTTCGTTATTGCGTACAGGCAATGCAAAGGCCGCCGATCGAACAGACCTTTTTGAACTGCACGCCATTATCGAAGACGCACTGACGCAACTCGCCGATCAGCGCGAGCAGATCGTCGCATTCCTTCGCCGACAGGTCGAACCGCTGTTGCATGAAATCGAGGTGGCGAGAGAGAATGCGGCCGCCGCGCAGACCCTGTTCGACGATCCCGAGTTCATCAGCGGCGTCGGGAACTTGAGCGGGGCGCACGCCGTGGCCTGGAAATTCGAGAACCCGCCGAAAAAATCTGCCGGCGTTCCGTGCCGGATTCCGCCTCATCTCCGCATCGTCAACGATGATGCGGACTGACCATCGCGTCCAATAAACATTCTGATTTGCGGTCCTGCACAGCGTTATCGAGCCTTTGGTTGCGTGACGGATGAGCTGTCTCCGTATCGGACACCGGCGCATGGGGCAAAAAAAAGGACGCCCAAGATGAAGGAATCCGATCCGTAATGAAAGTCGCTCACCCAGTGGCCCGATAGCAGCCACGGTGAAAGCCATGTCGGACCACGAAGTCCGGCAGCCCGAATCGTCGCCGTGAGGGAAACCGAAAGATTCCGGCAGAAGCCGGACGCCTTCAGAGACGCGGAACGAAAAGCCGCGGAGGGGCGAAGAGAGGTTCGGGCTTTCGACTCCTGCAAACGCAGGGGACGAGACAGGCAACAAGGCACGCAAGGTTGCGTGCCATACCACGCAGACCCGAGAAGGATCGAACTGCGTGGGCGTTCAGGGAGGAATCCATGAGTCGCATCAACACAAACGTTTCCGCGCTGCAGGCAATTCGCCAGCTCCAGAACAACCAGGCGGACTTAACCAAGAGCCTGGAGCGGCTGAGTTCCGGCCTTCGCATCAATCGAGGCGCCGACGATCCCGCGGGTTTGATCGCGTCGGAATCGTTGCGAGCCGAGATGCGTGGTCTGACCGCCGCGATCGGCAACTCCGAACGTGCGATCAACGTGATCTCCACGGCAGATGCGGCACTCGCTGAAGTGTCGAAGATGCTTCTGGAGATCAAGGGGTTGGTCAACACGTCGAGCAACTCGGGCGCTCTGTCCGACGACGAGGTCGCTGCGAACCAGCTCCAGGTCGATTCGCTCCTTGAAAGCATCAATCGCGTGGCCAACTCCACCCAGTTCAACGGCAAGAAGCTGTTGAACGGCGAGCTCGGCTACACGATCGGCAACCTGAGCTCGCAGCACGTATCAAGACTTCAGGTCTTCGGTGCGCGCGTCCCCTCGGGAAGCCAGCAGCAGGTGACGGTCCAGGTCACACAGTCGGCCCAGACCGCCCAGTTGCAGATCGATCTGGCCGGCAGCAACGGTCTCTCGGCGTCCGGCGGTACGGGCTACCTCTCGTCCGCCAACAACATCACGCTCGAGGTCCGCGGCTCGCTCGGTACCGAGATCATCTCCTTCACCGGCGGCAAGTCGATCACCGAGATCGCCCAGACGATCACCAACACGAAGGAACTGACGGGCGTGTCCGCCACCGCCGACGCGAACGGCATCACCTTCAGCTCGACCAACTTCGGCAGCAGTGAATTCGTCTCGGTGCGTGCGGTCAGCGGTCAGTTCGACGTGAACCCCGGCGACCAGGGCGACTACGAAGATGCAGGCCGCGACGCCGGCGTGCTCTTCAACGGCCAGGCCGCGAACGTCTCCGGCCTCGTCGCCAGAATCCGCAGCAATGGGCTGGACCTCGTTGCCGAACTGTCNNTCGGCACGACCCTCGGCTCAACCACCTTCAATATCACCGGCGGCGGCGCCAACTTCCAGATCGGACCGCAGGTCAACAGCGACGGTCTGGTCAGCATCGGCATCCCGTCGATCACAACCTCGAACCTCGGCAACAGCATTCACGGTTACCTGAACACGCTGGGATCCGGAGGAACGGCCGAGATCAACGATATCGACAACCTGGCGACCGCCGAGGCGATCGTCAGCGAGGCGATCTCCCAGGTCTCGATCCTCAGTGGACGACTGGGCGGATTCCAAGCGAACCAGGTCGAAACAAACCTGAACAGCCTGCGAACGGCTCTCGAGAACGTGACGGCCTCGGAATCGGCGATTCGAGACACCGACTACGCCACCGAGGTCTCGGAACTGACACGGGCCCAGATCATCGTGCAGTCAACCACGCAGATGCTGGGAATCGCGAATCAGTCACCGCAGACCGTCCTCTCGCTCCTCGGCTAGGCCGTCGGACCGCGAAGACGCGATTGACAATACTGAGAACGGCGGGGCAGGCCGATGTGCCGGGTCGAAACCACGACCACGAGACGAAGGCCTGCCTCGCCGTTGTCTATAGGGGCGTAAGTCGGTGGCCGGATTGAACCGATAAAGACTCTGGCCCGATTGCGCATGGATGTGCCGCCGGGCCGCGTTCGCCGTTGTGGAGACATACCGATGCAGGCAAGGACGTCAGATCGGGACACTTGTCATGGAAGCGGCGTGATTCTCACCTGCTACGTCAACGGCCGCAAACGTTTCAAAGCCATACCGCTCGATGAGGATGCGGCCCGGCCGCCGCGCATCGACGACGGCAAACCGGCGCAGCGATACGGATTCGGCAACCGCCGGGACGATCGCATCCATTGATTGCCGCGAACGTCGGTCAGGGTCCGTGGAGCTGCGGGCCGAACCTGCGATGAGGACGGCGGTTCGGCTGCCGGACGGACGGCTGCCGCGCAGAAGCGGAAGACCTGCGGGTCAAGGATGGCCCTCGCACGAATGTCCCCTGAGGGACGGAGACGATACCTGTGTCCACCATTTCCACAAGTACCGGCCTGGTTTCGGGATTCCCGATTGAGGAATTCGTCTCGGCCATGATGGCGATCGAGAAGAGGCCGATCACGCTGCTCGAAAACCGCGTGGCGAAACTGGGCGGTCAGCGAACCGCTTTCCTGCAGATCGAAGCGCAATTGCTCGCGATACGCAACGCGGCGGTTCGATTCAGTTCGGCTTCGTTCTTCAGAGCCGCGTCAGCAATGAGCTCCGACGATACGGCCCTGCTCGCCACGGCAAGCTCCGGGGCGGCGGCGGGACAATACACTTTCACCGTCAAGAACCTCGCCGCGTCTCACCAGTTGATCACCTCGGGATTCGCCTCGCGCGACGCAACGCCCGTCGGTGCGGGCGCCTTTACGCTCGAATCCGCCGCCGGCACCGTCAATCAGTCGACGCAGTTGGGCCACCTCAACGCCGGCAGCGGCGTGCGGGCCGGGCGCATTGTCATCACCGATCGAACCGGCGGTAAGGCAACCATCGACCTGCGGACGGCGCTGACCGTTGACGATGTCGTGTCGGCGATCAACAGCCAGACGAACGCGGCGGTGCGGGCAAGCATCGACGGCGATCGGCTCATCATCGAAGACGAAACCGGCGCGACGACCGGTCAGTTGCGCATTGAAGAATACGCGGGCGGCACGACGGCGGCGGATCTCGGCATCCTCGGCGCGTCAGGCACCGGCGTCATCACGGGCGACGATCTGGTGGCGATCGCGGAGGATACGCGGCTGTCCACACTGAACGACGGCAATGGTGTGCGCAGCGTCAGCAGCCTGAATGACTTCTCCATCTCACTGGCAGACGGTACCGAGCTGGCGTTCGATCTTTCGGCTTACCTGAAGGAAGACACGTCGCTGTCGGTGCTGAACAACGGCGCCGGCGTACCCGACGGCCTGATCAAGTTCACCAACAGCGACGGCGTCGAGAGCATCGTCGATTTGACCGGAGCCGAGACGATCGGCGACGTGATGGAGGCGATCGAAACGCAGGCGGTCGGGTTTGACGTGACGCTGAGCCGCTCGCGACTGCTGATCAACGACACGACCGACGGCGATGAAACGACGACGATCGAAGACATCAACGACGGCACGACCGCGGAAGCGCTGGGCATCGCCAAGTCCACGACGTCGGACACGCTCAAGGGCGACGACATCTTCTTCGTCCGCACGATCGGCGACGTGGTCCGCGTCATCAATGCGAATCCCGACAACGACGACGGCGCCGGCGGCGACAAGCTCACCGCCGCCGTATCCGCCGACGGCAAGGGCATCACGCTGTCGGATCACACCAGCGGCAGCGGCGCGTTCGAAGTAACGGCGCTGAACGGTTCAAATGCGGCGGACGACCTCGGCATTCTCGCTGCCGGCTCCGGCGGAACCATCGAATCAAGGCGGCTCGTGTCGAGCCTGAGCTCGGTGCTCCTGCGCTCGCTGAACGGCGGGCAGGGTGTCGAACTGGGCGAAGTCTCGCTGACGGATCGTGCGGGCGCGACGGCGATTGTAGATCTCAGCGGCGCGAGCTCGTTGCGCGACGTCATCGACGCCATAAACGCCGCCTCGACGCAGATCACGGCGAGGATTTCGTCCTCCGGTCTCGGGATCGAACTGGAAGACACCAGCGGGCAGTTCGGCGACCTGGTTATTGAGGATCTGAGCGGTTCGGCGGCGGCCGACCTCGGCATCGCCTTCAACGGCGCGTCCGGCACCGTCTCCGGCGGCAACCTTCAGCGGCAGTACGTCTCCGAGGCGACGCAGATCAGCGACTTCAACGGCGGCGTGCCGGTCGGCAAGTTCCGCATTACTGACAGCAACGGAACGACGGCCGTTGTCGATCTGACGCAGGGCGATGAAAAGACCCTCGGCGATGTCATCAATGAGATCAATTCGCGCGGGCTGGCGATCAATGCGCGGATCAACGACACCGGCGACGGCCTTCTGATCGAAGACACCGGCAACGGCACACGCGCGATCAAGATCGAAGAAGTCAGCGGGGCGACGGCCAAGGCGCTGGGCATCCTCGGCGAAGCCGACGAACCGGGCGCGTCCATCGACGGCTCGCTCGAAACCCGCATCGTCGTCGGCGGGAACGACACGCTCGACGACGTGCTCGACAAGATCAAGGAGAGCGGCGCGAACGTCAGCGCCGCCATCATCAACGACGGATCGGGTACGCGCCCGTACCGCCTCAGTATCACCAGTTCTGCCAGTGGCCTGATGGGCCGGCTCGCCATCGACTCCGGCACGACTGGGCTGAACTTCGAGACGCTTGTCGAGGCGCAGGACGCGACCGTCCTGTTCGGCCCGCCGAACGCCGAAGCACCGATTGTCTTGCGCAGTTCGAGCAACACACTCAACGACGCCGTGGCCGGCGTTCGTCTCGAACTAGTCGACGTGAGCGACGACCCCATAACCGTCACGGTCAAGAGGGATCTGGACTCCATCAAGGACGACATCGCCTCGTTCGTGACGGCGTTCAATTCGGCGATCAGCACGCTGGATCAGGCGACAAGCTATGACCCGGAGACCGAGGCGCGCGGCATTCTCCAGGCCGATTCGACGGCGAATCGCATCCGAACGTCGCTGTTCAATCTCGTGAACAAGACTGTCTCCGAAGTGCCGGCCGCGTACAGTCGTCTCAGCAGCGTCGGCATCTCGCTGGAAAGCGGCGGCACGCTCAAATTCGACCAGGAGAAGTTCCTCAAAGCCATGGAGGAAGATCCTGACGCCGTGGCAGAGCTGTTCACCACCGAGGACGTCGGCTTCGGCGCACTGATACAGGATGAGATCGACCGCTTCACGGACGATGACAGCGGCGTGATTTCGCTGCGCGAGGAGGCGCTGATCCAGAGCGAAGATCTGCTCAACGATCGGATCGACGCCCTCAACGAACTGCTGGTGCGCAAGCAGGAGCGGATGTACGAGGAGTTCATCGCGATGGAGACGGCCATCGCCCAGCTTCAATCACAGGAAACGGCGCTGAGCGGTTTGAGCTCGTTGCTGTCGAGTCTCAACGCCGGGGCGTAGCCCTGTTACAGGACGTTGGACCGCGCGGCGCGAAGATCGGACCTTTCTACTTACGTCGGCCCCATGATGTACCGATGCGTAGGGTAGCAGGCGAGGGGACGCTTGCAGGCAATCACTGAAACCACGGATCTCGTAATACGATGACGCACGACGCATCCGGTGAGTATCTCAAGAACGCGGTCATGACCGCGACGCCCGAGCAGCTTCAATTGATGCTGTATGACGGAGCGATCCGGTTCGCCCGCCAGGCCAAGGACGCGCTGGCGAGGCGGGACCTGGAAACGAGTTGCGACAAGCTCCTGCGTGCCCAGCGCATCATCGCTGAGATGCAGAACGGTCTGCGCCACGACGTCAATCCGACGCTGTGCTCGCAGATGGCCGGTCTCTACGGTTTCATCCACGATCGTCTCGTGCACGCGAACATGAAGCAGAGCCCCGAGGCGATCGACGAAGCGCTCACGATCCTCGAACACCAGCGGGAAACGTGGGTCATGCTCCTCGAGAAGCTCAAGAGCGAGCAGGCCGAATCGTCCGCGGATGGGGAGCAACATCAGCCGTCCGCCGGGCCGAAGCAGCAGCCGAGCGCGCCCAAACCTCAGGCGCCCGCGGCGGAAAACACCGTCGGCGGCTGTCTCAGCGTCGAAGGGTGAATTTAATCCCCCAATCCTGTCGCCCCAATTCCGGGGCTGGCTCCATCAGCGACAAATCACGATGCAAGCGGCCTGTCCTGCGGCGATGTTATCTGGCGTTACCGCCTCTCCAATCCGATAATAGGGCGGGAGCGGGTACGATGACCCGGAGACGGGCGAACCCGGCCCACGCGCTGCTCGTAGCGCCCCTTGTCGAGTAGGCAAAACCGGAAACTCTCGGAAGGCAGAATTCATGATTTCGCTGCGTAGTCGATGGCTGTTGGTGATGTTTGCGGTGGCTGCGGGCCTTTTTGCGTGTTCGCAGCAGGCCGCGGCCCAGATCCCGGGATACGATGACGACACGGACGTGCGAACGCCCGAGGAACTGATCGAAGGCGCCATCGAGAATATCGAAAAAGGCGAATACACCGAGGCCGACGCCGCCATCCGTCGTGCCAGAGCGCTTGAGCCGAACTTTGCCAAGGTCCAGTTGGCCGAAGGCCTGCTGCTGGTTGAGACCGGCGCGTTTCTGCAGGCGGTCAGTAAGTTCCAGGCATACAACGAATCTGAGGCAGGTCGCCAGGATCACCGCGGTTTCGCCGCGCTGGGCGACATCTGGATGGAGTCCCGCAATTATCGCGGCGCCATTCGTCCGCTTGAAGTGGCCCGATCATTGACGCCGCCCGACGAAGACGGCGGCAAAACAAAACAGGCCAAGGTCACGATGGACCTCGCGTATGCGTATCTCGGCCTCGATCGTCGCAAAGAGGCGATGGACATGGCCAAGCAGGCGGAGCTGCTGGCGCCGCGCGACGCGAGTGTTCAGTTGCGGCTGGCCCAGCTCGCGGCCCGCTCCAACGACGCGACGGTCAGTGAGACCGCACTGGGCCGTGCGATCACTTTGCTCAGGGCGGAGATCGCGGCCGATCCCTTCGACAAGGAAGCACACACCGAACTGAAGGATGCCTACGATCTGCTGATGCGCATCAAGATGGTTGATGTTCGCGCCAAGCCCGATGACAGTGAGCCCTACTTCGCCATTGCCGAGCTTGCCAAAGAGACGACGAACATTGACATGCGGATCAACCTGCTCAAGGCGCGCGAATGGGCGATGGAGGCGGCCAAGAAGGACGAAAGAAACCCGCAGTACAGCCTCTTCCTCGCCCGCCTCGAAATGCGGCTGGAGGCATTCTCGGATGCCAAGGCGCGAGTTCAGGACGTGCTGGCCCGCGACGAGTCGAACAAGGAGGCCGCGCAACTCTTGCAGGAGATCGACGCGGCGATCACTGCCCGGGCCGCGAGCCGGACTTCCGAAACCACTTCCTGAGGCTGCTAACGCGGCACCTTCCAGTGCAGCCGGTGTGACACTCAAATCGCCCACTCACCCCTCGGCATTTTCTGCGCACCCGTCGGCATAAACCGCGCGGTCTCACGCATCCGGCCGATGTCGCAACGCATTCTGCATCATGGGTTTACGTGTTCGCGAAACCGCGTCAACACTCAAGTCGACCTTCCCCGAACGTCGATAGATTGACGGCGGTTTATCGGACAGCAAACGCAGAAGAAACGCCGCGAGTTAACTGATTACCGGAGCATGGTGAGCCGATAGTCCGTTTGGTGGAACGCAGGCGGCGGCGACTGTCTCGCGTGCGTCCGGAAAACCGTGGCGAACTCGCTTGGAGTTTGATGTTCATGTCCCTTCGATTCGCAAGAGTGTGCTACGCGGCGTCGGTTCTGCTGGTGATTGTCGGCGCGGCTTGTGTGCAACAGCAGCCGGTCGCGCCCAGGCAGGCGAGTGCCGAGCAGACCGACCCGGCGGCGGAAGCGCCGCTGACGCCTTCGCCCGAGCAGACGGCGCGGGCGGATTTTGCGATGCAGCGCGATCTGCATCTCTTCGGGCAGGGCGATCTCTCCCAGGGGGTTTCGTTTGAAGGCCGCGCCGCGACCGATATTCAGCAGCACACGGCCCCGGCCGAGGGCGCCGACTTCGATCCCGACATCGATCCGACCGGCACGCGATTTGTCTTCGCCTCGACGCGGCATTCGCCGCACAGCCACCTGTACACGAAGTCGGTCGGCGGCGCCGTCATCACGCAGATCACCGACGGCGCAGCCAATGACGCACAGCCGCAGTATTCACCCGACGGCGGACGCTTCGCCTTTGTGAGCGATCGCGGCGGTTCGTGGGATGTCTGGATCAT
>NPIF01002036.1_pt4 | contig 21890 bp, 20 predicted proteins | sample 8637461 | NCBI WGS metagenome assembly NPIF01 (sample SAMN07420641, study PRJNA396082) | bioreactor metagenome | isolation source: sample BR12 brine-fed electro-methanogenic bioreactor BR | place: Japan: Kochi | collected 2016-12-09
GAAGTTGTTCCGTAATTATTTCGCCATGGTCTGGTATCCCCTCGCCTTCTGGATCATCAATTGGCTGACCAGCGTAACGGCGCTGCCTGCGGCCCTGCTGCGGCCCCGCGGCCAGAGAGCCCGCTGGGTCACCCTGGACCGAGGCGTGACCGCCGATGAGGTCGGTGAAGGAGACTCCCTGTGAATTCGTTACTCATCGAGCACCCGGAAAAACAGTCCTCCTCACAGCGCTGGGGATATCGGTTTCTGACCCTGAGTCTGTGGGCCCTGTTCGCCTATTTCTTTCGGCCTGTGCTTACCCTGGCGGTCTGGCTGTTGGGGTACCGTCGATTTCAGGAAGTGATGATCGGGGCCCATGGCTGGGAAGATCTGGTCCGCCTGCTGCTGGCCTACAGTCTTGTCATATTCGGCATGGGCCTGTTGATTGTGGGCTGGAGCCTCTATAACCTGCTTCGTTACGGTCATCACGAAAAACGACGTAATCCGCCGCGGCCGGTTACGGTGGAAATGCTGGCCGAATACTACGGCATCGATGCGGGTCGGGTGCAGCAATTGCAGAAAGCCCGCCGGGTCACACTGGATTTCGATGGGGAAGGACGCATCGTATCCGGTCACGGTTCTTTCTCTGTGACTCCTCCACACTCTTCGCCTGACGACCGTTCTCCGAGGGAGGCTTTCCTTAATGAATAACCCTTGGACGCGGTTTCGCCTATAGAGCGATCGCTTTTCCCCTTTGAGCAGATCAGTCGCTATTTAATACACCACACAACGTCCTTGACACCCCGCCCTCCAATGCGTTATATCCATTAAGTAATATCGACGCAATGACCAACCACCACCAATCCCTGTTCCAGACAGCACGCCGGGTCGGTCCTTTTAGGCCTCTTCCCCGTTCAAAGGATCCTGCGCAGATCCCCATCGCACAGAACCGCTTCTTTTGGGTCCCGCAGCCAGGCTTCGCTCGCGGAACGAATCAGTCCGGTTCTGCATGACAACGAGATATCATCCTATGATCCCTGAAGAGATCGAGCCATCTCCGAGAAGCAATTTTTCTATCCGTCCCCTTTTCTCCGGCAGTCCCACCTTCTACCTGACTTTTTTTTCCAGTACCCTGGTGCTGCTGTTCATCGCCGTTCCCCTGCTGCAGATGCTTGTCCAACCCTCTCCTGCGTCCCTCTGGAAAACCATACGTGATCCCGAGGTGTTGTCCTCCCTCTGGCTTTCGATATATACCGCAGCGGTGGCAGCCTTTATTTCTTTCGTGTTTGGCACCCCCCTTGCCTATCTGTTGGCGCGCAAGGATTTTTTTGGTAAAAAACTGGTAGAAAGTATCATCGATCTTCCCATCGTGATCCCTCACCCGGTGGTTGGCATCGCCTTACTCGGTCTGCTCGGACGGGGAACTCCCCTCGGTCAGCTCCTTGGAAATCTGGGCATGCGCATCATGGGCAGTGTCACCGGCATAATTGTGGTACTGACGTTTGTGGGTCTGCCCTTCTACATTAATGCTGCAAAATCAGGTTTCGAGAGCGTGCCCCGGCGTCTGGAAAAGGTCTCCCGAAGCCTGGGAGCTGGGCCGACCGCCACCTTTTTTCGTGTCACCTTCCCGCTCAGTTGGCGATTTATGCTCAGCGGCATCATCATGTGCGCTGCAAGAGCGGTCAGCGAATTCGGAGCGGTGGTGATTGTGGCTTACCACCCGATGATCGCTCCGGTGTTGATGTACGAGCGCTTTACCGCCTATGGCTTGGCCTATTCCCAGCCCGTGGGGGTGTGGCTGATCCTGGTTTGCCTTTCGCTGTTTCTGGCCTTGCGGCTACTCTCCTTTCCGGCAAACGATGAGGACCGATGATCGAACTCCATCATTTATCCGTCACTCTGCCGGGGTTTCGACTCCGCGATGTGTCCCTGTGCGTGGCGGCGGGGGAATTCTTCGTCCTACTGGGTCCGACCGGTTCTGGCAAAACCGTAATTCTCGAATCGATTGCCGGCCTGGTTCCGATCCGTAGCGGCCTGATCCGCATTGAAGGACAGGAGGTGACGCACCTGCCACCCGAACAACGCCGTATCGGCATGGTCTATCAAGACAACAGCCTGTTCCCCCATCTGACAGTCATGGAGAACATCTGTTACGGTTTGCGTTACTTAAACCAGGACCTTCGCCAAGCCCGGCAACGGGTCTCCCATCTGGTAAAGCTCCTCGACCTGCAGACTATCGTAAACCGCCGTCCTCTCAACCTGAGCGGCGGAGAAAAACAACGAGTCTGTCTGGCGCGGGCCCTGAGCACCGAACCTTCGGTATTGCTTCTCGACGAACCCCTCTCCGCGCTGGATCCCAATTTTCGCGAAGAGATCCGTAACCTTCTTAAAAAGCTGCACAACGAACTCGGCATCACCTTTTTGATGGTGACCCACGATTTCAGTGAAGCTCTCACTCTGGCTGATCGAATCGGCGTCATCCAAAAAGGAACCATGGAACAGATCGGTCGGGCCGAAGAAATCTTTCGGCATCCCGCCAACCCCTTCGTAGCTGAATTTGTGGGGATGAAAAACTTTTTCCCCGGTTGTGTTTCCGGCGACACCTTTGTCTTCAGCGGATTGAGTTTTCCCCTCGCGGAACCGGGCCTGTCGGACAAACGCCTGTTGGCCCTGCGTCCGGAAGACATTCTTCTGCACCGAGAATCCGGATTTGAGCACAGTCACGTGCAGTACCGAGGGTTCATTGAGCAGATACAACCGGTAGGATTGTGGTACGAGATTCGGGTACGCTGCGGCGATGCAGGATTTCACACGGTACTGGATCGCAAGACCCTGCTCTCTCAGCAGTACCGGGAAGGGGATGGGGTTTATCTCGGTTTTGACGCCGGGGCAGCGCGATTATTTTAAGGTCCCGATTCCCTGCTTGAAACCTTGGCTTCTCCGATTGGGGAGATGGACCGTCGCGGGGAACAGTATCTTGCAAACAGAGGAGGGTGTTATGTTTAAAGAGCCTGGGATATGGCTTAGAATAGGCGGATTTCTGCTGGCCGGTCTGTTTCTGGCGGGGGGAGTTCAAGCTAGCCCTACGGCAAAGCTGATCATCTTTCATGCCGGCAGCCTGACGGTGCCCTTCGCAGCCATGGAAAAAGAATTCGAGGCCCGTTATCCGGATATCGACGTACAGCGTGAGGCCGGCGGCAGCACCCGCATGGCCCGGCTGATTACCGAAGTCGGCAAGCCGGCCGACATAATGGCTTCAGCGGATTTCCAGGTCATCGATCAGGGCATGATACCGGAACATGCGGATTTCAACATTCGCTTTGCCACCAACGAGCTGGTATTAATCTATTCGAAACACAGTAAATATGCTGACCAGATCAACAGCGACAACTGGTTCGAGATTCTCGGTCGTCCCGGAGTAGAATGGGGACATGCCGATCCCAACGTCGATCCCGGCGGCTACCGCAGCCTGATGGTGATCCAACTGGCGGAGAAGTATTATCAGCTCCCCGGCTTATATTCAAAACTTCTGGCCCACCGACCCAAAGAAAATCTCCGGGACAAATCCGCCAGTCTGACCTTCATGGTACAAAACGGTGACCTGGACTACGCCTGGACTTACCGCTCCCTGGCCATACAGCACAATTTAAGTTATGTCAGCCTTGATGACCATATCAATCTGGCCAATGTGGCTCACGACGCCTTCTACCAGCAGGCCCGGGTGCGGGTTTCCGGGGAAAAACCAGGCACCTTTATCGACCGCATCGGCCGGTTTGTCGCCTACGGCATCACCACGACCAAAAATGCGCCCAATCCAGAAGCTGCGGAAATTTTTCTCGCCTACCTCCTTGATCCGGAGGGGGGGCAGAAAATTCTTCGGCAACACGGACAACCTCCCTTCGATCCGCCTTTTGTCCCGACCCGGGCCATGCATGAAAAACTGCCTGAAAAGATCGTTGATATGGTGACGGTGGCGAATTAAAGAATAAGTTAGAAACGGTCACCCGGCAAACCTGACGCCGTAAACAGCTATGACAAAGGGCCTTCCGATCCATGGAAGGCCCTTTTGTGTGTTTCAGGAAGTTTGGTGTATGTGCTTTTTTTATTTCAGAGGGATTTTTTTTAGTTTTTGGGAATTCCTGTCGCTTCAAAGCCATAGTCACGCAAAATTGTTTGACCTGCAGGGGACACAATGTACATAGCCAAACGCCAGGCTTCCTCTGACGATTTGTCATGAACGATTAAACCGTAATCGGCCCCCACAGATAAGTTTTCCGGAACCTTGACGATCTTGAGGGCCTGTACTTCTCTCTGCGCCAACACCGCGTTGGTGCAGTAAGTGAGAAATACGTCCGCCTGTTGCTCGCCCATAACCCACCCATAGGGGTTCCTTCCTTCAGGGGCCTTGGCGCTGTCCGGGCCTCCGGTCAGCTGAAGTGCTTTGCTGGAAAGAGTGGTGTAGCTCCCGGCTTTTATGGTATCGGCCTTGGCAAAAAGCTCCCAAGCGTAGTCCCCGCTCGGATCGGCTTTCGGTGTCGAGGTGCCTACGCGAATTTTCTTGCTCAAAAGGGTATTCAGAAAATTATTGGCGTTCAGCGGGACGCCGGGCTGTGCCAGAGCACACAGTTGATTGCGGGTAAACAAAACCACCGGGCCGCCCCAGCCGTCTGCGGCAAGTTTAGCGGGATGCGCCATATTGGCCGAAGCGAAGACATCCACCTTGTCACCGTCTTCAATAGCTTTTCTTAAAAGGCCGCTGGGGCCGAATTTTGTGGTCACCTTGGTCCCATACGCTTTTTCATAGGAAGCCACCACATCACTTAGTGCAGCCTTCAAACTACCCGCAGCATAAAGATTTAAGGAATCGGCCGATGCCGACAGGGGCATGAAAAGAACAAGCAGAGCAACCAAGACCACATAATTACGAACGATTTTCATAGTAACTCCTTTTCTTTTTGTATTCCGACAAGACAATGCCCATCATTGCTGCCGATAAATTAAGAGCGTCAAGCAGAATCTCCGGAAATTGAAATTTGCCTGACGCTGGTCTCCTGTGTCCCTTGGTGAAAGCGCCGCCGCTGCCAAAGATAAACGGGCAGTCCGCTCAAGGTCATAAGCATCCCAAACAGAGCCGGTCCGGGCCGGTCCAGAATGATCTGTACCAGAATCAGTCCATAGCCTCCTACGAATAGCAGTGGTACCAAGGGGTAGCCCCAGGCTCGATACAGTCGTGGCTGTTCCGGCCTCCGGAAACGCAACAGGAAAAGAGCCAGTCCGCATGCCAGACAGGACAAAACCATAACGGACACCACATAGCTGAGCAATTGTTCGAAGGTCCCCAGGAACAGCATCCCGATCGCCAGAAATGCCTGGCAAGCCAAAGCGGCAGTTGGAGTGCAATAACTCGGGTGCAGTTTGCCGAGACGGCGGGAGAGCAACCCATCCCGCCCCATGGCATAGGCCACCCGGGAGCCGGTCATGACCGTCGCGTTGATGCCGGCGGCAATGGCCAGTATAATGGGCAGAGAAACCCAGCGCGCTACACCCGGGCCATACAGGGACTGCAACGCCACCTGAGCGACATTGGTTACCCCGGATAGAGCTGATAACGGCACAGCCGCCACATAGACCAGGTTGATCAACAGATAAATAATAGTCACGGCCAGGGTGCCGAGAATCAGGGCTCGCGGCAGGTTGCGTCTGGGGTTGCTGATTTCGCCGCCCACGTAGGCTGCAGCGAACCAGCCGCTGTAGGTGAACAACACCGCGATCATGGGAGCGCCGAACAACCGGGGCCAGGATACGGACCCGGAACCGACCGGACTGAGCAGGCCCCAATCCGCCTCCGACGCCATGATTCCGGCCACAATCAGCAAGCCGAGCAGCCCCAAAGTTCCCAGCGCAAAGAGATTCTGAGTGGTGCCTCCGGGACGAATGCCCAGCCAGTTAATCGCCGTAAACACAAGGATCATCACCCCGCCCAGCATCGCCACCGAAAAACCGTCGAACAGAGGCAGCGAAGCCATTAGATAGCTGGCCAGGGCGATGGACAGAGCCGCTATGGACCCGGGGTTGATAATCCAGAAAGCGACCCACCCCAGAAGAAAACCGGCCCAGGGGCCGAAGGCTTCTTTCAGAAATTGATAGTCGCCTCCGGAGCGGGGAAACATGACAGCCAGTTCGGCGTAGGTCAGCGCACCGCAGAGGGACAGCAGGCCACCGATCACCCAGATACCCAGAAAAAACCAGGGATGGGGCAGTTCGCCTGCCAGAAACCCGCTGGTGGTGAAGATCCCGGCGCCGATGACATTCCCTATGATGAGCAGAATGGCATCGGCCAGGGTCAAATGGCGGTTCAATCGCATTCGACGGGGTTCCCTGCCCCCAGCCGCGGCCCGATATAGATAAGACCCAGATTTTTCCCCGAATGCGCCTTCACCTGGTTCAGAGCTTCTTGCAACGTCGTATGCACCAGTGTTTCGGAACCTGCGATGCCGGCAGCATACACCAGGGCCATCGGGGTATTCTGGTCATAGTGCTGTTTAAGTAACGGTTCCAGTTCCTCGAATTGGCGCATGGCCAAAAACAAAGCGATGGTCTCGCCATTGGCCACCGCCGAACGTAACAGTGCCGGATTCTGGCGCAACCCTTCGGGACCGGAGATAATCATGGAACCGGTACCGCTGATGTCCCGGTTGATAACGGCGTTGGCGGCGTTGAAAGAACTCATGGCCGGGATGGTAACGATCTGCTCTTCTTCAAAATACTGCCGCACCCAGCGACTGCTGCCATAGATCATGGGATCGCCCCAGTCCATAAAAGCAACGCTTTGACCGGCATCAAGAGCCGTCTTCAGTTTCTGAACTTTACCATGGCGCATTTTCGAGACCATCTCGTCCAGTTGCGTTTCGGAGAGCTCCGGTTGTTTTCGGCGATTAACACCCCGAATCAGTGGCAGAGGATCAAACAGATTTTCCTTGCCGGTCAGATAATGGCCGAAGCGTTTAACAATATCCGCTGGAGCCACCATGACGTCGGCACGAGCCAAGGCCGAGAGGGCTTCCAGCGTGATCAGATCGGTATCTCCGGGACCGACGCCGATAATGTACAGTTTGCCCGGCTGTGAGAGATCAACCACCTCAATCCGGCTGATGGCCTGTACATCCCGGTCATCGGTCAATGTCTCGGGAACGATCATGGTGAATTTCCCTCCGCGACCGGTAAAAGATTCACCATTTTTGGAGCTGGCGACGATAATCCGCCGGCCTGAAGGGGACAGGAACAGTTCCCCCAGTGCGACCAGGGCCCGATATCCGTCGGGAGCCGAAATCAGAACCGCCTTGTTCAGGTTCGGTGTCACTCCGGCTTTTTCCAGCAAGTGAACCAGAGGAACCCCTCGATAGCGATGCAATCCCTGAAAACCGCGCCCACCCCCGAAAACCTTTTTGGTCACCTCGATTTGCGGGTAACGCTTCAGATCTTTCAGTTCAAGGGGGTTGGCAACGGCCCCGTCAATCCGAAACGAATCGGCCTGAGGAGGGGCAGAACGGTCCGTGCGGATATCGGGATAAAGATCGACCACCTCGATACTGACCACCTCTTCAAGATACCGGTCGGTATAAAAATCAGCGGTCAACAACAGCTTAGGCAATCCGACCCGCCGTTCAAAGATCGTCAATTGCGATTCATCGTCGGGATGTCGTGGGATGACCGGTTCGGCACTATAAGCGATCGTCACTTCGGCGGGGTTACTGTAATAGACTTCCGCCCAGGATAGCGTCACCCCCCGGCCCTGACGATCCCGCACCCGGATGCCCACATCGGTAAGTTTAGGGAAATCTGAAGCTTCTTTCTGGATATGGGCCTGATCCAGTAGGGTGCGCAGAGGCACGGCCCGGTGCCGGAATACCCCGTTAAAATTGCCCTGCCGATCAACTTCATTGGCTTGTACCGTGACCGCCTGCATCTGCCGCAGATCTTCCAGGGTCAGACGCTGGGGGCTCTTGACGATGCCGCTGATGGTAATCACCGACGGCGCAGCAGGCTTTTTTGCAGCCGCCCAGAGGGGCGACACCAGCAGCAGGCCGCTCAATAATATCGATGTAATCAAGGACCATCTTGTCATTTTTGTCTCCTGTAACTAATTACACTCGCCGAAGCGCACGTTCAGTCGTGGCCCCATATAGATCAACCCGAGAAACTTTTCAGGCTCGGCTTCCAACCGGGAGACAGCTTCCTGCAAGTTGGTGCGGATCAGACGCTCGCTACTGGCGATGCCGGCGCTGTAGACCAGATTGACCGGGGTTTCATCTGGGTAATGGTTGTCGAACAGGGGCTTCAACTCCTTGAATTCCTTTAGCCCCATAAAAATTGCCAGGGTATCGCCACTTTTAGCCAGTTCAGTCAGCAATTGAGGGTTTTCTTTCAGGCCACTGGGCACGGTGATAACCACCGAACCACCGGCGCCAACATCCCGCTGAATCATAGCATTGGCTGCATTAAAAGCGCTCAGGGCAGGAATGGTTTCCAGTTGGCCATCGTCGAAAAAGGCCCGGATCCAACGGGTGCTGCCGTAGATCAGCGGATCTCCCCAATCGAGGAAGGCGACGTTTTTATGGGCGTCCAGCGCCTGGCGTATCTTGGCTACGCCGGCATCCCGTTCGCCGGTCAGGCGCACTTCAAGCTCCGCTTCACTGATATACGGGTGCGTTTTGCGGTAAACATGCTTGATGAGCTGTAAAGGGTCGAACAGATTCGGTTTGTTTCCAAGATAGGGAGCAAAGCGCTTGACAATATCCGCGGGTGCCACCAGTACGTCGGCCCGGGACAGGGCGTTAATCGCTTCCAGGGTAATCAGATCCGTATCCCCGGGGCCAATTCCGATGATGGAAATCTTCGGCACGGCCTTGAGGTCGATCACCTCGATGCGATCCACAGCCAGCACATCCCGATCATCCACCAACTCCTCGGGCACGATGATCCGATAGTTGCCGCCCCGTTGTCCTGCCAGAGACTTGCCATTGTCGCTCTCGGCAATCATGATGCGCTGGCCGCCAAAGGACTGAAACAGTTCGCCCATGGAAAACAGAGCGCGATAACCGTCGGGAGCGGAAATCAGGACCGCCATGGTCAAGTCTTTCTCGACCCCGGCCGCTTCCAGAACTTTGGCCAGGGACACCCCTTTATAGCGATGCAAACCATGATATCCCATATGGACTCCCACGACTTTTTTGGTCATCTCCATGCTCGGAAAGTCTTTAAAATCTTTAAATTTAAGCTCTTTTTTAACAGCACCGGTCACCAGGACTTCCTGAGTCTCCAGTTTGGCAGAACGATCCACCCTGAGCGGGGGGTAGAGATCGATCACCTCGATACGCGTCACATCTTCCAAACAGCGGTCGGTATAAAAGTCTTTACCCACAAGAAGTTTAGGTAGCCGGGCCGGGCGCTCGTACTGCTCGAGGGCCGATTTGTAGATTTCCGGGCCGTGGCAACCGAGGCAACGGGTTTCCGTCATCATCGGTTTTATTGAGTCCGCGGAAAAAGCGATTGCCACGTCTGCGGGGTTACTGTAGTAGACCTCTCCCCAGGAAAGAATCACCTGCTTGCCGGCAGCTCCGGTGACCCGAATGGCCAGATCGATCTCTTTTGTGAACGGCTGGTCCTGCTTGACGATACCAGCCATATCCAGAAGGGTACGCAGAGGTACGGCCTGATGCCGATAAACCCCTCGGAACTGCCGATCACGGTTCACTTCGTTGAGTTGAATTTCCACCGCCTGGAATTTGGCCAAATCCTCGACGGTCAACTGCAGAGGCCGTTTGACTTCACCGGAAATGGTCACTATGGGCTGGGAAATCGCATCCTCTCCTCCCATTGCGAAAGCGGAAGCGCAGAGCATCAGACAGGACACCAGCACACCAGACAGTCGAACGCATTGTTTCATCCTATTTTCCTCCGTTGCGAATCTTGCGGATTTGCGGAAAGTACCAGAGCATCAACAGACATAGCAGCGTATTGCCAAACAGGATCGGAAGCAGGCCCGGATCCTTTTTCAAGATGATTTCCAGGGGTGGCAAAGAGTCGACACCCGGCTTGCCGGCCATGCCGAGATGCAGGGTGTACCCCTGCCAGAAGATCGGTTTAAGAATGGCAATTTCACGCCGTTCCAGGTTGGCGCCGTCCTTCAATTCCAGGGTTGCCGTACACTGCTTCATAACCCCTTGCAGTGTCGGTTCCTGCCAATAGTCATAGTGCCGGTCAAGTAAGGTGTAGAAGCGACCGTCGACCACAACCTGCTCGCCGACAAGGGCCGGTATGCGTTGTTTAGTGCCTGAAAATTCGGTCAGGGCGTGGCCACCCACGATAAACAGAAAGCAGAAATGCATCATAGATGGGGCGAACAGCAGAAAAAAAATACTACGCCGATGGTGTGCACGGCGGCTCCAGAGGAAAACCACTCGCTCCAGAGTACAAGCCAGAGTATTGGCGAAAAGCAGAAACAGCAGAAGGAACAAGGTAATGAGCCACCAGCTATGACCGTCTCCCCGGGACACCAGCCACTCATGAAAAAGTCGAGTGTTCAATTCGCCGACTTCCGGGATGAATTTCGCATAAAAACTGCCCACAAACAGGTTAACAAAGAGCAGACCAAGCAGCCATAGCGTCAGTCGGATACCGGCCAGAATATTCCACAGGCTTTTAAGCATGGCCATCCCCCGTTGTTTTAGATTGGCGACAAGCATTTGGCTGGGCACCATGAACCTGCTCTTGAACAGAGGCCCGGGCGGTTCCTTTGCCGGAAACCTCAGCCGGATTGAGAGTAGTGAGATGGGCCGCCACTTGCAGGCCATAGGCCACCACCAGCACAACCAGCGCACCGCAAAAGGCCCAACGCGCTTTGGTCCGGGTTTTCAATGCCTGATCAAAGTGGATGTGCAGATAGCCGCAATACAGACACCAGATCGCCGCCGACTGGAGATGCCGTTCCCCCCAGTGAAAGGGGCTGGCCCAGCCAAGATAGCTCCACACCGCACCGACCACCTGAGCCAGGCTGTAGAGGATGAAACCCCAGATGGCCAGATAATCAAACAGCTTTGCCGCCCCACCGCGACGCAGGTACTGCCAGGCAAACCAGCCTCCGGTCAGGAAAAAGGCGATGGCCAGCATCTCGAGAAAGAAAAACATCGGCGCTGACCATGTGGCCGTAAAAGGACCGGGCGGTGGGATCTTCACCGGCAGAACCAGGGCAAAAAGCATCGAAAAGGCCACCAGCCAACTCAAGGAAGAAGCCTCTGGCTCCTTTCCCCGATGGCGAATAAACAGGGCCAGGGCCGCCAGACACCAAGGCAGGAAAATAGGTGCGTTAAAGACGCCATCCAGAGAAAAAAAACCCCAACGCCAACAGTTGCTGATAAGACTGGCCGTCTGCAGAACAAAACCGATCCCAAGCAATAGGCTGCTACAGCGATAGCGACTGAAAAGGTGAAAAAAAAGGCTGCCGGCATAGGTACCGGCAGCCACATTGAATAACAGGGTGGAGGGTTCTACGAACATGTGCAAATCCCGATGTGGAAGAAAGAACAGTTGGAAGTTACATCAGTAGGTAAAATTCAGTCCGGCAAGGAAATTGCGGCCGGGCATCAGTTCGTTTCCTTCTGTGTAATCACGATCAGTAAGATTGGTGAGTTCGACAAAGGCCTTTCCATTGACACCCCACAGCGCACCAAGGTCCTGCTCCAAGCGTGCATTCAGCAGCAGAAAGTCATCCCCCATGGTCCGTTCGTAGACACGGCGAGCGACTTCCACTTCTTCATACTGGCGAAAGGTGTAAGAGAGTTGCGCCGAGGCTGAAAGACCAAAGGGAAAGCGATAGCGGGTATCAAGATTGGCCCGATGACGTGGCCGTTCCAAGAGTTCTTTTCCAGTTTCTTCATCCTCAGTATTAAGGTAGGTATAATTGAGACCAACCCAGAAGTTATCTGTAAGGTCAGCCCCCACAGCGCACTCCACACCCAGAATGTTGGCATTGCCAACGTTGTAGTATACGTCGTCGTCAAAACCGTCAAGTTCGCCTTTTAAAATCAAGTCCTTGATATCGTTGTAGAAAATAGCAACGGAAGCATTTATTGCGTCGTCAAAGGCATGGGTCAGGCCGATTTCATAGGCGATGGTTTCCTGGGGATCGAGATCGGGGTTGCCCCCCGTCGATTCACTAAAAAGCTCTTTAAGATGGGGAAAGCGGATTTTTTTGCCCACGGATCCATGAAGCAGTGTCATTTCCGACAAAGTGACCACCACTCCGGCCTGAGGATTGATAGCATCGATGCTGTCAGGCACCGGCTGTCCCTGAGCTTCGCGGGGTTTAAAAAAGTCGTAGCTGGCACCAACCGTGAAGGCAAGCCATTCGTTGACCTTAATTTCGTCTTCCACGCCGAAAGAGTAGGTATCGGATTCGAACTCTCCGGCATCCTCCCAGGAACCTCCAGGCGCGAGAACCTCTTCTTGCTCGGTATTATCCCGCACAAAGCTGAACCCGGCCTTCAAAAAACTCCAGTCCCCGAAATTCATAAAGGCCTGGGTTTCCCCACCGATGGAATATCCATCATAGGTCGACAGATAGAACCAGGAGCGATCTGTCCATTCGGCATCGAGCAGCGTATCCTTGTGATCGACATAAAAAGCTCGAGCCTTGAGCCGCAAAAAGTCGTTGAAGCGATGTTCGCCTACCAGACTGAACTGCCACTGTTTCCACTCCTCAAAATACCAGGCATTGGAAGGAATTCCCTTTTCGTTATCCAGATAATCGAAGGTCAGATAAACTTGGGTATCGACGTTGGGTGCATAACCGATCTTGGCATTGATATTGTGCTGCAGATAGCCGCTGTCATCGCGCACACCTCCGTCGTCCTGGGTGTAAACACTGTATTTTTCGGCCCAGTAATCTTCGTCGTATTGGCCGGACAAACGCCAGCCATTGGAGTGGCGGTAAGTGTAACCCAACCTGTAATTGAAGGGGCCGGCGGGGGCACCAAAACTGAACCCGTAGCGCTCGGTACCATAGTCACCCCAGGCGGCGGTCACCGTTGCGCTGGGCTTGGCCCCTGCTTTTTTGGTGATGATATTAATTACGCCACCCATGGTGTTAGACCCGTAAAGAACCGATGAGGCACCCTTGGTCACCGTAATCTTGGCAATGTTGTCAATTGGAATCTGATCAAGATCGAGGCTTCGGAAATACTGTTCGTAGACCGGTACACCGTCAATCAGCACTTTAACGTCGCTCTGCTCAAAACCGCGAATCTTGACATAACTCTGTGCCTTGCCACCTTTCTGAACGTCCACGCCAGGCAATTGTTCCAAAGCCTCGGCCACGGTTTGGGCGCCCCGCTGTTTGATGTCTTCGGCAGATACCTCGGTTACCGTGGTCGCCAGATTAACCACTTGCTGGTCGCCGGTGACAATCACCTCTCCAAGAGAAAAGGTCTCGTCTGCTGCCAAAACAGGCATCCCCGGCAACAGGGCCACCAAGCTCAACCAAAACAACGATCTCACCCATTTTCCGTCCATAATTCATCCCCCTAAATAAAAATTAACTCCCAACCTCACAAAACCAAAAAAACAATAAAAAAGCGCTGACGGGTCTCCCACGCCAGCGCATTATTCAACTCATGAATACGCTTTCGAAGGCCGACCCCTTTCCAAGTTCGGGAGGCGCCCCCGTTTCCGGAGACACCCATCGTTTAAAGCGGCGTAGCAAAGACCTTAGCCGGCATTAAATCGGAGTGGACTATGTATGTTGGTGGCCCTTCAGGCCATTTAAAATCTAATTAGATTTATCGTTGTATAGCAAATGGAATAACGCATTGCAAGAAAAATTTCCCCCCTCGGGAAAATTCCCGGGAAGTGTCTCTACCGGATCCTGAAATGGAGCGAGACGGTCAAAGGTTCAGAGGGCATCTGTTCGGTAGCCCCAGGAAAAGATGGGTAGGGAGCGGCCCGCCGAACGGCCCTCACCGCCTCTCTGTCCAGCAGACCAGAGCCGGATCCTTTCACCACCTGCGGTTCTGCCAGCAGGCGGCCCTCGACGCTGAGTCGGAATGAAACCAACACGACCCCCTGAGTACGACGCTGTTCAGCCAGCTTCGGGTAGCGTTTAGCCGCCTCGATACGCGCCCGGATAGACGCCAGATAGGCATCGATTGCCGGACCGGCTGCCCTCTGCCCGCTGCTACCGGCCGTCACCGCGCTGTTGTCGATCGGCGGCCCTTGAGCGCCCTCTGGAACCCCCTTAGGCGTTGCTGCTGTCGCGGGATTCTCGGTGTCGGTGTCTGCGACTGGCATCGAACTGGCCTGATCCGATATCGGATTGGGTTCAGGGATCGGGTCAGGCACGGGTTCGGGTTTCGGTACCGGTTCGGGTTTCGGTACCGGTTCGGGTTTCGGTACCGGTTCGGGTTTCGGTACTGGTTGGGGTTTCGGTACTGGTTGGGGCTTAGGCGCAGGTTCAGGCTGGGGAGCCGGTTGCGGCGAACCGGCGGCAGGAGCGGCAGGCTCAGGTTGTTTGTGCGGGCCTGAAGACGCCATGAACTGTTCAAGGTCCACTTCGATGCGGCGAACGATACGGTCTGGGCGATCCAGCATGCCGCCCAGCATCAGCACCAGAACACCGTGCAGAAGCAGAGAAGCGGACCACAGAAGCAGGTCGTGACGAACGCTCATATTCCCTGTCCACCCTGTTCCGTCGCCACTACGATTCGCTCGGCACCGGCTATTTTCGCCTGCTCCATGACCTCCACCGCCCCTTGCAACGACACCCGCTGATCACCGCGCAATACGACCGTAGTGTCCGGGACGATCAACTCTCGCAACCGAGGTGCCAGTTCAGCCGCGGGCAACAGCTGACCCTTGAGATGGACCATTCCATCTGCCGTCAGAACAACCGTCACCTCGTCCGGCTGGCGATCAGTGGCGCTGGACGCCGTGGGCAACTGCACACCGAGGCCATCTTCTTCAATGAACTGAGTCGTCAGCATGAAGAATATCAACAACAGAAACACGATATCGATAAGAGGAGTCAGATTGAGAATGGTTCCCTGCGAGCGGACCGGAATATCCATCAGCCAGCCTCCCGCGAATCTCCAGCCGGTTTGCCGACCGCTGCCAGTCTGGGGGCACCCGGAGCGCTAAGGCAGCCGGCATCTTCCAGAGCATCCAGCAATGAACAACTCTGCTCTTTGAGTTCATCGGCCGCTTTATGCACTTTTCCTTGCAGAAAATTGTGTAAAACCATGGCGGGAATCGCCACCCCAAGCCCCAGAGCGGTGGTCATCATGGCCTCCCAGATTCCTCCTGCCAGAACCGAGGCGTCGACCTTGCCCCCAAGATTCTGGATCGTCTGGAAAGCCTTGATCATGCCCGTAACTGTACCGAACAGCCCCAACAGGGGAGCGACATTGCTGATCAGAAACAATGACGGCAGAAAACGCTCCAGAAATCGAATCTCCCTGGCACCAATGTGAGAGGTGGTTTTTTCCAGCTCAATCCGGGTGGGGGGCCTGCGGGCCGTGGCCATCCGTAACATGATCCCTCGTAGTGCCGCCGCGAGAGGGTGTCTTTCTTTCACCATTTCCTCGCCCGCCTGGATATAGGCACCTTCAAGGGCCCGCTTGCGGACTCGATGAAAACATCGGGAATCCCGAATCCGCAACCGGTGAAAAAGCCACAGTCGATCCAGAACGATAAACAGGGCAACCACGGAAATGCCGACAATAATCAGGCCGACAGGTCCAGCTTTATCCAAAAACGAAAACCAGTACTGCATGGGGTTACACTCCTGCTTCACTGCGATTGCGAGGCGATCCGAGACACATAAAGGAATTGGCCGTCCAGCGCCTTAAGCGGCAGTTGTAGCAAGAGCGACTTTCATCCGCGACCCATTCCTCATCGACGTCGGGCCGGAAAGATCCACAAACATCGGCCATTTGCGCGGCAGCTGCGTAATCTTCCCTCCCCGGAGAAAACAGTCGGCGTTCTTGTTCGTCGTAAAACCACATACCATCCTCCATTAATTTCTGCGTTCAGATATCCAAAACTTTGCTTCGCCCCGCAGGGACCGGCAATCTTCTAAAACTGTTTCAACTCCTGGCGCGAACTGGTCTGCCAACACACCCCGCCGTCTTGAACACGAGGAGACACCATCAGATAGGGGCGGCCCCCGAGGTAGACCGCTTTGGGTTTTTCGGCGACCACAACCAATTCGTCTTCGGCGAGCAACTCCCCGCTCAGCGTTCGCACACCTCCTAAATCAAAAAGGGACAGAATATCCGCAACACGAGCCACTCCTTTGTCGTTTGGTATCTTCAGCCACCCCTTGATCCGGCCGTCGTTGCCCCCCATGCGCAGCCCGATCCCGGCCAGAGCGCCGATCACTCCCTGACCCGTTCCGCCATGCTCGGACAGATGGATGCCCTGATCGGCAGCCAGGTCATAAGCGGCTTTTTTGTTCAACACCTGTAACTTTGCCAATTGGCCGAATTCCATGACGGCTTGGGGCCGGCACAACCGATCGGGGATAGCAACTGCCAGCCCTGGGTCAGACCCCAGGGCACTCTCGGTACGCAGAAAATCCGCCGCATAGTCCACCAGCGCTGGCAGGTACCGCTCTTCCATGGAAGCGGCAAAACACATGGCGCTGTTATGAGACGTATACGGGACATCTGGATGCACCAACAACTGATGCCTTGTGACAAAGTCACTGGTGCCCCAACCACGGGATATCACTTCTCCCGCCAACTGTTCGGCCAGATCACCGGTGCCCCGGGATTCCAGATTATCCGTGTCGTCGATGCAGATCAGCACTTTCATAAACACTCCCCGACGGCCCGCAGCCGCCCTTCCCGATGGTTGAAATGATGGTTCTAAACAGCTATGAAATCACTCCATAGGCCTTTAATCGACGCAACACGACCGGCAGCAGTAGCCCCGCCAACAAACCGAACAGAGCTGCGCCGGCGCCTTCAAGCGCAGAGAGTTGAAGGTTTATGGTGGCATCCATGCCAATCAAAAAATTTTTAGAATACTCTGTAAAAAACTTGGTCGAACCCGCCAAGGCCCCGGTCAACCCACTCCACAGGGCATGGTCAAACCGCCGCGGCAGAAGCCAGGCCAGACCGTCGATCACTGTAGCCACGGCCAGATATTGCAAAAGCACCAGTGGGCCCTGTTTGGCAAAGCCCATAAATATCGCGGCGCTGCCCGCCAAAAGTCCGGCGAAGATAGCGGCAAAACGATAACGAACGCTGCCTCGGGCCAACATCAGAAAAAAAACCGTAGGCAGCATAGACCGGCCGCTGATCTTAAGCTTGACCCGGAAAAACACCCTCACCAACACCGCGAACAAAGCGCAAAAACCTATAAACAAGGCATCCTTTAAGGAAAGTCTTAAATCGCTCCGCTCGGTGGTGCTCAACAGACGCTTCATGGTTTATCTACCTCTATTCACCGGGCCAGCAGGTGCGCCGTGGATGCCGATCAAAACCGCGCGCCTTGGCAGCCAGGGCAATGTGTCCGGCCAGGGCCATGCTCTGGACCACCGCCGGCACTACAACACAATGGAGCAGGTCGGGCCAGTGCCAGGGCCGGACCAGGTCTTTCGGCAGAATGCGGGCCCCACGCAGCACCTGACCTTCATAGATGTTTCGGATTTCTTCCAACAAGCGCGGCACGAATTTGAGACAGGTACTCAGGACAAAAGCCACTCGCCCCGGCATGACTCGCGCTAGAACCCTGGCAATGCCTGCCTGAGAAGCCGTTCGGGCAAAGACCATTCCGGGCAAAAACGCCAGAAAAAGTTGCCATGACACCTTGAACCCCAACCATAACCCGACCAAGGTACGAAAACGAAACAGATGCAGAGCCAGGATAATCACCGTTTGCCAGACAAAAGCCCTTAATTCCCGTTTCAGGGACAGCGGACCACGCTGCAGCCAGACAATGACCACCAGGTTCACCACGGTCAGCAACAGCAGCAATTCGACAGTTCGCGCCAGAAAGGCCAGACAGGACAACAACATGACGATGATCATACGCCGCCCTACGCCGTCTTGTTTAGATCCCGGGAGATGGCCCAAAGGACGAACCGATCCCGTGGCATCACCGGCCGCAAAAGGACTATTTCGTAACAAGACGGCCCCCTTCCAAGCACTGAATACGATGGGCCCAAGGGTAGTTCGCTGCGGGCTCGTGGCTGGTCCAGATCAAACCCATCCCCTGTTGGTCGCTCCAGCGAATCATCAACTGCGTCACCTCCTGACGGTGATGACCATCGAGACCGGCGAGAGGATCGTCCAGCAAAACCAGTTCAGGACCGGGGGCCAGGACGGCGGCCAAGGCGACCAGATGTTTTTGTCCGTAACTCAGTTTATGAGGCGAGGCCAAGGCCAGATGGCCCACGCCAAAAGCCTCAAGGGTTCGTTTGACCCTCTCGGATATCTCCGCCGCAGAAAAGCCGAGTCGTTTTAGAGCAAAAGCCACTTCCTCGAATACCGTGTTTTCAAACAACTGTCGCTGGGGATTCTGAAACAGCAGACCAAGGCGACCCCGCATCCGACCCGGCTCGGGTGCACCATCCAGTATCTGNNGCTTGGGGTCAGAAAACCCGCCAGGCATCGCAACAGGGTGGTCTTACCGGATCCATTCAGACCCGCCACCACGACCCGCTCCCCCCGTCGCACCGACAACGCCAGATCCGACCACACCGACACTCCGTCGGCACCCTGAAACGCCAATTCCTCAACCTGCAAAAGAGACCTTGCCTCTTGCACTCGCACCGGTAACGGCATTTCGATCTCTGCGAGGGCGAGGGTTCCCTCCCATCGTCCGTCGCTGAGCCGACCCTCTGCCGACAGCTGCCAGAATTCGTCGATCACATCCAGCAGGGCATCGGGCCGGTGTTCGCACAGCAACACTGCGATGCCCGCTTGTTTCAACCGCCCGAGCAACTCCTTCAATTGCAGGAGGCCATCAGGGTCGAGCTGGGCCCCCGGCTCATCGAGAATCAGCAGCCGCGCTTCCATGACCAGATGAGCCGCCACCAACACCCGATACTTCTGGCCCATGGACAGCTTTTCAACGGGAAATTCCAGAGGCTTGCGAAGACCCACAGCGTTCAGGGCCTGCGCTGCGCGAGCCGGCATGTTGGCCGGATCAACGGCCAGGTTTTCCAGGCCAAAAGCAACTTCAGCCCCCACCGTGGCGGCCAGCAGTTGCACTTCCGGATCCTGCAGCATCAAGCCCACGGGCATGGGAGTGGCAGCGACGGCGGGCGCGAAATCCACATCGCCCTCGCCGTCGCCCTCCGGGAGCAAACCGCTGATAATGCGCGCCAGGGTTGTTTTGCCTGATCCGGTAGGCCCCGTCAGGCAATAACAACGTCCCTCAACCAATTCCAGGTTAATACGCTTAAGAACCGGCTCGACCACCTCGGGATAGCGAAAAGATACCTCCCTCAGCCGCACCAGAGGTGGTCGTTTGTCATGTTTCATGCTCTAGAAATTCCAGGTCACGCCGCCGTAGACGGTACGACCGGGCTGCGGAACAGCGTAGCTGGTTTCGTAATCCTCGTCGAAGATATTGTCGATACCGAAATACAGATCCAGAGCGTCAGCCACCCGTTTGTTTATTTTAAAATCACAGATCAGGTAATCGGGAATCCTCTTCTTGAGCGTATCCCCGTCATCGTTTTCGCCGTAAGTATAGAAGGTGGTTACCCAGCGGGCACTGCCGTAGAGACTCATGTTCCAGGGCAGTTGATAGAATGTTTCAACCACCACCTTGTGTTCGGGGTTGTTCTGGATCTGGTCCACTTCGGAACCCGAACTTTTATCCTCTGTATGCAGGTAGGAATAACTTGCCCGCAGGAAGAGCCGGTCGAAATAGCGGTTCTCGGCCGCCACTTCCACCCCGTAGAACTCATATTTTTCGAAGTTCTGCACCTGATCTTCGCCTTCCGGTCGCGAAATGAAGTCTTCGATATCGATGTAAAAACCGGTCAAAGACACCATGGTTTCGGCAGGCAGATCCTGCTCGATGCCGGCTTCCGTATTCCAGGTCACCTCAGCACAGAGATCTGTGTTGCCTCGATCAAAATCGTAAAGGTCGCGCAACGTCGGGAACCGCACCTTCCGGGCGTGGGAAGCTTTGAGCCGGGTGCCGTGGTAAAGGTTGTACTGTAGACCGATGAGATAGGTATAATCCTCGTCAGTGCCGCCTTCCCGGTCCTGCCAATGATACCCCCCGCCAAGAACAATACCGAGTTTGGGGAAAGGCGACACCTCATATTCGGTTGTCACCGAATAGAGCTGAAAATCGTCATCTATGTCAAAAAATGTGGGTCTCCCCCTTCTATCGACGGAATAGCCGTCGGCTTCGTAATCATCGTTTTCGTACATAAGGCCGACCGTCGCTGCGCCATAATTCTGCATGTCATAACGCAATTGCGCATTGACGCCGGAAATCCTGGTCTGCGCATCGTTGCGGCTGGTGTTGGCGACATCAGGGCCCTGAGTTTTGTAATCATCCTCATACCTGTTTTCCAACGTCTTTAGATTATTGAAATAAGCCCAGCCCTTCAGACTCAGAGGGCCGCTGAAATCATGGTCTAAAGCCAGCTGCATATTGAACTGCTCATCCTCCTGCCGTTCATACCGCAAACCGGGCGCATAAAAGTCTTCGATAATGACCGGAGGCTTGCCAAAATCTCCTTTGATATAGCTGGCGGTCAGACCGATAAGAGTGGAGTCGATGGGAGAAAAACCCACGTTGGCGAACAGGTTTTTCCGATCCCGGTCGCTGTTTTCCCGTTCGTTTCCATCTTCGAGGGCGGTCTCGGAGAAATGATTGGACAGTTCGAAATAATCCTGCTCGTAGAGACTGCCACTGATGAAGACATCGTACCGATCCGCACCATAGGAGCCGGTAGTCCGAAGCAATCCGGCGTCATTCGTGGCCAATTCAACATTGGCGGAGCCATTGAAGCCTCGGGTCCCTTTTTTGGTGATAATATTGACAATCCCGGCATTGCCACCCGTTCCATAAAGGGTGGACGTAGCGCCGGTGGTCACGATGATTTCGGCGATATTCTCCACCGCGATCAGGGTCGGGTCGAACTGACCATCGAAACTGCCGTTGAAAGGAGTGCCGTTAACCAGCAGCTTGACATGACGGGTGCGGAAACCGCGGATATCGATACGGGGCGTGCCGTCACCACCGGTACGAACGTTCACGCCCGGCAGCAGATTAATCGCTTCATTAAGGGTCCGAGCTCCGCGCTGCTCGATTTCTTCTTGAGTCACCCGGTAGGTCGTACCAACCGCCTCCACGCCCTGTTCCTGGCCAGAGACAACCACCTCGCCGAGATGATAAACACCGTCTTCGGCCGCCTGTGCCATTCCAACCCTCAGGGGCGCCAGGATCAGAGCCAATACGGCAAATGCCGCAAACAAACAATTCTTCATAATTCCTCCTTATTTAACCTCAGCATTAATAGAAGCCTTCAGGGTTCACACCTGCCGTGAGGACTTCCGGAACAAAACAAGCTATTTATTGCAAATCAACGTTATAATCGGGAGACTATAGCGAACTGCGACTATCGCTGTCAATTTTTTTACATAACGACGGGTCAAAATTAATCCTTTTAAAAAAGCCCTATTGGCCATTCAATTTCCTGAGTATCTTCTCGGGCAGGATGCGGAATTATTTCAGTCACTCGGTGAAAATGTCTGCCGTCAAACTTTTTAAGGAACCTCAATCCCCCATTCAAAAACCACCCCTGAACCGATGGCGCTGACCCGACACGCGCACTGCCGAGCGCAATCATCGAGTAGGGTGAGGTGAGCAACTCAGGCGCACCT
>NPIF01004633.1_pt2 | contig 21870 bp, 19 predicted proteins | sample 8637461 | NCBI WGS metagenome assembly NPIF01 (sample SAMN07420641, study PRJNA396082) | bioreactor metagenome | isolation source: sample BR12 brine-fed electro-methanogenic bioreactor BR | place: Japan: Kochi | collected 2016-12-09
CCAGGTGATCCAGGCCACCAATGCCCCGGCGACGAGCGGCGCCAGGGAATCGGCAATGCTTGCCCCTTCGACGTGAACCGAGAAGACATAACCTTTGACCTGCGGGAAGCGCTGCGACAGGAAAGCCAGGGCCGGCGGGTGCCAAAGGTTGTTGGACGCGCCGATGACGGCGACGAGGGCGATCATGAGCGGGAAAGCCGGCATCAGGACGAATCCGGCAAAGGCCAGGCCTCCTAGCACCAGCGAAATCACCAGGAAAATCGCCTTGCGGCCCGAAATGTCCACGATGGGACCGCTGCCGAGATTGGCGGCCGCCGAGCTGAGCTGGATGACGCTGCCGAGCAGGGCGTACTGCGCAAGGGAGATGCCCAGGTCGTCGAGGGCGAACGGCATGACCAGATAGAATGTCGCCAGAATCCAGTGCGTGGCGCCGTGCCCGAAGCCGATCAGAACGGCCGAACCTTGCTCGCGCCAACCCAGACCCGTCAACCTTTTGATGGTCGATGCCACGGTGTTTCCCTATCGGAAGTTTTTCTGCGAAAGGATGATGCTGAATAAACCGGGTAGTTGATCGGGTCAACGCCCGCGGCCCGTCGCCTGTCCATAATTCCATTGGTGGCTTGACGCACGCGCCGGGGGAGGCAACAAAGCAGGTTCAACAAACCGGATGCCGGCGGATCGGGCAAAGGAGAGGCAATGGCGAAGGCGGTGAAGAAGTCTGGCGAGGCGCTCAGCGATATCGAGATCGCACGCACAGCCGAACTCGCTCCCATCGACGAAATCGGCGAAAAACTGGGTATTCCAGGTGACGCCCTGTACCGCTACGGCGCTCACAAGGCCAAAATCGCCAACAGTTTCGTCGAGGGACTGGCCGGCCGTCCCGAGGGCAAGCTCATCCTCGTGACAGCCATGACCCCGACGCCGGCCGGCGAGGGCAAGACCACCACCTCGGTGGGCTTGGCCGATGCCTTGAACCGGATCGGCAAGAAAACCGCCGTCTGTCTGCGCGAACCCAGCCTCGGGCCATGTTTCGGCGTCAAGGGCGGTGCCGCTGGCGGCGGCCGCGCCCAGGTCGTGCCGATGGAGGACATCAACCTCCATTTCACCGGCGACTTCCATGCCATCAGTTCGGCCAACAATCTGCTGGCGGCGCTGATTGACAACCATGTCTATTGGAGCAATCAGCTCGACATCGACCAGCGCCGCATCACCTGGCGCCGGGTCATGGACATGAACGATCGTGCCCTGCGCTCGATCGTCTGTTCGCTCGGCGGCGTGCCCAACGGTTTCCCCCGCGAGGACGGTTTCGACATCACCCCGGCCTCCGAGGTCATGGCCATCCTCTGCCTGTCCGAGGATATCGCCGACCTTCACCGCAGGCTTGGCAACATCATCGTCGGCCATACCCGCGACCGCCGGCCGGTGCGGGCGTCGGAACTCAAGGCGGACGGCCCGATGGCCGTACTGCTGCGCGATGCCTTCATGCCCAACTTGGTGCAGACGTTGGAAGGCAATCCCGCCATCATTCACGGCGGCCCCTTCGCCAACATCGCCCATGGCTGCAATTCCGTCGTCGCGACCAAGACCGCGCTGCGGCTGGCCGATTTCGTCGTCACCGAAGCCGGTTTCGGTGCCGATCTCGGTGCCGAGAAGTTCTTTGACATCAAGTGCCGCAAGGCCGGGNNGCCACCATCCGTGCCCTGAAGATGCACGGCGGCGTCGCCAAGGAGGATCTCGGGAAACCGAATCCCGACGCCTTGGCCAAGGGGTTGGAGAACCTTTCGCGGCATGTCGAGAACCTGAGGAACTTCGGGGTTCCGCAAATGGTTGCGGTCAACCGGTTCACCTCGGATACCGACGAGGAGATCGATATCGTCCGCCAGCATTGCGCCGAGTTGGACGTCGCGGTCGCCATCGCGTCGCACTGGTCGGACGGCGGGGCAGGGGCCGAGGATCTGGCCCGCGAGGTGGTTACCCTCATCGAGACCCGGCCGAGCCATTTCCGGCCCATCTATCCCGACAACATGCCCTTGTGGGACAAGGTCCGTACCGTTGCGCAGATGGTCTACGGTGCCCGCGGAATCATTGCCGACAAGAAGGTCCGCGATCAGTTCAAGGAATTCGAGAGCGCGGGCTTTGGCGGGTTCCCTGTCTGCATTGCCAAAACGCAGTACAGCTTCTCGACCGATCCCAATTTGCATGGCGCTCCGAGCAACCACGTCGTGCCGATCCGCGAGATCCGCTTGGCCGGCGGGGCCGAATTCCTGGTCGTGTTATGCGGCGAGATCATGACCATGCCCGGTCTTCCCAGGGTTCCGGCAGCCAATCACATGTTCCTCGACGAGGCGGCACAGATCGAAGGTCTGTTCTGAAAAAAACGGTGGCACGTAACTTGCTTTGTCTGGGGCTGTCGGCTCGCGCCGGCGGCGAGGGTTACAGGCACCTCGACGAACGGAACTTGATCCGGAGGGCCGTTGGGTGTCATTCTTTGCTCTTCGCGTGACACGGGGGCAGCCGCGAACACGTGGCTGCGGGTGAAATAAGAAGGTACTCGGCAGGAATCAGTATGTTGGGACGAAAAAGCTTTTGTTTGGCCGTTTTCGTGATGGGGCTTGCGCTGAGCGTGGTGGCCTTTTCACCGGCACATGCCGACGATTTGAGCAACCGCGCTTCGCAATTCATCGAAGGCTTGGCCGACAAGGCGATCGCGGCCTTGACCGAAGAGTCGGTATCGCGTGACGAGCGGATCACGCGTTTCCGTAAACTGCTCAACGAGCATTTTGCGGTCCAAACGATTGGCCAGTGGGTTCTTGGCCGTTACTGGAACCGGGCCACCGACAAGGAGAAGGAGGAATACCTCTCCCTGTTCGAGGACCTGATCGTCATCACCTATGTCGATCGGTTCACCGCCTATTCCGGCGAAAAACTCAGCGTCACCAAGTCGGTCCCGGCCAACGGGGAAGACCTGCTCGTGACAACCGTCATCACTCAGCCCAACTCGACGGAAAAGGTCGAGGTCAGCTGGCGTGTCCGTGAATACAAGGACAGCTTCAAGATCGTCGACGTGATCGTTGCCGGTGTCAGCATGGGCCAGACGCAACGCTCGGAATTCGCATCCGTCATCCGCCGCAACGGCGGGACCGTCGAGGGATTGCTGTCGAAACTCAGAGAAGACCTGAAGAAGGGGGCCTAGCGGCCCCCTTGCGGTTCCTGCGATGACAACCGCTTCCGACGAACCGCTGGAAACGCCCTCGGGAAAAGACGTCGCCTACGAGAATTTTCCGGTAGGCTCGTGGCTTCTGCCGGCCGAGTTGCGGCCGCACATTGCCGTATTCTACGCGTTCGCCAGAGCCGCCGACGACATCGCGGACAATCCCGAGCTTCCGGCCGAAGAGAAGATCGCCCGCCTCGACAGGTTCGAGCAGGCTCTGCTCGGCGAAGCCGCGAACCCGGATTTCCCCGTCAAGGCCATCCGTATGCGCGATAGCCTGGCGGCAACGGGTGTCGAGCCCCGGCACTGCCTGGACCTTCTCGCCGCCTTCAAGATGGACGCGGTCAAGCTGCGCTACCGGGACTGGGACGATCTGATGGGATACTGCATCCTTTCGGCGGCACCGGTCGGCCGCTACCTGCTCGATCTTCACGGCGGCAGCAAGGAGGGCTATGCGGCGTCCGACGCATTGTGCATGGCGTTGCAGGTCATCAATCATGTCCAGGACTGCAAGGACGATTTTCTCAGCCTGAATCGCGTCTACATTCCCGAAACCTGGATGGCCGAGACCGGCACCGGCGTCGAGGAACTCGATAGTCCGGCGGCGAGCCCCGCCATGCGCGCGGTCTTGGACCGCGTTCTCGATCATACGGAAACCTTGCTTGAAACCGCCAAAGCCCTGCCGCAAGGCCTGATTTCGCGGCGTCTGGCGATGGAGTCCGGTGCCATTATTGCCATTGCCGATCGCCTCACCCGCCTGTTGCGCCGACGCGACCCGCTGGGTCCGCGGGTTGAACTCAGCAAACCGGAATTCCTCTGGTATTGTGGGCGTGGCGCCCTTTCAGCCTTGTTCTGAGATGATTATGACGGTCCTCGGCGGTCTCGCAGCCCTTTCCCTCGCCATATGGATCGGGCTGCTGTTCTTTCGCGGCGGCTTCTGGCGGGCCGCGGAACGCCTAGGCGGTGATGTCGAGGCCCGTTCCGAGTGGCCCGGGGTCGTCGCCGTGATTCCGGCCCGCAACGAGGCCGTCAGCATCGCTGCCATGGTGAAATCCCTGTTTGCGCAGGACTATCCGGGCCGCCTGGCGGTGATCGTCGTCGACGACGACAGCGATGACGGAACCGGCGAGATCGCGGCGGCGGCAGCGGATGGCCGCCGGGACTTCATGCTGGTCGAAGGAAAGCCGCTGCCGCAAGGCTGGACCGGCAAGGTCTGGGCGCAGGCGCAGGGAATCGAGAGAGCCGAGGCGGCCTTCGCGGAGGCCCGCTATCTGCTGCTCACCGACGCCGACATCCATCATGAGCCGTCGAATCTGACGCGTCTGGTGGTGAAGGCGGAAGCCGGCAGGCTGGTCCTGACATCCCTGATGGTCAAACTGCGCTGCCGTTCGTTCTGGGAGCGTCTGCTCATTCCGGCCTTCGTGTTCTTCTTCCAGAAGCTCTATCCCTTTCCCCAGGTCAACGATCCCGGCCACGACCTGGCGGCAGCGGCAGGCGGTTGCATGCTCGTCCGCAGGGACGCACTGCGGGAAAGCGGTGGCATCGAGGGTATCCGCCACGAACTGATCGACGACTGCGCCCTCGCCAGGCAAATGAAGAAGGTGGGGCCTATCTGGCTGGGACTGGCGACCGAATCGGCCAGCCTGCGCGCCTATGACCGCCTTGGAGAGATCTGGCACATGGTGGCGCGGACGGCCTTCGTGCAGCTCCGGTTTTCGGCTCTTCTGCTGGCCGGAACGGGGGTGGCGATGATCCTGCTCTACGGCGTGCCGGTCGTTGCCTGTTTGTGGGGGACGATTGCCGGAGACACGGTAGCCGGCGTCCTCGGAGCCGTTGCCTGGCTCCTGCTGGCGTTTTGCTACGTGCCGACCCTGAAGCTCTATGGCCTGCCGGCGGTCTGGGCCTTGTCTCTGCCTGTCGCCGGGGTGCTGTACACGGTTTTCACCTTCGATTCCGCCCGCCGGCATTGGCTGGGGCGGGGCGGATACTGGAAGGGGCGGGTCCATGCCGGTTGAGAGGGCGAGAAACGGATGACGTCCGACGGCAGGCAATGCTATCCAGGGGGCATGGACGAACCACATCCCGTTTCGGATGCGCAGAACCCAACCGCGGAAGTCGAGGCCCTGGTCAACAATTCGGGCAGTTCCTTCCTCGCGGCCATGTGGTTTCTGCCGGCGGAAAAGCGGCGCGGCATGTATGCCGTCTATTCCTTCTGCCGTGCCGTCGATGACGTCGCCGACGGCGACGATGAGCCGGAACACAAGCGCCGGCAGCTGGCGATCTGGCGCGAGGAAATCGCGAACGTATTTGCCGGCCGGCCGACGACGCCAGTCGGAATGGCCCTGGCTCCCCTGATCGGCGGGTACGGGTTGCGGCAGGACGATTTCGTGGCGGTGATCGACGGCATGGAGTTCGACTCCACTCCCTCGGTGAGGATTGCCGACGATGCCGCCCTGGACCTGTATTGCGAGCGGGTGGCCTGCGCGGTCGGCCGCCTTTCCAATCCCATATTCGGCCTGAATCCCGAACAGGGCGATCCCTTGGCCGACGCCTTGGGGCGGGCTCTGCAGGTGACGAACATCCTTCGCGATCTCAACGAGGATGCCGAGCGCGACCGGCTTTACATCCCCGTGGAAATGATTGTGCGGTACGGCCTTTCGGCAGACGGCGATGCCTTCACCATCCTTGGGCAGCCCGACTTTTCCGGTGTATGCCGGGAACTGGCCGAAAGGAATTTCGGATATTACGCGAAGGCGCGGGAGCTTCTTGCCGGTTGCGACCGAAAGGCCGCGCGTCCGGCAAGGATCATGATGGAAGTCTATCGCCGGATCCTCGATCGCCTCGTCGTGCGGGGATGGGAGCAACCGGTCTTGAGCCGGCCGGTGCGGGTCTCCAAGATCGAGAAACTCTGGATCGCCTGCCGGCATGGGGTCTTCTGAAATGGCCGGCAATGTGATGATCGTCGGTGCCGGACTTGCCGGGCTGTCCTGCGCCGTCCATCTGGCCGGGAAGGGAAGGAAGGTCCGCGTTCTCGAAGCCGCCAACCATGCGGGCGGGCGCTGCCGGTCCTATGACGACGAGCACCTCGGAACCTGCATCGACAACGGCAATCACATTCTGCTCAGCGGCAATTCGGCCGCCTTCGATTACCTTCGGAGGATCGGGGCCGAAAAGACGATGTCCGGCCCGGACTTTGCCGCTTTCCCGTTTTTTGACCTCCGTTCCGGCCGGAACTGGACGGTCCGCCCCAACAGAGGGCAGATCCCCTGGTGGATTTTCTCGCCGTCGCGGCGCGTGCCCGGCACCCGGCCGAGCGACTACCTGAAGGGAATCCGGCTGGCCTTCGCCGGGCCGGAGCGGACCGTCGCCCAGGCTCTGCGGGGAACCGGGGCGCTTTACGAGGCCTTCTGGGAGCCTTTCGCCCTCGCCGTCATGAACACGGCACCGGAGGAGGCCTCGGCCGCTTTGCTGTGGCCGGTGCTCCGCGAGACGTTCGGCCGCGGCGAACAGGCCTTCCGGCCGCGGATCTCGCGCGGCGGCCTCAGTGACAGTTTCGTCGAACCTGCGCTGGCCTACCTGCGGCGGAAAGACGTTTCGGTCGAGTTCGGCCGGCGGGTCCGCGATATCGTCTTCGACGGCGAGGAGGTTCGCGAACTCGACCTTGGAGGCGAGCGGTTGGCGATCACGGCCGACGACCGCATCGTTCTGGCGGTGCCGCCGGCAAATTGTCGGAAGTTGTTGCCCGGGATCGTTGTTCCGGACGAATTTCGGACCATATTGAATGCACATTTTGCCTTCGATGGCGGCCCGTTCGAACCCGAATTCATTGGCCTCCTGGGGGGAATCTCGCAATGGATTTTCCATCGGCAGAAGGTGATCTCGGTCACAGTGAGTGCGGCCGACCCCTTGCTAGAAAGTGATCCGGCGGAACTTGCACAGAAGGTTTGGGGAGAGGTGTCAAAGGCCCTGCGGATTTCCGCTTCCGGTTTGCCACCCTGGCGTCTGGTCCGGGAGAAACGGGCGACGATCGCGCAAACGCCCTCTCAAGTCCGTTTGCGCCCGGCGACGCGTACGCACTTTTCCCAGGTGGTCCTGGCCGGGGATTGGACCGATACCGGGATCCCCGCCACCATCGAAGGAGCGGTCCGTTCGGGCAGGGCCGCGGCGGAAACGATTACCGGTTCGTCAGTATGCGCTTGAACCTGTCGGATTAATTTTGCAGAAAGTCCATCGGTGTAACGTGCGGTCGGGAAATGATACGAATTTGAAGCGGGCCGATGCCGTCGCGGGGATTGGCACAGACGGCGACTCGGAGTCTGAAACGAGGGACCNNTACTGGTCGGGGGGGCCTGCTAGCCCGCGTCGAGAGCTTGACTGACGAGATGGCACAGGCTCTCCTCGCCTTTCAGGCGAAGGATGGGCACTGGGCCTTCGAACTGGAAGCCGACGCCACCATTCCGGCAGAGTACGTTCTTCTCAACCATTTCCTGGGAGAGATTAACGATCCGCTTGAGCAGAAACTGGCCGCTTATTTGCGTTCGATCCAGGAGGATCACGGCGGCTGGCCCCTCTACTACGATGGCGACTTCAATATGAGCGCCTCGGTCAAGGCCTACTACGCGCTCAAGATCTGCGGCGACGATCCCGATGCTCCGCACATGAAGCGGGCCCGCGAAGCGATCCTCGCCCATGGCGGCGCCACCAAGTCGAATGTCCTGACGCGTTTCACTCTGGCCCTGTTCGGGCAGGTTCCCTGGCGGGCTACGCCCGTGATGTGGCTGGAGTTGCTGCTGTTGCCGCACTGGTTCCTGTTCCACATCGACAAGGTTTCCTACTGGTCGCGGACGACGATGGTTCCGCTGATGGTGCTGGAGACGTTGAAGCCGAAGGCCAGAAATCCACGCGGTATCGGTGTTCCCGAACTGTTTATCAGGCCGGCGGACAAAGAGTCGGAGTACCTGGTCAATCCCACCGGCCATTGGGTGGGCGAGCTGATGCTGTTTTTCGACCGCATCGGCCGGATCGTCCAGCCCCTTAGCCCCGGTTTTCTGAAGCGGGCAGCAATCAAGCGCGCGATGAAGTTCGTCACCGAGCGCTTGAACGGCGAGGACGGCCTCGGCGGCATCTTCCCGGCCATCGCCAACACCCTGATGGCATTCGATGCGCTCGGGTACCCCAGGGACCATCCCGACTACGTCATTGCCCGCAAGGCCATGGACGGTCTGGTCATCGAACACGAAGACGGCACCGCCTATTGCCAGCCCTGCCTGTCGCCGGTCTGGGATACCGGCCTGGCCACGCACGCGCTGTTGGAAGCAGGCTTGAGGCTGGAAGACAAGCGGCTGCATCGCGCCGCGAAGTGGCTCGTCGATCGTCAGATTCTCGACGTCGAGGGCGACTGGATTTCCGACCGACCCAACCTTCGTCCCGGCGGATGGGCCTTCCAGTACCGCAACGACTACTATCCGGATGTCGATGATACTGCCGTCGTGGTCCTAGCGTTGCACCGCGCCGATCCCGAGAGATACCGAGAAGCGATCGAGCGGGGCGAGGAGTGGATTCTGGGAATGCAGAGCCGCAACGGCGGCTGGGGCGCCTTCAACGCCGACAACACCCACTACATCCTTCAACATATTCCGTTCGCAGATCACGGCGCGCTTCTCGATCCGCCGTCGGCCGATGTCAGCGCCCGCTGCCTCAGCATGCTGGCGCAGCTCGGCTACAAGATCGACCATCCGGTCGTTAAGAAGGCTATCGACTACCTGAAGCGCGAGCAGGAGGAGGATGGTTCCTGGTTCGGACGCTGGGGCAACAACTACGTCTACGGGACCTGGTCGGTGCTTTACGCCTTGAACGCGGCCGGTGAGGACATGAATGCCCCCTATGTGCAGCGGGCCGTCGAATGGCTGAAGGGCAACCAGCGTCCCGACGGCGGCTGGGGCGAGGATTGCGCCAGCTATTGGCAGCACCGGCGCGACGAGGTCAAGGTCAGCACGCCATCGCAGACGTCCTGGGCGGTACTCGGGTTGATGGCCGCCGGAGAAGTCCAATCGGACGAGGTCCGGCGGGGCATCGAATATCTCCTCGACGCTCCGCGTGAGAACGGGAAGTGGAAGGAAGAGTACTTCAATGCCGTCGGTTTCCCGCGCGTATTCTACCTGCGCTACCACGGCTACAGCGCCTATTTCCCGCTGTGGACCCTGGCCCGCTACCGCAACCTGATGATGTCGAACACCAAGCAGATTGCCCTTGGGATTTAGGTGACCAACCGTCTCGGAATCATTACGGGACTAGCCAGTGAAATCCGCTGCCTCTCGTCTTGGCGCGGGAACCCCGACATCGACATGGCATGTGCAGGCGCCGATGCGGCGCGGGCGACGGCTCTCGCCGGCCGCATGGCCGATGACGGCTGTCGCGGGCTCGTCAGTTTCGGGGTCGCCGGCGCGCTCGACACGTCGGTCGCGACCGGGGCCGTGATCCTGCCGGAGCAGGTGGCATTCGAGGATCGCCGATGGGCCTGTGCCGGAGCCTGGCGTCAGTCCCTGGAAAGGTCGCTGGCCCAAGAGATGGAAGTCAGGGCCGGAATTTTGGCGGGCTCTCCTGTTGCAGTGCGGACCGCCGCCGACAAGGCCGTATTGAGCCGCAACACCGGCGCGGTCGCGATCGACATGGAAAGCCATGCCGTTGCCGCCGTCGCGACGGAACGCGGCCTGCCGTTCCTGGTCGTCCGGGTCGTCGCCGATCCCCACGATCAGGAAATTCCGTCCTGGATGCCGGGATTGATCGACGATTCCGGCCATGTACGCGAACTGCGCACGGCTGTATCGCTGCTGACACACCCGGGCGATTGGTTCGAGGTGGATCGATTGCGGCGGCAGAACCGCGCGGCCTTGGGCGTGTTAGGCCGCGTCGCTGTGCTTGCCGGCCCGCTTTTCGGATTCGCCGAGTTCGGCGGCTAGCTTCTCGAACACGAACTCGGCTTGGCGCTGGTTATCCAGCGGGATGTCCGGAACCATCGGCTTTTCCGTATCGACGCCGCGCAGGGCGACTCGCAGGGCCTTGAGCGGGTGGGCAACCGTGTCGGCGACCGCCGTCGGCTCGTAGCCGCAATGCACCATGCAGTCGGCGCACTTCTCGTAGTTGCCGGTGCCGTAGCCGTCCCAATCCGTTTCTTCCATCAGGGCCTTGAAGCTCGGTGCGTAGCCTTCGCCGATCAGGTAGCAGGGCCGCTGCCAGCCGAAGATGTTGCGGGTCGGGTTACCCCAGGGAGTGCATTTGTACTGTTCGTTCCCGGCCAGGAAATCCAGGTACAGCGAGGACTGGTTGAACCGCCACTTCCGGCCCTGGCCGAGACGAAACAGGGAGCGGAAGAACTCCTTGGTCCGGTTCCGCTTCATGAAATATTCCTGCACCGGCGCCCGCTCGTAGGCGTACCCCGGGGCCAAGGTCACGCCCTCGACGTCAAGGTCGTCGCACACATAGGAGATGAAGTCGGCGACGGTCTCGGGTTCGGCATAGTCGAAGAGGGTGCAGTTGATGGTCACCCGGAACCCGCGTTGGCGGGCGGCCTTGATGGCCGCCACGGCGCGGTCGAAGACGCCTTCCTGGCAGACCGCCCGGTCATGGTGTTCGCGATCGCCGTCGAGGTGCACCGAAAAGGTCAGGTACGGGCTGGGCTTGAAGCGATCCAGCCGCTTTTCCATCAGCAGGGCATTGGTACACAGATAGACGAACTTCTTGCGCGCGATCAGGCCTTCGACGATCTCGACGATCTCCTTGTGGAGGAGGGGTTCGCCGCCGGGAATGGATACGATCGGCGCGCCACATTCGTCGGCCGCGTCCAGGCATTCCTGGAGGCTGAGCCGTTTGTTGAGGATGTGGTCGGGATAGTCGATCTTGCCGCACCCGGCACAGGCGAGATTGCACCGGAACAGGGGTTCGAGCATGAGCACCAGCGGATAACGCGCATTTCCGCGGAGTTTCTGCTTTAGGATGTAGGAGCCAACCCTGATCTGTTGAATAAGGGGAACCGGCACGTCGACAGGCCTTTGCGTCAGTTTCGCGCTTTCAACTGCGCGCCGACATCTTGCAGGCTGCGCGGCAGTTTGAAGTGCATGTTTTCCTCGATGTCACCGACTTCTGCAACCTCGACCTTGCCGAACTCGTCGAGTCGGTGGATGAGGTCGAGAACCAACTCCTCCGGTGCGGAAGCGCCGGCGGTTATGCCGACCGTCTCGACGCCGACCATCCAATCCGGATCCAAGGAATCCGCGTCGTCGATCAGATAGCTGGGGATGCCGATTTCGGACCCGATTTCCCGCAGGCGGTTGGAATTGGAGCTGTTGCGCGCTCCGACCACGAGCAGGATATCGGCCATACCGGCCAACTGGCGCACCGCCGTTTGACGGTTCTGGGTCGCGTAACAGATATCTTTCACGTCCGGCCCCTTGATCTCGGGGAACCGCTTTTTCAGGGAGCCGATGATTTCGCGAGTCTCGTCGACCGAGAGCGTCGTCTGGGTCACGTAGGCCACCTGCCGGGGGTCTTCCAGTTCCAACGCGGCGACGTCCGCTTCCGATGCGACAAGGTGCACACCACCGGGAATCCGGCCCTGCGTTCCTTCGACCTCGGGGTGGCCCGCATGGCCGATGAGAACGACCTCGCGGCCCTTCTTGGCGTGGTTCTGGCCTTCCTTGTGGACTTTCGACACCAGCGGACAGGTCGCGTCGATGGTCGGAAGACCGCGGCGCTCGGCCTCCTGCTGGACAGCTTCCGAAACGCCGTGGGCGCTGAAGACCGTTACCGCGCCATCCGGAATGTCGGTAAGCTCCTCGACGAAGACGGCCCCCTTCGCACGCAGGGTTTCAACGACATGGCGGTTATGGACGATTTCATGGCGGACATAGACCGGCGGCCCGAACCTTTCCAGCGCGCGCTCGACGATCTCGATTGCGCGCTCGACGCCGGCGCAGAATCCCCGCGGTTGCGCCAGAAGGACCTTCAGCACTTTCCGTTGTGTGTTCACGTATGAATATCCAAGCTAGAAAAAGACTGCCGCATCGCGGCTCCGGTCGTCCGACAACTGAAAAATAAGGATGAATCCCGTTCAGTTGAAGGGGCGTCAGCCGATCTTTCCGCTCCGCAGGAAAAAGCCAACAAAAATGGCTGGTCTTTCCCGAGGTTGATATACTCCCGCGCCAACGAGTTCAATGCCGGGAATTAGCGGTCACGATGAAGGTGCTGGTAACTGGGGCGACAGGTTTTGTCGGGGCAGCGGTCGCCCGTGCGCTGCTGGCCGGCGGGCATCGGGTCCGCGTTCTCGTGCGCCCCGGGAGCGATCGCCGGAACATCGCAGGGCTGGAGGTGGAGGCCGCCGAGGGTGACCTCACCGATCCGGCATCCCTGCAATCGGCCTGCGCGGGCTGCGAGGGCGTCTTCCACGTCGCCGCCGATTACCGCCTGTGGACCCGCGATCCTGCCGCGATGATGCGCAGCAACGTCGACGGCACCCTGAACCTGATGAATGCGGCCATGGAGGCAGGGGTATCGCGCATCGTCTACACCAGCAGCGTCGCGACCCTCGGGATCGATCCCTCGGGCAAACCGGCCGACGAGGAAACGCCGGTCACGTTTGCCGACATGATCGGCCCCTATAAGCAATCGAAGTTCCGCGCCGAGGAAGCCGTACGGGACATGATCTCAGACCGCTCGGCGCCCATCGTCATCGTCAACCCGGCGGCCCCGGTCGGGTCGCGCGACGTCAAGCCGACGCCGACCGGCAAGATGATCGTCGATGCCGCGGCCGGCCGCATGCCGGCCTATGTCGACACCGGCCTTTGCGTCGTTCATGTCGATGACGTGGCGCAGGGTCATCTGCTGGCCTTCGAAAAGGGGAGGGTCGGCGAACGCTACATCCTGGGCGGCGAGAACATGACCCTGTGCGAGTTGTTGACCCGTCTGGCGGCGATAACCGGCCGACGTCCGCCCAAGGTGAGAATTCCGCACGTGGCCATTTTTCCCGTCGCTGTGCTGGCCGAGGCCTGGACCCGCCTGACCGGCGGTGACGAGCCTTTCGTGTCCGTCGATTCGATCCGCATGGCGAAGAAGCTGATGTTCTTCTCCTCGGACAAGGCGGCGCGGGAACTCGGATATGCCCCGCGCCCCGCCGGCCAGGCGCTTTCCGATGCCTTCGAATGGTTCCGCGACAACGGCTATCTCGGCGGAAGGCAGTGAGGCCGGCGATGAAGAACCTTCTGCGCGCCGCACTTCTGGCCGTCGGGATCGGGATCCTGGTGTGGCTGCTGCGCTCCTTCGAGTTCGGCGAGATCGTCTCCGGGGTGGTCGGTGTCGGCTGGGGGATCGCCGTCATCGTCATCTATCGCTTCGCCAACATCCATTTCGATGCTCTCGGCTGGCGCTGCCTGATCGCCCGCGACATCCGCCCCGGCACCGGCGCGATCTTCTTGTTCCGGTGGATCGGCGAAGCGGTCAACCAGTTGCTTCCGACGGCCCAGGTCGGCGGCGAGATCGTTCGCGCCCGGCTTCTCGCGCAGCGGGGAGTGCCGGGCGTCGAAGCCGCAGCCACGGTGGTCGCCGATTTCTCGGTCGGCCTCGGCACCCAGTTCCTGTTCACGGTTGTCGGCGCGGCCCTGCTTCTCGCGGCGACGGCCGGCGACGGCAACGGCATCTGGCTGGCGTCGACCCTTGCCGCCCTCGGAGGCATCGTCGCCGTCGTTTTCGCATTCCAGAGGCTGAAGGGATTCTCGAAGTTGGCGGCGGTGATCCGCTCCCTGGCCTTCGGATCGGGGATGGACAACCTGACCGACCGCATCGAACGCTTCGACTTGGCCGTCCTCGACCTCTATGGCCGGACCCGCGACCTCGTCTGGTGCGCCGGATGGCGGCTGGCGTCGTGGTTCGCGCACGCCGTCGAGGTCTGGCTGATCTTCTGGTTCCTCGGCAAGCCGGTGAGCTGGAGTGATGCCCTGATCCTGGAAAGCCTGGGCGCGGCGGTGCGCAGCGTCGCCTTCGCCATTCCCGGCGCCGTCGGTGTTCAGGAGGGCGGGCTGCTGGCCATCGGCCTGGCCCTCGGGATCGGCGCCGAGGACGCCCTGGCCATGGCCCTGGTCAAGCGGGCGCGGGAAATCATGGTCGCCGGACCCGGGCTTCTGGCATGGTGGGGCGTGGAAGGGCGGCGCGTCTGGACCTCCAAGGCGAACCCGAGCGAAGACTAAGGCATGGATCGGCCCCAAGAGACCACGATGACCGAAGGTCAGGCCGGCAAAGCGATGCCGGGAAAGACCCTGCGCGTCGCCGTGCTGGTGGATCTACACTGGTCCGAGGATGCCGGCGGCCATGTGAAGTGTTGGGAGAAGCTGGCGCGTGCCGCCACGGCGCACCCGGACCAACTCGACATGACGGTCCATTTCCTCGGCAGCGAAACCGGCGTCCGCGATCTGGCGCCAAACCTGCGCTATCGCTTCCACCCGCCTGGGCGCGGTACGGAGCGTTATGGCTTCCTTGCCGGCAGCGTTCCCGACCATACCGACCTCGCTTCCCGCAACCGCAGCCTGGAAGAAGCGCTGGACGACTGCGACGTGATCCACACCACCATGACCGGCTTCGCGTTTTCGCGCTCGGCCGAACGGGTGGCGCAAAGGCGGGGGGTGCCGCTGGTCAATTCCATCCATACCGATCTGCCCGGCTGCGGCCGCGTGTTCGGGGCCAAGATCATTCGCCGGATGACCGGCAAGGCACTTTCCGGACTGCTGCTGGGCGATGCGATCCGACTCGACCGTCGGATCGAGGCCGGCATTGCCCGCAAGCTCAGCCGCCACCAGCGGAAATGCGCCCATGTTCTGGTCTCGAAACCCGAGGATTTCGGGCGTGCGGCGGCGTTGCTGGGCGAGGATCGCACCTCCTATCTACGCCGCGGCATCGACACCGACCTCTTCTCGCCGGCGCGGCGGGACCGGGACTGGCTGGCGCGGGAATTCGGCATCGCGCCGGAGCGCGTGGTCGTCCTGTTCGCTGGGCGCATCAATGTCGGCAAGAACATCGACGTGCTGGCCGAGGCCGTCCGGCGTCTGGCCGACGGCGGGGCGCCTGTGTGCCTGTTCTGCGCCGGTGACGGCGAGGACCGCGAACGGATTGCCCGTGAACTCGGGAGGATCGCCGTCTGCCCGGGAATCCTCGATCCCGATACCCTGGCCCGCGTCTATGCGGCCAGCGACGTCTTCGCCACCGCCTCGCGTTTCGAGGTGCTTGGCAATGTCGTGCTCGAGGCCCTGGCCTCGGGTCTTCCGGTCGCGGTGGACGGCGAAAGCGGCATGGGCCGCGTTGTCGTCGAGGGCGAGACCGGCTTCGTGATCTCCGAGCCGGGAGTAGTCGAGGCCTGGCAGGCCGTACTCGGCCGTCTGGCCCAGGATTCTGCCCTAAGGGCCCGTATGGGTAGGGCGGCACGAGACTATGCGGAGCGGAGTATCCCGACCTGGGACGATGTCCTCCTCGAGGATCTGTTTCCGGTCTGGCGGCAAGCCGTGGTCGAACGGGGATGAGCGCGGTGTTCGGAAAGCGGAACCTTATCCTCATTCCCCATCCCGACGACGAGGTCGTCGGGTGCTTCGCGGCGGCGGGCCGGGCTGTCGCGTCGGGGGCGAAGCTGTTCGGGCTCTATCTGACGACCGGCGTCCCGGCCGCCGAGTTGCTGTAGCCGTGGGACCGCAAGTCCCATCCCGCCCGCGTCCGTACCCGGCACGAGGAGGCGGCTGCCGTTGCAAATTCAATGAACCTCGAATCCGTCGGTTTTGGTGACCCGCCGACCCGCCGGTTCCGCTTCGATCTCGAAGAAGCGCGCGAAGAGGTTTTGCGACTGGTATCCGAGCACGGGATCGACACCGTTTGGGTGCCCGCCTTCGAGGGTGCCCATCAGGATCACGACGCGGCCAATGCCCTGGCCAGTACGCTGCGGTCGCGGGTCTCCGTCTTCGAGTTCGCCGAGTACAACAATGCCGGCGGCAGGACGCGGTCGCAGGAATTCCCCGTGCCCAACGGCACCGAAACGGTCATCGACCTGACGCCGGAGGAGGTCGCGCGCAAACGCACGGCGCTGGCGGTCTATCGCTCGGAACGCGGCAACCTGGCCCATATCGAATCGCGGCGGGAATGCTTCCGGCCGCTTCCCGACTACGACTATTCGCAACCGCCCCATCCGGGAAAACTGTTCTACGCCCGTTTCCGGTGGGTGCCGATTCCCCATCCGCGGGTAGATTTCACGGCGCCGGACGAGGTTTACGCGACCCTGGGCGATTTCATGCGGCGACATCGTGAAGGAGGCCAGGATGGCTGACGGCGCCTCCCATCTCCTGGCCCGCTTCCTGTCCCGTTGGATCGGCGGCGTCACCCGCGCCGCCTGGCTTACGGTGCTGCTGGCGGTCGTGGCGACGGTGGCGACCGGCTATTACGTGGCCACCAACCTGTCGATCAATACCGACACCGATGACATGCTGTCGCCGGACCTTCCATTCCGGAAGAATTCCCTAGCCCTGAAGCAGGCCTTTCCGCAACTGACCGACAACGTGGTCATCGTCATCGACGGCAAGACGCCGGAACTCGCCGACGAGGCCGCCGTCCGGCTCGGCAAGCGGATACGCGAGCAGCCGGATGTCTATGGCAACGTCTACGATCCCGCTTCCCATCCGTTTTTCCGCCGCAACGGCCTGCTCTTCCTCGATGTCGACGAGCTCTATGACCTGAGCGACCGCCTGGCCGAGGCCCAGCCGTTCCTGGGTGCGCTGTGGCAGGACCCGAGCCTTCGCGGCCTCTCCGAGATGCTGGGCCTGGCCCTCGATGCGGCGACCGGCGAGCAGGCGGGCGATCTGCCCATCGAACTCGACCGCGTGCTTAACGCCCTGGCCGATTCCGTCGAGGAACAGGCCCAGGGCCGGTTCGCGCCTCTGTCCTGGCGTTTGCTGATGGGGATGGGCGACGACGAGGAGCCGCCCTACCGCCGGTTCGTCCTGATCGAACCGCCGCTGGACTATTCGTCCCTGCAGCCGGTCGGCAAGGCCATCAAGGGCGTGCGGGCCCTGGTCCGCGAACTGGGTCTGACCGAAGAGAACGGGGTTCGGGTCCGCATGACCGGATCGGCCGCCATGGCCGAGGACGAGCTCAAGAGCGTCGAGGAGGGGATGGGAGTGGCCGGCGTGCTGTCCCTGACCCTGGTCATCGCCCTTCTGCTGTTGGCCTTCCGCTCGCCGTCCCTGGCGGCGGCGACCTTCTTTACCCTGGTCATGGGGCTGGTCTGGACGGCCGGATTCGCCGTTCTGGCGATCGGCGAGCTCAACCTGATCTCTGTCGCCTTCGCCGTCCTGTTCATCGGCCTCAGCGTCGATTTCGGGATCCATTTCGTCCTGCGGTTCCGCGAGTCCGCGGCCGCCGGGGCAGGGCGCCGGGACGCGATGATCCGGGCCGGGCGCGGCGTCGGCGGGGCCTTGGGCCTCTGCGCGGTGGCCGCTGCCATCGGGTTCTTCTCGTTCCTGCCGACCGCCTACCGGGGATTGGCCGAACTGGGCCTGATCGCCGGCGCCGGCATGTTCATCGCCCTGTTCTCAAATCTCACCGTTCTTCCCGCCCTCATGGCCCTGCTGCCGGTGAACAGCGCCAAAAGCGCGGCGAGTCCACGCTGGGGAGAAAGGATCGGCAGCCGCATTCGGCAGCGGCCGCGCCCGGTCCTGTGGGGGGTCCTCATCCTGGCGATCGCGGCGGCGGCGCTGTTCCCGCAGGCCCGCTTCGACTTCGACCCCCTGAGCCTGCGCGACCCCAAGACCGAATCGGTGGCCACCTATCTCGACCTCATCGAGCAGGATCACAGCGGCCCGTATTCGGCCACGGTCCTGACCAAAAACCTCGGGGAAGCGGAAGCGCTGACAACGAAGCTCGAGAAACTCGACGAGGTGAAGCGGGCGGTCAGCCTCGCCCGTTACGTTCCCGGGAATCAGGACGAGAAGCTTGAGATCATCGGCGAGATGGCGCTGTTCCTTTCACCCTCGCTGGCCGCCCCGAAGGCCGGCACGGCACCGACGGCCGAGGAGAACCGCGAGGCCCTGGACCGCATGCTGGGCAAGCTCTCGAAGCTGTCGGACGGGCAAGGTACGGTTGCCGAGGCCGCACGACGTCTGGGTGGCCTGTTGCAGGGCCTGGAGAAGGAAGGCCAGATTCCCAATGCCGACCTCGACGGTCTGCAACGTCAGTTGATCTCGGGCCTGCCGGCACAGTTGGCGACATTGCGCGAGTCGTTGCAGGCCGGACCGGTCACCCTCGAAAGCCTGCCGCAGGACATCGCATCGCGGGAGGTGGCCGCGGACGGCCGCGCCCGGCTGAAGATCTATCCCCGAGAGAACCTTACGGACCGCGCCGCCCTCGAGCGATTCGTCAACGCCGTCCGCTCGGTCGCGCCGCAGGCCACGGGTGGGCCGGTCATCATCCTCGAGGCCGGCGATGCCGTGGTGGCCGCCTTCCGCGATGCGGCGCTGATTGCCGTCGGCCTCATCGCGGTCCTGCTGGTCGTCGTGCTCAGGAACCCGCGCGAGGTCCTGTTCGTCTTTGCGCCGCTGTTGTTGGCGACGTTGCTGACGGTCGCTTTTACGGTTCTGTTCGATCTGCCGTTCAACTTCGCCAACGTCATCGTGCTGCCCCTGCTGTTCGGGCTGGGGGTCGCCAACGGTATTCACGTGGTCTCGCGCAACCGGCAGACGGAAGGGCAGGGCGAGGTCTTTGCGACCAGCACGCCGCGGGCCGTGCTGTTCAGCGGACTGACGACCATCGGCTCCTTCGCCAGCCTCGGGGCGTCCAGCCATCCGGGAACGGCAAGCATGGGAATCCTGCTGACCGTGGCCATCTTCCTGACCATGGCCTGCACGCTGATCCTGTTGCCGGCGCTGATGGCGACGTGGGGCGGGAAGGGGACCGGCTAGCCGGTACCGAGCAGCTTGTCGGCCTTGCCTTCGAGTTCCCTGATCAGGCCCTCGACTCCCGAGCCCTTGAGGATGTTGCTGTATTCCGAACGTCTGACGGCCAACTGACTGATGCTGTCGTCCAGCAGCACGTCGGCGATCTTCCACGCGCCCGAATCGGTCTTCTTGACCACATAGGTCAGACCGACGTCGGACCCGTCGGGATCGATGATTCGCGTGGCCACCAGGATCGTGCCCTGCGGCCCGTCCCGTTCGCCGACCGTTTCAAACCGCTGCCCGGAATAGCCGTCGAACTGCGCGGCATAGGTCGCAATGCTGAGACGCCGGAAAACCTCCAGAAGGCGCTTCCGGCCCGCTTCATCGGTGCCGTTCCAGTACCGGCGGGTCGTGGCGACCCGGATCATGGTGGAGAAATCGAAGGCCTCGTCCATCGCCGGGCCAAGCCTATCGAATCGGCCTTTCACTCCCAGGGCGTCGGCGTTCTTCATGACGTCGACGAGGGCCGCATGGAACCCTTCCACGACTTCCGCCGGCGGCCGCGAATCGTCCGCGCTACCAGGTGCGGAACTCACGGCGAGCAACAGCAACGAGAGGCAAAGGGGCAGGAAGCGGGAAGTCGTCATCGCAGTTGAACCGTTGTCGGTTGGGGAAGTCGGGACTATTTGGCAGCCAGCAATTCGTCGGCTTTATGGTTGAGAATCTCGGTCAGCGACTTCAAGCCGCCTTTTTTAAGGATGTCGCGAAACTCCGATTGCCGCACCGACATCTCACTGATCCCGCCATCGATCACCACGTCGATGACATACCACCGGTCCTGCAACCGAATCGCCCGGTAATCCAGGGAGACGCCGGATCCGTCGGGATTGGTAATCCGCGTTTTGACGAGGACGGTATTCTGCGGCGCCGGCTTTTCGCCGAGAAATTCGAACTTCTGCCCGGAATAGCCGCTGAACAGGGTCGCGACCGTTGCGATGTTCTTGCGCTGGAACGCCTCGACGATTCGCAGCTTCTCGTCCTCGGAAGCACGCGTCCAGTGATCGCCGGTGGCGATTCGGACGATCGTCCGGATGTGGAACGTCTTGGTGATCGGCGGAACCAGGCGGTCATACCTTTCCTGCACCGAAATTTTCTCAGCCTCTTTCATTACAGCCAGGAGTTGCGCCTGGAACTCCTCGACGATCGCGGTAGGACCGGAATCTTGAGCGAATGAAAGCGACGGAAAAGTGAAAAAGCAAAGAAGTATCAAAAAGTTACGAATCATTAACCCTGCCTCCGTAGGGTTGGATGGTGCTGGCGGATTGGAGCCTGGGCCGCGCTGCATATCTGGGGAAACCCTATGATGACGGGGCGTCGAAAACAACGGTTTCCTGATCTTCATGGGGGTCGATTTGGGAGGGACGGCTGCCGGGTAGGAAGACTCGGCGGTTGCGGTGGAAAGAAAGATCACATAATAATGCGGCTGTTGGAGCAAATGAGTGGTCAGCCTTGTGGTGGGGTTGCGAAACGGCGGAATCGAATGACGGGAATGTTCAGGAAGCTCGTCCTTTGTGGGCTGATACTTGGGGTGGTCAGTATCACGGGCGGGCAAGTTGCTCGGGCCGATTCCGTGGAAGTGGCCCAGATTCAAGTTGCGGTAGAGCCGACCGGGACGGAAACCGAGGGGACGAACGATCCCCTTGAGCCGATCAACCGTCTGTTCTTCGGCTTCAATGAGATTCTCCAGATGGTCGTCCTGCGGCCGGCGACGGAGATGTACCAACTCTTCATCCCGCCGCCACTGCGCGAAGCCATCGGCAACGTCATCGACAACCTCAAGACTCCGGTGATCCTCGCCAACGACATTCTTCAGGGCGAGGGCGAGCGGGCCTGGCTCACGACCCAGCGTTTCATGGTCAATTCGACCATCGGCGTCGCCGGTACCATAGACGTTGCCGACGAGTTGGGAATCCAGCGCCACACCGAGGATTTCGGCCAGACCCTGGCCGTCTGGGGCGTGGGTGAGGGAGTCTATCTGGTCCTTCCCCTGTTCGGCCCCTCCAATCCGCGTGATGCGGTCGGCAAGCTGTTCGTCGACAACTACTTCGATCCGCTCGGTCTCTATCTCAGCAACATCGACCACAAACCGGCGATGTACGCCCGCACCGCGGTCGAGGGAGTCGACGAGTACGGCAGCGTGATGGACGAACTCGATCAGGTCAAGAAGACCTCCATCGACTTCTATGCGGCCCTCCGCAGCATGTACCGGCAGAAGAGGAAGGCGGAGATCAACAACGGCGAGGAGTTCGATCTTCCGCCGATTCCCGATCTCAGTCTCGAAGGCAACGGGGTCAAGGAGCCGAATCCGGCTGCCGATGCCGCGACTCCGCGTCCGGGCCCCAATGATCAGTTGTCGCAGGACCAGTCCAGCCTCGGCGCCCCTCGGATTCGCTAAACTTTCACACTCTATGTCCAGCACCGGTAGCATTCTGTGACCGGCGATCTGTGTCCGTGAAACTTGTTAAGTTTCCGGCGCTAAGGGATCGAAATTTCCTCTTGTTTTTTAATGGGTTATACAGAAACCCTTGACGTTTGTTGGGTATTGTGCCAAATATCCACCATCCGGTGCCAAGAGGGCCGGTATCTTTTGGCTCGACGTAATGTGGGCCATTACAGGCGTATTGCTCGAAGAGGAGGATATGACCATGT
>NPIF01006329.1_pt1 | contig 21814 bp, 19 predicted proteins | sample 8637461 | NCBI WGS metagenome assembly NPIF01 (sample SAMN07420641, study PRJNA396082) | bioreactor metagenome | isolation source: sample BR12 brine-fed electro-methanogenic bioreactor BR | place: Japan: Kochi | collected 2016-12-09
GAATGTCAAGGAACTTCCGGTTCGGGACACTTGCAGCGGGTAAGCTTCCCGCCATGAACACGCCCACGGTCTTCGATACTCACACCCATCTTCTCTTCGGCCCGCTCGGCGACGACCCCGATGGCGCGTGGAAGCGCGCGCGGGAGGCGGGCGTCGAGGGCGCCGTCGTCATCGGTATCGACGCGGAGAGCTCCGTCGCCGTCGCCGACTGGGTGGCGGCGCGTGAGGGACTGTGGAGCGCCGTCGGCGTGCACCCGAACGAGACCGCGGCCGCCTCCGACGAAGACTGGGCGGCGATCCTGGAGCTCGCCGAGCGCCCCGAGGTGGTGGCCCTCGGAGAGACCGGGCTCGATCTCCACTGGGATCGTTCGCCGCTCGAGACCCAGCTCCGCTGGCTCGACTTGCACGCCGCGGCGGCGCTCGAGCGCGACCTGCCGCTCGTTCTCCACGTGCGCGACGCGATGGACGAAGCGAAGCGCGCGCTCGCGCCGTGGGCGGCGCGTGGCCTGCGCGCCGTGATGCACTGCTTCGGTGGCGGCCCGGAGGACGTCGGGACCTTCGTCGATTGGGGCTTCTTCGTGTCCTTCGCGGGCAACCTGACCTACCGGAGCGCCGGCGCGCTGCGCGAGGCGGCCGCGCTCGTGCCTCTAGAGCAGTGCCTGGTCGAGACCGACGCGCCGTGGCTCGCTCCGATTCCGATGCGCGGGCGCATGAACGAGCCCGCCCACGTCGTCCACACTGCGCGCTGCCTCGCCGAGGTGCACGGCGTCGAGTTCGAGGAGCTCGCCGCGAAGACCACCGCGAACGCCAAGCGTTTCTTCGGCCTCTGACTCAGCGGGTGCCGAGCGTCACCGTCACTTTCAACGTCTCCTCCCCGCGGAGGATGGTCAGCTCGACCTCGTCGCCCGGCGCGTGCTTTCGCAGGAGCCCCGCGTAACCGCGCAGGTCCTTGACCTCTTCCCCGGCGAGCGCGACGAGCACGTCGCCAGGCTGCAGGCCGGCTTTCGCGGCGGGCGAGTCCTCGACGAGCGCCTGGACGCGGACGCCCGGCCCACCGAAACCGAAGTCCGGCACGGTGCCGAGACTCGCGCGGCGCGCGCCCTTCCCGCCGCCGTGGCCATGCCCCTCGCCGTGGGCGCGTGGCTTGCCGCTCTCGACCTCCTGCACGCTGAGCGCTTCCTCGCGCTCGGCGAGGTAACGCACCACCTCTGCAGCGGCTTCGGTCACCTTCGCGAGTCCGGCGGCGTCGATCTTGTCCGCGGTGTCGCTCGGGCGGTGGTAGTCGGCGTGGGCTCCAGTGAAGAGCTGCACGCCGGGGATCCCGCGCTCGATGCACGAGACCTGGTCGCTCGCGTCGAGCGGCTCGGTGACGATCGAGACAGGCACGCCGGTCGTGTACTGCACGCCCATGAAGATGTAGCGCCACTCGCGCGCGCTGCTCGCGTGCAGGACGTGGAGCTTCCCGTCACCGAGGCGGCCGACCGTGTCGAAGTTGACGCAAGCCGAGGGCTTGGTCTCGGGGAGCAGCTCGGCGAGCAGCGCCTTCGAGCCGAGGCGCCCGGCCTCTTCCGCGGTCACGGCCGCGAAGAGTACGGGGCGCGCACGGGGCGGCTCCGCGGCGAGCGTGCGCGCGAGCTCGAGCAGGACGGCGACGCCCGACGCGTTGTCGTCGGCACCCGGGTGGATCTTGCCCTCCTCGCCCTGACGCACGTCGGGCCAGCCCCGCCCGAGGTGGTCGACGTGGGCGAGGACGAGCACGGGTTCGTTCTCGAGCGCGGGCTTGGCGCCGGGGAGGCGGCCGAGCACGTTGCTGACCGCGACGGGGTGCCCGTCCTGGCCCGCCTTCTCCGTCCAGCGTTGGCGATAGCCGTCGTCACCCGCCGGAGCCAGGCCGTACCGCGCGAATCGCTCTTCGATCAGAGCGCTCGCCGTCTCGAGCCCGGCGCTGCCGAGGCCGCGGCCTTCGAGAGCGGGATCGGCGAGCTGGCCAACCAGCGCGGCGAGCGCGTCGCCGTCGAAGGCGGGCGGCTTGGCGGCGAGGGGCGCGCGTTCGGGGAGGACGAGCGCGACGGGCTCGCCTTCGCCGAGCTGGAGCGAGAGCGGCGAGTGCAGCGCGTCCCACTGTCCCTTGGCGACGTTCTCGCCCTCGTCGCCACGGAAGCCGAGGTAGGTATAGCGGGTGTAGTGCGGCAGCTTGCGGGCGAGCGCGGGGATCACCGCGCTCGAGTGCGCGCCGATCCAGCCGAGCGCGGCGCGCGGGTCGGCGGGGTGGCGCGCGACGAGCACGTGGGAGTGCTCCGCGAGCGGGACGCTGTCGTGTCCGATCAGCAGCTCCTCGTCCTCGAGCGAGACGCCGCGCACGGCGAGGGTCGCGTGGACCGCCTCGGCGAGCATGTTGTCGCGGCCGAGAATCCACGCGTCACCCGGCGGCAGGTCGTCGAGCTCGCTGTCGAGCGCAAAGCGCGGCGTGCTCGCGCCGCTCCAACCCTCGGCGAGCGCCTGCCAGGCCTGCCGCTCCTCGTCGGAGGCGGCGCTCGGCAGGATGTAGAGCGGGCTCTTCTCACCGAGCAGGGTCGACAGCGCGGGCGGCACCTCGAAGGGGTCGAGGCGGCGCAGGGCGTCGAAGGCGGGGTCGACGTCGACGCGCAGCGGGGCGGCCGGGAGCAGCAAGCGCACCTGCTGCTGGCGCTCGTTGAGCTCGGCGATCTGGATCAGCGCCTCTTCGCGTCCCTCGACCGTGACGGCGAGCGGGACGATCACCGGGAAGGGCTCGGCTTCCTGGACCTGCTCGATCGTGACGATCAGCTCGAACGGGAGCTCGGGGTTGTCGCTCTCGCCGGCTTCGATCTCGCCGAGCGTGAGCTCGGGGAGGCCGGGGCGGGTGATCCAGCTCATGAAGAACGGGCGCCAGAAGACGCCGGTCTGGTCCGTGAAGAGGTTCGCGAGGTGCCCGAGGCGGGCACGGCGGTGGCGGAAGCGCAGCGCGAAGCGGCGCATCCCCATCTTGAAGTCGGGGTCGCCGACGCCCATGCGCAGCATGTGGAAGAGCATCAGGCTCTTGCCGTAGCCGATCGCCTCCGAAGCGGCGGAGTGCCGGCCGCGGAACTCGACGAGCGGCCGGTCGTCCTCGCCGCCGACCATNNGACCATGTCGGCGAGCTTCTGCAGCGTCGCGCGGCGGTGACGGGCACCCTCGCCGCGTTGCTCGGCGAGCAGGTGATCGGCCATGTACGCCGTCAGGCCCTCGCACCAGTTGCCGTCCACGGGATCGACGAGGACGGAGTTGCCCCACCAGTTGTGCAGGATCTCGTGGGGGTAGGAGGAGGCGAGGATCCAGGGCATGCGCAGGATGCGCGAGCCGAGCAGCGTGAAGCCCGGCATGCCGTAGCCGGTCTCCCAGAAGTTCTCGACGACGGCGAAGGAGGGGAAGGGGTAGCGCGGGAGGATGGACTCGTACATCGCGAGGTAGCGGTCGGCTGCCTCGAGGTAGCGGTGGGCGAGGCCGGCGTCGGGCGTGCGGAGGAAGACGAGCAGCTCGGTCTCGCCCGCCTTCTTGGAGTACTCGGTGAACGGTCCCGCGACGAGATAGATCTCCTCCGTCGGGTGCTCCATGTCCCAGCGCACGCGGCGCGTTCCCTTCTCGTCGGTCTCGTGCACGCTGCGCCGGCCTTCGGAGACGACGTCCCACGGAGCGGCGAGCTCGTTCACCTCGAGCGTGAAGCGCACGAGCGCGTCCTTGAAGCTCGGCACCCAGTAGCTCGCGCCGGCGAGGAAGACGCCGCGCTCGTCGATGATCCCCGGCGTCTCCTTGAAGCCGCGTTGGTACTCCTCGCCTTGGGCGACGAGCGGGTGCTGGATCTTGCCGGCGTAGCGCAGCGTAACGGTGGCCTCGCCTTCGGCGGGGGCGTGCAGACGGAACGCTTCGAGCGGCGCTCCTTCGGCGAGCGAGGCGGCGCTCGCGTTGATACCGAAGAAGGAAGCGACGGCGCCTTCGGCGTCGGGCTCGATGCGCCAGCCTTCGCTCAGCGCGGTCGGCGCAAGACCGGCGTGGAGCACGAAGGGGGCACCCTCTTCGGAGCGGGCTGCGGTGAGTGTCGCGGGGGGCAGTGTCAGCGTGTCCTGGGCCGCGAGAGTCCCCGCGCCAAGCTCGAGCGTGACGCGGAGTTCGTGCCCGACGACGTGCTCGGCGGGAGCCGCGCGCCCTGCGGCGAGAGAGCAAGGCGTGAGGAGCAGTGCGGCGAGAGCGAGTGCGGCCAGGGTGCGAGTCGTCACGAGCGGTCTCCTTCGAAGCCCCCGATCTTACCTTGGGGCCGCTTCCCGTCGCGCGTGGAACCCGGGTCGAGACGCCGCGACTGCGTTCAAAGTCCGGCCGGGAGCGAGTAGAATGCCCGAGTTAGGGGAGGGGATGATCCAGGTCGCGAAGTCTGCCGTCTTGTCCGAGTGCTCGGTTGGGGCTGAGCGGTCCTCGCTGCTGTCGCGGCAGCGTCATCGAGTTCGTGCAATGGAACCTTNNGCGCGTGGCGCCATCGAGGGAGTGTTCATGGTCAACGTTCGACGTCTGCTGGTTCCGGTCCTTCTTCTTCTGCTGTTGCCGGCCTGTGCCGATGGTGCGGTGTCCCCGGAGCGCGAGGCCAAGATCCGCGAGGTCCTCGAGCTCACCGGCGCCGCCAAGATGGGTGAGCAGGTGATGACGGCGATGATGGGGCAGATGAAGCAGGCCTTCCCCGCGGTTCCGGAGGACTTCTGGAGTCGGACGAGCGAGAGAATGACCGGCGAAGGGCTCACCGATCTCGTCATCCCGATCTACGCCCGCAACTACACCGACGAGGAGCTCGACGCGATGATCGCGTTCTGGAGCTCGCCGGCTGGCCGCTCGATCTCGGCGAAGCAGTCGATCGTCTTGCAGGAGAGCATGGCTGCCGGGCAAGCCTGGGGTGAGAAACTCGCAGAGCAGGTCGTCGCGGAGCTTCGCGAGGAGGGGCACCTCGACTAGTCCGGACCAGATGCCGCGCGCCGCGGCATCGGGGAGCGAGGCATGGCGATCAGGGCCATCGACTCGGCAGGGAAAGGCGTGGGGCCACCGCGTTGGCCCTTCACCGAGGCTCTGCTCACCCGGCTCCGTGCCTTCCCTCAGCTCGAGATCTGGCGCGAGGAAGGGCGGATCGAGATCCCCCCGTCGCACGAGGGGGGCTTTCCCATCGTCAGCGAGGAGGGCGTGGGCGGCATCACGCTCCATCTCGAGGGTTGGTTCGCGCACATTGGCGTGATCGCGGAGGCGGAGGAGTGGGTGCTCTTCGCGCTGAGCCGGGAGTGCCGCTTGCGGGTCGAGCTGCGTGGCGCGCGCGCGTACGCGTGGACCGTCGAGGAACGTGACGGCGCGGCGTGGAAGGCGATCGCGGGCGTGCGGCGACGCTGTTGGGCGTTCTGGCGACGCGCGACCGTGGTCTATTTGCAGAACGACGCGCAGAGCGCGGCGTGACGAACACGATCGAGAGTCTTCTCTCGCGGATGGTGAGACCGTGAATCGAAAGCAGCCGACTCCCCCCTGGCGCTCTCTCTGGAACGCGGACCCCGACACTCCCTGGGAGGAACGCTGGGTCTCTCCACACATCCCCGGCGTCGGCCGTTTCGTGCGCGGGGCCTGGCTGCTCGTCATCCTCGCTGCGCTGGTCGTGGGCGGAGTGCTCGTTGGGCTCGAGCTCGAAGAGCGGATGCAGTCGCGGCGGGGGATGGCTCTTCCTGGCAGCGTGCTGTCCGCGCCTCTTCCCGCCGAGACACGGTGTGCGGATCTTGCCGAGGCTGGTGAACTCGCGGAGGGTGCGCGTTGCGTCGTCGTCGACGTGCGTCGCGCGGCGGAGCCGGAGCTCCCCGTCTACACGTGGGATGGCGAAGTGCTCGGGTCCGACCAGCTCGTGTCGAGACTCTCGGTCGAGGGAGGGCCGGCGCTCGTCCTCGTGCGGCCGGAGGCGGGTGCGCGATTCGCCGATGTGGTCCTCGTATTCGAAGCTGCGCGTGCGGCCGAGGACGCAGAGCCGCGCGTCCTGGTCACCAACCCGGTTCAGGCTCCGTCGACGATGTAGACCTCGCGCGCGCCGGCGAGGCTCGCGGCCGCGATCGCGCGCAGGACGTCGTCCCACGGTGTGTTCTCGTAGACGACGAGGGCGGTGCGTCCGCGGCGGTCGAGCGGGGGCGCGACGACCATCGGCAGACTGTCCTGCCAGAGCGGGTCGGTGGCCTCCTTGCGCCGGAACGGGTTCTCGCGATCCGCTCCTGCGCGCACCAGCGTCCCCGACGCGAGCGGCTCGATCGGCAGGCTCGGCGCGGTGATGAATTCGAGCGGGAGCGGGATTGCCGGCACGCCCTCCGGAACGGCGCGAGAGCTCGTGACATGGAGCTCGGGGGCGCGCGTTGGGAGCGCGCGCGGGCGGTGGATCGGAGCCGGGCGGAACGCGAGCTGTAGAGCGCCGGGCGCGAGCCCGGAGACGATCTCCCGGACGCGCCACCACGGCAGGCCGCGGTCGGCCTTCAGAACGCGGGCGTTCGCGCAGGTACCGGTTGGCCACGCCTCGAAGAAGCCGTCGCCCGTGATGCGCAGCTCCCGGCCGGGGCGTTCCTCATCGCTGGCGAGCGCGCCCGTCGCGAGCTCGACGGGCAGCCCGCTCTGGCTGACGAGCGGCAGCGGAGGCAGAGCCGTCACGCTGTGCGGGAGTGCAGCCGCGGGGCTGTGTTTGAGCGCAGGGGAGTCGGCGACGGTGCGGACGAAGACATCGAAGGCGACGCCCGCGCGCTTCGACGCCTCGAGCTCTTCGGCCTCCGGGCAGCTCACGACGAGCTCGTCTTGGGCCTGTCGCATCGTGCGCACGAGGCCACCGTCGACGAGCGGGACGATCAAGTAGAGGTCGACCGCGGCGAGCGCGGCGGCGAGGCCGGTCATCACGCCGACGTTGCGCAACCAGCGCGCCGGGCGCACGGGTCCGGCGAGCAGGGCGAGGTGGACGATCAGCGCGAGCCCGAGCGAGGCGAGGATCGCGTGTTCGCCGTGCACCCACGCGAGCGCGGCGCTTGGCGTCCCGGCGGCGGTCGAGCCGTGGAACCACGCGGCGCCGGCTCCCGAGAGCGAGAGTGCTTCGCCGTGCATGCGCGCGCCGATCATGAACGCTGCGACGGGATAGAGCGGGGCGTGCGCGATGATCCAGCGCCGCCGCCCCCGGCGGCGGGCCTCGACGAAGGCGTTGCCTTGCCCCTTGTCGAGCGGGAGCAGGGCGAGCAGCGCCATCCATGTTGCGACGTCGATCGAAAACAGCGCGATCAGCAGCAGGCGGGGGAGCTGGAGCGGGAACGCGGCGTAGAAGTCCGGCGCGGGGAAGAGCCCGCTCGCGACGATCTGGCGCCAGGCGAGCTTCTGCATCGCGGCGTACCCCGCGACGAGCGGCAGATGCACGAGGACGAGTGAGACCGCACCGATGACGAGCGCGCGGCGCAGCGCAGGCAGCGGCACCTGGCGTGCCGGGAACAGGAGTCGCTCGAAGAAGGTCTGGAGCGGCTGGCTCAACGTGTGCCCTCGCGGGGTTTCCGGCATCTGATACCGAGCAAGACCGAATGAAGCGATCGGTTTTTGACGGCGCCCACCGGCGGCGCCTATCCTCGCTGACAGTGGCCCGCTTGGCCACCCCCGGAGCCGACCCATGCCTCACGTGCGCGTCTACATCAAAGAATGGTGCCCCCACTGCCAGCGCGCCCTCGCTCTTCTCGCTGCCAAGGGTCTCGAGCCCGAGGTGATCGACGTCGAAGAGGTCCCCGACTCGTTCCAGGAGATGGTGCAACGTGCCGCCGGTCGTCGCACCGTGCCGCAGATCTTCATCGACGAGCAGCACATCGGCGGTAACGACGATCTTCAGGATCTCGAGCGCTCGGGGCGCCTCGACCCGCTGCTCAAGAGCGCCTGAGCTTCGCCTCGGTCAGCTCTCTATCAGGAGCCAAGACAGAAGCAGCTCGGTCAAGTTGAAGGACGCGTGCATCACGATCGGCAACCAGATGCAGCGTCTCCAGCCGTAGAGCGCGGCGGCCGCGAGGCCGACCAGAACGAGCAGCGGGGCCGCCACCCACATCCCGACGTGGGCCGCGGCGAAGGCGAGCGCGCTGGCGAGCGCGGCGATCGGCGTCCAGATGTCCCGGCGTAGTCCGCCGAAGACGAACCCCCGGAAGAAGAGCTCCTCTGCGACGGGGGCGAGGACGACCGCAAAGGCGATGATCGCGAGCTTGGGGCCTTCGATCAGCGCCCGCTGCGCTTCGCCCTGTCTCGCCATCATCTCGTAGAGGCTCGGGAAGCCGAACTTGAGCAGGAGCGTGTAGCCGATCACGGCAACGGAGAGCCCCAGTCCAACGAGCACGCTGATCGCGAGGTCGCCGAGGCGGGGGGCGACGAAGCCGAGGCTGCGCAGGCCGCCGCCGGCGGCGAAGGCGGCGACGATCGCCCCGATGAGCAAGGGGATCTGGAGAGCCGCCCCGCCCGCGTAGCGCATCGGCAGCCCGTCGAGCGGAAGATCGAGGCCGATCCCCATCATCGCGATCAGCAGCGTCGTGGTCAGCACCAGCGCCGTGACGCAGAGCAAACCGAAGAGCACGCCGACGATGCCCCAGGGGGCATCGCCGGGCGGAGGGGTCGCGCGGGCGGGAGAGTCGGCGACGCCGTCCCCGACCCGCGCGTCGTTCTCGCTCTCCGCGGTCACTCCCTTTCCTTCTGGCCTGCCTTCTTGCCGACCAGCGCGGCAAGCGCGTCCGGATCGACAGGGACGCCGCGGGTGAGGTTCTCGCAGCCGGTCTCGGTGACGACGACGTCGTCTTCGATGCGCACGGCCTGGCCGCGCAGCTCGGCGGGGGCGTCCTCGTCGCCGACCGGGATGTAGAGCCCGGGCTCGATCGTGAAGACCATCCCCGGCTCGAGCGGGCGGCAGGCGTTCTCGGCGCGATAGTGGCCGACGTCGTGGACGTCCATCCCGAGCCAGTGCGAGGTGCGGTGCATGTAGTACTTCTTGAAGCTCTCCTTCTCGAGCACCTCGTCGACCGTGCCCTTGAGGCAACCGAGCTCGATCAGCCCTTCGCTGAGGCGGCGGAAGGTCATCTCGTGGATGCCGTCGATCGTCTCGCCGGGCTTCGACATCGCGATGCCGCGCTCGAGTGCGTCCAGAACGATCGCGTAGAGATCACGCTGCGCGCCGGTGAAGGTGCCGTTGGCAGGGAAGGTGCGCGTGATGTCGCCGGTGTAACCGCCGTACTCGGCACCCGCGTCGATCAGCACGAGGTCGCCGTCGCCGACCTCCATGTTGTTCTCGATGTAGTGCAGGATGCAGGCGTTGTCGCCCGCGCCGACGATCGTCGCGTAGCCGGGGCCCGTGGCCCCCTCGATCCGGAAGGTGGACTCGACCACGCCCTGGATCTGCGACTCGAGGACGCCGGGCCGCGTCATGCCGATGGCGGCGAGGTGGCCTTGGACGCTGATCTCCGCCGCGCGGCGCAGGACGTCGAGCTCCTCGGGGCTTTTGAAGAGGCGCATCTCGTGCAGGAGCGCGGCCGGGCGGATGATCGTGTCTGGCGCGATGCGGCCGAAGCGCTCCTTGCCGCGCAGCGCGCCGAGCGCGCTCTGGACGGCGCTGTCGAGTGCGGGGTTCTCGAAGGGGGCGAGGTAGAGCGTCGTGCAGCCGTCGATCATGTCGGCGAGCTTGCCGGGCAACTCGTCGATGACGAAGGCGGCGTCCGCGCCGAACTCGCGCACTGCGCCCTCCGGGCCGAAGCGGCGTCCCGTCCAGACCTCGGCCTCGGGATCACGCGCTCGAACGAAGAGCGTATAGGGGTGCTCCGCGCCGGGCCTCAGGACGAGGACGGCCTCTTCTTCCGGGTAGCCGCTCAGGTAGAAAAAGTCGCTGTGCGAGCGGAAGCGGTACTCGGAGTCGTTCGAGTAGACCGGCGCGGTGCCGGCCGGGAGGATCATGATGCCGCCGTCGATCGCGTCGAGGACGCGGGCGCGCCGGCGGGCGTGTTCTTCTTGCGAGACTCCGGGAAGAGGGACCTTCACGGGCATGGGCATCTCCTTCGATAGCGCCCTCGGGGGGGTGAGAGCCGGACGGGCATTGTACCCCCCGGTCGAAACGGCGGCGCGCCGCCCGGATAGGCGGCGCGCTGGTCGAGCCGAACCGTCTGGATCAGGAACGGGAGATCTCGTCCGGCAGCTCGTTGACGTCGTCCTCTTGGACCGGGAAGTACTCGGCGAGGGCTGCGCCGGCGATGCCGATCCCCTCGATCAGGCCGTCCGCGAAGCGCTTCTCGGCGAACCTCTCGCCGACCCGCGCGACGCAGTCGTCCCAGAACCCCTCGGGAACGCGGGCGTCGATCCCCGAGTCGCCGATGACGGCGTAGCGGTGACTCGCGACCGCGACGAAGAAGAGCACGCCGTTCTTCTCCGCGGTCTCTGTCATCCCGATCCGCTCGAAAGTGCCCCGCGCGGCGGCGAGGACGTCCCCGTCGACGCGTTGGGCGAGGTGGACGCGGATCTCGCCCGAGGTTCTCGACTCGAAGAGGCGCACGGCGTCGAGCACGCGCTCCTCCTCGTCCGGCGTCAGCAGCCCGAGCGAGGTGGCGAGGCGGCGGGCGCGCCCGGCGAGGAAGAGGCCGAGCCCGAGCGCCACGGTCGCGGCACCCATCAGGAGTAGGAGTGTCGGCCAGGAGACGAGCGGGACTTCCCACGTGTCATGGGCCACGCCCGTGAATCGCCCCGCGAGCAGCCCGGCCGCTGCGAGGGCCACGCCTAGGGGCATGAGGATCAGACCGGCGCGGGCGCGCCGGACGCCTTCCGCGCTCTTCTTGGCACTCATCACCAGCCTCCCGAGGCGCCGCCGCCCCCGAAAGATCCTCCGCCAAAGCTCCCGCCTCCGAAGCCGCCGCCTCCAAAGCCGCCGCCTCCCCCGAAACCGCCGCCGCTGCTGCCGCGCGAGTTGCCGGCGAGCAGGATCGCCCAGAAGGGGAGATCGCCGCCGAGCGCGCGGTGGCGCCGGAAGCGCCCGATCCGCCCGAAGAGGACGAACAGGACGATGAGCAGCATGGCGATGAACTTGAACTTCGAGCGCTTGGTGCCCTTCGAGCGCGGCGGCGGCGGGAGCGTCTCGCCTTCGGCCGCGGCCGCGATAGCACCCACGCCCGCTCGCAGGCCGTTTCCGTACTGACCGGCGCGGAAGTGCGGGCCGATGTGCTCGCGGATGATGCGGCCGGCCTTGCCGTCGGGGAGGGCGCCTTCGAGCCCGTAGCCGACCTCGATCCGGAGCTTGCGCTCCTTCAGGAAGACGCTGAGCAGGACGCCGTCGTCGCGGCCGGCGAAGCCGGGCTGCCACGCCTCCGCGACGCGCAGCGAAAACTCCTCGAGGGACTCACCCTCGAGCGACGGGAAGATCGCGACGCCGATCTGGAGGCCGCGGGTCTGGTTGAGCTGCATCAGCTCGGACTCGAGAGCCTGCCGGTCGGCGCGGGTGAGGAGGTTCGCGCCGTCGTGGAGGAAGCGCGAGGGCGCCGGCGGAACCGTCAACGCCGATGCCGTGCCCACGACGGACAGCAGGAGGAGCAGCGCGAGCGCCACGCGGCGCACGGTGGAAGACATCGTCTATTCGCCGAAGGAGACGCTGGGCGCCTTCTCGGCCCCGGCCTCGGCCTCGAAGTAGGGACGCGACTCGAAGCCGCTCATCGACGCGACGATGCGCGCGGGGAATCGCTTGATCGCCACGTTGTAGCCGCGCACGGCGTCGTTGAAGCGCTTGCGGCCGACGGCGATGCGGTTCTCCGTGCCCGCGAGCTCGTCCTGCAGGCTGAGGAAGCTCTCGTTCGCCTTGAGGGTGGGGTAGCGCTCGACGGTGACGAGCAGGCGGGAGAGGGCGCTCTGGAGCTGGCCCTGCGCCGCGTCGAAGCGGGCGAGCGCCTGGGGATCGCGAAGCAGCTCGGGGGTGAGCTTGATCTCGGCGGCCTGGGAGCGAGCCTCGGCGACCGCGGTGTAGGTCTCCTTCTCGAAGCCCGCGACGCCCTTGACGGTCTCGACGAGGTTCGGGATCAGGTCCAGACGGCGCTGGTAGAGACCCTCGACGTCGGCCCAGGAGGCGTCCACACCCTCGTCGAGCGTGACCATCTTGTTGTAGGTGGATGTGAAGTAGATGAAACCGAAAACGGCGACTCCGAAGAGCAGGCCGAAGATCAACAAAACGACGAGCAGAGCTTTCGACATGGTGAACTCCGTAAAGAGAGGAAGGAGGACGCCGCCGCATTACGCATTCCTTGGCCCGAACTTGCAAGCCCCGACGAGAACGGTCGGAGACCCCGGGCGGGACGGACGCCGTCTCCGCGGGTAGAATCGCTCCTCGCCCCCCGCCACATTGACGAAATCACTGGAGGTGCATCGCATGAGTGCCGATCCGTTTGCCGGGCTCGAGCCCGCTGCGCTGTGGAAACACTTCTCCGCCTACACGAAGATCGCCCGCCCTTCCGGCAACGAGGCCGAGGCCATCGAGTACGCCGTGAATTGGGCGAAGGAACGTGGGTACGAGGTCTCGCGTGACAAGACCGGGAACGCCTGCATTCACGTGCCCGGGAGCGCGGGAATGGAGAACGCGCCGGTCGTCGTGATCCAGGGTCACGTCGACATGGTCTGCGAGCGCGACTCGGACAGCCCCTACGACGCGGAAGAGGGGCGCATCCACGTGGTGCTCGACGGTGACTGGATCAAGGCGGAAGGGACGACGCTCGGTGCGGACACCGCGATCGGCGTCTGCGCGGGCATGGCGGCGGCCGAGGACGACAGCGTCGCGCATCCGCCGCTCGACCTCCTCCTGACCATCGACGAAGAGACCGGAATGACCGGGGCGATCGGCCTCGACGCGAGCATGGTCCGCGGCAAGATCATGCTCAACCTCGACTCCGAGGACGACAACGTCCTCTTCGTCGGCTGCGCGGGCGGTTGCGACACGAAGATGGCGCTGACGCTGCCCCGCAGTGCGATGAACGCCGGTCAGAAGGCCCTCGCCGTCAAGATTGCCGGGCTCCAGGGTGGACACTCGGGTCTCGACATCAACCGCAACCGCCTGAACTCGATCCGCGCGCTCGCGCGTGTGCTCGGCGACGCGGCCGAGAAGCTCTCGCTGCGCATCGCGACGATCGAGGGTGGCAGCAAGCGCAACGCGATCCCGCGTGAGGCCGGTGCGGTCGTCTTCGTCGCCGAAGGCGACGTCGCGGCGTTCGAGGCTTCGGCGGCGGCGACCAAGAAGGCCTTGGCCGAGCAGTACGCGGGTCTCGAGGACGGGCTGAACATCACGGTCGAGGCGGCTCCCGAGTCTCCCGCGGAGGCGTTCGATGCCGCAGGGAGCCTGCGCGCGCTCGGTCTTCTGAGCGCGATCCCGACGGGCGTCGTGGCGATGAGCCAGGACATCGACGGGCTCGTCGAGACCTCGACGAACCTCGGCGTCGTCTCCACGGAGGGCGACACCGTTCGCACGATCTCATGCTCGCGCTCCTCGGTGATGCCGGCGCTGCGCGACGTGCTCGACTCGCTCCGCGCGGCCGGGCGTCTTGCCGGCGCCGAGGTCAACGAGCACGGCGGGTACCCCGGCTGGAAGCCGGACATGGACTCGAAGGTGCTCGCGATCACGAAGGCGGCCTACGCGAAGCTCAACGGCGAGGAGCCCGGTGTGACGGCGATCCACGCCGGACTCGAGTGCGGGCTGCTCGGCGAGCGTGTCCCGGGCATGGACATGATCTCGTTCGGGCCCAACATCCGCAGCGCTCACGCACCCGGTGAGCGGGTCAGTGTCTCGTCCGTGGGACGCTTCTGGGGCTTGCTCAAAACGGTGCTCGCTGATTTGGGCCGCATCTGAATCTCGTTCACCGAGATATTTCACGGGGCGCCGCGTTTCGCGGCGCCTTTTTTTTTTAGCGCGCTTTCTCGTTCTCTTTGTTCACGTTACGGGCTTCACAAGCAGCCGCGGCGTTAAATCGGGTGTCCGTTTGCGGTGTGCTTTCTGCGCTTGGTGTTACCAGGGGGTTGCAAGCACATGACCGGCACAGGCACCTTGAGCGATAATAAGGCCGTCACTCGTCCGCGACCCCACAGGGGATAATCAGGGAAACAGGGGAGCAGTATGAAGGTCACTCGAGAGCAGATTCTCGGCGCGGCGCGCCGCCATTTCGCTCGATCCGGGTATCGGAAGGCATCGCTCGCCGCGATCGCCGCCGATCTCGGCGTGGTGAAAGGGGCGCTCTACTACCATGTGCCGGGCGGAAAGAAAGAGATGCTCGACGCCTGCATCAGGCAGCTCGAGGAGGTCATCCTCGAGAGGATTGATACGGCGACCACCGAGAACTCCGACGCGGCGTCGGCGCTGCGCGCGATGATCGACGCGAAGATCCGTGTGATGCAGGAGTTGCCCAAGGAGCTGGAACTCACCGAGAGCGTCGGTGAGGAGATCAAGACCTTGATGACCTCGGAGGAGCGGCAGTTCCACGAGGAGGAGCGCGAGCTGATCGAGTCGGTGCTCGCGCGCGGCGAGGAGCAGGGTGCCTTCGCCAACGGTGTGCCGCGCGGGACGCGCTCGATGGCGATCCAGGCGCTGGTGCGTCACGTGGAGATGCGTGACGTGTTCCAGGCGCCGGAGAACCAGGAGTGGCGCCGCGTGCTGGACTTCCTGCTCAAGGGGCTTCAGCAGCGCTGACCGCGAGTCAAGGTACCGCCTCGATCGTGGGGCCGGGCTCTCCCAGAACCAATCGCGGTGACGGAGACCCCCCTTCCCGGCCTGGCCCCCACGTTTCGCCTCCACCAAAAAAGCGAACGGCCACCTCGCACGCGAGGTGGCCGCTGATGCGTGCGTCGTCGCCTCTATCGGCTGAAGAGCGAGGGGCTCGCGCCCGCTGTCTTCATGTAGACCCGTAGGCGCACGATGTCGAGATCCGGAATGTTGACCACGCCCGGGTTCTTCTTGGGATCGCCGAGCGCCGGCTCGAGCAGGAGCGCGGCCTCGAAGGAGTCGAGCGCTCGGTCGTACTCGCCGGTCTCGAGCAGGGCGAGGGCGAGGTTGTAGTGCATCCGCGCGTGGTAGGGCTCGAGCTCTTCGGCTTCCTCGAGCGCTGAGATCGCTCTGCGGAAGTCCTTGGCGCGCATGTGCGCGGCGCCGAGATCCACCCACGTCTCGATGTCCTGGGGGTCGAGCTCGAGCGCGTTCTCGAACGCGCGCAGCGCGTCGGGGACGTCGCCGACGTTGGCGAGCGTCACGCCGAGGTGCTGCCATGCCTTCGGGTTCGACGGTTCCTGGTCGATCCAGCCGAGCGCTTCCTGCACCGCCGGCATCTGGGCGACGAGCCCACTCTCGAGCTGGAAGAGCCCGGGCTGTTCGCTCTGCTCCACCTTGGCCTTCTTCGCCTTCTTGCGCTTGCTGCGCGAGCCGAAGCGGGAGGCGTCCGTCACGGGGACGGCGAGGCACAGGATCAAGGCGGTGACGGAGGCGAGAAGAACACTGCGGCGCATGGCCCCTCCTGAGAGACCCGTCCGGCCTCTCGTTCTCGGTGTGCCGCCCGACCCCTTCGGTGCCGGGCGGGTGCTGCGTCTCCGAGTGACTACGGGCTGGAATCTACCGGCATCTAGTCGCGGGCTCAACAATCGGCGGCCCGACGGGCGCCATCGGGCCGGGCTCGCGCCGGTTTTCGTCTGGTTTGCGGGGGCTGAGGGGTCAGCGATCGCCCTTGCGGGCCGGGCGCACCGTCACGCGCACCTTGCCGCCGAGCTCGTCCACGCGCAGCTCGAGGTCCCGGCCTCCGGCTTTCTCCCGCACCCGCGCGAGTTGCGACTCCATCTTCTCCGCGAAGTTGCGGTAGGCGAGCTTGGAGACCGTCTGCCCGCGCGCCTTCTTCGCCCCGCGATAGGCGAGGTAGAGGTCGCGGAGCTGCTCGGTGCTGGCGCGTCCGCCGGGCGTTCTGGTGACCGTGAGGGTGTGCGGCTTGTTCAGGTCCTCGACGTCGTCCTTCTCTTTGCGCCGGCTGGCGCGGCGCTGGGCCCAGGGGCGACCGCCGCCTTGCTCCTCGAGCAGGCGGAGCCGGCGCGACCAGCGCTCGCTGTTGGTCCGGTAGCGGTGGACGAGGGTGTTGAAGTGGAAGCGGTCCGAGGTGCGCCGGGGCGGCGACTTCGTGTAGTGCCTGATGATCGCTTCGATCTCGGCTTTCCGCTGATGGGGAGGCCACTTCACCGTCTGGTTGAGAAAGAGCTCCCACTCCGTCGAGATCTGCTTGAAGAGCTTCTCGAGGTGTTTGAGGTCGGCAGTGACCTCTGTCGGTGTGAAGAGCGTGTCGGCCATCGTCCTCGTCTCGCGCGCACACGGGCGCCTTCCCCTAACTTGGTGCTCGGTCAGCGTGGGGACCAGCGCGAACGGTACTTGGCGCACGCTCCCTCCTGAAACTGTTCGCGGGTGTTCGTGGCATGAGGGGCGGGACTCCGGAGTCGGACATCGCTTGTCGGGTCAGGACCCCCGCGTCCACAATGGCGCCTCTCCTGGAGGAAGCCGATGGATCCGCGAGCCGCGCTGCCGGCTGTCGACAAGTTGCTGACCGAGGAGGAGGCCCTGGCCCCCGAGCTCGAACGCTGGCGCTGGGACGTCGTGGTCGCGGTGGCGCGCGGCGTGCTCGACGGTGCGCGCGCGGAGATCGCGGCGGGAGGTGCCGCGCCCGAGCGCCGCGCACTCGTCCGCCGGATCCGGGAGCGCCTCGCCGCGTTGGCGCTCCCTCGACCGCGGCGGGTCATCAACGCCACCGGAGTCGTCATCCACACGAACCTCGGCCGTGCGCCCCTCGCGCCCGCCGCGGTGCGCGCGACGGCCGAGGCCGCCGGCCACTACTCGAACCTCGAATACGACATCGAGCCCGGACGGCGTGGTCACCGCTCGAATCACGTCTCCGATCTCCTCGAGCTGCTCTTCCCGGGCAAGAAGGCGCTCGTCGTCAACAACAACGCCGCGACGGTGCTGCTCGCGCTCCAGACCTTCGCGCGTGGGCGCGAGGTGATCATCTCGCGCGGCGAGCTGATCGAGATCGGCGGCTCCTTCCGCATCCCCGAGATCCTCGAGTGCTCCGGCGCCCTGCTCCACGAGGTGGGGACGACCAATCGCACTCACCTCCGCGACTTCGAGAACGCGCTCTCGGACGAGACCGGGCTCGTGCTCAAGGTCTGGCCGAGCAACTACCGCGTCGTCGGGTTCACGAAGGAGGTCGCGCTCGGCGAGCTCGTCACGCTCGCGCACGCGCGCGGGGTGCCCGTCGTCGCCGACCAGGGGTGCGGGCGGCTCTTCCGCGACTCGCCGGGCCCGAAGGGGGAGCCCTCCGTCGAGGAGCTGCTCGCGACCGGCGCCGATGTCGTCACCTTCTCCGGGGACAAGATGCTCGGTGGGCCGCAGGCCGGCGTGCTCGTCGGCACTCCCGAGGCGATCGCGGCGTGCGCCAAGAACCCGCTGACGCGGGCGCTGCGGCCGGACAAGATGACCCTCGCCGCGCTCGCGACGACCTGCCAGCTCCTGCTCAGGAACGGGGGGCGTGAGCAGATCCCGGCGGCCGGCATGCTCGACGCGGACCTGCCGACGCTCAAGCGGCGCGCGCAGGGGCTCGCCCGGGCGATCCGCAGTCAGCTCCCGGAGCTCGAGCTCGAGGTGATCTCGGGGGCGTCGCGCGTGGGCGGCGGCGCCGCGCCGGAGGAGGACCTCCCGACATGGCTCGTCGCGGTGCGTCCCCCAGGCGGCGAAGAGAAGGTGGCTACGGCGCTGCGCCGGCAGGATCCGCCGGTCGTCGTGCGCACGCTCGAGGGGCGCTTGCTCATCGACCCGCGGACGCTTCTGCCTGGCGAGGCGAAGCTCATCGCTGGGGCGCTGGCTCGCGCGCTCGGCTGACCTCGGGCCACGACTAGCTGGAATGCCTCACGTGCATCACGTCGCCATCTTCGACGACGTAGTCCTTGCCCTCGAGCCGGAGTAGCGCCTTCTCGCGCGCGGTGGCCATCGAGCCGCACTCGACGAGCGCGTCCCATCGCACCGTCTCGGCGCGGATGAAGCCGCGCTCGAGGTCGGAGTGGATCGCGCCGGCGGCGCGGCGCGCGACCGTGCCCTTCCTGATCGTCCACGCGCGGCACTCGTCCTCGCCAACCGTGAAGAAGGAGATCAGCCCGAGCAGGCTGTAGCTCGCGCGGATCAAGCGGTCGAGTGCGGGCTCGGCGATGCCGAGGTCCTCGCGGAACGCGGCCGCGTCCTCTTCGCTGAGCGCCGAGATCTCCTCTTCGATCTTCGCGGAGAAGGCGGCGAAGGCGCAGCCGTCCCGGCCGACGAGCGACTCGAGCCCGAACGCCTCCGGGCCGCTTCCCATCTCGTCGATTCGCTCCTCGGGGAGGTTCGCGGCGACGAGGAAGGGCTTGGCGGTGAGGAACGCGTAGCCGCGCAGCGCGCGGAGTTCGTCCTCGCTCAGGCCGGCCGTGCGGATCGGGGTCTCCTCCTCGAGCAGCGTGAGCACGCGCTGGAGCAGGTCGCGCTCCTTCTTGTCCTCGTCGCGGTTCGTCTTCGGGATCATCGCGTCGAGGCGCTCGATGCGGCGCTGGGTGACCTCCATGTCCGCGAGCAGGAACTCGGTCTCGATCGAGTCGAGATCGCGCTTCGGGTCGATCGAACCGTCGGGGTGCGGGTCGGCCGGGTCGTCCCAGACGCGCAGCACGACGAGCAGGGCGTCGGCGGCGCGGAGCTCGACGAGCATCGGGTTGTCGGCGCGGCTCGTCTTGCCGGTGTCGGCGGCCGCAACATCGACGAAGGTCAGCGTCGCCGGCGTCTCCTTCTTCGGCTTGAAGAGGGCGCTGAGCTTGACCAGGCGCGGATCCGGGACCTTGACGACGCCCTTGCGGGTCTCGGGACGGGCCCCGGCCGGGATCTCGTGGCCGGTGAGGATGGTCCAGAGCGTGGTCTTGCCAGAGCGGGGGAGCCCGCAGAGCGCGATGTCCATGATCTCTCCTGGGGGGTGTAGCGACGAGGGGGAAGTGTAGCCGGTTTCCCAAGGAGTTCACGTTCGGCGCCCGCGGCGCAGGATCGGGCATAATCGGCGCGCGGGCGCGCCCCGCGGCGGAGGAAGGATGATCGACGGCGTCGTCTTGGAGAAGCTGGTGGTCGAGGCGGACGAACGCGGGCGGCTCGTGCCGCTGTTTCGCGCGGATGACGAGGGCCTCGGCGGCTTCGGTCAGGTGCACGTGAGCACGCTGTATCCCGGCGTGGTCAAGGCCTGGCACCGGCACCGTGAGACGACGGACACGATCACCTGCGTCTCCGGCATGGTGCGCGTGGGGCTCTGCGACGAGCGCCGCGGCTCGAAGACCGAGAACGAGCTCAACGAGTACTACCTCGGCGAGCACAATCCCCAGCGGCTGCGGATCCCGGCGGGCGTGTGGTTCGGGCTCAAGGGGGTGGGCACGCGCGAGGCGATCGTCGTCGTGCACGCCGACCGCCCCTACGATGCCAAGGACCCCGATGAGGAGCGGATGCATCCGCTCCTCAACGAGATCCCGTTCGACTGGGAGCGCCGCGACGGGTAGCGAGCGAGTCGGGGGATCGGCGACGCGTCGGACCATTCCGAGCGCGTGCAGCAGAAAGGCTCACTCCCGGCACGGCACACTTCTAACGCAGCATGATCAACATCCGCACCGTTCCGGTGCCGGTCTCCTGTGCGCCGAGTGCCTTGCCGAGCACGGTGCCTGGCGTCGGGTCGGTGGCGACCATCGCGTGGCCCGGAGTTGGTGAGCTGACCAGGAGGTCTCCGGGGCGGATCGACCCGTAGCCCGCGTCGACCTTGACATCGACCGTGCCGGTCAGCGCGACGGGCGCGTGGGTCTTCGCGAACTCGGCTTCGAGTGCGGCCCAGAGTTCGGCTTCGCGCTCCGTGTCGCCAATCCGCCGCGCCAGGGCCAGCTCCTCGCCGAGCTCGCGGTTCGCCGCGGCGATCCGCGCGAGGCTGCGGCCGAGGACGACCCCGGGCGCGGCGGCGACGACACCCACCACCGCGGCGTCGGGTCCGCTGCGGCTGCGGGAATAACGTCCGGGATTCTCTGCGTCGATGACGAGCACGTCGCCGGCTTCGACCGGCTCGCTGACCGGGAAGAGCTCCGCGACGTCCATCGAGGCCGGGTTGAACGAGCCCTTCGCGTAGACGTTGCCGTGCTCGTCGACGCGGAAGAGTTCGGAGGCGACGGCGGTGGCGGCGGGCGCGGACGCGAGGGCGAACGGCGCAGCCTCCTTCGCGGCCGGCTCTGAGGCGGTCGCGGCCTCGGGCTCGAGCGGTGCCGGCTCGGTGTGGTCGACCGTCGTGGCTGCGGAGCTCCCCCCGAAGTGGCTGCGTCCGACGAAGACGAGGATCTTCCCGCGACCCGACGCAAGCCCTTCGAGCGCGGTGCCGACGACGGGGCCTGGCGTGCTCGCCCTCATCGCGACGCCGGGCACCGGGCTCGGTGCGAGCAGGTCACCCGCGGCGATGGCGCCGTAGCTCGCGTCGACCTTGACCGGCACGCGCCCGGCGAGGGCGACGGGCACGAAGCGTTCGGAGAAGAAGAGCTCCAGCGCCAGGCTCTCGACGTTCTCGTCGATCTCGCGCCGGCGCTCCGCGAACGCGCCGTCCGCGGCCTCGGTGGCCTCGGCCTCCTTCGCGAGCTCGGCGAGACTTTGGTCGATCTCGGGGTAGGCCACGCGGACCCGCTCCCGGAGCTTCGGGATCGCAGCGGAATACTCGGCGCCGATCGCGTCGCCCCAGACTTCGGCGAGCTGGCCGGCGTGGAACGGGGTGCCCGCGAGCACGACGCCCGGGTCCGTGCTGACGACGCCGATGACGGCGCCGTCGTCCGCGCCGTGGGTGCGGCGGACGGCATCGGGGCGCGCCGTCGCGATGGCAACGAGCTCGCCGGGCTCGAGCGCTTCGGTGGCGAGGAAGGACTCGGCGATGTCCGAGTAGGCGTGCTCGGTGAGCGCGCCGCCGATCCGGAGGTCGCCGTCTTCCTCGAGCTTGGCTATGCGATTCGAGACTGCGTTACCGTGGACGTTCCAGGCGAAGTAGGCCGTCGTCGATGTGTCGTTGGCATCGAAGACGGCAATGTGGCTCGCATCCGTGTACTGGTAGGTGTAGTAGTTGGTGGGACCGACCCAGCGCGTCGAGTTGAAGTAGCCGTCGATCTCGAGGTCCCCGGCGAGGAAGACGTCGCCGACATCGCTGATCAACGACCACTCCTGACTGAGCGTGGACCCGAACGAGCTGAAGAGCTGGTTCTGGGTTGGGGTTGTGTCTCCCACGACCGCTGAGCGCATCACGTAGAGCATGTCCCCTACTTCGAGATCACTGCTGACGAGGAGATCGCTGCTGCCGAAGATTTCGCTGCCCGCGTTCGGGGTCCCAATCCCCACGCGGTTGTACATGACGGGATCTTCGGTGAGCCCCCCGAGCTGCAGGCGATCGGCCTTGAGCGGGGCGCTGAACTGGAAACGGCTGTCAGCCTCGCTCCACTTCAGAAACTCCGAGTCGTCGAAGTAGAGGAAGTCATCGTCGGTGGACGAGCCGCCGCCGACCTCGAGCTGGTCTTCGCAGACCAACCGATTGTTCTCGATCTGCAGCGTCGTCGAGCCGCCGGTGGCAGCATTCGCCAAGAGGAGCTCCCCGGCCGCGGGTCGGAGCTCGATCCGGCCGCCCCCCTGGATGTGGAACATACCGTCGCTGAGGCTGTTGCCGGGGTAGATGCGGAAGTAGTC
>NPIF01003508.1_pt1 | contig 21787 bp, 12 predicted proteins | sample 8637461 | NCBI WGS metagenome assembly NPIF01 (sample SAMN07420641, study PRJNA396082) | bioreactor metagenome | isolation source: sample BR12 brine-fed electro-methanogenic bioreactor BR | place: Japan: Kochi | collected 2016-12-09
CGCATGAAGCCTGTTTTCAGCACTGGCGACGTCGCCGAGATTTGCGGCATCAGCCAACAGACCGTGATCCGCTGTTTCGACAGCGGGCGTTTGAAGGGGTTCCGCGTGCCGGGCTCGAAGTTCCGCCGCATCCCGCGCGAGGCGCTCATCCAGTTCATGAAGGAAAACGGCATCTCGCTGGAGAATCTCGATTCCGGCAAGACGCGCGTGCTGATCGTTGATGATNNTGACGACGCGGCCATTGTCGACATGCTGACCGACCTGCTCGATCGAGACGGCCGCTTCGAGGTCCGCTCGGCGGCCAACGGCTTCGACGCGGGTGCGATGACGAAGGAATTTCGGCCGGACATCCTGCTGCTGGATTACATGCTGCCCGATATCAACGGCAACATCGTCTGCGAACGCATCCGCAAAGACCCCGAACTGGCCGCCACGAAGATCATCATTATCTCCGGCGCGATTTCGGAGCAGGAAATAGACGGCTTGCGCACCAGCGGCGCGGACGATTTCATCAAGAAACCATTTGATGTCGACAAACTCATCACCAGAATGATGGAATAGTCACCGTGCTCGGCCAGATGGGCTGCCATACGCCAAGGATCCGCACTCGTGTCCAAAACAACCACGGAACCGGGCATCGAACCGCAGAAGACCGAGCGCATCATTGCGCAGCTCGATAATCTCCCCGCGATCGCGCCGGTGGCCACGCGCATCCTGTCGCTGACCGAGAGCGATCGATCCAACGCGAAAGACCTGGCTGAGCTTGTCGCGAGCGATCCGGCGTTGACGACGCGCGTGTTATCGCTGGCGAGTCGGGCTGAGCACGGCATCGGCAAACGCGCTCTGACGGTCGAGATAGCCGTCGTTCTTCTTGGTTTCAAGGCGATTCGTCAGATCACGCTCGCGGTCAAAGTGATGGACGTGTTTGCCGCCAAGCGCGACAGTGATGCCGGAGAATCGGCGTTCGACCGGGGTGAGTTCTGGCGGCATTGCCTGGCTGTCGCATGCGCGGCGAGACGCGTCGCGATGCGACTGAAGGGCGGTGTCGACCCCGAAGAGGCGTTTATTCTCGGACTTCTGCACGATCTCGGCAAGATTGCGCTGGATGCCGCATTGCCGAAGAGCTTCGATCGCGTCGTCAGAAAAACCGAGAGCGCAAGGGCGGACATCGCGGAAACCGAGCGGCGGATCCTCGGCGTCGACCACACGATTGTGGGTCGGCGGTTGGCGGAGCGTTGGAGCCTGCCGCGCATCCTGGTCGAAACCATCTGGCTGCATCATCAGCCCGCCGAAGGTCTGCCGGCATCTGTCGCCGCCGGGCGGCACGTGCAAGTCGTGCAACTGGCAGACGTCATCGCCCGCGAGCAGCACATCGGCTACTCAGGCAATCATGTGTTCGATGCGACCTCCCGGCACCTCTCCCAGAAGCTCGGACTGGACGAAACAGCGCGCGTGGAGATCGTCGAATCACTCGCCGACGAAATCGCGGCGAGGGCGGAGTGGATCGGCGTCGAGGATATTTCCAGCCGAGAGGTGTACGTCAACGCGCTGATGCGAACGGCGGACGAACTGAGCGCCGCCAACGCGGATCTCGCGGAGAAGAACAGGCGGCTGCTCCGAAAAGCACAATACTCGCAGGCTCTCGAGTACCTCAACGCGAATCTGTCGGCCGGGGCCTCTCTGCGTGAGGCCTGCGGAGCGGTTGCCGAATCACTGCGGCGTGCGCTTTCGCTTCCGGCCGTTGCCGTCTTCACGGAAAGCCCGATCGGAAGCTGGATGGAATCGGCACTGGCAGGCGGAGACATCCGTCTCGACATACTGGATCGCTCAGGCAGCACAGACGCGGAATGCCCGGACGCGGCCGCCGCCGTGCAACTGGCGGAAGCCGGCACATGGATCGCGCCACCGGGCCGCGCATTCGACTTCTTGCTGGACAGATACCGCGGCGATATCGGTGAGGGCCCGTACTGGCTGCTTCCGATCGTACGAGAGCGCGCGTGGGTGGCTGGCGCACTGTTCTCCCATCCGGCGGACCAGATTGCGGCGTTGCGCGCGGATGTGGGCGAGATCGCTTCGATGAGCGCGGCGTTCGGCCTCGCCATCTCGCAGGCGCAGGCCCACGCAAGGGCATTTGCGCTGCACGATGAACTGGCGGAAGGCAACCGCAGGCTTGCCGCGGCACAGAAGGAACTCGCGCAGTCAACGGCCGACGAAATGGTCGCGATGATGGCGGCCGGCGCCGCCCACGAAATGAACAATCCGCTGGCTGTCATATCGGGACGTGCCCAGCAGCTTCGAGCGCAGGCGACGGATGATTCCACGCGGCAGACGCTCCAGAACATTATCGACCACGCCCAGGCGTGCAGTGATATCGCCACTGAATTGCTCGAATTCGCCCGGCCGCGCGATCCACAACCACGAGCAATCGACCTCAACGTCCTGCTATCCAGACTGGTGGCAGAGTTGAGCGCCGATGGATTATTGGCTGCCGACCAAATCACCCTGGACATCCCGTCCGATACCCCGAACGTGTGGTTCGATGAAGAGCAATTGAGCCGCGTGTTCCGGGAATTGCTGCATAACGCCGTCGATGCGACACAGGCATCTTCGCGGCTTTTGACCGTCAAGGCTTCCGCCGTAATGGCCGAAGAATGCGTTGTCATGGAGGTGGTCGACAACGGCCGCGGCATGACGCCGGAGGTAAGAGGCGGTGCGTTGAATCCGTTCTTTTCTCACCAGCCGGCCGGCAGAAAGCGTGGACTCGGCCTCGCAAGAGTCCACCGCTGGCTGACGCTGAACGGGGGATCGATCGAATTCGAAAGCACGCCGGAAGAAGGAACGACGGTGCGTCTGCGACTTCCAATTCGGGCCGGTTGAAGCAGCCGATCCGAATCAAGCAGGGGGGCAAGACGCGGCAGCCAAATGGGGGGCATGCTCACCAATTCGTGATCATACATCGTCAATAGGAATCCGGGCCGGGCGGGTCGCGTAGGCCTCTCTCCCTCCTCCCCTCGCTCTCACGGCTGAAACGTCCCGCCGGCCTTTTTCTTCTCGACGATCGATTGCGGGTGAAGCGGAAGGAAGCCAAATGGGGACAAGAGAGATGCAAGCCCTGATCGTTACCGATGACGCCGAGCAGAACGCGGAACTGGCCGCCCGCATCGTCGGCACCCTCGACGTGAACATCACCATCGTGAACACGCTCGCTGAGGCGAGGGAGATGATGGCGGACGCTGAGTTCGACGTCGTCCTGGCCTCAAACGTACTGCCCGACGGTTCAGGCATCGAATTGATGGACGACGAGGTGAACGACGACGCTCCGGCGCTTATTCTGTTGCAGGATGAGCTCGACGTGCCACGCGTTCTGGACGCGATCCGATCCGGCGCGGTGGACGTCATCTCACGGCCGTATGAGGGCGAGGATGTGGTCTCCGCTATCGAATCCGCGGTCACGACGCATCNNCCGCAGCCGCCGGCTGCGACGGCTTTCGTCTCGCCTGGTGCGCGATCGCCGCGAACTCCGGCAGCGCGTCGACCTGATCTGCCGCGATCTCGTCTCGGCCTATCAGCGCATGGCCGCCAAGGTCGTGAGCATCGAGCATCCCGATCGCCCAGCCGGCAAGCAGCAGCGGATCAACGCGCGAGGCGAATGATCGCCTGTCGGCAAGCCACCGACTATCCTCTCATGTGCAAGACAATACGATGCCGCCGGCGCTTCTCGGCCCGGCGGCGATTGTCATTGAAGGACATCGCGTCAGGCTCATTGCTTGAGACCAGACGCGGAAGAACATGTCTCGCCCGCGACGGCCTATTCAATGACAAGAACGTCGCTTACTTCGTAGCGGGATGCGACCTTCAGGTCGATTCGATTGCCGCTGACCTCGCGATGCGCCCCCAGCGCGAGTTCAACGTCGTTGTTCTCTTCACTCAGATGGGCGATCGCCAGCCACTGCAATCGACCGTTTGCATGTGTCGCCACCAGCTTGGCCGCCTCCGGGTTTGAAAGATGGCCTCCGCGCCCGGCGATGCGCTGTTTCAGCATTTGCGGATAGGGCCCGCATTCGAGCATCTCCGGGTCGTAGTTGCTTTCACAGTAGGCGGCATCGACGTCGGCGAGGGCCTTCTTCAACGCGGCGAACGGATGGCCCAGGTCGGTGAAGATGCCGAGCCTGCGGTTCTCGTGCTCGACGACGAAGCAGACACCCTCGACCGCATCGTGTGGCGTTGGGATCGTATGAACCCGGACGTCACCGAATGACATTGTCTCGCCCGACACGAAGCGGCGGATGTCCTTTGTGGGCCCGATGTACTTCCGCACGCGACGCCAGGTCAACTCCGTCATATGGACGGGCAGCTTGAACTTGCGTTGGTAGACACCCGCACAGCGTGTGTGATCGCTGTGATCGTGGGAGATAATCAGGGCATCGCATCGACGGATTTCCCGCCCGTGAGCGGCCAGCCGCATTTCCGCCTGTTTGCCGCTGATTCCCGCGTCGAAGAGCAGCTTTACATCGCCCGCCTCGACGTAAATGGCATTGCCGTTCGATCCGGATTGGAGTGAAAAGGTGATCATTGCATGCCAATCTCGTTTCAGCGCGCCCGAGGCAGGCTTCGAGCGACCATTCTATCGGGCGCGGCCGACCCGCGGACTTGCATTAGACTGTTTCTCGGCACTATAACAAGTGGCGTTTTCCCGCGCGGGGGCCGACGGGGGCTCCAGTATTCCAAAGCGGACGGCAAAGTCTGCGCAATCACCCGGCGCATGTGCAGCCTGCCTGCCCGGATTGCCGAAGCATTCCAGAGAGCCGGAGGGAAACACGACCGCTCTCATCGGCCTTCTCAGATATAGCACAGAGGAAACCGATCGTATGCTGAATGTCCTGCATGTATCGCACGAAGCCGTTCACAAAATGGGTGGGATCGGGGCTGTCCTGGAAGGACTGATTACCTCTCAGTCGTACACGGAAGCCGTCAATCGCACGATAATGCTGTGCCCGCTGTTCTCGCGCGACGGCGACGTCGATTCCCGGCTCGGACCCGACGGCGACGTGTTGTACTCGTCGATCGACAATCGGACCGATCATCCGCTGGCCGGGGCGTTTCAGCACATTCAGCACCGCTACAACGTGGACATCATTTACGGTCGCCGGCTGATCCGCGACGCGTTGACGGACACTGAGCAGTCGCCCGAAGTCATCCTGATCGACGTGAAGCACTACGCAAGCGAACGACTGAACGAGTTGAAGGCGCGGTTTTACGAGCGGTTCGGCATCGAGTCGGCCCGCTACGAGGGAATCTGGGACTACGAGCAGTACATGCGCATTGCCGAACCGGGGCTTGATGTGGTCAAGGCGCTCGGCGCCGCGGGCAACGGCACGCAGGACTGCGTGGTACTCGCACATGAGTTCATGGGCATGCCGACGGCGCTGGCGGCGACGCTGCGCGGTGAGGGCGAGTTCAGGACGGCGTTTCACGCGCATGAGGTGTCGCCGATTCGCAAGGTCGTTGAGGACCACTCCGGTCACGACGCCATGTTCTATAACGTGCTGCGTCGAAGCCGTGGACAGAATCTCTATATCACGGACGTGTTCGGCGATCAGTCGGGCTACTTTCGGCACGCGCTGGTCGAGGCGAGCAAGTATCTCGATGTGTGCCTCGCGGTGGGCGATTTCGTTGTCGAGGAGTTGAAGTTCCTCTCGCCCGGCATGGACAAGGCCGACGTGCGTTTGGCTTATAACGGAATTCCGGCGAAGGAAATCTCGCCGCAGGAGGCCGAGGCCAGCAAACGCCGCGTGCGGAACTACGTCGAGAACCTGCTCGAATTCCGGCCCGACTATGTCTTCACCCATGTGACGAGAATGACGCCGAGCAAGGGACTCTGGCGTGATCTTGAAGTCATGCGACACGTTGAGAAGCGGTTCCAGCAGACCGGCAAGACCGGCGTGCTTATTGTATTATCCACCGAGATCGGCGGACCGCGCAAGCACGAAGAGGTCCTGCACATGGAGAAGTGGTGGGACTGGCCGGTCGCGCATCGCGAAGGACTGCCCGACCTGTCCGACGGCGAGGCGCTGTTCTACGCCGGCGTACAGTCGTTCAACGCCCGGGCACGCAACACCAAGGTCATCTTCATCAACCAGTTCGGATTCGAGCGGATCTTCTGCGGCAACCGCATGCCGGAGGACATCGACTTCTGGGACATCCGCAAGGGCAGCGACGTCGAGTTCGGCCAGTCGATCTACGAGCCGTTCGGCATCGCCCAGCTTGAGGCGCTCTCCTTCGGCTCCATCTGCGTGATGACGAACGTCTGCGGATGCACGGGTTTCGCCGAGCGCGTTGCCGGCCCCGACGGATCGTTGAACTACATCGTCGCCGACTACACCCAGTTCGATCCCGGTCGCGAATCCATCAAGGCGTATAAGGAGATGACGCGCGAACAGCGCGAAGTCAACGATGCGAAAGTCGCCGCCGAGGTTGCGGCCGAGCTTTTGCCTCGCCTCGATGAGTTGGATCGGAACAAAGCAGCCTTTATTCGACGAGGCTACGAACTCGCCCGGCAGATGACGTGGGACGTCGTCGCCCGCGAGTACATTCTGCCCGCGATGCGTGACATCACAGTCGGCAGAAGGCCCGCATCCTCGCCAGCCACAGCGATCGCGTCCTGATCGGGCAGCGGCAATGCCGCGAATTTCCGCAGATTTCGTGTTCCCCTCGATCGGCAAATCCCGAAAATGTGCCGCGTATGCGAGATGCGCGCGAGATGCATAGAGGGAGGCGCTTGTGATCGTTGATACGTTGCTGGCGTCGGCGGAGCGGGGCGGTTCTCGGCCCGCCGTCGCCGATCCATTTCGTTCGCTGGATTACGGCAACCTGGTTCGATTCGCGGACGTTATGCGCCGCCAGGTGGAGAAGACGACGTCGAATCCTCATGTCGGCGTAATGCTGCCGTCGACATGTGCGTCGGCTGGGACGCTGTTCGGTGTTTTCTGGGCGGATCGCGTGGCGGTGCCGCTCAACTTCCTGCTTCAGCCGAGGGAACTTCTTGCCGTCGTTCAGGATTCAGGTATCGACACCATCTTCACGATCAAGCACTTCAAAGATGTTGCCGAGCCGCTGCCGGTGAAGGTTGTGTACCTGGAAGACCTGCCGCTCAAACGCGAGATGGTTCTCGAGCGCATCCGCCGCAAACCGCCGGCGCCGAAGAAAACGCGCGACGACCTTGCGGTGCTGCTCTATACGTCCGGCACGTCGGGCTTGCCGAAGGGCGTGCGGCAGACGCATGGCAACCTGCGCAGCGCCGTCGATGCGTCGATCGAACACGCTCAACTCAAGACGGAGCACCGCTTCGTGGGTGTGCTGCCGCACTTTCACAGCTTCGGATTGACGGCGATGCTGCTGGTGCCGGTCGCGCTGGGTGCATCGGTGTACTACCTTCCACGGTTCCAGCCGATGCAGATGATCGACACTATCCGCGAGCAGGGCAGCAGCGTGACGATCATGATCGCAAGCATGTTCGCGGCGATGCTTAAGGCCAAGAGCGGCGGCAAGGAAGACCTGAAGACGATCGAGTTTGCCGTCAGCGGCGGTGAACCTCTCTCGCCCGAGGCGTTTGCCAGGTTCAGCGATCGTTTCGGCGTCGATATCATTCAAGGCTACGGCATGACTGAGGCATCGCCGATCGTCAGCCTCAACGTGCCGTGGGACAACAAGGTCGGTACCGTCGGCCGCCCGATCCCGCACATAGACGTTAAAGCACACGACGATGAGGGCCGCTCGCTGCCGCCGGGCGAGATCGGCGAATTGTGGGTGCACGGGCCGATCGTTATGCAGGGTTATCACAATAAGCGTGACGAGACGCGGGCCGTCCTGACGGACGACGGCTGGTACAAGACCGGCGACATGGGATTCGTTGACGAAGAGGGTCGAATCTCGATCACCGGCCGCAAGAAGGAGATGATCATCGTCGGCGGCGAGAACGTCTATCCGCGCGAGATCGAATTGGCCCTGGAGACGCACCCGGCAGTAAACGAGGCGTCGGCAATCGGTCAGCCGGACTCATCGCGAGGCGAGGTCGTCGTCGCGTTCGTGACGCTGCTGCAAGGCAAGCGAACTACGGATGTGGAACTCCGTGAGTTCTGCCGCGACAAGATCGCCGGTTACAAGGTGCCGCGCCGGGTCATCATCGCCGAGGATCTGCCCCGCGGGCCGACCGGCAAGATCCTCAAACGCGAACTGTCGAAGCTGCTGTGAGGCGTAGCCGGCGTCTTTTTGCAGCATGAATCACGCATTTCAGGGCTGCTGAGCGCTAGCGCGGGGCGGATAATCAACCACCCTGGCGGATTCGGCCGATGACAGTGATATCGCCGGTCGATGCGTCCAATCGCAGAATCGAGACGACTGAGCCATCGCCGCGAACACCGGGAGGGAGCCCAGTGGACATGCCGACAGATTCACAAGCGGCCGGAGTCGATGATCGCCGGGAGCACCAGCGTCTCAACGTGCGGATCCCCGTCGAATGCCGTTCCGCCTCGATGGCAGCCTCGCAGGTCGTTCGCACCGTGACGCGCAACATCAGTTCCGGCGGTGTCTATGTCGAACTCGATGCCCCGGGTTATCGAATCGGTGATCGAATTCACGTGGATTTGAGGATTCCCCCCGCCGAGGGTGTGTCTCCCTATGAGGGTCAGGCATCCTGCGATGCCGAGGTCGTCCGCGTGGCGAAAGTCGTAAAAAACGAAGAAACGCACGAGCGAATCGGTATCGCCGCGCGTTTCCTCGATCGGCTTCGCTTCCGCTATTGAGCGGTCGCGAGCACCCCCTTCATTGGCTGCCTCTTGACAGATTCATCAGTGGCTTCCCTCGTGGTGATGGCTGCATCGGCTGCACTGCACGATCGGGATGTCGCCCAGTCCGGCTTCATCACGCCAGCTCGACGGCGTCGTCAAGGGTATGACGTCTTCCATGCGCACCCGGGCCGCACCGCTTCCGCTCGATCCGACGTTCAGGACGAGCGTGCCCGGTCCGTCCTGCCACCCGATCGGAAACACGAGCGTTTGCAGCGGCGAGCGTTTAAACGACGCGTCGATTTCGATGACCTGCCGCGCCGATGCGGCGGTGGACATCAGGTCGCCGGCTACGTTCGCGTGTTCGAGGCCCAGCAGGTGGCCCAACTCGTGCGACGCGACGTTCGCAATCGCCAGTCCGATTTCCTCGGCCGACGGCAGCAGGTACTCGAAGGTTGAAAGCGTCTCAGTGTAGATGATCGCTTCCTGCACGTGGGACTTGTTGCCGGTATCGACGCTGTCGGCCAGACCAAGAAACGCCGAGCTGTAATTGCCGAAGAACAGCGTGGTGTGAGGTTCCGACGGCTCCGCGTCATGCTTGCTGTCGTAGAGGACGACGTTGTACGCCGCATAGTCGCGCCGCATGTGTTCAACGACGAGGCCCACGATGTAGCTGGTCTGACCTGCGAGACGGCCGGAGATGTCCTCGGCCCTGAACGGCCGCATGACCTCGACCGGCTCCATGCCGATGCGCACGGCGTCTCCGCCTTCGAAGTCGAGGTAGACGATCTGGCGCGTGGCGTGGGCGACGCCGTTACCGGGCTCACGGGAAATCGTGATGCCATAGCTGCCCTGATCGTAGATGCCGGACGAGTTGGTAAAGTGTGAGGAGCGGGTGACGGCGATGGCAAGGAACACGCCGTCGGTGCTGTAACGCAGGATCTGCGAGATGTAAGGGTCGACGAGGCCGCCGTAGTACGACTTGTCGTCGTTGGCGTCGATCAGGTCGCCGTGTGCATCGAACAGGGCGGCCACGGTGTTCAAGCCGTTGTGGCCCGACACCTGGACCGTGATTCGATCGCCCGCCGCGGCCGGTCCCAGCGCGTATACGTCGATATCGTCGCGATAGGCGATCGTGCCCTGTACGACAACCGAGCCGTCGGCCGGGAGGGTACACGGTTCGGCCGCGTCAAACATATTGTTGTTGGAGCTGGATTCGACGACGGGGCTCACGACCGGCGCGACTTCACCGTCGGTGTAGCCGCCGCTGGGGCGAGCATTGCTGCCGCCGGGAATCGGCGTTGTACCGCATCCAGTCAGAAACGTGGCGATGGTTGCAAGGGTAAAAGTACGAACGGAGAGCGGGGCTCCCAAGATCTGCCGGGGGTGCATCGGGTAAGACTCCGCAGGTGCACTGTTCCCGGCTTACCTCCTGAGGGCCAGCCGTTGTTTCCTTCTTCGGCTCAAGCGTGGAAAAAATCCAGTGGTTTCATACGATACCAGTATTGCCGGGGCCAGTGTTATCCGGAGCGTCGCCTGCTTGACGTCCGGCAATATCAACGCGTGCCGGACACGTTCGCGCCCCGGAAGTGAGTGTCATAACTGTGGCATTAGACTTCACACAATATCGCCACAAGATTGCCGTTGCGGACGGTGATTTCGGCGAAGAACTTTTTTTGCGGGGATGGGATCCGGACGTTCCGATCGAGTTGGCGGCCCTGCGGCGCGGCGATATCCTGCGTGACGCGGTGCAGGCGTTTCTCGATGCCGGGGCGGAGGTGCTCACGACCTGCAGTGATCGCGCAAACGAACTGGCTTGGCCCGAGGACGCTGCCGGCGTAGAAAGCGAGTCGATTGACCTGCCCGCGGCAAATCGCGAGACAGTGCGCCTGTTTCGCGAGGCGGTATCGGACTATCCCGGGGCGAGGGCGATCGTCCTGGGCAGCCTCGGCCCGACGGACGCGATACTGCTCCTCGACGAGGCCGACGAACGGACCGTTAAGATGGCCTATCGAGAGCAGGCTGAAGCACTGGTAAAGGCGGGCGCCGACGGGCTTCTGTTTCGTTCCTTCACCGAATTGAATTGCCTGGAGGTTGCAATCAGAGCCGCCCGCGAGATCACCGATCTGCCCATTATCGGGAGTATGACATTCGACTGCGGGCTGGAGCGGACTGAAACCTCACTCGGCGTCACGGTGCCGCAGGCCTGCGCCGCCCTCAGCGCCATCGGGATCGGGGCGATCGGCTGCGACGGTGCCGAGGATCCCGACGCTATGCCGGGCGTCGTGTCCCTGCTGCGCGAGGCATCTAACCTGCCTGTCTGGGTCTCGCTGCATCCGGGTCGTCCGGAACTCATAGACGGGAAGGAGCGTTACAGCGAATCACCGCAGGATTTCGGCCGTCGGCTGGCCGCGTTGGCGAAGGCGGGCGTCAGTGTCATCGGCGGCGCGAGAGGGGCGGGAACGGCCCACATCGCGGCACTCGCGGCGGCCAGGGAGCGGCTGAAATAGCGAGGATACCGGCCGGCATCGAGCGAGCCGCGCGACTTCCCGGACCTTGTTCGCACCGACCCGCCTGCAACGCTCGCCGCCGCGACGGCGGCGTTATCGTGAACGGCTCAATGAGCCGAAGCCGCGGCAGGTCTCTCCCGGCAAAAGAACCGGATTCTGCGGTCCCGCTTTGCTTGACGGTGCGCGCAAGTTCAGTATACTAAAGAGTCTAGCACAGACCTGCGTCTGTGTGGGGCGAAAGAAGCGCATACCACCCCTTGGACGTATGGGGATCCCAGCCGTAGCCCACCAAAACATGCGGTAGTTCCCCCAGAATTCGTCCGAAGATGACTCCGGAGGTTTGACAATGGCGAGTACCCACGCGGTTTGCAAGCGATTTATCCTCGGACTGGGGCTGGCGGTTTTATTGGGTCTGACTGCTTCGGCAGCGGCACAGGACATCGCCGACGACATGGTTGGACAACGGCTGGACATGTGGGACACATGGACCGCCGCAACGCAGGCCATTGCCCGTGAAGACCAGGACAAGGCCGTCTCGCTGCTTGAAGCAGTGGCTGCCCTCGATCCGTCGGATCTGCGGCTCGCCTTGATGGCCGATCGCACCGGTTCGCTCAAACTCGAACAATGGGTGGACAGCGGCGAGGCGCCGGAATCGGTCCGGCAGATTGTCGACAAGATCAAGGCCGGACGCCGCCAGCGCGCGCTCGCCGAAGACGGACTTCACTTCGCCGCGATCGGCCGATTCGAATACGCCAATGCCAACTTCCAGGCACTGCTTGAAAGCACGCCGGACCCGGTCGCGCTGCTCGAACTCGTGCGATATAACCCGAACCGGCAGGCGATCCTCGTCAAGCTGATCGCCAACACCGAAGTCGGCCCCGCCGCGAAGCAGTTCCTCGAACTGCTGAACGAAGGCGAGGAGTTGCTTCGCCGCGACAACAGCGAAATCGCACGGAACGTAGCCAAGCTCGCCGGTTCGCCACGCGAGGCTCACAACGCCGCGATGCGGTTGAAGAACGCGGGCGAGTACGCTGTGCCGCATCTGATTCAGGCGCTTCGAGACAGCGATCGGCGCGGACTTCATCCCGCCGTCATCCGCATGTTGCCCAACATCGGACTTGGCGCGGTCAACCCGCTTTGCGCAGCACTCGAAATGGACGACGCCGTGATTCAGCAGGTGGTGATCGACGCGCTCGCCGAGATCGGCTATCGGCAGGCGTTACCGTATCTGGCGGCGATCGCGGCGGATGAATCCGAGCCTGCCGACGTTCGTGCCACGGCACAGCAGGGGCTGACGAAGCTCGGTGCCAACACCGCCGATCCGGCCCGGCTCTTTGTCGAACTGGCTGCGAACTATTACGAGAACCTCGATTCGTTGCGAGCGGACCCGCGGTTGCCGATGGCAAACGTCTGGTCGCTGCGCGACGGCAGGCTTGAGTACGTGCGTGTGCCCACGCCCGTGTTCAACGACATCATGGCGATGCGTTGCTGCCAGAAGGCGCTCCAGGCGGATCCGGCGCAGGCCGAGGCCGTTGCCCTCTGGCTCGCCGCCAACTTCCGTCGCGAAGCCAAGCTTGGCATGAGCGTTGAGAGTGATCAGCCCTCACCGCTGGCGGACAAGGATGCGACGCGGCCCGCCGATACGCCGAGAGCGGTTTACTTCGCTCGCGCGGCTGGCCCCAAATACAATCAGATGGTCCTGCATCGGGCCGTCAAGGACCGCGACCCCGGCGTGGCATTGGGTGCGATCGCCGCATTGCGTGACACCGCCGGCGAGAAGACTCTGGTCGGCCGATCTGATCTCCAGCAGCCGCTGGTGATGGCGCTGGCGTTCCCCGATCGACAGGTCCGCATCAAGGCGGCCCTGGCGCTGGGCGCAGCCCTGCCGAAGACGCCGTTCATGGGGGCGAAAGACGTCGTACCGGTGCTCGCCGAGGCGCTCACCGCGACCGGCACCCGCTCCGCGTTGCTCATCGATCCCGACGCGGACCTGCGTAACAAGTTCCAGGCGGCACTTGGAGCGGCGGGCTACACCTCCGCGATGGGTGACAACCTCTACTCGGCGCTCGAAAACGGCAAAGAGGCCAACATGAGCGCGTATGACGTGATCCTGGTTGGAACCGACGTCGAGAAGCCCGGTGTCGCAGAAACCGTGGCCGAACTTCGCAAGCAGTTCAACACCGCCGCCACCCCCATCCTCGTGATCGCAAAGGCAGGCGAGCTCGGTCCTGCACGCGATGCCGCCCGTGTGAAAGCCGGCGTCGAGATAGTGCCGTCCGACATCGTTGAACTGGGTGATCCGGCCCTGATCGAGGAGCGGCTGATCGGCCTGATCGAACGTGCGGCACAGGCGCTGGGTATGAAGTCCCTCGATCGCGATCTGTCGTTGACGCTGGCACTGGCCGCGGCGGACGTTCTCGAGCGGATCGGCGAAAGCAACTCGAAGGTCTTCGACTTCTCTCAGGCCTCCGCTGCGCTGATCTCGGCTCTGGGCAGCCAGTCCGAATCGTTGCGGATCAAGGCGGCTCAGGTGCTCGCGCTGGCACCCAGCCGCGAAGGCCAGGCGGCCATCGCGGAGTATGCCCTGAATGCGGATATCGGTGCGGATGAGCGGGCGCAGGCGTTCGCCTCACTGGCCGAAGCGGCTCGTCGCAACGGCAACCTCATGGGCAGTGGAGAACTCGTCCAGCAGTTGATCGAATACACCATGGAGCAGGAAGACCTGGTCCTCAGAGCCGCGGCATCGAAGGCGCTCGGCGCGCTCGATCTCGAAAGCAACAAGGCGAGCGAGATTATCCGAACGCTGCACTGATTCTGCGATCCGGCACGATTGCCGCGTCGATAAGACACGATTCTCAACAGGGCCCGTTGCATGAGTGATTGCGGCGGGCCCTTTTTCTTCTGTGGCCTATTCAGATCACGACAGCACGCGATTCACGCCGCGCCTTGCCACGGGACATGGTCAGTGCGGTCCACCTTCGCATACAATTCCGGCGTGGATACCTTGAACGACGACAGCCGGCGCATCGAACGCATTCGGGAGCGATTATCACGCTTTCCCAAGAGCCCGGGCGTCTACCTCATGAAAGACGCCAAGGGCCGCGTGCTCTATGTCGGCAAGGCCAAGGATCTTCGCTCACGGGTGTCTTCATACTTCCAGGATTCGGCGGATCTGCTGAACACGCGCGGCCCCGACATCGCGAGGATGGCGGCGAAGGTTGAGGACATAGACTTCCTCGAATGCGATACGGAGGTCGATGCGCTGCTTCAGGAAAATCGCCTCATCAAGGACATCCAGCCGCCGCACAACGTCCAGTTGAAGGACGACAAGACCTTCCCCTATATCGAGGTCACGACGGGAGACGATTTCCCCGGCGTGTTTGTAACGCGGCAGCCTCGCCCCAAGGGCAGCCGCCTGTACGGTCCGTTTACGAACGCCGCCGCAGTACGCGACGCCGTCAACGCCCTGCAGCGGGTCTTCAAGTTCCGCACGTGCGAGTTGGATATCGACGCCGAAGATGATCGCCGCCGGTACTTCCGCCCCTGCCTGCTGCACGCGATCAACCAGTGTACGGCACCGTGCGCGGATCGCATCACCCGAGAGGACTACCGCAAAGACATCGAGCGGCTCAAGCGGTTCATGGCGTCCAAGCGAAGCGTCGTGCTTCGTGAGATGGAAAAGGAGATGAAGACGGCGGCGACCGATCTGCAATTCGAGGAAGCCGCCCGGATTCGCGATCGCATCAAGGCGATCCAGAAGCTGCAACTCTCGGGCAATGTTGATGAGAACGTGCAGCCCGAGGTGTTTTACGTGGATCCCTCGAAGGGCCTCGAACGACTCGCCCGCCTGCTGCATCTCGATCAGACGCCGCGCATCATCGAGGGCATCGATATCGCGAACCTACAGGGCGAGGAGTCCGTCGGCTCGCTCGTCTGCTTCATCGACGGCAGGCCGTTCAAGCAGGGTTACAAGCGATTCCGCATCAAGTCGGTGGAGGGGCAGGATGACTACGCGATGATTCGCGAGGTCGTGCAGCGTAGATATCGCCATGCGGCCGAAGGAGAGGAGCTTTTTCCGGACATCGTGCTGATCGACGGGGGGCTGGGGCAACTGCACGCCGGGCTCGAAGCGTGCAGCGAGATGTTCATCAAGCCGCCCATGGTTGTCTCGCTCGCCAAGCGCGAGGAGGAACTCTACACGCAGGACCACCAACGGGCGATTCGACTACCCCGCAACGACCCGGGCCTCAGATTGCTCCAGCAGGTGCGCGACGAGGCGCACCGGTTTGCGCAACACTATCACCACATCCTGCGAAGCAAACGCCAGTTCGACGAAGACATCAAGGCTGGAAAGCGACCTCCGCGCGCAGGACGTCGGCGCGGTGGAGACACTAAGCCGCGTGAGTAGTGCGGATGATGCGGACGCTCCCTGCGCTCAAGCATCGGGATATTGCGCCGCCAGTCGGGCAATTGTGTCTTCGACTTCCCTCCGTGCGTCCGCGCCGCACGCGTCGCTGTCGAGGAACGCCCGCAGGTTCAGCAGGCCGAGCGAGTTGAACTGTTCATACGCGTTCAGCGCGACGGCTCGTTGCGCGGCCTCGCCATCGGCGAGAATGAGCCACGAGATGCCGAGTGCCGCTCCGCGAGCGGCCTTCCATGCGCAACGCGAACCGGGCCTGCGGTAGACGGTCATGATATCAGGCAGGATCGTGCCGCTTGCCACGCAGATGTGGATGGCCGTAATGAGGGCGCGCCTGCGGATGCGGCGGTAGTTGTGACCGCGCAGCAATTCGCCGAGGAATCGCACGACTTCGGAGGAGAGTTCGTCGTGCGCGCCGCGCAGAACCGATCGGAAGCAGTCGAGACATACGGCAAGCAGATGCCGATCTTCCGTTCGCCGCGCCACGCCGAGGACGAAGTGAATCTCCATCGGTTCCGCGCGGCGCCTCCGCGCGATCGAGATGATGCGTTCCCTGTCAGTCATCGTTGATGGCCACGCGACTACGCAGGCTACACCAGAATCGCCGCGCGAGCCTGGTGCCGCAACGCTTCGCACAATTCTACCAAGAAAAACGTCCGCCGCGAAACAGTCGGGACATCTCGCAACGATCCTCAATTGATCGGCTGGATCGTCCGCCCTCGATATGTCGCGTGCCAATCGCGCATAAAGGTCAGCGACCTGCTGCCGCAAAAAGTAACCCCTCGGATGCGTGCATCCGAGGGGTGCTTGATCAAATCTGATTGCAGCCGGTTTCGATCGGCCGGTCGATGACTGCTACGGGCCGAGCAGCAGATCGATGAAGTCGGTGACACTATCCTCCGTCGTTCCGCCGTTGTCGGCGCAGGCGGGGTTCTCAGAGCCTTCCGGCGGCAGGCCGATCTTCGCCCGCGCGAAACCGGCGATATCCTGGCCATCGATGAAGGAATCCTGGTTCATGTCACCGAACAAGGCGCAGCCGGCGGACTCCGTCGCCTGATCGAAGGTCGTCGTGTAAGGCGTTTCGAACGCGTACGCATTGCGGGCCTTGACGCGGAAGGTGTAAGTCTGGCCCGGCGTCAGTCCGGTCACCGTGATGGTCGTGTTCGTCGTGCCGGTGATCCAGGTGTTGGCGCCGAATCCCTCATCAGGCGTCATCTCGAAGTACAGCCCCGAGTCGGCATAGCTCAAATTGCTGAACGTGCCGGTGGCGGTGACCTCCATGGTTGTCTCGCCGACGTTCGCGAACGTAATGCCGGTGGGCGTCTCTATATTTGTCGCCGTCCAGTAGTCATCCGAAGGATCGGTCATGTTCTGGGTCGGCGTGGCGTTGTCCCGGGCCTTGACCTCAAACGAGTACGGGAAGTTGGTCAAAAGCCCGCCCTTCACGAAGGTCCGGTTCGACGTCCACGTACTCAGCGCTGCGCCGGAACCCGTCGAGAAGAGATACTGAACGCCGGAGGGATCCGTCGCCTCGGTGCAGGTCATCGTGATCGAGTTAAGTGTGCCGGGCACCGGCGCGGGCGCTGACTCCCATGTCATCGGATCCGGGTCGGGAGCCAGGAAGTCCGTGGTCGTTTCCACCGACACATCGTCGATGAAGTAGTCGTCGGCACCATCGTTCAGTGACGTATTGCGGAACTGGAGACGGAAATTGGCGTGGAACGCGTCCGGCTCGCCCCCGAGTGTCAGCGTGATTGTGTTTGTCTCGAAGGTCGACATATCGCTGCCGCTGCCGAGGTGGCGGTCGAGTTCCACCCAGAGGTGCTCGTCGTTCAAATACTCAACGACGAGATCTTCACCGCTTTCGGGTGAGTTTTCACTTCCTGTCCGCTGCCATTCGTATTCAATGACGATGTCCGCCATGGGGATCGTGTTCATGCGCGCGGTGCGAACGCTCTCGCCGCCAGAGCTGCTGCCCGCGATGTTCAACGCGTAGGGCGAACTCGGCGGATTCAATGCGGTGCTGGTGATTTCCACGCCCTCGACGCCGGTCCAGAGGCTGGTATCGATTGTCGTCGTCGGGAAATCGTCAAAGAACGGGATCGTGGTCTGACCGGGTTCGGGCGAGTAGTCCCAGCCCATCAGGTCGAAAGCCTCGATGTCCGGGGTGCGATAGAAATTCGGGTAGTACGTCGAGCCGGAACCGAATGCAGGCTGCATGATCGCCGCAACCGAATTCTGTCGCCAATGCGAAGCCTGGCTGGGATCACCGTCGGACATGCGGTATTCGATCTCCGTGCCATCTGACAGATAGAAGACCGTGTTGTGGTCGTCCTCCGGCGTGTTGTAGTCCACGAGGCGAGCCTGGGTCTCGAAGTCGGTTACGTCGTCCGGGTTGTAATCATTGGCGCCGTCAAGTCGTGCGAACCGGAAGGCGTCCCATAGTTCCATCTGGCCGCCGGAGGGGTTATCCGCGGCAGACACGAATCCCAGCGCGTGGCCGACTTCATGAGCGAGCACGCTCTGGAAGCAGTACGTTCCGCCGGTGACGCCGTTCGTGGGGTCATAGTCCCAGGAGAAGTCCGTGTTGATCGACATGCTCGCGGAGGTGCCACCCGACGTGCCGATCGTCGCGTTGAATAGCGCGACGTTCACGTCCACCACCGATTCGTTTGTGACGGTGCTCGAGTTACCGTTGTAGCGAACGGGGATATACGTGGACGAAACCAGGGGCAGGTGTGTCTGAATCCAGTCGTCGGTATCTCTGTTGTTGATCAGCCCGTTCCTGGCGGTCGTCCACGAGACGTTTGATACGCGTGCGCTGCTGGTCCAGCCCAGAACGCTGGGCGGAAGCGACTGGAAGTCAATGTAGATCGGGACCGTGATCTCGTCGTCGAAGAGATCTTCGAGATAGGCCTCCACGACACCGATTGCGGCAGTCGCGCCGGCAGGGGGAGTGCCGCCGATGTTGAATACGATGTCGAGCCCGGCCCGCGGTCGCGCCTGGCCGCCTGCCGGTGGATTGTTGAGTGAGTCGGCGAAGACCTGCGCGTGCGACTCCGCGGCCGACACGAGGTCCGCGACCGTCACGGCGTGGTGATCGCTTCCACAGATCAGTTTCGTGATCACCTTGGTTGGGTACTGCACCTGGCTGCCGTCTTCGTACAGCGTGGCTGTTACGTCGGGGCCGGCTTGTATCGCGCGAAGCCCGTGTCCATGATCGTCACCTTGGATGATCATCTCGTTGTGGCCGGTGCTGCCGCCGATTGCCGGATCGTCGCCGGCGTTTGCCACGAGGGCGAATGTCGCCAGTAAGAGAATGGCTGGGACTAGGAGTCGAAATCGAGACATCTGGTTCTCCTCAGGACTAGCTCGCCCAACTGGCACGTCGGGATTAAACGTACGGTCATGAAATCAGTGTGCGGGCCGGCGCGCATGCCGATCGGATTGACCCGCACCAGGTGTGCATGTGTGTTCTGCGTGATGGGACGGACGTTCCGCCTCGGTCCGGAAGGCGGACCTCAATCGAGATTCGTCATTCGGGCGTTTCGCGCGAACGCCGTTTGTAATCCCATTCCACCTGCGGTCATACGTACAGAGTGGTCCACCACCCTCCACTATAAAGATTAGTTGGTATGGGAGAACTAAGTCAAGCGTCGTACGTCATTACCGGACTGATCGCACGCACTGGAGGTCGTCGGCGAGCCGTCTGCGGAACCCGGACCGGTGGTGGGATCGGCTCGGTCGCAAGGTAAAAACAAAGCACCCCACTGGCATGAATTCGCCAGTGGGGTGCGGCGAAGCGATGGCAGGTGTCGTTCAATCTCGAACGATCCGCAAGTCGTGACTAATTCAGCAGCTCGTCGATGAAGTCGCTGATGTCCTCTTCCGTCGTGCCGCCGTTATCGGCGCAGGCCGGATTCTCACCCGGCTCAGCGGGCTGACCGAGTTTTGCTCGCGTGAAGCCCGCGATATCCTGGCCGTCAATCAGGCCGTCTTCGTTGACGTCGCCGAATGTGGCGCAGGAAACCCCTCCGGTCGTCGCCTGATCAGCGGGGGACGTGAAGGGCGTTTCATAGGCGCCGCCGCGCGAGCCGTAGTAGTTGCGGGCTTTGACGCGGAACGTGTAATTCGTTCCTGGCGTCAGACCGGTCACGGAGACCGTCGTGCTCGACGTGCCGCCGGTCCAGGTGTTCGCGCCGGTTCCTGCCGCGGGCGTCATCTCGAAATAGAGTCCGGACTCTCCAAACGCGAGATTCGAGAATGTGCCCGTGGCCGTGACGTCCATCGACGTATCGGTCACGTTGGCAAAACTCAGGCCCGTGGGCGTCTGGATCGCCGTTGCCGAGAAGAAGTCGGGCGTGGAATAAGCCGTCTCATTCTGTTGCGGTGACAGGTCGCGGGCCTTCACCTTGAAAGAGTAGGGGAAGTTCGTCTGGAGGCCGTTTTTCGTGAAGACGTTCGACGCCTGCCACGTGCTGAGCGGGCTTCCGCCTCCGCTGGCGAAAAGATACTGGACACCGGACGGATCGGAGGCTGGCTCCGCCGTCATGGTAATCGACGTTGTAGAGGCCGGGGTAGGCTCGGACGCCCATTCGGCGGGATTGGGCGTGGGCGGCGAGATGTCCGCAGTCGTGTCAAAAACCGAAACGTCGAGCCGGTAGAGCTGGGAATCAATGGGGGAATCACCCTCGTAAACGCGGATGAAGAAGTCTCCCGGGCTTCCGACCAGCGGGACATTCGCAAGGGTTTCCGCCGAGCCGGTCGGCGAAGCGTCGCCAGTGGCGAGCAGCGCGAGCGTATCGGCTCGATAGACCTGAACATTCAGGTTTGCGATTGCTTCACTGTCGATGAAGTTGCCATTACAGCAATCGCCCGTCGCGCCGGGGCAACTCTGGGTGCTGCTGTCATACACGAATCCCAGCGGGGTCACAGTCACAGTGACTTCCGCCGGCGTCGTGACCGTGAAGCGGAACCAGTCTTCGTCGCTGTTGCCGTCGATGCTCAGCAAAGAACCGAACGGAATGCTGGGAGTCGGAACCTGACCGAACGTGACCGGCGAGCCGAATGAGACGGTGCCGATATCGGTTGCGTCGCCGGAGTTATCATCCGGCTCGTATGCGTCGCCGTAGCCGCGGTGAATGGCGCGCACATCGTCATGTCGCGGGCCGTCGAACAAGGATGTGTAGAAGGGCTCGAGAAGCCGGCCGTTGGTTCCGCCCAGCAGCGGGCAGACGTGGGCCATGCCGAGGCCGTGGCCGTGCTCGTGCATGACGACATTCCGCAGGAAGATGTAGTTGCCGCTCGAACTGCCCCAACTCTCGGCGCCGTCCAGGGACATATCGCCGTTGTCGGGATAGCTGTTGAAAGCCAGGATGTTGCTGGGGCCGTCGATGTCGATCATGCGGATGCGGACGTCGCCGCGGGTTGTGTCGTTGCCGGAAGTACCCCAGCTTGCACCGTCGTCCCAGTCGTTTACGCCGTCAGTCACGCGGATATAGCTGACACCGGTCAGCTCACCCCAACGCTCAAAACAATCCTCGAGCAGAGAGATCCACAACGCGCGATTGCCACCGAACTTCGCGTCCATGCCGCTGAACAGATAGCTGCTGGCACCCGGTGTGGAGTCGGGAACAAGGCTCCACGTCAGCACGGTCGGGTCGCCCAGGCTTCCGCCGCTCCAGCGCGTCGCAAGCTGATGGCGAGGTCCGGACTGGAGCCCGCACAATTCGGGATACGTGTCGCAGAATGCCCGAACGAGATCGGGATCAGTGTCCGGGGCGAAGCAGAAGCAGTGCTCTGCATCATTCGGCAACAGGGCGATGACTGGATCGATCATTGCGAGGTGAGCTTCGTTTGCGGGGCTGATCTCAGCACTTGATTCCGCATCACATTGGGCCGCGATCGTATGCGCGCATGTCGAGCCGCATTGATGTTGACTTTCGATGGCGGCGTGGCCGGTCGAGCCGGCATCTCTCGTCGGCGGGTTCATCCCGATGAACGCTGTCAGGCTCACCGCGATCAGGACTGTGAGAATGGTGGTTCGAAGAACAGAATGCATTGGCAGACTCCCG
>NPIF01000060.1_pt1 | contig 21738 bp, 19 predicted proteins | sample 8637461 | NCBI WGS metagenome assembly NPIF01 (sample SAMN07420641, study PRJNA396082) | bioreactor metagenome | isolation source: sample BR12 brine-fed electro-methanogenic bioreactor BR | place: Japan: Kochi | collected 2016-12-09
AGGTTGAACATTAAAAGTGTGGTTGAATTTAAAGAAGATATTATATTTAACTATATAGAAAAATTTATGAAGGACAAATATAATGAAAAAGATAATTAGAATTATAAATTAATATAATTTTAAAATTTTTTTTAGGACTGGTAAATTTATGTTTAATCTAGATGATTGCTTTGCATTAATAACAAGTAGAAGTGGAAAAGTTTTTGCAAAAATATTGGATGAACAACTTGTTTCTCATGGTGTGCCAAGAACTGAATGGATTGCTATGTATTATATTTATAATACAGAAAATATTACACAAAAAGGCTTAGCTGATAAAATGACAGTTAGAGAACCAACGATAGCTAGAATGCTTCAGAAAATGGAAAGTAATAATTTTTTAATTAGAGTTGGAAGTAAAGAAGATAAAAGAATTAAATATTTAAATTTAACTAAAAAGGGTGAATCTTTATTTTTAAATCTATTACCTATTGTTGAAGAATTTAAGAATAATACAATTAAAGGTATTGATGATAAAGATCTTGAAATTTTTTCAGTAGTCTTAAATAAAATGATTGAAAATTCATTATCATTGAAAAAATAATATTTTTTAAACGATATATTATAAAGAAAAACATAGGTATAGAAATTATAAATCTATACCTATTCTTTTTTTGAGTTAAAAACTAGTCTCTTCTAAAATTTTTCTATACTTATGATTATAATTTCTCCAATATTCTGTTGAAGATGTGTTTTTAAAATATTGTTTATATTCTGTAAATATTAAATCACCCATTCTTTTTAAACCATTATTTAAATGACATCCTAATATTGGCAATATTAAATCTTTATTTTTTTCTTTAATTGCTTTTAGTAATAATTCATGATCTTTTACAATTTCAGAATATTTTAAAGTAATTACAAAGTCTAACATTTTAAATCTAGTATATTCATCTAATTGTTGTTGAATTAAGTTCCAAATTTGATTGCAATTTGTTTTATCAAACCAAGTTTTATGAAATTGACTATCTTTTTCAAAAAAATCATTTTCATTTACAATTTCTTGTTGAATGATTAACTTTTGTAGTCTTAAATTATGATCTAATTCTTCAATAGTAAAACAATCTGGATCATTGTTTATAAAATCTATTATAGTTTGAGCTTCTAAAATAGTTCTCATATGAATTATCTGATAAATTTTATCTAAGTCTAGTAAAGTTGCAGTTACACCTTTATAAGGAACAATGTCGACCAATCCAATATCACTTAATCTTTTAAAAGCTGTTCGAATAGGTGGTCTTGTTACTGAAAATCGATTGCACATATCATTTTCAATAATTAATTCACCAGGTTTTATTGCAAGTGTAATTATATCATTTTTTAGGGTATTATATATATTATTGCTGATATCTGTTTGTTTTTGAGCCATCGGTTCTCCTAGTATATAAAGTTAACTACAATTTAAATTGTATCACATAATTATTTATTATTTAAATAATTATGTAAATATAATATTAAAATAATGCTGTAGGCAACCATAAACTGATTGCAGGAACAAAAGTAACTAATATTAAAATTATAATATTACATATTAGAAATGGTATAGCACTTTTAAATACGTCAATAATAGATAAATCTGAAATTTTAGCTGCAACATTTAAACACATTCCTACTGGTGGTGTTACAAGTCCAATAGCTAATCCTACAACCATAATAATTCCAAATTGCAATTCATTCATACCAATTGCTTGCATAACAGGCATTAGGATTGGAGCAATTAATAATATACAAGGTACAACATCCAAAAATGTTCCTAATATTAAAATTAATAAATCAAATAATACTAAAACTACCCAATATGGGATATTAGAATTAAGAATAAAATTAGCTAATAATGTTGGAATTTGTTCCATTGCAAGAATCCAAGTAAATATCATTGTGAAGCCGCCAATAATCATAATTGAAGCTGTAATCATAGCTGTTTTCTTTAATGATGATTTTATGTCTTTTATCGTTAATTCTTTATATACTAAAGTTCCTAATAAAATAGCATAAAGTACAGCAATTCCTGCAGATTCACTAGCTGTGCTAATTCCAGATGTAACTGTTATTAAGATCATAATAGGCATTAAGACAGCTAATATACCATCTTTCGCAATTTTAGTATTTTCTTTAAAGCTTGTAGGTGTTTGTAAATCATGATATCCTTTTTTTGCGGAAATAGACCAAGTAATAATTAATTGTGTTGCTCCAATTAAGATACCAGGAATTAATCCAGCCATAAATAATTTACCAACGCTAACTCCACTTACCATTGCAAACATTAACATTGGTATGCTAGGTGGAATAATCATTCCAACAGTAGAAGAAGCAACTGTTACACCGGTTGAAAAACTTTTTGAATAACCTTTTTTAACCATATCTGGTATTAAAATACTGCCAAGTGCTGATGTATCAGCAACTGATGATCCAGTAATTCCTCCAAAAACCATAGAAGATACAACATTAACTTCACCTAATCCACCTTTTACAGGTTTAACTAGTAGAAGAGAAAAATCGATTAATCGTTTTGTAAGGCCACCATGATTCATTAATTCTCCACTAAGCATGAATAATGGCATTGCTATAATTAAAAAGCTATTACAACCACTCCAAATCCTTTGTGGAAAACTTAAAAGAAAACTTGGATTTGATAATAGCATATATAAAATACCTGAGCCTCCTAAAGCATAAGCAATAGGCAAACCGATAATTAAAAAAATAATCAATGCAATAAACATAAGAGCTAAATACATTCTAGTTGTCCTCCAAATTTGTTGGTAATTCTGCATCATCAAAATATCCAGCTTTAGCGGGTATAATTTCAATAAAATGACCTAATATGTCGATTAAGCAATAAAAAATGGTAAGGCTAAAGGATATTGGGACTAATAAATAAAAAATTCCCATTGGTATTCCTGAAGCTGGAGATACAGTTGAACCTACCATTGATATCCATTTTAAAGAATAATTGATTATAAAAATTGAAATAATAATTATAAATAACATGATCAATATATCTACAATCTTTTGTTTTTTTGTGGACATTGAATCTTTAAAATATGATATTTGAATATGTTGTTTTTCTCTAATAGCTAATGCTGAGCCCATAAATATAATAGCAGCAAAACATATTGTTAAAAATTCTTCAAAAGAATTATAAGAAATTCCAAATAAGTATCTAAGAAATACTGTTAATATTATTCCAATTGCTAATACAGCAACTAATGTAGATATTATCAAAGAAGTAATCCTATCGACACTTCTAATAAATTTATTCATAAATGCCTCATAATAATTGCTTCAGTTTTTATTTCAAAACTGAAGCTAATTCATAATATAATAACGATAATTATTATTTAGTAATTTCTCTCATTTCATCTAACTCAGCTCTAGTGAAAGAACCTTCATTAATAAAGAAGTCATATACAGGTTCACAAGCTAATCTAAATAATTCAACTTCATTTTCAGTTGGATGATAAATTTGAACTCCACTATCTTTAATTGTATTATAATAATCTGTATCAGAAGCTTTTCTGATTTCATTAAGTTTGTCAGCAAATACCCAACCACCTTCTACACAGATTTCTTGTAATTCAGAAGGCAAGTTGTTATAGAAGTTTAAGTTCATGCTCAAAACTTCAGGGTGGAATTGATAATTAATATAAGTCATATATTTTTGAACTTCATAGAACTTCATATCAACAATATTAGCAAGAGGATTTTCTTGTCCATCTGCAACACCAGTTTTTAGAGCCATATATGTATCTGCATAAGGAATAGAAACAGGATTTGCACCTAAGCTTTTCATACATTCAATAATTGATTTCATTGGAGGTGTTCTTAATTTAATTCCATCTAAGTCAGCAGGTGTCCTAATTTCTTTAACATTATTTGTAATATTTCTTGAACCACCATTACCAAATGCTAGAATTTTAATATTGTTTTTATTTGCATCATTCATAATAGTCATACCTAAATCACTATGAGCCACTTTCATTAAATCTTCTTGAGAATTAAAGAAGAAAGGCATTAAAATGATGTTTAATTTTTCTGTTAATGCATCAAAAGGTCCACCAACATAAGCCTCTAAATTACCCATTTTTAAAGATTCAACCATTTCAGCTTCTTTTCCTAATACACCTGCTGGGTATAATTCAACTTTTAATTGACCATTAGATTTTTCTTCTACATAAGCTTTAAACTCTAATAAAGATTGGTGTCTTGGACTATTTGTAGTAAAAGAATGGCCTAATTTAATAGTGTATTCTTTTTCTGCAGAACTAGATTCAGTTTCTCCATTTGCAAACATAAAAGGCATACAAAGCATCATACTAAGTAAAACAAGTACTATTTTTTTCATAAAAATTCTCCTCTTTGAATAATATTCAAATTTATTGCTAAAAATAGATATTTTATTTTTTTTAGAGATAAGCTTTCACATATTAGCTTTTTCTAATTTTTATAAAATATACAAATATGAAATCATTAGTTTTATTAGATATTAAAAATATAAAAGTGATATCACAATTTGGACTTTAGTACCACTTTCCTTAATTGTCAAATAAATATTGAAAATAAGATAAAAAATAAACGAAAGTTGTTTATTTACTTAACAATTATATAGTATTTATATTTTGTTTATATGATGGATAAAAAAAAGTAGCAATCTCGATTTGAGATTACCACCTTTTTTTTAAAATAATTATTTATTATTAATTTAGGGAATTTCTTTCTATAATACTTGCCTTAAAGTAAGTATTACTTGTACTTAGATCAAGGTTTTTAGTAATTCTATCAGTTAAAGAATTAATGATATAGAAAGCAAATCCATCACTAACTCTGTTAACAGTTGTTAGAGGTGGTGATGTATATTCTGATATTTCGATGTTGTCAAAACCTGTTACTGAAATATCTTCTGGAATTCTTATTTTTGCTTCTCTTAATGCTCTAATTGTTCCAATTGCAATATAATCAGATAAAGCCATAATGCAAGATATATTGTTAATCTTATTTTTCTCAATCAATTCTTTTGTTTTAGAATAACCACTATTTAAAGAAAAATCTCCATATATAATTGAATAATTAATATTATTGTTAATTTCAGATAAGAATCCATCAATTCTGTTAGATACAACCATATGATCTTTTGGTCCTGCTAAAACAATAATATTAGAATGTCCTTTATCAATGACATGTCTTGTTAAAGACTTCATCCCATTATAATTATCATAGTCAATTTGGAATAAATCCTTATTCCTATAAACTCCGTTGGTGATAACGTACGGAATATTAGCCTCTAAAATTGTATTTAGAGATGTTCCATTTACTAGTGGATCAGATAAAATAATTCCATCTATATTGTCTTTTTTTAATTGTTCGATGGTTATTGGTGAATAATAAATTTTTGGAAGATGTCCTTGTGATTCTAAAGTATTTTTTATCATTCTAATATCAAAAGAAGTATTTGGATCATTGTTAAAATATTCTCCTTCGAATGGAAGAATTAATGCAATATTGAATTTTGAAAGTGTTGTAGTTTGTGCAACAATACCTTTATTGAAAGTTAATTCTTCACAAGCGCTAAGAACTTTTTTTCTAACAGGCTCGCTAATATTACCTTTATTATGGAGAACCCTAGAGACCGTGCTAATTGAAACTCCTGTTAATTCTGCAATGTCTTTCATCGTGACCATAAAATTCTCCTAAAAAAGTAATTTATGCAAATTTTTTGCATAAACAGTATAACATGAATAGGAAAAATATCAATATCTTTACTAAATAATAAAAATAAAACAATCTTCAATAATTTATAAGTATTATATAATTCGTTACATAGTATAAAAATACATTTAATTATAGGGTAAATAAATATGTTATGATAAAATTGTTTGCGTAATTACGCAAATTTTTTGCTTGACAGATTTGCAAGTTGAGGTGATACTGTGTGTACGTTAACTCAAAAAGAAAAGGTTTGAAAATGATTATTAAAAAAGAGAATAAATTATTAAAAGTAGAGACAGAAAAGTATAGTTTTGAAATTAATTATTTAGGTATATTTAAATATTTTATTAACAATCAACTTTATTTAGAAGCAAGTGCGATTAGTAGTGTAGATTCAATAAATAAAAAAGATAACGTTGAAATAAATAACATAGAAGTTGATGGTCATGATATTTATATAAATTTCAATTCATCTCTTTGGGACAAAAAATTTCTAATAATACATTTTGAAAAGGATTATATTTCATTCACTCTTAATGTTTTAGGAACAAAAAAAATAACTGATGTAAATTATTTAAATATCACTGATGGTTATAAAACATATATTGCACCAAGATTCGATTGGTCAACTTTTCCAATTATAAAAGATATCAATCAAAAGGATGTATTATCTTGTCAACAATGGCTTAGTCCTCCTCCTTTCGCTATGTTATTTAGTGATAATGAGAAATATCAAGCTCTTGGAGTAATGGCAGCAAAAGGAGAAAATAATTATGAAAGAATGGTAATCGGTGATAATATTTCTCTTTGTTTTGAGGGACATTTAGAAATAAAAAATCAAGAGAAGGTACTGCCATCTCTGATTTTAACGTCCCAAGCAGATGATTTAGAAAAAGCCCTTAACAATTATGTTTCAGTATTAAGAGATAATGATTGTGTTCAATCTGTTAAAGAAAAGGAAATTCCATCTTGGTGGAATAAACCTATTTTCTGTGGATGGGGGCAAATGAGATATGATTATAGAAGAGATCATGATGGTCATGAAAATGGTAATTTTGTAAATGTAACTGATTACTGCAATCAATTTAGATATAATAATTATTTAAATGATTTAGAAAAGAATGGAGTAAATCCTAAAACTATTATTATAGATATGGGTTGGGCTAAAAATGATGCTTTAGGTAAAGAAGATTTAACAAAATGGCCTGATTTGAAGGGTTTTATTAAAAAACAGCATGATAAAGGTCGTCATGTTCTATTATGGTATTCTCCTTTAATAACACAAGGGCTTAATAAAGAATACTGTTTAACTTTAGAAAATAGGGCAGTAGCTCCTGATCCTACTAATGAAAAGTATGTTGAAATTTTAAGAAATGAAGTTTCATATATGTTATATGAACTCGATGCAGATGGTTTTAAAATAGACTTTACTCAAAATACACCAAGTGAAGAAGATGTATTTACTACATATATTAATTCGTTCTGGGGACTTATTAATGAAGATAATGAAAGACATTTATATAAAAAGAGACAAGATAGAAAAGAGTTAATTAAAGTATCTAAGAAAAATGTTTGGGGAGTAGAACTTCTTAAATTATATATCAAAAATTTATATGACATTATGAAAGATATAAAAAAAGATTCTCTCTTAATAACTCATACTTGTAATCCTTATTTTTCTGAAGTTGTTGATATGTTAAGGCTAAATGACTTAGATGGGGAGAGTGAATCTGTCCTTAACTTAATGAAAGGAAGAGCAATGCTTGCTAGAGTTTCATGTGATAAGTGGTTAATTGATACCGATAATGATTTGATGTTGGATATTGATCATTGGAGAGATTATATCAAGCTTCAGCCAAAGCTTGGTGTACCTGATACTTACTATAGTAATCATATTGCAATGTCAGGGGAAAAATTTAGTGATGATGATTATAGATTATTGAAAGATGTATTTGAGTCATATGAAAGAGAACACAATCAGGGAGATATAGATGAAGAAAAATGAGATTGATAATCAATATAAATTGATTAGAAGAAAATCTTTAAAAAAAGAAATAATAAATAATAGAGCTTACTATTTAATGTTAATTCCTTGTATATTATTTTTCGTTCTAATTAAATATAGACCATTATGGTTTTTACAAGTAGCTTTTAAAGATTATAGAATTACTATTCCAGTTGATAAGGCAAAATGGGTAGGCTTAAAATATTTTACACAACTTTTTACATCGGCAGACTTTTTATTGGCTTTAAAAAATACTTTATTAATTGCCTTTTATAGAATTGTATTTGGATTTCCAGCTCCTATTATTTTAGCATTATTATTAAATGAATTAAAATTAGTTAAATTCAAAAAAGTAACTCAAACTTTAGTATATTTGCCACACTTTATTTCTTGGGTAGTTATTGGTGGAATTTTAAGAAGTTTCTTAACAACTCAAGGTGGTGTTATTAACTTAATTGTTGAACTTTTTAATCAGGAATCAATTGGATTTTTAACTTCAGCTGAATATTTTAGAGGGATATTAGTTGTTTCTGGTATATGGAAAGAAGTTGGTTGGGGGACTATTCTTTATCTAGCAGCAATGACTGGTATTAATTCTTCTTTATATGAAAGTGCTAAAATTGATGGCGCAAATAGATTTCAACAAATTTTACACATTACTATTCCTGGAATTACTTATGTAATTGTTACTCTATTAATTATTCAAATCGGTAGTATTTTAACAACAGGTTATGAGCAAATCTTTGTTCTCTATAATCCAATTATGAAGAGTAAAGGATTAATACTTCCGTATTATGTTTATGAGCAAGGTCTAAGTAAGTATCGATATAGTTTTGCAGCAGCAGCAGGTTTATTTAATTCAATAATAGCATTCATATTTGTTTACTCATCTGACAGAGTATCAAAAAAATTAGGTCAAAGAGGTATTTTTTAATGAGTAAAAAGAAATTAGGTATAGCCGATTTTATCATAGGGTTTTTAATGATAATTATCTGTATAATTATGGTATATCCTTTTTGGCATGTATTAATGGGTTCCTTTATGACTGGAACAGAATATTTACAAAAGAATGTTCTTCTATGGGCAAATAGTCCAACTCTTGATAATTATTCTTATTTATTAGAAGAAACAGATACTGTTTTATATATTATTAATACTTTATTTATTACAATTTTTGGTACTGTAATTAGTGTGTTTTTAACAACATATTCAGCGTATGCTCTTTCTAAAAAATTTCCTGGTTCAAAAGTAATATTTTTACTTATAGTAGCAACAATGTTTATAGATCCAGGTTTAATTCCTAATTATATCAACTTTAAAGATTTAGGATTAATTAACACAAGAGCCGTCTTAATATTAGTAACAGTAATTAATCCATTTTTCTTAATTATTATGAGATCTAACTTTCTCGAATTCCCAAAAGAATTAGAAGAAAGTGCAAGGATTGATGGAGCTAGTGTTAATAAAATATTCTTTAAGATTGTATTTCCACTATCAACTGCAATGGTAGCAGCAATTACTGTTTTTATAGCAGTTAATTATTGGAATACATATCTTCCATCAGTTTTCTTTATAAGTGACCCTGATAAGAAAACAATTCAAGACTATTTAGGCAGTCTTTTAACACAAGAACAGTTAGCAGTTGATGCAGCACAAGCTGTGAACCAACCTCTAACTACAATGTTAAAGTTTGCTTCAATTATATTAGGTGCGTTGCCAATTTTAGTAGTTTATCCATTTATGCAAAAATATTTTGTTAAGGGTGCTTTAATTGGAGCTGTAAAAGGTTAATTAAATATCATCTAGGAGGTAAAGATGAAAAAAATTTTATGTGTACTATTAATGTTAATGGTAAGTTCAGCATTTGTATTTGCAAATGGTGAGAGTGAAAAGAAAAGTGAAGGTCCTGTTGAGATTGAATTTTTAGCTCAATGGCCTATTAGTGAAAGTGAAGAAGAATTGCTTCATGAAATTGAAGCAAAAACAAATACTAAAGTAACATATACAGTAGTTGCTAACCAAGAACAAAGAGATACAATTGCAGCTAGATTAGCTAGTGGTGATTTACCTGATTTATTCTTTATTGAAGATGTTCAAGCTTATCAAGATGCTATGCTAGGTGATTTATTAGCAGATTTCACACAATGGAGTGAAGATTTAAATTTAACTAACTTGCAAGCTGAAATGGGTGTATTAGATTCAACTTACGGTGATATTTTTAAAGAAGAAGATGGCCATTATTATAGAATTCCAGCAAGACGTATGAAAGCTTATGGTTGGTATTGGGTTTATAGAGCAGACTGGGCTGAAGAAGCTGGTGTTGAATATGATGCTTATGATCCAGAAGGATTTATTGATTTTGTTACTGCTATGAAAGATAATCATAACAATAGTGTTGGTATTACAGCTTATGGTGCTTGGGGGCCTGTAACAGCATTTACATCCTCTTATGCAGATGGTATGGCAGTTCAATGGAATAGACCTAACTTAAACCAAGACGAAAATGGTAATTGGTTTGCAATTGAAACAACTGATGGTTTTAGAGAAGGTGTTTCTTATCTAAATGATTTATATGAAAGTGGTGCATTAGATCCAGAAATCTTCTCAATGGATAGAGATACTGCAACACAAAAATTCATTCAAGGTAAATCAGCAGTATTAATTGCTAACTCTCCTTTCGCTGATTCATTAACTCAAGCTTTCTATGGTGCTAACCCAGATGGTAAAATGGATTCATTTGAACTAGCTCCTCAAGGAACTCATGGAGGTGCTCGTGGTGGTTCAACTGGATACTATAAGAACTGGTGTGTTGCTAAAAACTCTGAAGAAAAAACAGCTGCTGCAATGAGATTCTTAAATGAGCTTAAGAGTGCTGAAACACAAGCTTTAGCAACAAGAGATGAAAAATGGAACTTATCTAGTGGTGGTCAAGGTAATCACACTTGGACTGAATGGACTGGTATTGTAGAAATGGATTGGGATGGAGCAGACCAAGTAATGGCTAAAGGTCTAAGAAATGCTGATAACGAAGTTGATGTTATTAATCCATTATATGATGGTTATTCAACAGATATTTCAATGCAATATAAACCAGAAGTTGCATCTGTTATGGAAGAATATATTAATAACTTTATTATTGGTGAATTAGATGTTAATAATGATGCTATTTGGAATCAATTCTTAGCTGCTTGTGATAAAGCTGGACTTCAAAAAATTCTAGCAGATATCACTGAATTATATAAATAATATAATTAAATTATGAAAATTAGTTGTTGTAGGATAATCCTGCAACAACTTTATATTTTGGAGACAAATATAATGAATAAATCAAAACCTAACGTTGTAGTTTTTTTAACTGATCAACAAAGATGGGATACTTCCTCTCTTCATAATAATCCAATGGATTTAATGCCAAATTTTGAACGTTTGGCAAAGGAAGGTACTCATTTTGCAAACAGTTTTACTCCTCAACCTGTTTGTGGGCCAGCTAGAAGCTGTATCCAAACAGGTTGCTATGCTACAACAACCGATGTTTATATAAATGGAAGACCTTTTCCAAATCATTTACCATCTCTTGCGTCCTATTTTAATGAAGCAGGCTATAATACTGGATACATTGGTAAATGGCATTTAGGAGGTACTCCTTTTTCATCTGATAGAGATAAGCAAATTCCAGTTCCTGAGAAGTATCAAGGGGATTATAAATATTGGTTAGGTTGCGATTTACTTGAATTTACATCTCGTGAATATGATACTCGTTTATTTGATAAAAAAGGAAAGGAAGTAAAACTTCCAGGTTATAGAGTAGATGCTTTATGTGATGAAGCAATTCGATTTATTGATAGAGAGAAAGCTAATCCTTTTTTTCTATTCTTATCCTTTTTAGAACCACATCATCAAAATACAAGTGATAACTATCCATCCCCTGATGTATATAAAAATAAATATGACAATAATATATATATCCCAAAAGATCTTTTGACTTTAAGAGGCAGTTCTCCTTATCAATTAAGTGATTATTATTCCCTTGTAAAAAAAATAGATGATAGCCTTGGAAGAGTAATGGATGCAATAAAATCCTTAAATCTAGATGATAATACCATCGTTTTGTTTGCAACAGATCATGGAAATCATTTTAAAACTAGAAATGAGGAATATAAGAGATCTTGTCATGAAAGCTCAATTAGAATACCAATAGCAGCTAAAGGCGGGGTATTTAATAATGGAGGAACATTTATTCATTTATTTAGTTTAGTTGATATTGCTCCAACTCTATTAGATGCTTGTGGAATTGAGCAAAAAGTAGAAATGGAAGGTCATAGTGCAGTCCCGATTATTAATAGGGAATCAACTGAATGGGAAGATATAGCTTTTGTTCAAATAAGTGAATCTATCGTTGGTAGAGCTATTAGAACAAATAGATGGAAATATTGTGTAGAAGATAAAACTATAGATTCTAAAGAAAATAAAAATTCTAAAAACTATACTGAAAGTTTCTTATATGATTTAGAAGCTGATCCTTATGAGCTTGTAAATCTAGTAGGTATGGATGTTTATAGAGAAGTAAGTGATAAATTGAAAAAAACCTTGCTTAATAAAATAGAAGAAATAGAAGGGTATAAACCCAATATCAAAAATGCTCCACTAATCTCAACTCCTGGTCAAAGAGTTTTGTAATGAAAAAATATAATATTTTATTTGCTATTGCAGATGATGCATCACATTTTGGACTTGATGAAGAGTGTTTTGTCTGTACTCCTGCTATAAAGAATTTAGCTGATAATGGTTATACTTTTACTAATGCTTTTACGACAAATCCTAAATGTGCTCCCTCTCGTTGTAGTATATTAACAGGGAAACATACCTGGAGATTAAAAGAAGGCTGTGATCATTTTGGATATTTCCCTGAAGATGAAACAGTATTTACTGATGTGCTTGAGGATAATGGTTATAAAGTAGGATACACGGGCAAAGGTTGGGAACCTGGAAACTGGATGCGATGTGGAAGAAAAAGAAATCCCGCAGGAAATAATTATAGTGATATTAAGTTAACTCCTCCAAAAGATAGTAGTATTAGTAATTGTGATTATGCAGCTAATTTTGAACAATTTATAAAAGAAAAGAGGGATGACGAACCATTTTTCTTTTGGTATGGCGGTCATGAACCTCATAGACCTTATACATTTAAAGAAGGTGGAAAAAGTAGTATTAAAGATTCACAGATTCCTCCTTATTTGCCAAATTGTGAAGAGGTGAAACAAGATTTTTGTGATTATGCTTATGAGATAAAATATTTTGATTTTCATTTAGGTAAAATGGTGAAACTATTAGAAGAAAAAAAACTTCTTGAAAATACATTAATAGTTGTAACATCTGATAACGGTGCACCTTTTCCAAGAATAAAAGGACAGATGTATGAAGATGATTTTCATCTTCCTTTAGTGATGTCTTTTAATAATAATGATTTCAAGAAAAATATAAAGATAAAATCAATAGTAAGCTTTGTCGATTTTTTTCCAACTTTTTTAGATATTGCATGTATAAAATATGATGGTTTATTAGATGGGGAGAGTTTATTACCACTATTTGAAAAAAAAGAAAGACAAAAAAAATATGCTCTTATGGGTAAAGAAAGGCATGATTTAGGTAGAGAAGGAGATAAAGGGTATCCTGTTAGATGTATTAGAAATGAGAATTATTTATTAATTTGGAATATTAAACCAAATAGATGGCCAAGTGGTAATCCAGAAACAAATTATACAAATTGTGATTCCTCTCCAACAAAAGAAAAAGTCATTAAATTAAATAATAATGGTACTCCTTATTATTACAACTTGTGTTTTGCAAAACGACCTGAGTATGAATTCTATGATATTTTGAATGATTCTTCTTGTATGAATAATTTATTTAATCAGGAAGAATATCAGAAAATATTTGAAGAAATGAAAGCTCTATTATTAGAAAAATTAAAAGAAACAAAAGATCCTAGAATGTTTGGATTAGGGAATCAATTTGACTCTTATGATTATGTAGGGGAGTCTAATCATAGTTGGGAAAATTATAAAAAAGGGACTTGGTCAAAACAAAATTTTTAAAGGTATAAAATATGAAGATTACATTTATTGGAGCTGGTAGTATAGGCTTTACTCGTGAAATGCTAAAAGATATATTAAGTGTTCCTGAGTTTAAAAATATTGAAATTGCTTTTACTGATATAAACAAACAAAACTTAGATATGGCATACCAATTATGTCAAAGAGATATTGATTATAATAAGCTAGATATCAAAATAGACTGTTATTTGGATAGAAGAGAATCTTTAAAAGATGCTGATTATGTATTTAATTTAGCACGAATTGGAATGTTAGAAGCTTTTGAAACTGATGTTATGATTCCTCTTAAATATGGAATAGATCAATGTGTTGGAGATACTTTATGTGCTGGTGGAATAATGTATGGACAGCGGGGTATATCAGCATTAAAAGAATTTTGTAAAGATATAAGAGAGGTTGCAAAAGAAAACTGTTTACTACTTAATTATGGCAATCCTAATGCTATGCTTACTTGGGCTTGCAATGTGTATTTTGGAGTAAATACAATTGGTCTTTGTCATGGAGTTCAAAATGGACAGATATTAATAGCAAAAGCATTTAATAAAGAGATGGAGGATATCTCAATTGAATGTGTAGGGATTAATCATCAAACTTGGTATACAAAAATAGTAGATAAAGAAACAAAAGAAGATTTACAACCTAAATTGTTAGAAGCTTTATTATCAAATAAAGAAATAGCTGAAACAGAGAAAGTTAGAATAGATGTATTGAAACACTTTGGACTTTTTTCAACTGAATCAAATGGACATTTAAGTGAATATTTACCGTGGTACAGAAAAGATGTGGATAGAATTCATGAGTATATATCTATGGATAAATGGATAAATGGTGAATCTGTAGGATATTTTAGAGAATGTAGTGAAAGACGAGATTGGTTTGAAAAAGATTTTCCTAAATGGTTAGACGAAGGCCCTCTTACTTATGAAAAAGAAAATAATGGAATAGAGCATGGCTCTCACATAATTGAGTCTATAGAAACAGGTAGAATCTATAAAGGACATTTTAATGTAATTAATAATAACTCAATAACAAATCTTCCTAAAGACTGTGTAGTTGAAGTACCAGGTTTTATTGACGATTTAGGAATTCACATTCCTCAAGCTGGAGAATTACCAGATGGATGTGCTGCAATTTGTAATAATAGTATTAATGTACAAAAGCTATCAGTTAAAGCTGCACTAACTGGTGATATTAAACTATTAAGGCAAGCAATGTTATTAGATCCATTAGTCTCAGCTGTATTATATCCAGATGAGATTTATCAAATGGTAGATGAAATGCTTGTTGCTCAAGAGAAATGGCTTGCTCAATATAAAGAAGAAATAGAAAAAGCAAAACAAAGATTAAAAGAAAACTATAAAGAACCTAATAAGAAAATTAGCACAAACACATTTATTAAAAGACGTAGTGTAGAAGAACTAGAGAAAGATGAATCTTCCATGTTTAGATTTAATAAAAGTGCACATAATAATTAAATCATCATAATTTCACCACATTTGTTTTTTATTATTTAGATAAATCAAATGATAAAGGAAAAAAATATGAATAAAAAAATATTATTAAGTTTAATTTTAATTAGTAGTTTCTCTTTAGTTGTAATTTTTGCACAAGGTACTAAAGAAGTCGTAAATTTAGATCAAATTGCTATAATTGAAAGTGATAGTAATATACTTGGAGATAATGAATTATTTGGAGCGAGTGCTGCTGCTGAAAAAGATGAATTAAGTTTAGAAGATATGTTGCAATATGCACTGCAAGATGAAAGATTAGCATTAGCAGAATATGAGTTAATTGTAAGTGAATTTAATGTAACAAGACCATTTACTAATATAATAAAAGCTGAAGAATCTCATGAAAGAGCTGTTCTAAATTTATATGATACATATGGTTTTGAAATAAAAGAATTTGATGCTTCTGAACATTTAGTAATTCCAGATACTTTAGAAGAAATTTATAATATAGGTGTGGAAGCTGAAATAGCAAATATTGCAATGTATGATAAATTTTTATCATATGAATTACCTTTAGATGTAAGAACTGTTTTTGAAGCTTTAAAGAGGGGATCAATTAGTCATTTGAAAGCTTTTGAAAGACAAGCTAGCAAATATTAATACATTAACAATAAATAAATTTTATTAATAAAGCATACTTTTGGTATGCTTTTTTTTTGTAGATTACTTAACAAATTATAGCTTAAATAAGTTGTAATATATAATAATTTTGTTATAAAATTATTTTAATATAAAAATATATAAATATAAGAATATTTTAATTAATTTCTTACCTAGTAAAATGTTAGATTGTATATATTTAAAATGCTTAGTATAACAAGTTAAAATATCTGATATTTTGTTAATATTTTATTTTGACATCTATATTTAAAAGGTGTTCAATAAAAAGAGTGATATACAAAATATGGAGGTATATATGGATGCTGTATTAATTATGGTTTTAGCATTTGTAGGATATTTTGTTGCTTATAAATTATATGGTAAATTTATTGGTAATAAAATTTTTGAGTTATCAAAAAAGAACGTAACTCCTGCACATGAATTTGAAGATGGTGTTGATTATGTTCCAACAAAAAAAGGAATAATTTTTGGTCATCATTTTACTTCAATTGCTGGTACTGGTCCAATTGTAGGTCCAGCTATTGGCGTTATTTGGGGTTGGATGCCAGCTTTAATTTGGGTAGTAGTTGGCTCTATTGTCATGGGAGCTGTGCAAGATTTCTCAGCACTAGTTATGTCTTTAAGATCCCAAGGTAAATCAATTTCAGAAATAGCATCTCAATATATTAGTAAAAAAATACGTTTTGCTTTTTTCTTAATTGTATTTATTGAATTATGGCTATTTTTAGCTATTTTGGGAATGATTATGGCTGTTATATTCCATATGTATCCTGAAGCTGTTTTTCCAGTATGGATGGAAATACCAATTGCTATTTGTCTTGGTGTTGCTGTTTACAAAAGAAATAAAAATATTACAATTTCAACAATTATTGCTGTAGTTGCTATGTATATTACTGTTGTATTAGGTCATGTTATACCAATTGATATGCCTGTTATTGGAGCTATGCCTGCAACAGGAACTTGGACAATAATATTATTTATATATGCATTTATTGCATCTACTTTACCAGTAACTACTTTATTGCAACCAAGAGACTATATTAATGCTTGGGAACTATTTATAGCTATGGCATTATTGATTTTAGGTGTATTTATCTCATCCTTTAATGGATTAGAAATAGTAGCTCCAGCTGTTCAAGTTCGCCCAGAAGGTGCTCCATCTCTTTGGCCTTTCTTATTTATTACTATTGCTTGTGGCGCAATTTCAGGTTTCCACTCAGTAGTTGCTTCAGGTACTACATCAAAACAAGTAGATCAAGAAGCTGATGCTGTCTTTGTAGGTTATGGATCAATGTTAATGGAAGGTGCTTTAGCTGTATTAGTTATTGTAGCAACAGTTGCTGGTATTGGCCTTGCTTCTAGAGGTGAAACTGAAGGTTTAGTTGGTGTTGCAAAATGGAGCGAACATTATGCTTCTTGGGGTGCAGCAGCGGGATTAGGTTCTAAAGTTAGTGCATTTGTTGAAGGGTCTGCTAACATGATTAGTTATTTAGGTGTTCCTAAATATTTAGGACTAATTATCATGGGTGTTTTTGTAGCTTCTTTTGCTGGTACTTCATTAGATACTACAACAAGATTACAAAGATATGTAATTCAAGAATTATTAGGTGCTAACAGAGTTGGTGCATCAGAAAATAAGAGTTTCTTTACAAATAAATATGGTGCTACTCTACTAGCTTTATTAACAGCTGGTATCTTAGCATTCTCAACAGGTGTTGATGGCAAAGGGGCTTTAACTCTTTGGCCATTATTTGGTGCAAATAACCAAACATTAGCAGCGCTTGCTTTATTTACAGCAGCTGTATATTTGAAGAAAAGAGGTGGTAATAAATACTTAGTAGCCTTTATTCCTGCAGTATTTATGTTAATTATGACTTTATGGGCATTAATTATTAATGAAATGAATTATTTTGCTGCATCTTCAGTAATGTTAGGTATTGTAAATCTAATAATTATAGTGATTGTAGTGCTAGTCTCTTATGAAAGTATTAAATCAATATTTCAAGTAAAAGAAGAAAAATTAGCTTAATTTTTAAATTAAGGGTGTCAATTTTGGCACCCTTAGTTATAATTATGGAGGGAAAAGGAGATTATTATGGAGAAAATATTTAAAAAAATAACAAATTTAACAGTTATAAGTTATATTATATTATTACTTGTTTTTTTATTGGTTTTCTTTATTAAAGTAAATGCTGATAGAACGGCAGATAGAAATTTATCAACAAACATATTATTAGGAGCAACAATATTTGCAGTAGCAATACCAATTCTCTTAAGAACAGGTTTTTATAATAAAAGTTTAAAAAGTAAAGGCTTGAAACAAAAAGAATATTATATATTTAAAGTTTTAATAATATTAAGTGTTTTTATTGGATCTCTTTTTGCTTTATATGGGTATTATTTCCCTATTTTTAGATATCATTTATATATTTCTATACTTGTATGTATTTGGGGATTGTATTCAATAGTTCCATCAGAAAATGTTTATAAAAAAGATTTAATAACATACAGAGTTGAAAAATAATAATGAATTATATAAGAAAAATAATTAATAATATTAAAGGCTTTATTATAGGCTTTCATCAAGCTTCATTATATAAAGCAACGGCACAGATAGAATATGAAGTAAGTGAAATGGAAAATGCTTTTACTTTAATGGTATTCGGTTCAGCTTTAGGATTCCCATCTCCTCCTCTTCCTGTATGTTTTGATTTATTACCTATTATGGAAGATGATATTGATAGAATGTTTTTAAGAGCTTCTCAAACTGGTAATGGCTTGAGTGAATTAGCTAGCGTGATGGGAGAGCCATAAAATGAAAAAAATAAATATATTTATAGGCAAGGGTGGTGTTGGCAAATCAACTTGTGCAACCCTTTCTGCAACAAAAGAATATAAAAATAAGAGTGTGGTTTTATTAGATTCATTAGATCCTGCTCATAATTTACATGATCTCTTTAATCATACTTTTTCTGATAAAGCAAAAAAAGTAGTAGATAAATACTTTGTAAGAGAAAGTGATATTTCCAAATTAGGAAAAGAATATATAAAATCTACTCAAAAACAACTAAAAAATGTTTATCATTATCAACAATCCCTAAATATAGATAAGTATTTTTCTATATTAAAATATGCACCAGGAACAGAAGAGTATGCTGCATTAATGGCATTAGAGAGATGTTTTAATGAAAAGAAATATGATGAAATTTTTATAGATACTCCACCCACTGCATTAACGTTAAAAACTTTAGCTCTTCCAAGTGTAAATCTTCATTGGATAAATAGTCTCATAGAAATGAGAAAAGAAATTGTTAATAAGAAAAATACTATTAAAAATATAAGAAAAGAAAATAAAGAAATGATTGAAGAAGATTCAATTTATCATCGACTCATATTAATGCAAGAAAGATATTTGAAATTAAATGAGAAATTAAAAGATACTAACTTGGTAAATTTTGTTCTAATTTTAAATGAAGACGAAATGAGTTTTTCAGAAAGTGTATTAATAAAAAAACAAATGGATGAATTAGAGTTTTCAATTAACAAAATTATTATCAATAAAGCTACAGATAATTATAAAGGTAATTATGATAGACTTATTCAAAATTTTCCAAATTCAAAGATTTATTTAAATCCTATGATGGAAGATAATATTTCATCTATAAATGATTTAGAAAAGTATTGTAGAGATTTTATTCTTTTGAATCAATAATAATAAAAGCATCCAAAAAATGGATGCTTAATTTTTTGGGCCCACCAGGACTTGAACCTGGGACCCACGGATTATGAGTCCGTTGCTCTAACCAACTGAGCTATAGGCCCGAATTGTGAATAAAAATAATCAATTCACAAAGGTGAAATTATCACTTTTTTTATATTGTGTCAATATTCTATTTGTAATTATCTTATTTACTTAGTAGTTAAATCGAAAATTATTTGATATCATTCTGATTATGACTGAAATAGAATTTGATTTGTGGTTTATTGAAGATGGGTATAATGTAATTGGGACATCTCCTTGGGTTAAAAGATTTAAAGATGATCCTATTTTAGGTATTATAGAATATCAAAATAGTGAAAAAGAATTAGATAATATTGGCCTAGATTTTTTATGTAATATTGCAACTACTTTTTTACATCAAGTAGAATTAGTAGATTCTCTTTTATTAAAAGCTAATATTAATATTGAATTATCAAATGATGTAAAACAAACTATTATTTCAAATATTCCCCTCTGGGCGGGTTCTGAATATATAAATGATGATTGGGTTAAATATATTTGGCAACTATTTGAAGAATGGTTATATAAAACAATTAATAAATATGAAGGTCCAATTGAAGCCTGTCTATCTAATTATTTCCCAAATTTTAATGAAGCTGATAGAACTTATTTTCATTTAGTTGAAACCGATAATGAAGAATATCCTTTTGGTTTTCTTATTACATATACAACTGTAGTTAATAATAAAGTAAAACATATGCCATTATCTTATGCTTTAGAAGAATTTAAAAATGATGATAAAAAATTATTAAAATTATTATCTAAAATTTTTAAAGCAAGTGGAAGATGTGATATTTTAGAATCTATTATTGAAAATGGACAAATCTTTGATCCAAATTATTTAACAATTCAAGAAGCTTATCAATTATTAAAACAATCAGATTATATAATTTCCTGTGGTATTGGATTTAGATTTCCTTTTTGGTGGAAGAAAAAAAATAAAATTCATACAAGTGTAACAGTCGGAGAAACTATTGAAAGCGGATTGACCCTTAATGCTATATTATCTGTTGGTTTAAAGTATCGATTTGGAGATAAAGAGTTAACAGTAGAAGAACTTCTTGAATTAAGAAAGTTAGAAGAAGGTCTTGTTAAACTTAATGATATGTGGGTAGAAATTGACCATAAAAAATTAGAAGAACTTCTTGAACTTTATTATGAGTTAATTGAAGAATTTGGTACAGGGATTTCTTTTATGGAGTTTATTAGGATGCAACAAAATCCTGATTCTGTACTAAACAGTAAAGATGATTTAGTAATTGAGAGTGGAGAGTGGTTATCTAATTTCTATAATCATAAAGGCAATTCAGCAGATAAGTTTATGATATCAAATAATTTCAAAGGTAAACTTAGACATTATCAAGAAAAAGGTGTTAATTGGTTATATGATATGTTAACTCTTGGTTTTGGACCATGTTTAGCTGATGATATGGGGCTTGGTAAAACAATTCAAATTTTAGCAATAGTTGGGACTTTAATAGAGGAAGGTAGACTAAATAATGTATTATTAATAGTTCCTTCTTCATTAGTGGGTAACTGGTTATCAGAAAGAAATAAATTTATGCCAAATCTTGATATTTTTGTTCTCGATAAAACAGAAAAACAATTGATGGAAATGGATTTTACAAAAAAGGGTGTTTATATTTCAACATATAAAATGGTTTCCCTTAGAGAAAGTATTAACAAAAGATATTGGGATCTAATAATTCTTGATGAAGCTCAGGCGATTAAGAATTCTAATACTAAGCAAACAAAAGCTATAAAAGCTATTAATTCTAAGAATAGAGTAATTATGAGTGGTACTCCAATTGAAAATTCATTAATGGATTTATGGTCTTTATTCGATTTTACTAATCCTGGATTATTAGGAAGTAAAAATGAGTTTTCTAAAATAATGAAAAAAGCAAAGGATAATACTCATATATATAGTAATTTAAGAAATTGTTAGATGGTGAGATAATTAAA